>ERZ773202.186-NODE-186-length-67318-cov-30.447259_pt1 | contig 67318 bp, 81 predicted proteins | sample MGYA00580998_ERZ773202 | MGnify/ENA primary metagenome ERZ773202 (study PRJEB29015, sample SAMEA2737803) | human gut metagenome | biome: human gut; feature: human-associated habitat; material: faeces | place: China | collected 2012 ...
ACAAGGTTCAGGTATTGTATGACTCTCTTGACATGACTATGACCTACATGTCAGCACAGTTGAGTTCTAAGGGTGTCATCGACTACGACAAGATCGGTCGCGGTATCCAGGAGCCTCTGTATGACGCAAAGGTTCCAGCTGAGAACTTCAAGAAGGCAGGCAAGCTTGCTTGGAACGACGCGAACTGCGACTTGCTGGAACAGATGCGTAAGTTTGAGGAGGATTGGCGCAACAGTCATATTGAGTACCGCAGTGTACCTCTCGTATGGCAGATGACCAAGAACGACTACAACAACGTATTCTTGAAGAACAAGCAGATTGCCGAGCTGTACAAGAGCTGGGCGAACGCTAACTTTGTGGCAGTATTGCAGAACTACGGTCCGAACAACGCAATGTTCCTGAAGTCTGTTGTTGACCTCAATGGTCTTTCTCCTATCGAGATTGTCGATGAGGTTGAGCACAACAAGCGCTTCGATGGCACAGTTACAGAGATTCGTGGTTGGGCAGACGGAACAGTCGTTCTTCGCCCTGCTGGTAAGCCATTGCGTTTCATGCGCAAGGAGATTCTCGACAAGCGAATCTTCGATGCCCTCGGCAACAAGCTCGTAGATGTAGCATGGGCACAGACCAACAACGGTCTCGGTCTTCTCCGTAACATGGTTACCGCTAACGGTATGTTCCAGGAGTTCAAGACAGACTTGTTCCTTGCTTCCGTTCCTGCTATGCTCGATGCTCCTTACCGTTGGATTATCGACATCACCCAGAAGGGTTAATTCTTTAACGTAACTAGATTGTATGACTATGGATTCGGAGATGAACATTTACACTGTGAACGACTACCTTATTAATAAGGTGAAGTTCGAGATGCCGATGAAGACACTGCTGGGCATCATGCACGACAGGGAGCTTGAAAATGGCATCGACCTCGAAGCCTGCGACAAGAACAAGGTAAGACTTGCCTATGCCGACATGCTGAAATGGTTTGTTCTTGGTCCGAGCAAGGTAAACAACACCTCCGACTCCGATAACGGATGGACTCATTCGGGAGGTGGCTATGACATGTCTGACAACGACAGGAGCGAGATGAAGGCAGAGGCTAACGCTATCTATGCGGAGCTGGAACCTGATTCGATGCTCAAGAAGAAGTCCACCTTCCGGGTGACCTCCCACGGAGTAAAGAGGGCGAATTATTCTCCTTGGGGAGAACCTCTCCCTCACATCATCAAATAAGGCGTATGGAAAAGGAAAACATCAGAAACCCAAGATACCCTCACATCATCAAGATTGTGAGGAAGGTCGTCGGAAAGGCCGACCCTGATGACCCGTTTGCCGATGATGATGCCCCAGTTGGTGAGGACAAGGAAATCATTCTCTACTATGGCGAAGGCCGCAGTTACACAGATACCACTACAGAGGGAGACAAGAATGTTGACCAGAACAAGAGGAAGGCATCGATTCCGGTCAGATATGACGAATGGGATGCTGACAGATGTCCTCTTGACGGCGACACCATCTACTCCACTGTCGGTAACAATACCGAGGTAGGTATGGTAAAGGACTGCGAGCCGGATAATAACAGGACTGTTGTGTATTGGAATTTGACAAGGGTTTAGATTATGACAAGTTTATCAGGTCAGTTTTTACAGGTCGAGAAGAAAATCCGTCAGATGGCTGTAGCAAAGATGCAGCAGAAGATGGACCATGCGGCTGAAATGACAATGAAGGCTGCTGACAAGTCTCGAAACTATGATGACGTAACCGGTAACTTGTACAAGTCAACAGCCATCGGTACATATTACAACGGCTCATTGCAGTCGATTCATTATGCTCCAGGCCCAGAGCCAACCCGAGTAACCCTTGCAGCCGGGGAAAGATACAACCTCGATAAGTATTACCGCAGCTCGTTCTCCTTCAAGGACAGCGGGCGGAGATCTTACAAGGGTGAATACGGAGAAGGTGGCGAATATGGTCCAAACGCGGCGTGGGATGAACTTGTTTACAGGGAGCACAACAAAGGAAAGTACGATGCCACATGGCAGATGCTCCTTGTTGCCGGTGTGGATTACGCTAAGTTTGTCGAGGTAAAGAGAGGACATGACGTGATTACCTCTCTTAGAGAATATTTGGTTAGATACTTTAGAACGATGTAAGATATGGTTAGTATTAAGACTCTATATTTCGATGTCGGCAATGCAATGAAGGGAATTTGCGACAAGCTCTACTCCCGGAGTCGACCAAAAGCAGTTGATACGAAAATCAACAGCTACATCGTGGTACACTTTCCATCTGGTATCTACAATAACGAGATGAACTCAAGTGGAGTTTACAATGATTTCACCACTATAGCTCAAATCGAATTGTATGTGCGCGATAAGACTTCGGCAAGCAACCCGCACACACTTGATGTATCTAGCGTTGACGAGAAAGTCCAGGAGATTATGGACAGATTTCCAATCTCCACAAAAAATCTCATTGTTTCCAATCCTCGTATAACGCTACAGACAGACGACGGCGCAGGTTTTTCCGTGACGATCATACAGGGAAGGTTACGTACAAAATAAGTATTCAGGTATAACAATTTAAAATATTTTATATTATGGCTATGACAACTATTGACAAGATGAAGGACATTTTCAATGGTCCTAAAACTCTTCTCTACTCAAAGGCTATTACCGATTTGAGCAATGCTACAGTTGACATCACACCAGATGTTGAGCTTCCGGTTACCGTTGACTCGCTGAAGGCGACTATGGATGACCCAACCGTAAACCACTACAAGGTTATCGGTCTTGCTGGTGACTGGGCAACTACCGCAGAGCTCGGCGACTTCAATGTAGAGTTCGTTGTTCCTTCAAAGGCAAAGGACTTGCTGAAAATTATGTTCGGAGAGGATGCTATCACAGAGCTGACAAAGGTTACTCTGAAGGGTACAGGTGATACTGCACTCGACAATACTACCGGCTTTACAGGTATCGCTGTTGAGCCTAAGAAGTTCAAGATCAAGGGTACTATCGTTATCGTTGACGACGAGAAGGAGAACCTCATGGTTATCACAAACATCGCTCTCTACGCTACCTTGCAGTGGGATAACTCCGGTACTGAGCCTGTTGCGTTTAAGTTCTCAGGTTCTATCGAGGGTGCAGGTAAGCGCAGCATCGCTTGGCTTACTAAGGCTCCAGCTGGCGGTGTTGGCGGTTAATCAAGTATAGGCTTCTTTAGGTAATTAGATTCAGGATAACAAACCGTTGGGCGGCAGGCTAATCAACAGCCGTGCCGCCCTTCTTCATTTAATAGCATACAATCATGGCAGAAGAAAAGAAAATTGAGCAGACTTCGGTTGACTTGCAGGAGTTGCTTGACAGCGTACTGCACGACGAGCCTACCGAGTTCGTGTTCAGAGGAAAGAAGCACAAGCTCGGCTGGCTTCGCAAGGGAACCATGAGCAGGTGTTCCCATATCCGGGCAAAGGAGAAGAACGAATGGAAGCGCAACGTAAAGATTTGTGTCTGCATCCTTCTCAACAACATCTGGAAGATTCGATTCCTGTATTGGATATACTGGCGCTGGCTCTACTACATCAAGGATGTGGATATAGCCGAGGTTCTGAGAGTTCTCGATGTTTCTAAAAAAAAAATTCCATCGAACGCATTCTCACTGGCTACCATATTAGCGACCGGGATGACGGATGTGATGATGACGATGACGAGGAGCGAAGCAAAAGCTATCCAAGCAGAACAAGCTGGGGAGCAGCCTTCTCACTAGCGGAGAAGTTCGGTTTCCTCTTTCAGCGCAAGTACTTCATTGCAGCCTACGACTACTGGTGGGGCTATTCATCAGCACAGATTGACCTAATGGTTGCAGACCAGCCTCTTGTCGTCTATCCTAAGACCAAGAAGGAAGGCTGTCCGAAGAAGCATACCAAGAAGGAGATGGATGACCTCTACGACAGGTGGATGGAGAAAAAGAAGAATGAGGGAAGCCTCGTTGGCAAGAAGATAAGTCTTGCTGATTACTTAAACAATAAACTCTAATTTTAAAATATTCAGGATATGGCAGGTGGAAATATGGGAGACCTCAGTTTCTCGCTCACTCTAAAATCTAGAATTGAAGAGGAAACCAAAAAGATTATCAGAGAATTAAACAAGGTTGATTCTACTGGTAAGCAGGCACAGAATGCTTTGGAAGCAATATCCGAAGCAACAAAGGGCATTGGAGATAAGGGAGGTCGTGGTTTTGAAAAGCTAAACAACTTCGTTAAAGAATTACGTCGTAACATTGCCGTATTTTCAAGCGAAGATTTCTTTAGTCCGAAAAAACTCCAGCAGTTGGAGTCTGTCCAGGATGGGTTGTACAAAATAGGCAGCATACTCGGAGAGGTGTCTAAGAAAGGTGATGGATTCAACATATTCCCTAACAGCGTTGCAACTGAGGCTAACAAGGCAGAGAGAGAACTTTATAAGTTATCTTCTATTATTGACGAAATCAACAAACGCCATGGTGAAGGAATACAGATGTTTGGCGTCGATTCAACGAACAACATACGTCAGTCGTTGTCAGAACTGTCTAAATACAGAACTGAGTTAGAACAGATCAGGAATAACAGAGGTATTCATCCTATCACAGGACTCACAGCAACTGATCTCGTAAATAGTTCCGGGTATATTAATGCTATAGATAAAGCAAATGCTTATGCAAAGGTTATAAAGGACGCAGCACGCGAGGCAAAAGAGGCAGAGAGACAACGACAGAATGATTTGAAGAACACGGAGCGTCGGTATGATTCTCTCGGCAATAAGGTTCGCCAGCTTCGCTCTGAATACAGCCGAGGTATCTCTATCGGCGCAGATGTAAGTAAGGCGGAAGCTGAGATTAAAAGGCTCCTCTCTTTAATGAGAGCCATTAGAGCTATCATGGATAGGCTGAATTCTGAGAATTGGAGAGATTATGTTGGTGCGCTTGGCGGTATTGGTAGTGGTCATGACACAACATTAGCATCAAGGGTTCTTCAGGACCAAAGGGCAGTTAATCGCGAGGTACAAAGAGGTATTGAACTAGAACAGAAACGTCAGCAGGAGATAGCTCAGTCTGCCGCAAAGGCACGAAACGATCTCGCAGCAGCATTCGCCGGAGCAAACGCTGAAGCGAAGAAGATGCAATCCATAGTCGGAGACATCAAATCTCTATTCTTGCAGGGAGGTATTGTCTTTGGCGCACAGCAATTCTTTAATTCAATCGTACAGACCGGTGGTGAGATTGTTCAGCAGCATGTTGCGTTACGCTCCATCCTTGGTGATGTACAGAAGGCTGACGAGCTGTTCGCTCAGACACAGCAGCTTGCGTTGCAGTCTCCATTCAAGTTTGGAGAACTGAACCGAGATGTCAAGCAGTTGGCTGCATTTGGAGTCGAGGCAAATGACTTGTATGATACCACAAAGCGACTTGCGGATATTGCATCTGGTCTTGGTGTAGACTTCGGACGATTGGGTTTGGCATTCGGCCAGGTAAAGGCTCGTTCTTGGCTCGATGGTAAGGAGTTGCGCCAGTTTGCTTACGCCGGTCTTCCTCTTTTGCAGAGAATCACTGAGCTTTATAACTCAGAAGGAAAGAACGGAAGGAATAATTATACCCAGGCAGATGTCAAGAAGATGATTTCCGGAAGACAGGTAAGCTTTGAGGATGTCCAGAAAGTGCTTTGGAAAATGACAGACGAGGGTGGCCAGTTCTACAATATGCAGCTCGTGTTGTCAGAAACACTGCTTGGTCGCTGGAATAAGCTTATCGACGCGTGGGATATTATGCTAGGAAAGTTCGCAGAAGGCAAGAATATCGTCGGAGGCACTTTCTCGTTCATCATTAATAGAGTAACCGACCTTGTGTTAGCTTTGGACAAATTGTCTCCTGCCCTTCTTTCATTCGGAGCGGTGTTTGCTGCAAGGAAGCTCGGCGGTATGGCTTATTCAAATATGGGTATTGGATCACTTGCTAAGAGTTATACTCGGCAGATGAATGCCCAGTTAAAGTCTTATGCTATCGAACAGCAGCAACTTGTTGTAGAAGGAGAGATTACGCAGAAGATTGCCCAGCAGAATGTGTTCAAGAGAGCTGCTATTCTGTCGGAAAAGCAATCGCTTGTCGCGAGCTACAATAGGGCTGCACTCGAAGGAAGAATGTCCGTATTGCAGATGCAACGAGCAGCCAAGGAAGGATTGGTTTCTAAGGAGATAATTAGTCAGCTCGCATTAATGGGGCAAATAACCACCAAACAAGAGCAAATCATCTTGAATGGAGGCAGAATGTCTGCCGTATGGAGCATGACAACTTCAAAGGTCGGAGGATTTATCAACGCCATAGGTGGTTGGTGGGGGATCGGCATTACGGCTATCACTTCATTGCTGATGGGGTACAATCAATGGTCAAGTCGAGTAAAGGAAGAAGAAAAGACGTTGATTGATGGAGCTAAGCAGAAATCCAAAAGTTACGGAGATTTTCTGTCTGGATTAGGCCCAAAAGACGCGTCCAACCTTTCTTCGCAAGTTGACTCGATGAAGGAGATTCTGAAAAGTTCAGATGACTACACGGATTCTATCAAGCAGCAGGTTGAAAGCGCAGGAAGCCTGTCAAAACAATACGACATACTCAAAGAAAAAATTGAGGATGCGAAAAAAGCAAATGATGGCTTAGCTGATAAATATGGAGTTATAACGAATAACGCAACTTCAGCAACAGGTCTTGTTAGCTACAACCTATTCGATATGATCGGAGCTGATACTCCACAATGGTTACAGTGGTTGAATGGACTCACGAACGATGATATTGCAAAGAATGTGGAGCAAGCACAAGAATCTCTGTCTAAGTTCCAGGTGATGTTCGACGAGCTCGACTCTAGTACAAAGGCAAAAATGGAGGATTTTATCCGGTCTTTGATGGAAAACAACGAAGAGCTAGCAAACCAAATCATGGGTCTGCCCCTTACTGAGCAGATTAGGATGCTTGCGGCTATTGGCGGAGATGATTGGGAAAAATTTGTCGACAAGTTTGCAAATGGAAGCAAGGAGACAGAAAACTGGTTAAAGGAACTTGCGGAAAGAGCGAAGGATTCTAGCGATGATGTGTCTGAAATAATGTATGACGACGTGCCTAGAGGACTTGAGTCTGTCAGGAAACAGCTCGGATTGTCTCAAGATCAATTCCGCACGTGGGCAAAACGAAACCCTGAGATATTCGCCAGTATGATGGATAAGATGGCACAGAAGGCAAATATTACAAGTAAAACCATCTTGTATTATTTTCATTCGGCTATCAGTAAGCTCATGGATATGAACTTTTGGACAGGCGACAGTGGTAACGGAAAGAAAGGAAAGCCTTCGTACAACTCTGGCGTGAACACTCCTTTCTCTGATATTATAAGGCAAAGACTTCACAAGAACGGAACTTTCACCGGAAATAAAAAGAAAGGTAAGTTTTGGACGAGAGAGGTTGATAATGCGTTAAGACAAGTGCAAGACCAGTCTTTCGAGACCACAGGTGAGAATATTCGTAAGGAGCTCAAGGCTGCGAGAAACGAACTTGATACGATAGTCAATGGAAAAGTAAGCAAGAATTCTTCTGAGTACAAGAATGCTAAACACAAGTACGATTTGTGGAAAGCTATCGCTGACGCAGGTTACATATCTGACGATCTTGGAAAGAACAAGGTTACGGGTAACTTTGGGAAAGGCAAAAACAAGAATGGTCGTGAAGAGGACGCTGAGCTCAAGCGTTTACAGGAAAGACTCAGCAGTCTTAAGTCGGCAAGGCAGATGTATCAGAAGTACAAGAGCATAATGTCTGATGAAGAGGCAAAGAAGAAGACTTATAATCTCTTCCCAGAGGTTACAGGTCTTAATCTTGACGACTATCAGAAGGCTGTCCATTCTCTCCTTGTAGGATTCAGTATAAACACAACCGAGAGAAAGAAGTTCCAGACATCCATCTATCGCGAGGTCGCAGAGTGGCTCTTCGATGAGAAGGATAAAAAGGAGTATGAAAAGAAGGCGGCTGATTTCAGCGAGTCTATGAACAAACTGTCTGAGCGATGGGATTTGTATAAGAGTCTTCTTGAAAAAACTGGTAGCAAATTCTTTGCTGAGTCGGCATGGGTTGACGCATTCCAGATGGATGACAAGGTACAATCTCTTATGGACGAGTATTACGCTCACTACCATGAGATATTCAATCTTCAGGATTCTCTCAGCATGACTGACGGAGAAGCTAAGGAAAAGCTTAAGCTACCAAATCAGTACGAAGAGTGGAAAAAGATTACAGAACTCCTCCGTGGTAATTATGTTAAGTCTTTGCAAGATGCCGCCGATATCATCGAGAAGACAGAAGATTACGAGGACAAGATTCTTAAGATTCGACAGGATTACGATAAACTTATCAAGAAGACGAATGATCCTGGTATCAAGGCGAGATATGAGATTCAGAGAGACAAGGAGATTGGTCAGGTTAAACTCGACAAGTTCAAGAACTCTTCTGATTATCTCAATTTCTACGGAGCTATCGTTTCTCTCGGTATGGATAAGGCTCAGGCTATCGGGACTAGAATCAGGCAGAATATCAACGAGGCTCTGCAAAACGGAGCTATCGATGCGAGAGAGTACGCCAAGGAAATCAAGCAGCTTGATGAGCAGTTATCGAAGCTGACGAGTCCAAAGAAGACTTTCCTCAATGGAGGTCTAAAGGGAATGGCTGAGCAGAAGATTTCTGATGCCAGCGAGCAGATGACCATCGCAGCAAGTAAAATTGCTGAAGGCAAGAAGGTTCGCGAACTTGGTCTCAAAATGGGAGACGAAAACTTCATCAAGCGTGGTGACAGCATGATTGCCAGTGGAAAGGCTATGATGAAGGCTGCTGAGATTCTTTTTAAGGATGGAACAAAGGCGAAAGAATCTCTTGATAAGTTTGCTAACGTAGTAAGCATTATCGACCAGAATGTGCAGGGAATGAGTGAAGCATTCAATGACATCAAAGAGACTGCTTCCCTTCTCGGAGCTGACACTGAGTCTGATGGATGGCAGGACGCTTCTGCGTTCTTCGAGACATTCTCTGGTATGTCAAGTTCACTGTCAAAGGTGGTAACAAGCGCGGAGTCCGGCAACGTTGGTGGAATCCTTGCCGGTGTCACCGGCATATTTACCTCACCTATCAAGGCGTTTGCGAAGGCTCATGATGCCAAGCTAGACCGACAGATAAAGCTTGCAGAGAGACAACTGAATGAGTTAAAGAACTTATCTAGTAATATTAGTTCTGTCATCGAGAAGACCCTTGGAGGAATCTATTCTTACGAAAGGTCTTCTGATACAACTAAAAAGCTCAACGATGTAAAGAATGACTATAAGGCTTGGGAGGCTTATTCCAAGACTGATACGGGAAAGGCTTTCTTCGGTGGCAAGAACTTGAGTCACTACAGCAAGGAGACCTACGATGCAGTGATGAAGACAGAGGCGAATCCTTCCGCATACGCAGATCAGCTCGCCCTACTCCACGCTCAGGAAGACGAATTGAGGAAGCAGAGGCAAGCCGAGGATGACAAGAAAAAGACGGACAAGGATAAACTCGCTGACTACGACCAGCAAATCAAGGAGATGGAGTTACAGATCAAGACGTTCGCACAGGACTTCCTTAAAGACGTTTACTCTATCGATATGAAGAGCTGGGCAAGCACACTTACTGACACCATTGTGAGTGCATGGGCTAAAGGTGAGGATGCTGTAGATGCTTACAAGAAGAAGGTCAAGGAAATGGTTCGCGATGTGGTAAAGAATATCGTTACGCAGAAAATCATGGAAAAGGCTCTCGAAAAACCTCTCGAATGGCTCACATCTGTTCTTGACAAAAAGGGGCAACTCGACGAAACGGACATGATTAATTTTGCGAAGCAGGTTAACGAAATAGGAGATAAGGTTGTTCCTCAGATAACCGGTCTTGTTGATGCCTTAAAGAACGAAGGATTGGACATGAGAGAGGACGGAAGTTCCTCTGCTACCAACTCGATAAAAGGCATTACCGAGGAGACAGCTGATCTCCTAGCCAGTTATGTAAATAGCATACGTCTTGATTTGTCTGTTGTTCGTGAGATGCAAGGGAAATTCTTACCTGAGATGAGTGAGATTGCAAAGTCCCAGTTGACTCAGCTTAACCTGATTGCTCAAAACACCTTGCGCAATGCAGATGCAGCAGAGAGAATCGACAAGACTGTATCGGAGTTGAACGATAACTTCAACAGAGTTATCAATGGTACGAAATCTTTAAAAATGAAATAATTATGTTTGAAAAAAGAACTTTATCAGACAGAATGAAGAACGAGGCGGTTTCACTGGGTCTTTGCGCTCAGTGGACCGCCGAGTGGCACGACAACTCATCCAAGCATGAGATGGTCGAGAAGTTTGTTAAGGGTATTGACTTCTGTATCGGAAAGAACTGGCCTTCGACCAAGGATATGAAGAAGTACTTTAGTGATGTCATTCATGATCATGGTGTGTATGTTGACGAGAACGTTGACCTACAAAACCCAAAGATTGCCATCCTCAATGGAGAGTGTGTAGCAAACATCAACTATGACTGGATGGACAGTGGAGAGATATACGTAAGGCACAACTCTTCACTTTACATGAAGGTTAAAGGATTCTCCAGGGTGTTTGTTAATCTGTTAGATGGTGCAGAGCTTCATGTTGAATGTGAAGATACCGCAAAATGCTTCGTCTACCAATACGGAGGAACAGTCGTGAAAGCTACCGGATCAGTCAATATTAGGGATAGACACGACTTTAAGTTCAATTAACGCATATTTATGCGTATATTCTTGCATATTTATTCTATTTTTCGTATATTTGCAATTATAAAAAGTTGAATTAAGGTATGAAAGATTATTTCAGGATATACATGCAGAAGGAAGGCGATGGGAACGAGGTGAAGGACTCCATCGCCGACTTCGGCATGTATGTTTCCGAGAACCCGTTCAAGCCTTGCGATTCTGTCAAGGAACCCATAAAAAGGGAGTGGCACGACGAGCATGGTGACGACGAGTATATCGGCAAGGATGGTCTCTATATGGCGGCATACGAGAACAAGGTCAAGTTCCTGTTCAAGGGTGATGCCTTCGGCGCAAACGAGAAGTGTAAGGCTTTCATTGACTACCTCCGTAAGTCTGGCATGATGAAAATGTACTGCGACTTCAATAAGATTGGAAGGCAGCATGTGAGACTGAAGAGCATTGATCCGGACCTATATAGGGATCCGGATAACGAGGACTTGCTAGTCCTCTCTATTACTTTCAAGATTAACGACCCTGTTACTGACATCAAGCCAATTATGGATGCGCAGGGCAGGATTCCAAATTTAGGATAACACAGAACATGAGTACTTGGAATATTTATCATAAGGATGGCTCGAAGCTTACAGACGTTAACGGAGAGCAGATAACCGTTCATGGATTGGAATACTCCGATTCTTGGATGGGTGAGTGCTTCGTGACTATCAATTTCAAGCATGAAGTGCCTATCAACTTTCATATAGGCGACTATATTGTCTATCGTGGCGAGCGGTTTGAGCTCAACTACGAGCCGGGCAAGGATAAGCAGGCCAGACCCGACACATACGGAGAGGGCTTCGTATATGACAGCGTGAAGTTCAACGCATTGCAGGATGAGCTTGCTAGAGCTGAATTCCTCGATGTGGTATTGAACGACAACGAACTTCACTACACTTCCCTACCGAAATTCCCATTCTTCGTACAGACTTTGGACGATTTGCTCGACAGGATCCAGGCGAACCTCGACGAGCAGATTGGTGCGGGTCTTTGGAAGATTTACTCCCGAAACAAGGAACGGTCCGTGCAGCGTGGAGCCCTCGAAAGTGAGTGGTTGTCGGTTTATGGAGAGAAAACCGACGATAACGTCATCGAATCAATGTCCATCACCGTCGACTCGAAGAAATGTTGGGATGCTCTTGCACTCGTGAACGAGAAGTGGGATGTGAACTTCATAGTCAGAGGAAGAAACATCTATGTCGGTACTACCGGAATAGAAGCCGGACACATCTTCTCCTATGGTCTCGGCAAGGGACTCTACGAGATTGTGCAGAACGCTGATTCTGATCAGAGTGTTATTACAAGACTCAGAGCGTACGGTTCAGAGAAGAATCTTCCTTCTCACTACTATGCGGACCTCGGAATCAAGTATGTAGCGAATATTACAAAAGTCATCGGGGCAAGCACGAATGTTGAACTCGAATTGGACATCGATTATATAGAGACGTATTTCAAGAATAAGAGAAAATACGTCGTTTCCGGTGAATCTCAGGAGCAGTCTAACGGATGGGTCCTTCAGGTAACGTTCGATTTTCAGACTACAATTACCGGTTATGTAACACAGTCTGGCAGCTCTGGCAAATGCAGGTTCTACTCCGAGCTAAAGGGAGGACAGGTAGATAGCGGAGACGAGGAATCAAAGGAGAAACTCGACGCATTCATCGATCAGGTCAATGCCGGAAACACGAAGATGTATATCACGTCCGGTCTCAACAAGAAGGTGGTTCCTTCATCGATGAAGGAGTATGCGGAGAATCTTCCGAACAATATGGCGGTAAACAGGCTTATGCTGCCAGGATTTCCTCACGTATCTCTGAGTGATTTCTACGACTCTCTTACCGAACAGGAAAAGAAGTATGTGAATCCAACCGGGAAACTGCATAAATTCTCTACTGATCCATATAGGCCATACATCGATTCTCTCAATATAGAGGAGATCGGACTCCGTTCGGCATCGCAGTTCTTTGATACTGATGATAAGACGAATGGAATTATTGAAATCTACCCTACTATCGAGGAAATGGAAATCGGTGGTGTGCGTGTTGATGAGATTGACGAAGGTGTCGCTCCTGATGACGACGGAAGGTTTGGCGACAACGAAACAGTAAAGAATGTTGATATATACCTCAACAAGGCTATCGATTTCGACATCAACGACCTTAAGGATGATGACTTCTCTATCTCTATGAAGGATGGTAGGTGTGGTGGTCGGACATTCAAGGTGGCATCCTCAACCAAGGTTGATGGTAGATGGAGACTTACTATTGAGAGGAGCAAGGATGATGCTCTTGAGCTGTGGTTCCCATACAAGGACTACCCGATCAAGAGTGGAGACCATTTCGTTCTTACCGGCATCACTCTTCCTGATTCGTATGTAAAAGCCGCATCACTGAAGCTCCTTAAGTACGCCATTGCGCTCCTTGATAAGAATGACTACACAAGATATGTCTATCAGCCTAAGGTTGATGAGCTTTTCATGGCAAGACAGCACGATCTGGCGCAGGCTGACGAAACCGGAGTTATCAAGAGCCTCCACGATACGCTTAAGGCCGGCGACCTGATGAACTTCAATGATACAGACCTCAATATCGAAGGAATAATCTCTATCGACCAGCTCACGATCAAGGAAGAAGATGGAAAGATTCCGACATACGACATAACACTTCGCGAGGACAAAGAGGTTGGTACTATTCAGAAGATTCAGCAGCAGATTTCATCACTCCAAAGCGGAAATGGAGGAACTGGAGCAGGATTGACAACTACACAAGTCAAGAATCAGGTTGCGACAGAAGGAAGCAAGCACTTCATCTCTAAATTAAACGATGATACCGCAAAGGGCACAATAACTTGGGAGAAGATTCAGAAGTTCTTGCAAGGATTGACAGCAGAAGACTTATCTCAATTTAAGAAGGGTGCGACCTTCGGAGAGTTCATTCAGGGAATGCTCTTCGGTACTGGTGGCAGGATTGACGAGCTGGGCAATGCCGAGTTTGAGAGCATCACATCCCGAAGTTCTATCATCGCAAAGGAACTCATCGTGAACCGACAGACGGCGATGGAAAGCAATTTCGTCTTCACAGAGAGCGGTATGGTTGAGTCGGTAGTGGAGATTCCTGCGGCAACGGAAGGCGGCAATGTAACCTATGACTTGAAGTTGCAGAAGCGATGGGATAACGACTTCACAGCATTCAAGGAAAATGATGTAGTCTTAGCTTCCATCAATACCTTGGCAGAGAGCGGTAAGTACTACGATATGTGGCTGCGAGTGCTCTCGGTCAATACGGTAACGAATACCATCACGGTTGTATGCTACCCCGATAATGAATGTCCTAGCAAGAAGAATTATCCACCTTGCGAGCTGGCAAGATTGATACGATGGGGAAATGCGGTTGATGAAGACAGACAGAGCTGCTGGTATATATCTTCCTCCGAGGGCTTACTCGTATGGCTCGACCACGTTACAAAGCCAATCATCGACAAGACTAACTACTCTCTTGCGATGGGCAAGCTGCCAGATGCGCTGTCGTTCCTCTTCCAAGACTTCCCTACCGCCAATAAGCGAGACGGAGCGTTCTATGCTAAGTGGATGATGGCTGCATCGTTTCAGCAGATAGACTATCAGGGCAACCCAATCTACACGACAAGAGACAGAGGTGTTTGGAGCTTGGCTGTGGCGCAAGGCGATAATCCTTACCGCAATGGTGACAGGACGATTGATACCGTCTATTATCTCGGCTGCAAGTGGCAATGCCTCGAAGATAAGACAACAAAGCCACCGACCTACTCATCTACCGCTTGGGCATTCGTTGAGGGCAATCCTTACTTCACACTCGAAATGCTATCATCGAAGCTGTGGAACTTCCGTCTCAACGACTTAATGGCAACGAATGCTGATGGCTCTTGGAAGGTATTCACAACGTTATCTGTTGTCGGAAGGCTCTATAATCAGGACGTGACGGATTCTATGACCAATGTTGTATGGACTAGGGAAACAAACAATCCTACGGCAGATAATAAATGGGCACACTCTCACGCCAACTGCGGTCTATCTGTTGATTTGACTTATGAAGACCTTGGCGGTGCAGCATTCAAGATAGGTAGTGTGACATTCCGATGTAATGCCGAAATCAAGGATGGCGAGACGATGTATTCCGAGGATGTGAGTGTTAGTTTCTGAATAATGTTGAACTTTTAAAATAAATAGAATATGGCTAAAGAATTAGCGGTTAGCGTTGACAAGATGATGGAGATACAGCCTACTGCTTACTCTCAGTCCGTCAGCATAGAAATAGTTGGAAATATCATCAACAGACAGCAGTATGATGGTATCGAAGGCTCATTCTCTCCAGACTTCTCTATTCGCCCTTGTACGATGTTTCCAGCCTGCTACCTCATTGACCCAGATAATCCAGGGGAGACGACAACATGCAACAGCCAACTGGATTCATTTAAATGGTCTGAGGTGACATCTAGCGGCATCGTGGTAGTAGCTACAAGTGAGAATGCAAGTGTAAAGGCTGGATATGAAGCCGTGAGGGAAGGAATAAACAAGGGAACTCTCTATATCAAGCAGAACTCAGTTCTAGGCAAGCCTCGGACAATGCGGTTTGAAGGAAACTGGATAGACCCCGTTTGCGGATATAAGTACACATTCGTTGCTAATAAGGCTCTCTATCTCGAAGACTGTACGAATGCAAGAGCCGAGATTATGCTGGATAGTCCACCTACGGTGTTGTGGAATCCTATCAAGCACGCTGCATCTAGAACTCTTACCGCAAGGATTATGGTTGGAGCTAAGGATAAGACGGCAGACGGCAAGACGAGGATATGGTGGTATCGAATCCTTGACAACGGAACTAAGCAGCTTATCAATTCTGTTGATGATGCCGAGAACTATGAGATTACGGCAATGACAAAGGGTGCGAACGGTCAGATTTCCTCTATCACTATTGATTGTGATATGATAGGCGAAGGCATCGGATATGAGTTGAGAGCGTGCTATATCTATAGCGGCAGTATTCCTTCATCTCCCCGTGATGCAGATGCTCGTAAGGTTACGTACATCAACAGAACCATTCCGCCGCTTACCGCTCAGTTTATCGGTGATGGGTTTGGACTTAACGAGGATGCTGCATTCGTAACCTGCCAAGCTGTGGTTAGTGACAATAACGGTGTTATCGAGCCTTCCGTGTGGCAGAAAGTACTGAGAGCCAAGTGGCAGAAGATTACATATGGCAAGACTACGAACAATGGCGTTACGACTATGACGCAGAGCGCACAGACACTGGGTTATGGCGAAACGTTCCAATGTCCTTTCGAGGCTAAGAAAAGCATCCGCCTGTCTATTGAGGACAGAGGTGCATACGAACTGATTGTCGATGAGAACGGAAACGCCCTTGTGGATGAGAATGGAAACTATATCATATCAAGGGAGATTGATGAGAGTAACGGGTAATGTTTAACTTCTTAAAAAATACAGAATTATGAAATACTACGTGAAGGTTACAAAACAGGTTGCTGAGACCATTATACAAATCGGAGTTCCGCTGACTATGACGAGTGATGGTAACTGCTTGCTCTATCAGAGTGAGCTGAATGATGTCGAGGGTGTGAATCTCAACGAAAGAGCAGCTAATGTCGGTGGTACACTGGTAGCAGAGACTGGTGCTCTTGCGGAAATAAACGGAACTACTGATACTCCTGCCTACTGCTATACACCAGTAAAGTATGGCGGCGAAGGTGATACCAGACGTGATGACAACATCGGTACGGATGGAAGCGATAATCCGTCCTCCGAAACAACAGACGCTAAAGAGGAAAGCGAGGTAAACTATGAGTAAGGCTACGGTAACTGGACAGATTGTCGTTACAGCTGATGGAACAACGATACATCCGATTTTGCAATGCACTACGGGAGATATTTATCAGAACTACGATGGTGATCCTGCATCACCTTCTAATGTCGTGCCTAACTTCGAGGCGAGCGGTGCGGTAAAACCGAAACTGGCTATGCAGGCGTATTCAGCAGCGCAGGGTGCTGGTAATTCGTTTGACCTTACAAAGGGTACTCCTACCTGGATTGTGGCTGGCGTAACGCTTACCTTCAATGCTTCCCACGTTTCTACAAATACGTTTAACGGGAAATCTGGGCATTTTACTGAAGGTTCTGATTCGAGCGGAAATCCGACACTGACTGTCAACAAGAACCTCATCAATATTAATGATGGTGATTCGTTTAATATTGTCTGCCTAGTCGATATCTCTATGTCTAACACGAACGTGAATTTGAAGGCGATGTACCCTGTATATATTGCTGAAGGTGTGACAGATTCAAAGCGAGTGAACATCATTGCAACCTCAACAGAGAAACTCTTCACCATTACAGAGAAGGGTGAAACCTGCACCGTCAAGGCACAGGTTACGGACGGAAATATGGTTACATCTACTGGCTATACATTCAAATGGTATCTGCCAGACTCTAACGGCGGATGGACGCTCAAACAGAATAGTACTACCGCAACATTCACGGTAAACGAGACGGATGTGGATTCATCAATCATCGTAAAATGTGAGGCATACAAGGGCAGCGACTTCTATGCTTCCGATACGCAGACCATTAACGATGTGTCGGATGAGTATATCATCTATCCTAACCCTACCGATGGTAACGATAACCCCGTAGCCGAGAACTTCAGGCTGAACGCAGGTGGAAAGATTGTGTATAAGCCGTACATGCGCAAGCGTGGCTCAACGACAAACGAGACTGGAGTAACGTTCTCTATGTCGCTCTATTCCAACGCAGGCGTTCCTATCAATTCTGCTATTACCAAGTCGGGCAATACGTTCACGATTACCGAGGCTGGTATCAGAGCCTATAAGGGTGCGGTGTATTCTATAACGGGAGCTAAATAGTATAGCCTATGGTAAAGATATTAGCAGAAGCGACTGGCTCTATTTCATTCTCTATGAGAGGTGAAAAGGGCGAAAGCGGTGATACTCCATACGTTACCAAGACGGTTGTCGATTATGCTATTACATCAAGTGTAAGCGAAGCCAAGAAGTGGTCTTCTACCGCACCCGATGCGAGTGCGGCATCAAACAAGGGCAAGTTCCTTTGGACGAGAACTACTTATACTTGGAGCAATAACAAGACAACGGAGAATATCACCTATACGTACATCGGAAAGGATGGCAATGATGGAACTTCTGTAACCATCAAGGGGTCAAAAGGTAGTACGTCAGAGCTGCCTACATCGGGTAATACCTTGGGTGACGGATACATCATCGGTGGCTATCTGTGGGTGTACACTGGCACCTCTAAGACAGACTCCACTCACGCAAGAGGTTTTGAGAATGTAGGAAAGATACAGGGTGAACCTGGAACTCCAGCAACGCAGTATTACACCCATATCGCCTGGAAAAAAGCGGATGGTACATTCGCAACCAATCCTAATGGTGGTGATTACGTTTACATAGGAGTGCTTGTAGATACTAACCCTACTGATTCTACTGACCCATCAAAATATGAATGGTCTTATATCAAGGGTGCTACTGGAGCAACTGGCAACGGCATCAAGAGTACGGAGGTGACCTATCAGGTAGGTAGCAGTGGTACTATTGCGCCTAATGGTACTTGGCATAAAGAAGTCCAAAATATCACGGACGCAAATCCGTATCTATGGACACGTACTGTTTTCGTCTATACAAATGGCAGCAGCAGTGCCCCTTCTTTTTCCGTAGCAACAAGGGGAACGAAGGGCGCATTGATGCGTGAGCATGACGGATTTGAGTCAGGCAACTATAAATATCTCTCTGGCTCTGGAGCAGAAGAATACGTTGATGTGGTGTGCGTAGATAGAAAGTGGTATCAGTGTACAAGCACCTATACATCCTCTTCGCCTAGCGTGACTGACGGGCACTGGTCGCTGATGAATAATTACTCATCGATAGCCACGCAGCTTCTCCTTGCTGAGAATGCAACCATCAATATGCTCGGAAGTAATCAGATAAATCTGTACAATCCGACTGATACTACTAATAGAAAGATGTACGGCTCGTTCAGAGTGGTTAAGGATGTTAACGACTGGAGCTTATGGCTTGGAGGCGAAACTGGAGATTCGGCTACGTTTGCGGTAAAGAGGAGCGGACATTTTAAAGGAACGGATGTAGATATATCTGGTAGGATAAACGCTACTAGCGGAAGTATAGGAGGTTTCGAGATTGGCAATTATTCAATAGGGTCAGTCGGAAAAACGGAAGGTATGGGTCTGACGAATGAATGTCTGAAGTTTATGAATCAAGCCTATCTGCACGGTGAAGGCTATTTCATTACCTGCGGAAGTTATATGAAAACAGGACTACGGATATTTTCTACAACAAGCCCGTCTAATAATTTGAGTACAGGCATATTAATTCATATAGACGCTGGTACTTCAATGCCATCAGACCCCATTTCCGGAGGAAAGATGTGTACGGCGTTAGACTTGCTTACACGTTGGGCAGACCAGGCAGGCAGTTTTGATATGACGAATCCGTATGAAGGTAACCATGCTATCGTAATTAGAGGTGGAGATGTAATAGGTTTACGACCATCATTTGTTCGCTTGGCTGCTAATTATCAAACACTAACCGAGTATCATCACACGGTTGAGTGCTACAACACTTCGGAAATAACGATATATCTGCCATCTTCTCCGAAATATGGGCAATGCTATACCATCATCCAGCGAGGAAGCAGATTGACGTTTTCATCAGACAAAGGAATATACGATGTTCGCCGAGCCAGCTCAGCAACAACGTGGTACTCAGATACTAGAGGTCAGGTTAGTTGGATATGGTACAACGGTGGTCAGTGGATTGTATGTTATGTAACAAGTTAAAATTAATTAGATTATGAAGATAGAATTAGAACACTTGGAAGTATTTATGACACTCGATAAGAATCAGTGTCAGGTTATGAACGCTCGCAAGCAGATTGCGAACATTATCTACTCGCAGGGGGCAGGATTAGGGCTGGCAGGACAGGCTCTTGCCGTGAAGATGTGGAACGGAAGTGACGAGACCGAGTACACCGATGATGAGGTGAAAATCATCAAGGAACTCGTAGAACGTACTACCGCTCCGTGTTTCATCGATGCAGTGAATGCTGCTATAGACAATGCGGCAGTAGTAAACGAAAGTAAATAAGTATAACAATTTAAGCGGTATAATATTATGGCTATAAAGACAAGAAAAATCAGTGATTGGCTGTCTGCTAACGGGCAAGCCATCACAAATGCTAGTGCAGCTAGCATGAAGGCTTATCTAGAGCAGAATCTCCGCTCCTTGCAGGATGGAGTGTACATCGGCAAGATTCAAAAGGAAACTTGGGGTTCTTACATGCGATGCGAAGCGTGGCAGACTAGCAGCATCGGAATTAGTAGAGCGGATGCTGATGCTGTCGTAGTTCAGCACGGCAGCACACGTATTGGTATTGCCTTAACAGAGCCTAGTGCTGCAATGAAATGGGGAAGCGTACATAATGCTAGTTCTGTCGGATATCAGACATCAAGCGATTGGAGCCTCCTCGATGGTCAAACTAGAACAGCCGCTATTATGGCGAGCAGTTACTATAAGAATGATTCCCCTTCGACATACGCAGTAGCTTACTGTTACAATTACTCTAAGTCGCATACGGGTGACCCTGGAGGAGACTTTGGTATTCCTGCAAAGTCGTGGCATCTTCCTGCGACTGGCGAGCTTGAAATTATCCGTTCTCATTTCGAGACTATCAATCTTGCCTTGCAGCGCATTAAGAGCGCAGGCAAGCAGAATGCTGATTTGCTCCAGCAGACGCATTACTGGTCGTGTGTTGAGAGTTCGGGCAACCTTGCGTGGAATCTGGATTTCGGCCTTGGCTATCGGGGCAGCAGCGGTAAGGTTGACAATTCGTATCGGGTTCGTCCTGTTACAGCATTTTAATCATTTTATCTCTTCACCCCTTTACCTCTTTCCGACCGCAGGTCGGGCAAGCAAGGTTGGGAGGTGGAGAATTACGAACACATAAATAATAACAATATCACGAATAATTAGTGGCAATAAGCTAGAATATATATGGCATTAGCGAAGGATTTACAGATATATAAGGATACTTTTGAATTAGTCGATAAACTCACGGCTATGAAGGTTGGTTTTCCGAGAATGTATCGTTACGATTTAGGTGAGAAAATGACAAGCGTTGCTCTTGAGCTTTTCGAGTACATTCAGCTAGCGAATATGTATGCGGATAACAGACATCAGTACATGATGGGATTTCGTGTCAAATTCGAACTTCTCAAAACAATCCTTCGCCTTTGCTTCAAGAGAAAACTATTCTCGGAGAAGCAAGCGGCAGATATTTGCAGATTGACAACCATCATCGGCAGACAGGCTACAGCTTGGGGAAATTCAAAGAAAGGTTAGCCCTGCTTTGAATAAAGCTAGAGTATAATCAGGTTAAGGCTTATTATAGAATGTGATTCTCCATAAATAATGGTCTCGCTGCTGTCAAGTCGCATTATCATTTGTTCGGTGTAGCGAAGCAGCTAAGATGTATAATAAAGAGCGAGAAAATAGCGGACGAATTACTGGTCGTGTGTTGAGAGTTCGGGCAACCTTGCGTGGAATCTGAATTTCGACAATGGCAATCGGAACAACAACGGTAAGGTTGACAATTCGTATCGGGTTCGTCCTGTTACAGCAATAGTTAGGAGAGTTAGGGAGATAATAGTAATGGTAAAGGCAGAATATATTATAGCAGCCTACGAAGACTGTCGTAAAGGTAAGGCGTCATCATCAGATGCGATAAGGTTTGAAACATACCTATTTGAAAATATAACGAGCTTGGTTGAAAGGATAAACTCAAGGACTTACGAGCCGATGCCATCCATTACCTTTGTTGTCTCCCGACCTGTTTATCGAGAGGTTTTTGCTGCTAATTTTCGTGATAGAGTTATTCACCATTATATTGCTTTACGGCTAGAGCCGCTATTCGAGGGTGTTTTTAGTGATAGAACATACAACTGCCGATGCGGCAAGGGTCAGCTCTATGGAGTAAGGCAGCTTGCGGCGGATATTAAAGAATGTTCTGAGAACTTCACTAAGCCGTGTTGGTATCTGAAATGCGATATAAAAGGTTTCTTTATGAGCATACCTAGAGAAGATCTTGCAGACAAAGTAGATGTGTTTATTTTAGATAATTACAAAGGAGATGATATAGAAGACCTGCGCTACTTGTCTCGTGTCACGATAATGAACGACCCGACAAAGAATTGCATCAAACGCTCTTCCGAAGAGACCATGGCAAAAGTACCGAAAGGCAAAACTTTGCGAGGAGCAGAGAAAAACCACGGTCTCCCTATCGGCAACCTTACAAGCCAGCATGACGCAAACTTCTGGCTCAATGATTTTGATTGGATGCTTGAGATAATTCTGCATATCTATCACCACGGAAGATACGTGGATGATTTCTTCTTGATTCATCAAGATAAACGGGTATTGTTAGCTTCTATCCCTAAGATAAGGGAATATCTTGCCAATATAGGCGTTACCTTGCACCCTAGAAAGATAGAACTGCAATCTGTATATAAAGGTATCAAGTTTACTGGTATGGTGGTGAAGCGTGATAGAATTTATGTCAGTAATCGAATGGTAAGCAACTTAAAACAACTGGTGCATCACATGAATACGCTGCCAGATAGATATACGATAGAAGAATTGCAGCACTATGTTTGTTCTATCAACAGCTATCTAGGGTTGATGAAACATTGTGAAAGCTATGATATCAGAAAGGGTATTATACTGGAAATGGATTTAAGATTCTATAAATACCTTTATATTAAAGGTCATTACGAATGCGTCCGTATTAAAAATAAATACAAGAGAGATATTATTAATCAAAAGAAGCTAAAGAAACGTAATAGCAAGGATTTCGATTTTCTAATGGATAATTACTATGAATCAGATAAAAAGAAGAACACTAGAGAGAATCCCGACCGAGAAGGAAATCAGCTTGCTTCTCGATAAAGGGTATGAGGTTGAGGTTTATATGAGAGGTGTGGAGATTATTATGGAGACGGAAGAAGCACCATAACGCTTACCTGGTATTATGGTGCTTTTTGTTGTTAACACATACTTAACCTGCTTAGATGAGCACCCTCCAGCGAAAACACCTCATTACCCATCGGCAAACCATATATCTTATTCCCCACAAAACGGCAACCCTTCGTTGTAGTTATCATCCTCTCGAAATCAGCCGTTGTTACCAGTGCAGCTTGGATGATAGCATCCATTCCGGAAATCTCCCTTGTGTAATAGAAGAGAACCCCTATCACCTCGCCCTTCTCTATCCGCTTATACAACTCATAGGCTTCAGTGCCTTCATTTGGCTTCCATACATACTTGACATCAACAAGCCCCACGGCAACATCACCCTTCGTCCCGTTTTTGTCCACGGCTACACCTCTATAAGTATCAAATCTTTTAATATTCATAATCTTTATGTTTTAATTTCTGCCGCAAAGATACAAAATTAATATGAAAGCACAATGCTTCCGTTACCGAAAAATGAGAAAGAGGTAACTAGAAAGTAGCAATAAACTTTCAGATTGTTACTTTTTATAAAGTTTAACATAAAAATATCCGCAAAAATATCAACTTTGCAAGAAAAAACGTAATTTTGTAGCATTAAACTTATAAATCAACAAAACGATAAATTTAAATCAACGAAATTATGACTAAAGAAGACGAAGCCGATGTCCAGCGGCTATTAAAGAATGTGGACGTTACCGAGCTGATTGATATGCTGATGAAGCACGGAAATCGGTATAGCAGAAGAATATTGAAGTTCTTCCGCTGGTTCTGCAAGTACGTTCCTGTTGTCCTTATGTGCTTTCACGCTTATGGGATATTGGAGTTCTCGCAGCATCATAGAGAGATGTTTATCCCTTATGCAGAGAATGCGCCTTGTTATATCTATATCTACTTTATGGTGTACGTATTGCCTATGGTGGCTATTCTGGCTAGTAGATTCTTCTTTTTGTGTTGGAGATACAGAATACCATTTTTCTACTTTTTCGGCATCAACGCAGCTCACATCGTGGAGTGGAGTTGGTACACAACCAACAATATGATAGATTCTTGCTTTACGGTTATGATTGTAACGGCAATGTTTTATCTATATGGATTTGCAGATATGTTTATCAGTAGAACCAAGTTAGGACGTAAAATTTGTGCATAAAGGCGATTTCTGAGAATTTTTCGTAAAAACAAAGGTAATATGGGAATAAAAAACATTAAAAGTGTTATGATTTATACAAATATTTAAATAAAAAGTATTATCTTTGTATTATGAAAAGTGCTAAGGTATTCTAAACGAATAAGAAAAAACTCGAAATAATAAAGGAGGACTTAAAAATGAGATTGATATATAAGTTTTATACAAGACATACAGAGCAGCTTGATGCTTTGCTCAAGGTTTCAAACAATCTTTGGAATCAAGCATTGTATGTATTTCTCCAACGTCTTAATAGCGATGGGACTTGGCTTTGGTACAATGATATGGACAAGATTATGAAGCAAACATTGAACCTTAATGGTGAATGTAACTATCGCCTATTGAAAGCCCAGTGTTCGCAGCAGATTTTGCGTACATTAGACAAAAGTATCAAGGCTTATTGTAAGTCTATTAAGGATTGGAAGAAACATCCTGAAAAGTACAAGGCGATGCCACGAATGCCAAGTTATCGCAAGCGTGGAGGCATGTTCAACTTATTCTACACAAAGCAGTGTGCATCTATCAAGGATGGGCAGATAAGGTTGACTAAAGACTTGCTTATAGCTATTCCTCAATGGGAGAAGTACGGTGAGCAAGTCTCTAAGTTTAACCAGATACGACTGATACCAGAATGTGACAAGGTAAAGGTTGAAGTTGTCTATGACAAGAAATTAGCAGCGTCTGATGTCGATAAAAACAAGTATGCCTCTATTGATTTGGGAATTGACAATCTTGCAACGATGATAACATCCGATGGCTGTATTATTTGGAGCGGCAAACACTTGAAGTCGTACAATAGGTGTTTCAATAAGAGACTTTCCAAGTTGCAATCTATAAAGGATTTGCAAGGCATCAAGCGAAGCACAAAACGTATCAAGGCATTGTATAATAAGCGAGACAAATATTTCGAGGATGTATTTCACAAGGTGAGCCGTCAGATTGTCGATGTGCTCGTTGAAAAGAAAGTAGGAACGTTGGCTGTAGGCTACAATGTCGGTTGGAAACAGAATACCGACATGGGTAAGCGGAACAATCAGAAGTTTGTTCAGTTGCCTTTTGCGAGGCTGACGTCCTATCTCAGCTACAAGTGCAAGTTGGCTGGTATCGACTTCATCGAGCATGAGGAAAGCTATACAAGCAAGTGTGATGCTCTTGCCTTGGAGGAGGTTTGCAAGCATGAAAACTACTTAGGGAAGCGTGTCAAGCGTGGCTTGTTTCGCTCATCCGTTGGTAAAATAATCAACGCAGAGCAAAATGGAGCTTTGAACATATTGAGAAAAGTAGTCGGTGATTCCGAGTTCGCTCGGATAATCGGTAGTGGGCACTCGTTATGCCCAGTGCGACACTGCAACCCATTTACTTGGGATGTAAGAGGCACAAATAGTAAAGTATTAAAGAAGTAGAACAAATCATAACACTTTTAATATTTTTAATAACGTGGGAAAGATATTGAATTATAAGATACTCGGAACGGCTTTTAAATCATTGGCTGATGCTTGTTTCAAGGCTGACGAGCAGCAGAGAAATGGCAAGAAGGTCACCGCTTGCGGTATGAGCGATGATGATTTGGATAGATTGTGCGACATCATACCCGATATGCTCAATCCGATGCTATCTACCGAGGAGGTCAAGGAGAAGCTTCACGTTTCTGATGCAACTTTGAACAGAATGGTAGCTAGAGGTGACATTCCGAATGGCGAGTGCAAAAAGCGTGGGCACACCCCGATATTGGAAGAAGTGGGATATTCTGCACTTCATTAAGAGTAAGAGAGGTAAGTGATTGCCTCTCTTTTTTGTTATTTATGATATTACCTCATATCACCTTAAAACTCTGATAATCAATCACTAAAAGAAAGTGTGATAGAGTTATATTTGCTCTCATTCATTCTTCGTACCTTTGCATCCGTAATCGATTACATAGTGTTAGTTAATATTAAGGATAACTTAAAAAGATTGTATCATGGAAATGACAGATGCAAAGGTCGTAGAGAAGAAAATCTACGAAGAGGGAAAGAAGCACGATGAGTATGCTTCTAAAGGTATCGCAGGGACTGGATTGGGTCTTGGAATAGCTGGTACTGCACTCGGTCTTGGTGCTTGGTTATTTGGCGGTAATCGCAGTGTGTTTGGTTCACTCGGTGGAAGCAATATGCCTGAGAACGTGAACATCAACGCTAACGGCTATGGCGCAAATGCAAATGCCAATCAGCCAACCGCATTACAGGTAATGGAGAAGGAATGCGCTGATGAGGTTAAGCTGCTTACCGATATGTTCGGTTTGAAGCTCGACACCGCTAACAAGTTCTACGCTATGCGTGAGACTGACATCGCAGAGAAGTTCTCTATGTATAAGGGTGCTAACGATGCTATCAACGCTGAGAACCGCCGTTCAATGCAGGCTGAGTTCGGTCTTTACAAGTCTCAGATTGATGCGGACTTCGGTCTGTACAAGAATCAGAGAGACCAGTACGATGCGTTGCAAGCGAAGTATAGTGACCTCGACAAGAAGGTAGCCGTTATGGAAGCCCTCACTCCTTACAAGGAGAAGCTTATGATGGCTTACGTTAACGAGAAAACCTGCAATTGCTTGCGTGGTCAGTTGGTACTCCCATCTACGCCAGTAATTTCAGGCTACGGAAGCTATTGCTGTAACAGCACTGCTCCTTCCACGCCCACTACAGGAGCGTAACAGAGCAAGAAAGTTTGTAAGAAGGACTAAGAAAAAATGAGTTGGTGAGGGGTGTTTGCCCTCGTTGGTGGATGCCCTCTCACCTCTCTATAACATATCACCAACTTAAAGATATTGATTATGATGAATTTTGGAAACAGCCCATTATTGGATATTGGTACAAGTCAGCAACAGCCGCAAATGATGGATGCTGAGCTACAGAAGATGTATGAGGCAATACAGCAGAAGCGAGCATCTATCAATATGCAAGCGCAGCAATCTTCAACTCCGCTTTGGGATGAGATAGACAAGATTGAGGACAACTTGACAGGCGCACAACGTCAGTACTTTATGCAAAATCAGGAATACGTCAATAGCTTGCAGTATGTGTCTAAGCTCGTACAAGACGAGGAATTGCGCATCATACGTCCTCGCATTGAGAGTACTCAGCAAGGACAGGAAGCATTGAAGAAACATCTGTCTTTGATGCAACGACTGAGAAAGGAGGTGGCACAGGCAGAGGAACAAAAATCTGCTATGCTCAACGATTATATGACTAACCACAGCGACAAGACTTGGCAAGAGTATATCGCTTGGTACACTAAAACACATAAAGGAGAAACTAATAAATGAATGTAACTGAACTGAAAGAGAAACTGCTTACATCGCTTGATTTGTGGGCAGACGCAAGAATAAGTGATATGGTGAAGGAAAACCCAGCACTGGCTATTCCTTCCGTGTATATGAAGCGAGCTTCACACAACATCATCGCAAAGCACAAGGATAGTTGGGGCAAGAGCATTGACAACGCTACCCTATTCATCGCCGATGAAGACGGAAACATTGATGCCGATACCATATTCTCAGACCTCATGCAGATGCTAGAGAATATAAGCAACTATGAGTTTGACCTTGGTTTTATCAAAGGTCGCATTGATGGTGGTGCTATCGCAATCGACTTGCCAGATAATATTGTAACTACAATTTTGTTCGGCAGCAAGAAGAGTATCAGCTTTACAAAGGATGACTTTGAAGAATTGAGAAGTCTGATAACAGCAGAATAATCACATATATAAATACAAGACAATATGGAAGCAAAAGAGATTATGAGTAAGTTTGATGAGCTGTATGGAATGATGGCATCATCAACTAACGTGAAGTATATGAATGTATTCGGCAACACGATGCGCTGCATGATGAAGGATATGGCATCAAAGCACCCAGAGTTGGCGCAAGAGTATCTTGATAAGCTTTGCGCAATAAAGTGGAAGAACTATCTCACCAAGAAGGAGGCATCTGAGATTGTAAACGGTATGAATCCACCTGCCACTTGGGATATGCAGACGTGGCTCAATGCTATGACCGGTCTCGGACTTGCAACAGAGGAGAAGCCTTACTACAACGATTACGCTTTGTACGTTGCGATGAACCAGGTAGTAAGCGACCACGGATGTACAATCGCCAAGATCCTCGGCAAGGAAGATGTGAAGGATATTGGTACAGAGCATTTGGTCAAATATGCACACAGCCTTGCTCTTGACTTGTTAAAAGACAAGGATGGCGTGTACGACATCAGAGAGTATTTTCTGAAGTAACATCAAAAATATACGGTTATGAAAAAGGTATTCGAAGACATTATAGCTAGCAATGACATGCAGGCTATAAAGAACTGTGTTACGATAATGGCTGATTGTTGTGAAGTCGGAATGAACGACAGTGTGATGCTTGATATGATGAAGCAGGTTAAGGGCGAGATTGGGGCGTGCCACTATGATGAAGATATGGCAGATGTGCATCTTTGTCTCATAGATCAGCTTCACACTAAAGATGTAGCCAAGGACTATTGGCATGAGGTCAAGAACGACAACATCAATCTCGAAGACTGGTGCGTTCTTTGGGGTGAAATGGTAAAACGCAATGACGCAAAGATCAAGAAGTGGTTCCCAAAAATCAACACGCTCGACTACGAGCGAAAGATTTTCGACGAATGCGTTTCTTTCCTGGAAAACGGCGGAATGCCATATTATGATCTGAATATCTGATTTTTTTCGTTATTCTGAATGAAGTTTCGGCTTTTTTTGCTATCTTTGCAGAAAGAGACCGAAACTTTATTTTTAATAATTATTCAGGATAACGAAAATGGCAGAAAGATTAAGAGAATTATTAGTAGGGGTCGTGATAGCGGTCGTAGCCTACTTAAAGCCTATTGATGGAGAATTGAAGACATTGGCTTTGGTTTTCTTTCTCAACTTTGTGTTTGGATATCTTAGTGGTATAATAGCTAAAGGTGAGAAATTCGAACTCAAGAAGGCACTTATTTGCGTAGGTCACGCAACGATATACTTCGTTCTATGTGCAGCCGTATATACCGTTGGTAGATGGAAAGGGCAAATGGATGGAGCTATTCAGTGTGTGTCAATGATTACCTACGTTGTGATTTACTTCTATGGCACGAATATCACCCAAAAGATGATGGAGATATTCAAGAAAGGTTCGTCACCATGGATGGTAGCGAACTTTCTACATTATTGCCTTGGACTGTACTTTTTGGAGAGGATACCTTTCCTGTCATCATTTTTTAACTCATACAAACAACAGAAAGGAAATCAATCATGTTAATTACAATAGACAGAGCTTGGAAAAAAGATGGCTATACTATTAGCCGTCTGTACGTGAATGGCAATTTGTTTGGCTGCAATACTCTTGAAGATACAGACAGAGGATTGAACCAAAGAATGGATTTGTGCGAAATCAAGAAGAAAAAGGAGTATGGGCAGACTGCAATACCAAGCGGCAGTTACGAATGCGTATATACCTACTCTAACAGATTCAAGAAGATGCTTCCATTATTAAAGGATGTGCCAGGGTTCGATGGTATCCGTATTCATTCCGGTAACTCTGCAAAAGACACAGAGGGGTGTATTCTTATCGGTAAAAACGATAAGAAAGGATGGGTTAGTAATTCCCGATTCTGGACAAACAAGCTCATTCAGACTATGAAGACAGCTTGGGATAAAAAGGAAAAAGTAACAATTGTAATTCAGTAGCTTATGAAACTGATTGATAAGATAACAAGGGTTGTAATTGCCATTGCAGTAGCAATGCTGATTCTATCAATGTTCTGTAGATGTAAGGCGAAAGAACGTGTGATAGAAAAACAGACATACGTCACCGATAAGCGTAACGAGGCTAAGTGGGATTCACTCTTTAACGCAAGGCTTATTAAGGAACTGGAATCATATAAAGTATCTCACAAGGAATCGGTGAAGTCTACAACGAAAGAGAAGACTCATATAAGGGATAGTACAGCTTCGAAATACGATGCGAACGGAAACAAAGTCGGCGAAGACAGATTTCACTACGAATTTCACGAGATATCACAGGAAGATGTACAGATAATGAGAGATAGTATTTCGAGCCTTAAGGAATACAAGGATAGTGCTGCGATATATCATAGCAAGTGTGACTCCTTAATCTCAGTGATAAGTAAAATATCGAAAGATAAAGTATATGTCGAGAAGCAACTATCAATGACTGACAGGGCATTTTTGAATATAGGTAAGATAGCTTCAGTTTGTCTTTTTATAGGCATTCTCGCATTTTTAGGTTGGATATACTGGAATTCAAAGCCACACAAACGTTCTTAGTTTTTTCTAATGTTTTTATTTGGTTATTAGTTGATTTACAAACAAAAAGGGGTGACCGCACGCGATGTGTAGCCACCCCAAAACATATAATAATGCACAGAAATTCAATCTTCTTCAGCTTGCAGGAACTTAATACTATACTCCGTTTCGTAGTATTTCTTCTGTTCGTCGGTCAGCATTCTTGTTTTGCTGTCAAAGAACAGGGTAAGCAGCTCTCCATAATCCTTGTCGTAAAAGTAGTTGTACTTTCGGCAAAGATAATTTCTTGCATTCATACACTTGCCGGGAACAGTCTTAAACTTACGCTTTGTCTTCTGTGGCAAACCGCTGGCAGCTCTCAGCTTCTCAACGGCAAGAACCTTTCTCAGTGTTTCCTGTCTCTTTCTGTTAGCCTCATCGGTACGTGTACGAGCAGCACTCTCATTCTGTATTCGTTTTGTGGTCTCATCTGTATGCTTGACCCCAATCCTCCTCGCCAGGTTGTTGACCGATGCCTTTGTTATACCGAGAATATTCCCTACCTCTGTGGCAGAAAGATCTGGATAGAGATTACGAATAGCCTGATCCCTCACCTCCTTCGCTTCCTTCTTCCTTTGAATAAAGGAGTCCCCATGCAGCTTATGTAGCCACCAGTAGATGGTCTGTATGGTGCATCCGAATGACTTCGCCAATTTGCTTGGCGATTCACACGGATGTTCCTTTATGTAATTTTTCTGTTCGTCTGTGAGTACGTTCATAGGCTACTTTTTATCAGAAGAGCCGTAGCCGTTATCGCCGCGCTCTGTTTTGTTTAATTCATCCGTCTCTACAAACATGATGTTGTCACTTGTTTCGAGGTGGAATTGCACGATTTTATCGCCAACCTTGTATCGCGGCATATTTGGCATAACGTGATAGAATACGGCAGAAATCTCGCCAACAAAACCATCATCAATGGTTGCTTCTGAGTTACTGAGAGCCATGCCAGTCTTCCATACAGAAGAGCGAGGACGGAGCGTGAAGCATCTTGAAATACCAGCAGGCTTATTGCGGTTTTCAATCTGTAGCGAAAATCCTAGACCGTATTTCCATACGTTAGGCGCAATCTCTTCCTCTGAAACAGCATAGCAGTCGTAGCAGAAATCATCATTGTGCGCCTTAGTTGGCATAATAGCGTTCTCGTTTGTCTTTTTAAATAAGACAGGCACGCCAACAACCTCGGTGAATCTATCAATCTCATAGCCATCAACGTTCACCTTTCCGTAGAACATACCAGCAGGACGAGTCCAAACCTTGTGTTCTCCATAGAGAGCCTGATAAACAACTTCTTTCTCCTGAGTTTCACTATTTGTAACCTCAGTGATAAATCTGTAATAACCTCCTTTGAAATGTCTAAAAATCTTTTCCATTTAAATATTTAAAGTTTAAAATTCATGTTTCTTGCAAACCTTATCACAAGATGTTTCGCAATCTTTTTTGTAGCACCATCCATTGCCTAAGATGTCTTCGCGTCCCATCCAAAGACAGTTACCACAACATTTTTCTTCTTTTTCCATATTACTGATGTTTTATCACTTCCAAATACTTCAACTTTGCGAATCGGTATGAGTGATATATGTCACAAAGATTTTTCACTTTTGAAGTGAAGCACAAATTGCCTACTGCAACAAACAAAGGCTCTACGCCATCACGAAAAGATTTGCTACACAAGCAGAATCCGTAATCTTTGTATTCAACAGTACAAATCATCTCCTCCCAGTCGACTGCTTTCACAATATCATTTTCGTAAACTTCAACTCTATTCATATCTATCAGTCCTGTAAACTGGCAGACTGTAGAAGGGTCAACCTGATAAGTGATATTTCTGTTTAACTTGCTTTCTTTCTGACGATTCTCAATGATGTATGTATTACCATTCTCCTCGTAGAAATATCCGCAAACCCATCCTTTTCCGTCAAGACGTTTAGCCTTGAATTTGATACTTTCTATCTTCATATCTATTTTGCTTTAACGTTATACACTCCATCAATGACCTCCACCTCATAACAATCGGAACAATAGTGTTTGCCATCTATCATTTCCCAATCAGAGTAATCACCAATATCAACTTCTTTGTTACTGAATAGTGCAGAGCAAGTGTCTGTACCGCCAAATACTTTTCCGCATCTATCGCAAACAATCTGATACATTGTAATCGGTCTATACATAAGCTATTCCTCCTCTAAAATTCCAAAGACTGCTCCGTCGGCAAAGGTAAATCTTTTCATAATTTCATCCGAATTAAAGCCACCGATACAATTTATATCTATATTTTCTTCACTAATAATAAGAGTAATTAAGGAACGACTTCCATCTTCCTTAGACTTTATCCAACCGAACGGCTGATGCTTCATCATTTCCTCCCAGCACTCTTTTGCGTTGGCAAAAGGGCGGTACTTTGCTTTCGCCTTACTATCTGGCTTGATGCGGTATTCAATATTGCTCCAAAACTCAATCTCTTTCATTTCCGTCCAATCATTCATACCTTGCCAGCTTTTGCTTAATGCGCTCGGTTTTGTTCTACACTCAATTACCTTTCCTTCTGCAAATGCCTGAATAATAGGCAGCAAGACTTTTGCTTCTTCTCTTGTCATAATCAATCCTCCAATTCTATGTTATTTTCAGCTGAGTATCCGTCTTGTGCCTCTTCACAATAACATCCTTCACAAAGCCAGCCTATACCAAGGTTATATCCTGGAATGATATTCTTATTGCAATACTCACAGACAGCATCGCAAAGTTCATTTTGTAATTCTTCTCTTGTCATAATACATTCTTGTTTGTTTTGGCATAACTTTTGCTGTAAATTTAATGGCGATATTGCCAGATTTTTAAATGTACATTTAAGTTATGGTTAAAAAAGTTACTGTTGAAATCTGCCGTAGAGCAGACAATGGGCAAATCTGTACTCGTAATTATGCAGATAAGCACCCAAAGACAACTGTTATTGAACATCGTCAGCGCAAGACGAAGTAAGAATCTCCTCAATCTTTGAGGTAATGTAACCAATAAGATAGGCGTATGCTTCTTCATTCTCAGAACAAGGAGGTACGTCTATCTTATTCATTATCTCACAAGCAGCGTGGTAAATCTCATGCGCCAAAGTACCCTTATCTTTGTTAGTCTTAGGGACATTTGACATCCATAAGATAATATTCCCTGTACTAAGAAGAACTGTTCTTCCAAGGATATTGCTATTAATATTCATTCCTCCAAGAATAGATAGAGCATCTTCTAAACCAAATCTTGAAATCAATTCCTCCTTTAGATAGTCGTAACTTCCAAAGTGAACCATAATGTCGGTATTGTATATGCCAATATTTATTATTTTGTTTACCTTATCCATATTCTCTTTCTTTTCACCCTCTCCCTTTTAGGAGAGATTATATTTTATATTTCTCTTCAACAATTTCAAAATCTACAATGTCAGCATACATAGCTTCCATAATAAGCATACCAAAGTATTTACCTAAATGCCTAGATATATCTTCTGTAGCACAACCTAAGAGTCCAGTATCAATATTAATAAAACTATATCGACGATCAGGGTTATATTTGCCCAAACCTTTATAATCAATATCAGAATAAACACCTACATGAAAAATTTCATAGATAGTTCTTTCACTTGTAAATTCACCAAGTTTTTCATATTTATCTATCTCTTTTGCACCACGATAACAAGTTGAACCTTTTATAACAAGTGCAAAGAAGGGATAGTGACTATATTTTTGACCATCTACATTCCTGCTAATGTGCATATCATATCCAAGATTGAGTGCCTTTCTGACAATATTCAACTTGAACATAGCAGCAGAAGCTTTACTAATTTCAGCTATGCTATTTACTTTAGATACAATATCATCATAGTTATAATCAAGTATATCACAAGCTTTCTTGAAGGTTGTAATATCCATAAAATTGTATATTAATTCTTCTTTAGTAAAGGCTTGAAGTGCCAAATCTTTAAGAGATTCATCACCACTATTATACCACTCTATTGCTTTTTCAAGAGTGATTGTTACATTTCTTTTTACCATATATCTTTCTTTTTTACACTCTCCCGTAAAAGGGAGAGAGTGGTTAGTTACTCAGTTACAACTTCCCAGTCTTCCTCAAACACATCAGATACGGAAGGAACCCAAGAATCAGCTCTTCCATCAGGATTGATGATAAGCATCTGATTAGTATAGTCAATGTGAGGATTCTCACGACTCATCAAGATGCTCTTAGCAGACTGAGGGAGTGACTGCATATTAGGGATGATGTCACTAGTGATATGTGAAGGAACATGCTTCACGATAAACAAGCCCTTACCATTCCATCCCTTACGTCTTACCGCAAGACCAGCCTTCAGCAAGTCAATAGCTCCACCGAAGTTAACAGATCCTACTTCACGATAGGCTTTCTCAAACACGTCCTTAGGAGACCAGCTTTCATAGCCGTCCTCATAGACTACCTTATAACCGTCTTCACGATTCATTGATTTTGGCACAGCATCATCTTTGAGATACACTTTACCATCAACTCGCCACGCTGGAGTGGCATTCACAACTTTTGTTCCAATGTACTTTTTCATATTACTGTAAAACATATTCTTGTCATTATGTGTTTCTACTATAATGGAAACATCTTTTCTCGGCTCTTCGCTAGCAGGATGCCACAAATCTTTCAATAGCTCATTGACAGCCCACTTAGCACCAAGTCTAAACCCCTCTGCTATAAACGGAGCATCCTGTGAAGCAGGATATCTATTGTTGCAATAATATCTTGCTGCTTCTTCTATTTTCTTATCGTTTATCATATAAATTGTCTATTATTGTTATTTTAAGATTTGGACGTTCTCGTTTGAACGCCCAGTTATCATCTTCCAATGTGCGCAAGAATGATAACTGTTCTTCTGTTACCCACTTGAAGACCATGTTATCACGTACAGCACCTTGTATTCTTATCTCAATCTTTACCATTTCTTCTTACTTTTCTGAATGTGTCTGTAACTATCATCAAAGAATTATCCTCTTCGTTGTAGATAACATCATTTGTGATATATCCTAAGTCATCAACAACATCTATATTACCAAACTGCTTCTTACGAGCTTCAAGAAGCTTTATAAGTTCTGATATTTTCATTCCTCACATCCTTTCCAATCATCAGTCGTTCCTAGTAGATGTGCAGTCTCATCATTGTAAGGAAGACAATATCCAAACCAAGCGTCTCCTGTACATATATATCCGTTATGTACTTTATAACTAAAGAAATCTATAGACCATCTATCTGCTTCGCTACATCTTACTACAACCTTATCAAATGGCTTAAACTCGCACTTTGGCTTCAAATCAACAATAGCTTTCTTATCACTATCCCAAGCCTTTCCTTTATTTGCGAGAGCTGAGAATAACTGTTTTTTCTCTTCTTCCGTAGCAAGGCGAAGTTCTGTTATTTCATCTTTACGTATTATGTATTTACCACTAATATCTAAAATCTGATTTGTGATGTCTAGTGAAGCGTGGTCGCATAAGTCACCATTCTTTCTACAGTACTCAAAGATTTCAATAAAAGCACTGTCATTACATTTCACGAACAAAACATCACCATCCTTGAACTCAGGCTGAGTTTTTTCAATTTCCAAGGTCTCCATGTTCAAGTTGCCACCTAGTTCTTTCTCTATTTTGTGGATATATTCCTGAGCGTCTTCTTTATTTGCTTTGTTGAAATCAGATGTTTGCATGTAGTTTTCATCCTCTTCAAAGCTCACAATACTACCACCTTCTTCCCATAGATAATACTGACCATGGAAATTTTTGTAGGTATCATCATCAAACCCATCGAAGATAATATGTACCTTTGCATCTTTGTTAACTAGAATGTCTCCTTTCTTCCATGCGAACTTAGACCAGTCACGCATTTCCTGAGAAGGGAAAATTACAACCTCGCCATCATCGAACGACTTGCCATTGCTCTTAACTGAATGCTCGTTCATGTCGTTATAAAAGTAGATTTTATCTTTATGTACCGCTTCGAACTTCACTTTGCCATAAACTGGGCTATATAGATTCAGCCCTTTTGGCTTATCCTTTAGGATTTTCGCTATGTTAATCTTTTCTTCCATATTATTTTACTCTTTTGAATTGAACATTCTTTCTGTCTTTGCGCTCTAGTCTATCGCACTTAATTCGTTTACAAATGTTGTCATACATATTGCATGTTAGCTCATCAAAGAAACAGCCATCGCAATTCTCCGCTTCAACCACCTTTAATGTGACTTCTGCGCCTACAGGTAAATCTTCCATAGTTACACCTCCTTGTTATATTTATTTTCCATTTTTCTTACTTTTTAAGTTAGCAATTCTAGTTTCTCTAAGATATTCCTCAGATTTCTTCAATCCGAGTTTCTTAGCCTGCTTAGTAACCTCATAGATACTTCTGCCGAGGATCCTGGCAATCTGTTTATTCGAAGTGTTAGAATAAGCGACAGTCAAGGCTCTCGTCTGAGTCTCGTTCCAAGGAGTACCGGTATTATCCTGCTCATTCTCCAGGAACTCACCATCAGCATTAAGGTTGAATCCGTTGAGGATGCAGGCATTCGCCAGAGCTTTCTCGGCACGTTTCCAGTCGAGCACCTTCTGGCCGATAATCTCGAAGCCGAGGTTGAACTTGTCCGGGCATTCGGAGAATACTTCATCATCAACCTTGACCGGGTAGAGAATCTCCATAGCATTGCGCATGCGAGCATAAACTCCCCGGATAGGGTTCGTAAAGCGTTCTGCGATGTTGACGGCGTGGATACCGTTGTACTTATCCATCATCTCAGCGAAACGTTCTACCGAGCTTACAAGCATACTGCTCATCAGTTCAGACATCAGGAGCATTGTGTACATCTTATGCTCTTTGACGTGATGCTTGAGGAACTGGTTATCGATGGCATAGAAGCATTTCTGTACGTCCAGCTTCAAGTCATCCTCGATGTTATCAGTCATATCCATCCAGAGTTGGGACATACCGCATTCCTTCATATAGTGCATGAAGGCATCGATGAGTTCGTCAGAGCACTCCTTTGCTTCCGTGATTCTCTTCTTAGCCTCGAAGCGGAAGATTTTCTTGTTCTCCTTGATGAGGTTGTATGTGTCTGTAATCTGGGTCTGAACGATTGAGGCAAAACCACCGACCATAGAATAGAAGAGCATATAGAAGCGATTCACCTGCTCTTCGGTTGGTACTTTGACCGGAATTCTAGCTAACACCGGTCTAGAGAAATTCGGGTTCCATCCTGTCTGCATGCTACACCTCCCTCTCTACAGCCAATGCGCAACTGATACAGAAGACAATCAGGAGCGAAAGAAAAACGTGTTCAACCATAAAGCAGATGAATCCGTAACCTGCGATGAAAGCTGCAATAACGAGCAGGATCATTACTATTGTATGTTTGTATCTCTTCATATTTACTTTGATTTAATATTTCCGTATGCAGCATAAAAGCTATCAAGCTGCTGCGTTGCGTGTACTAGCTTCTGATTGTAACTATCTCGCTCTGCCCTTGCCTTAGAAATGAAGACGAAGCTAACGATGAATGAGATTACTACCGTTATCACGATGAAAAACCATGGCTGCTTGTGAACTGCCTTGTTGATTGCTCTTCCTAGGTTTCTTATGATAACCCAAGAGTAGATTCCTATGAATACTACCGCTTGCTTAGTGGTAGCATTCTCAATACGTTCTTCCTGTGTCATAATTCTAAATTTACTTGGTTCGGTTGCACCAGTTATCAGTTGACTTCCAATAACCAGCCATCCATATTTCTTTCTTTGTTGCATTAGGATGCTCGTTAAGCCAATCCTCTGCCATTTTACTTACGTCCGCCATCTTTATTGCGTTTTGATTCTCTTTCAAGCTTTCTGTTTAAAACCTCAAGAGGCGATTTCTTAATATCAATACCTTTCAGCCGGCAGTACTCTTCATAAGATACGGCGTTTCTCCTAGCTTCTTCGTCCGCTTTCTTCTGACGTAATACATTCTTTTGACTCTCAATCTCGACTCTCTTCTCGTACACCTTACACATGTACTTGTCAAGAGCGATGAATAACTTCTGTGGATTTAAAGTCCTGCCGACATAAATCTCACCGTACTCACCAATGGAGAATTCATAGAAGAATCGTGTAAGCTCTCCTGGAGATACATGGTAATATTCCTGCCTGATACGCTGTGCAATCGCCTTGAACTGATAAGGAGTAGTAGCATCGAATGCACCTATAACCATAAACAGGTCAATAACCATTGTTTTGATCCACCATTCGCTTGCTCCTTCCTTGAAATACTTGTCGATTTCCACGAACGAAAGTCCGCCGTTCTTTACAGAGTCATACACCGTAGGAACGCTGCTGATTCTCTTTTGAAGAGTCGGGTATTTATTCAAGAACAAAGCGTATTGCGCGCCAAATTCCTCGATTGCCTTTTTGTACTCATCCGGCAAGGATTGAGTTGATCTTATTGAAAGTTCGTTGCTGCTGTTCATAACTATTTATGCTATTATTTTTCGGAGCGTACAACCCGGAATAGTTGTTTCCCATAGAATGCTCAACGATAACCTTTGCGTATTCTGGATTTCCATTTGACAACTGTAGAAGTTTCTTTTTAAGAGCTTCTAACCCACGAGGCTTGTAAGTCTGATGCTTTTCTTTCTTGTATGCAAGCCACATTTCAAGAGCTTCCTGGCAAGGATAAAACTCCTCTTGCTGCTCTTCTTCCTCAAAGTCAGATAAATCTTTTCCTAACGAGAATGCAGCACCCAGACAAAAGATTTTCTGCTTTTCCAAGTCATTCGGGAATAACTCGCCTGACTTCTGTCTAATTTCTTTAGGTAACATCATTATTTATAAATATTGTTTGGAATTCTGAATATCATGTTCGATGTGCAGAAGCGCTATATACTCTTCAGAAGAGGGAATATAAATGCCGGCTACGTTACTAGCCCAGTTTCTGAAACGTTCGATAGCCACAGACAGCTCTTCTTTCGTAAGCTTTGCGGTAGATATTACGTATTCCCTATCTGTTCCGAGCAGATCATCGCGCTTCTGCCGCACGAACAAGTCTCTATTGACGATCCTCTTGAAGTAACAGGTCTTGACTTCATCTAGAGTGTTGCCGGTCTGCAAGCCGAAGTAAGCGAGGATTGTATGAAGGTACTTCAACTGCTGAAGTGTCTTTGCCTTCTTTTCCACGACCTCTACCATACTCTGCTTCTCAATCAGCTTCTCTATCTTCAGTCTGAGATTCTGCACTTCAAGAGGATTCTTGGTGTTATACATCATACACTATTTCTGCGTTGAATGTATCTTTAATCAGCTTTAGCTTCCCTTCTAGGCTAGAATGGAAGATCATCAGATTTCCCTTGTGGCTGGGCTGGAGGCTGGACTGGTGGAAACGGATTGCTTGGATTCGTCGGGTTAGGAGCTCCAACCATAACTGCCTGTTGTGCTGCTTGTGCTGCCTGTGCGCCAGCCTGAGGACTCATGTTGTAGCCACCCTGCATAGGAGCCTGCTGACCCGGACGAATAATATTCCAAGCCTTGATACTATTAAACCAACGGTCCTGATATTGTCTTGCATCAATATCAAACTGAACAGTGATTGTCTCACCACCCTTGATATTAAACTGTGCAATCCTGTCAGCACCGAAAACCTCGAAACAGAGATGCTTTGGATATTGCTCCTGTGTTTCGATTACAAAATACTGTGATTTCCATTCTCCTCGCTGCGACGTTCCAGAACGCTCCGGAAGAATGGCAATCACGACACCTGTCATTTCCATGTTAATCAATTTTTGTGTTATATAAATACTGAGTTAAGCCTCTGAGTTCGCACCAATCCAAGAATTGGTCTAGGAGGTTATGAATATCCTGCTCCATCCCATCGTATCGATAGACACGGATAGCCGGAGTGTAAGGTATAAGCGGAAGACCACGAACATCATACCCGTGTTTTTCGAGCTTATAGCCATCAAAGCAGAATAGGTCAAAATCGAAGATGTCTGCACCGAACATATCAAGATAGAATCTCCATTGACAGGAATCGTAGTACTGACTATCAGAAGGAGCACTATACTTTGTCTTAATGTCACGGAGCTGCAATCCGTTTACCATATCAGCACATCCGGTTACTACGGCTCTGCCATAGTCTTTGTACTTGCGTATCTCATGGAATGCCTCAATGTTTTGGTAGCGGTAGTCCAGGGCAACCTTAATCTGTGAAAGGTCAAGCGTCACAGGGTATCCTTCTATATCAAAAGTTCTGCCCTCCGGCACAGGTTCCTGCTTTTCCTTACCATAGTAAGTAAACGTTCGGTAACCGGCAGAGGCTACGACACAGGGTTGACAACCAGTCTCAACGATGGCGTGAAACGCAGTTCCAACCCTAGCATACTCATTGCCCTGGAACTCACCAACAATATTATCAATAACGCTCTGCTCCGTTACCTCAAAGTTGTCATGTTCACTCTGTTCGATGTATCTTCTAAAAGACTCTATAGTTGTCACTCTGACGAGTGGCTTGCTACTTTTTCCCATCGTTAGCAGGTTTAGCCTCTTCCTTCTTCTCTGTCTTCTTGGCGGCAGACTTTTTGTCCTCGGAAGGCTTAGTGAACTTGTTGCCAGCAAAGACGAATCCCTTTGCAGTGAGAGCGGTGTTGATCTCGTTAAAGAACGGCTGCTTCATAATCTGTGGGAGTTCCTTGCAATCAGCCAGGAGTTTTGCAGCAGACTCATCATCCTCGACCTTCGCAAGCTCTCCACGCAACTTGGTAATAAGCTCGTTTGCCTTGCGCTGTGCCTCAGACTTAGACTGAATAGACTGCTTCACCTTCTTGATGATGTCTGCCATAAATGTTGAAAACTCAGGAGAAGTAGCATCAGGAATCTCCGTCATCGGAATCTGGGCGACATTCTTGCCGACGTAGTTATCATTCGGCTCGAAAGAAACCGTACGCTTCGCATTAATGAGAGAGATGAATCCTACCTGGTCCGCAATACGGAGAAGCAAATCCTTGGACTGGCCAGTACAATCTGGAGAATGCTTGACTATATCACCCTCTGTCTGCTCCTTATCGTGGCAGATGAAGATAATATCAGAACCATTCTGACGAAGAACATTAACGAACGCTTTGAAGTCATCAGCCATACGGCCAAACTTCTTCAGTGTATTCTTTGCCAGCTTATAGTCAGTCTGTACTGCATAAGTTGAGAGATAGTCATCAAGCGTTGCTTTTGCGGTATCAACGATGATTGTCTTGTAGGAGCTCATATCATTCTGAGCGCACAAGATATCTTCCCATCGGTTGGCTACGAGGGTATCTACTCGCTGAACACTGCGGTCATAACCTCTGTCCGTATCTACGAGCAAAGGAACCTCTGCTGTAGTTGCAACTGATGTTTTGCCTGAACCAGGCTGACCATAAAGAACAATAATAACCGGACGTTCTGGAGTAACGTCATCCTTTTTAATAATTGGCATTTTATTTTTTTTTGTTTTAAAATTAATCACTCGTACCTCCAATCCCAATGCCTGCAAACGTAGTCTCCAGAGTTACTAGCCTTTGGGTCGTCGCATAAACCTAGCAGGATGCAATCGTGGCAGCTTCTCTTATAGAATGGAGCGATTTTACTGTTTGCCATAGCTTTTTGGGTTTAATGTACTCTATTAATGTAACAGAAGTAAGTTTCCACGTTAACCTTTTCTCCCTTAGGAGTAACCCTTTCGTAGTGTCGTGGAATCTTACCGAGTTTTCTTCCCGTACCCTCTATATAGTCTAGGAAGACAGCTCTAGCCGCCAGAGCTCTAGCTTTCTTTGTGTCGAGTTCCATCAGGCAGGAATGAACCTGTCTCAGATGGACCACGGCAGCAGCTTCGCCCGGCGGCATAGATGCGATGATTTCGTTAATTCTACTCATTATACCTCCATAATAGGAATCTCAGGACAGAGCTTACGAATCTTGTCAAGCTCCGTATTGATGATCTTGTCGCGGGATTCTTCGATGATACATTCTGCATCAGCAGAGATAAGCGTCAGCAATGCCGTATTGCCTTCAACGTGAGCGATAGTCTCAATAGAGAGCTTCTCTGGCTCGGCGCCCTTGAAGATTGGAACGTTGATAACGAACGATGGAGGAAGGTTAGAGTCTACAGCCTTCTCGTAGTTGTCAGTTACAGAGCCATTATCGTTGAGTTCCTTCTTGATTGTTGTCTGAACCTTTGCTGAAAAGCTCTTGAGGAGATTGACGAGCTCCATATTCTTCTCCTTTGTCTCGAAGTAAGAACGGTTGAGACGGAAGAAGTCGCCAAGCTGTACCGGTGTCCATAACTGACCGTCGTTGATATGGAATCCCGTAAACTGTCGAGACAACTGAATTGAGCCTACGATAGTCTGCGTAGTTCGCTCATCGTTCTCGTTTGTTACAAGAGCAACGGCAAGTTTCTCTCGATCAACAAGGATATGCGTATGCTCCTTGTCAATCTGCTCTGTACCCCAACGCTTTTCGAGGAAAGCATAGATACAGGTAATGACACCTTTCACCTGAAGGTTAAGTGGCTCCTTGATAGGAAGCTTATAAGGGTTCTCATTATCAACCTCACGGATAATAAGCTCCGCAGAAGTCTGTCCCGGAGCAAAATTTACTTGCATTTTTTCATTGTCCATTTTATAAAATGTCTAAAAGTTAAAACAAAGTGAAAGCAGACTACATAGCCTGCTTGTCACGGATAATTGAATACATATTCTTCGGGAGTTCGTCACGTGTTGCCGGACGGGAAGAAACAAGATTGCCCTCCTTGTCATAGAAGGCTGTCATCTTAGAATCACGGTCTACGAACTTGTAAACCTTCTCGTTAACCATACTGCCCTTCTGCTTGATTTCCTTAAGGAGAGAAGAAATCTCTTCCTTGATAGGCTTCAGCTCTGCCTTTTTCTGCTCACGGAAATCCTTGATTTCCTCCTCGATGTCAGATGCACGCGCAGACTGAAGGGCAAACAGATCCTTCTTCTTCATCAGCTCATCAGAGTTGAATCGCTTGACGAATTCCATCTTTTCTACGGAATCAGCGTTGTTGGCGAGGAAATCCTCACGCTCCTCCAGGTCCTCGTACTCGTGACCGAGGGTTGCTGCAATAGTTGCTTTTTCTTTTGCCATTGTTATATGAATTAATGTGTTAATACTCGGCGCCAGCGTCCACGCTTAAATTTCTTGTCCGCGTGGATTCCGAACAACTTTGGTGTTGTGACACCATTCATCATAGGAAGCACATTGTCCTTCTTCAAAATACTTTCGAAATGTGAAGAAGTGACAGGAGCGTTGCAGATGATGTTCTTCTTGACATCATACAAGTTGCCGTACTTTGATACTACACCCATTACTCGCCCTCCTTCGTTACTTTTAATAACTCCCAGATACCTTTTTGGAAGGTCGTCTCTCCGTTTTTTACTCTCTCCTTGATCTCATCGAGCTTCTTGATCTTGTCGAGATAAGCGTTCTCCTGCGCTTCGAGGCGCTTTGTGACACCCAGCTCCGGGTTGTCACTGAGGATGATATCCAATGCGACGCTGGCGAAGAGGTTCGTATTATTCTCCTTCTTTCGTTCATCATCAAACTCGTCGATATCACTAGTAAACTGGTTTTTGCCGTCGATAACCTTCTTGATTTCATTGAACTCAGAAGGATTCTTCGAGATGTCGAATGCTCTGTCAACAAGAGCCTGCTTGTCAATTACTACACTGACGATAATTTTGTCTTTGTCCATAATTTAAAATATTTAGAATTAAACTACTATTCCTCCTTATCCCAACCAAGGGATTTTGTGATAAACGCACCTGCTGCGAACATTAGTACCGTCAGCAGGAAACTATTGATAATGATACTCATAGCTGAAACTTTTTGATTGGTTTTTTGCCGAACAGCAAGTGACAGCAGAGATTGATAATCTCCGCCACCACGACAATGATCAGCATAAAGAATAGATATACAACAACAGAATATTTTCTCATTTTTACACCTTATTATATAATAGTACAATCAGACGGTGGATAATCAACGATTTTCCACTCGTCCTTCTTCACCTTGATAGCCTTTCGGAATATCACAACAGACTCGCCGTTGTGACGCTTTCTGTTGTGGGCGATAAGTCTTGCCACGATAGCCTTTGTAGTTATAGAGAACTCTCTTAGCTTTGATGTGTAGAGGCTCTTGACATCGCATATCACAATCTTATCGCCTTCCCGGTAAACGAAGTCGGCAGTATAGTTATGGCCGTAAAGCAGTGACTTTCTCTCGTACTTGACCTTAGTCTTAAGCTGCTTTGGTTTCAGCATCCATACCGGATTGATTGCAGTGATGGTTACCTGCCTGTGGATGCAGCTTATGCCAGGATCGTCGAGGATTGTCTGCATGTACAGGTACTCTTCCCTGGAATCGTATTCGTTCCCATCGGGAGCGTAATACTTCTTTGACCCTACTCGACCCATGTCGCACCCGCCTCCTTTGCGGGATTTTTATAGAGGTGATTGAACGCTGCCTCGCCGAAGCGCTGCCACTTACCGCTGTCCCATTGTACGAGATACTCGTCTCTGACAGCCTCCTGCTTTCCTTCCGTGTACTCGGGATTCAGGCGAACGAGAATGTCCCTTCTATTCTGTTCAATACTCTCGACGCATTCTAGCTTCTTGAGCTCCCTGATGTTCTCCTTGCGGATTCTTATTGTCTTTTTTACCTTCATCTATAGAGACCTCTCCGATTAGCCTACCACGCAAGGCAGGAGAGGTAATTACACGTGGTATGGTATGTTATGAAATGCGACTCAAAGCAATCGGGAGGAGGCCGAATTGACGACCTCACTCCCTTCTTGTACCATTAAAAACTAGAAAACTTATGACATATACATTACTGAGCTGCATGCAGGACTCGAACCTGCGGCCACTTGGGTACAAACCGAGCGCTCTAACCAACTGAGCTAATGCAGCAAATTCCTCCTACTTTCGCAAGCAAGAGGGGGTATTTATGGAATAATATGAATCATTTATTGCTGAACGCCTTCAGAACAATGAGTTAATGTAAAAAAATAAACATTAAAAACTAACTTATAGTAAACCCAGGGGAGACTCGAACTCCCAACCTCGCTGGCTGATTCCACGGCTCTATCCAGTTGAGCTACTGGGCTAGTTTCAACGTTTTAATTAAAATTTAGGAAAAATGAAAAGTATCTTTTGGAGTGGCGGATGGACTCGCACCATCGACCTCCAAGGGCCTTCCCCTGGTGCTCTGCTACTGAGCTACGCCACCTGAATATATATCAACTACGCACAATGGGCTATTTTAAGGCGCCCGATACTCACGTACAGAGCGCACGAAACTAAAAATAAATCTAAACAATAATAATACGATCACCTCCTCGCCAGGAGAGTTAACCAGAACTCATTTTAAACTAAAATTATACTCACAATTTTCATTCTTCGTGGATCTGGGACGAGTCTGACGTTCCTGTCTCCGGATGATGTCCCCGGCGCTCTACCGTTGAGCTATAGATCCGTATTGTGCAGCCTATCTTCACAGACGAGCTGCAACAGTTATGCAAAACATTATATAATATATGTAATATAGAAACAAGATATGAGCCTGTCTTCACAGACAGATGTCACACCGAATAAAAAACAGCGTAGAGGCATCGTTGTGCCTCTAACCAAATCCAAAAGTAATCTATGGGAGACGACGAGGGACTCGAACCCCCATCTCACGACGATAAGAACGGTATCATCTAGTTGTCGCTGTGCTTCCAATTACACCAGTCGCCTCTTTTATCTGAATTAGCAAGAACCTCAAGTCTATGTATTCTACACCTTTTATATATAATATATAAGAGGCTTGCCAACGCCAACCATTCTCGATGGTGGACTTGCATGGCCATAGGGTTCTTTGACTCTCCGGTGCCGGGGTGATAGGTCCAGGCACCTTCGGCCAGAGATTTACATCTTCTTCTCATTGATCCGCCGCTTACCACGACAATTCTTCGTTCCGTGGCAGTTCGGCGGATGGGAAATTTATGAAAGAGTAAATCCTGTCTAACTGGTCTTCCGTGCTACGTGCGTTCCTTCTGGGCATCTTCGCTATAGGTTCCCGACCTGAGATAATTAAATCCGCTCTACCCGTACTATCTTACACGTACACTAACGCTATAATGCGCTATATGTCCAATATGTCAAAGAACTACTTCTCCTATCCTTTTAGAATCTCTACTGATGCAAGATTGTAGCTGCACGGACTACCTACTTTATAAGGTCGTGGACTTACATTTGCACCGTTCGAGATACACACGAAACGGAATTAGTAAGAGAGTGTGAACCAGACGAGATTCGGACTCGTGGCCTATCCCTTAGGAGGGGATTGCTCTTCCGCTGAGCTACTGGTCCATTTTGGAGCGGACTAACCAATTAAAAATCCGCTCCGCTATTCACCGCTGTGAACTAAGTTAACAATACCCAACTAACAATGAGTTTTTTTCATTAAAGCAACAGAACCCTCACGGGCAAATTCAAATATATACGAAATATGTTAAAGTATTCTATCCTTGGACATCAACATACCTTGTGTCCTTCAATCAGCTCATCTACATCAGACTTTTTGAAGAATGCGGTATTACCTATCATATAATGATGAATCTGGCCGCTCTTTCTTAAGTCGTGTATGTATCCTGTGCTCATACCAATATACTTGGCGAACTCTTTTGTGGAGAGCCATATCTTTTCGACAGGCTCTACTGATACTTTCTTGCGAGGCATAGGCTTAATCATCATAAGACCCATCAGGGTTACATACCCTTAAGTCGTTAAGCCTCATATTTATGCTTCGCAAATTGCGATAGGCTGCTGTTAGGTTTTGAATCAAATCTAAAACCTGTGACTCCGAAAGGTATTCCATTGATATCGTTTTACCATCTTCGCCTCTATCCGATGTCAATTCGTTTACTATGACACCTAAAACACAAGGACAAACCTCTCCTTCTTCATTAGTAGAATGAATAACACCTGTAACAATTTCACCGCCGTCACAAGTTTTGAGGATTTTGAATCTAAAGTTGTTTTTCATTTCAACAATAGAATCTACCAATGGTTTATTCGCTACAACGCTCTCCCCATTATTTTTAAGGTGCTTATTGATAGCCTCACGAAATTCATTCTTTTTTTGTTTATTCTTCACTCTCATATCCTTAATATTTAAAAAGGTTTATACTTATTATCATACATCTTCAGTAGATGATGATAAACATCCCAACCATTCTTAAAAATGCCATTTTCAATAGACATTATAAGATAAGATTGAAGTTTTATATACTCTTTCTGCTGTTCCTCGGTTGCGAGTTTGTTACGAAGCATCTTTTCATGTTTGCCATAAACGATGCAATTAATGCCTTTTCCAATATGCTCCATCAACTCTCTCATCTCGTTCTTTGGAGTTATCTTAGCCAATGCAGCTGCGAGTTTCTTGTAGTCCTCGCCTACTTCATCGCGATACCTAAGCATCTGATCGTACACAAACTTGATAACTTGAACCTCAAAACGAGGATTAAGCCACATCGCAAATTTCATGAAGAGTATCGGGTGCATCCAAGTTCCTCCGCCTCTATCAAGTCTTGCCTTGGATTTTACATAGGCAGAATTTTGCCCATCTAAATTTTCCTCTTTTACGAGAGCATCCAGGAACTCTTTAGTATTTTCATTCTCGAAGAATTTCTTGACCTCCTTCTTTTCTCCAGTCGCGTTGTTCCACGCTTGCAAAAGAACAGTAGCGTTAAACATCCCGTCCTTTGTCCTCTGAAAGACTTCGTAATCGCCAATCTTTCGAGTCATAAGTTGGTTAGTTTTCATTTCTTCCACCTCCTAATTTTAAAGTTTACTACTCAACCGGAACCGCCTCGATGACCAACGTCTTGTTTTCGAAGTTAGCCTTCGTCTTGTATCTCGCCACACCTTCAGGCGGTTCAGTCTTACCTATCAGCCAAGCATACTGTCGAGCCGACATGATAGCTTTTGCTGTCTCAAACACAAAAACCTCGATTTTTCCAGGCTTTATGCTTAGAATGTCTGCCTTTGTCAACTTTTTCATCTTGCTTTATTTAATATTAACTATAATTATTTGGAGGTTTCGCGGAAAAGTCGTATATTTGCAGTGCTAATGTAAGATACGGCATTTTCGGTTGCTTCGGCCTCCGTTTGTGTCAGTGTTGTTTTATTGCTTTAACTGAATCACGAGTGCAAAGATAATATAAAAAGGCGAACAAAACAAACCTTTTTGAAAGAAAGTCCGCCTTTTGTTTTCTTTTTAACACTTTTCGTGATTTTAGTTGTATATATGAAACTAAAAATAAAAGATTATGAACGGAGTTATAGAAAGAGTTGCCGAATTGATCAAAGAGTTGGGGTTAACGCCGAATGCTTTTGCAAAAGAAGTCGGTCTTGGTTCATCCAATCTAAGTAGAAAACTGAAAGGAAGTACGCCTTTTACAGCAAAAGACTTCGTTAAAATCTGCGATACGATAGGCGTAAACAGAGAATGGCTCGAAACCGGAGAAGGCGAGAAACGAACCTATTCATTAGGATTCGATAAAGATTCGCTTAACCGGTCAATCGATAAAGCTTTTACCCAATGCGCTCACGGAGACGACGCAAAGCCTTTCTATGACTTAGACTTTGCGTTGGGCTTTAGCGAGATGTACAACGACTCTCCTAATACACCAACGAAATATATCTCTGTACCTGGTTACGAGAAAACTGATTTCTGGTGTCGCACATCAGGTGACAGCATGAAGCCCCTTATAAGCAACGGAGACATCATAGCTCTGAAGCAGATTCTTGATTGGAATGAGTTCTTGCCTATGAACGAGGTCTATGCAATAATGACGACTAACGACCTCAGAACAGTGAAGATCATCCGCAAGGGTTCGGACGAAGAGCATTTCACTCTTCACTCATACAACGAGGAGTACGAGGATCAGGAGATACCAAAGGAGGCTATAACGAAAGTGTTCAAGGTTCTTGGGTCATTAAAGGCAATATAATTAATTATAAATGTTGATATTATGAAGAGAATATTAATCATATTAACAGCAGCATTATTCTCCAGTGCTTCTTATTCGCAAGTAGTAATGGGAAGAGACATATATACAACCAGCAAGAAATACGCAGCTTTCCTTGCGACAAGGGGATACAAACCTTACGAAACGGTTTCTGGAGTAAAAAAGTTCAAGGTAAAATTTGCGGGTTTTACTAACGTAAGAGAAGAAGTGCATTACGACACTAGCAACGATTCTATCACGCAAGTAAAGTTCATTTTCGAAAATAGGACTCAAAGCGAACTGGAGGACGCATACTTCACACTTCTTAAGCAATACAAACAGAAGTACCCTAAAGGGGAAAACGGGGACATGAAATGGGAAGGAGTTGATATGTATATGTGGCACTACAACCCATCCAAAGGCTCGAAGAGGTCTATATATCTAAGCATAGACAACATCAAGCATGAGATGCAGGTGCAATACTTCTCAAACTACGAAGAGAAAGGAAACAAGAAAATAGAAATAAGTAGTGATATATGAAAACAGCTAAAGAAATCCTTGACGGGAAAATCTACAATAGATTCGATCTAGCAAGAGCTTGCGAAGATGTAGCGCGTTTTTTCGAAGAATCGGAAGCGAGTTCCAAGTTAATAATCAGCGGGAAACAATTTGATGACATAAGACCAGACGCAGACTTCTACGGATACTTTATGTACCAAGGTGACGAGGCCGTAAACAAACTTGTAAACTCTAGAATAGCAACAGAAAAGATGGGGTATATCGGCTTAGGCTTTGCCTTAATAGAAACAGAAAACTCTTGCGTCAGAAAACTTGTTGATGAGCTTAGAAAGAATAAATTCTACGCAGAAAGAGTTTGCGCAGGGATTTATGTTGTGACAATAATATAATTTTTGTGAGTAATATGTGAGTGAACGACCACTGATTGTATAAAAGTACATCAGTATCAGCTGATTACCAAGATATACGAGAGTCTTCCCAAGCCTGTGAGGCGGGTTCGACTCCCGTATCTCGCTCCATCCACAAGAAAAGACTCTCGTTTCTCGTTCCCCAGTCCTCGTACAAACTCCCTCATTTCATCCCACCCCGCCATCCTCTGAAAATTCTGCACTGGAAGCGTAAACCTTTACGCACGATTTTTCAGGTTTTTCGATATAAGATACCGATATTTTTTATACCTTTGCTTCAGATTTCAGCTACTGGCGACACCCAGAAGGTAGCAGAGGGCGTACTCGGCTTCGACTACATCTGGCAATACCAATTGAAAAGACAATATAAATAGGTATTATTAGAAGGTAAAAATATAACGTAAAGTCCGGTAAGGCAAGCGAAAGCTTGATTCTTACCGGACTATTTTTTTATGAAAGGAACTGACACTTAAGAAAATGGAAAGCGTATAGCTTAAGATAAATAAAGCCAATAGATGGCTGCAAGAACAGCTACGAGAATAACTCCCACCACCGTCTTGACCATACAGGTAGCAACCTTCTTCAGGATAAAAAGACCAACAACCAGCGCCACAAGGGCAAAAGCGTAATAAAGGAAATCACTATCCATTGCGTCCCTCCTTTCTGAATGGCTTGCGGTTTGCCTCCTTAGGATTTCTGCCTCTTTCATCGAAAGGTCTGTTGTCTTGCTTCATCGCTCTGACGAATTCATTTGGAATCGGAGTTTCGAATTCCATTGGCTGATGGGTTACCGGATGATAGAAGCAGAGAACATAGGCGTGCAGGCAAAGGCGACCGCATGGATCATCACCATTACCATACTTGATGTCTCCACATACAGGATGACCCATATCGGCTGTATGAACACGAATCTGGTTCTTGCGGCCTGTCTCCAACTTATACTCTACCAGAGAATGCGCTGTGGTTCGCTGCAGGGTATGGAAATGGGTAACAGCATACTTGCCACCATTGTCAGTATCGCTGGCAAAGGTAATGTACGCCTTATTGTCCTTCAACCAGTTGGCAACCGTACCTTCATCCTCCTCCATCTCTCCTGAAACCAGCGCCACGTATCGGCGGTCGTATACATTATGATGCCAGTCATCTTCAAGGGCAAGTTCAGTCTGCTTGTCCTTGGCGTAAATCATCAAACCCGAAGTATCTCGGTCAAGGCGGTGCACCACGTGAGCCTGACAGTTCTGACGGGTCTTGTGGAAGTAATCATCCAATACGCTCTTTACATTCAGGGCAGAATGACCGGCAGCCATACTGAGAATGCCTACGTTCTTTTCAATGACGATGAGATAACGATCCTCATAGACAATCTTAAGATAACGGCTCTTGAAGACATCCTGGTTCTTCTTGGTCTTGCTCACGCTTACCTTCATACCAGGTTTCAGGGCATAGTCAAACTGGGTGATGGTTTTGCCATCCACCTTGATTCCCCTACCCTGCAGAGTCTGCTTCACCTTGGTCTTGCTAGGACCTTTCACGTTTTCCATCAGCCATTCCAACAACTGAGCAGGCTTTTCCACCTTGTAGTGGTCGTATTCATTGGGATTTCCGTAGCCATAGGCATTGTTGGTGTGCTTACTAAAATTTCCTTTTCTATTTTGTTGTCTCATGTTTTAAAACCAATTTCGTGTTTTGGATTCATCTTATGTTCTTAACACTCAAACCGAAGAATCAGCCCCTATTGGCGCCAATTCAGCCTACAAAAGTAAGACTTTTCTGCAAAATAACAAAGAGGAGACCAGTTTTTAACTAAAAATTAGTAACTTTTGCCAATAAAACATTGATATACAAATAATTTTTCGTACCTTTGCACCCAAATAAAGATAAAATCAGATAAAAAGATATTTAGAAATAAGGAATGATTACAGTAACAAATCTTGCAATTCAATTCGGTAAGCGAGTGCTTTACAAAGATGTAAACCTCAAGTTCACACATGGTAATATTTATGGCGTAATCGGTGCCAACGGTGCCGGTAAGTCAACTCTCCTCCGCGCCATCAGCGGCGATCTGGAGCCAAACAAGGGAACTGTGGAGATGGGACCAGGCGAGCGCCTTTCCGTTTTGGAGCAGGACCACTTCAAGTATGACGAGTTCCGCGTGATGGACACCGTTCTCATGGGTCATCAGCCTTTGTGGGAAAACATGAAGGAGCGCGAGCGCCTCTACTCTAAGCCAGAGATGACAGAAGAGGATGGTAACCTCGCTGCTGAGCTGGAGCTTAAGTTTGCCGAGATGAATGGTTGGGAGGCTGAGAGCAATGCTGCCCAGTTGCTTCAGAACCTTGGCGTAAAGGAAGATCGCCACGACAAGCTCGTAGGTGAGCTTTCCAACACAGAGAAGGTGCGCGTAATGTTGGCGAAGGCTCTCTTCGGTAACCCAGACAACCTCCTCCTCGATGAGCCTACCAACGACCTCGACCTCGACACTGTAGAGTGGCTGGAGGAATACCTCAGCAATATCGAGCAGACTGTTCTCGTGGTTTCTCACGACCGTCACTTCCTCGATGCTGTCAGCACTCAGACCGTGGATATTGACTTTGGCAAGGTAACTATGTTTGCCGGTAACTACTCTTTCTGGTACGAGAGTTCTCAGTTGGCTCTCCGTCAGGCTCAGAACCAGAAGATGAAGGCCGAGGAGAAGAAGAAGCAGCTGGAGGAGTTCATCCGCCGATTCTCTGCCAATGTGGCTAAGAGTAAGCAGACCACATCCCGCAAGAAGATGTTGGAGAAGCTGAATGTTGAGGAAATCCGCCCATCTAGCCGTAAGTACCCAGGCATCATCTTCCAGATGGACCGTGAACCAGGCAACCAGATTCTGGAGGTTGAGGGCTTGAAGGCTTGCGATGAGGACGGAACAGTACTCTTCGACAACGTAAACTTCAATATCGAGAAGGGTGAGAAGGTAGTATTCCTCTCTCACAACCCTAAGGCGATGACTGCCCTCTTCGAGATTATCAACGGCAACCGCAAGGCTGACGCAGGTGAATATAAGTGGGGTATTACCATCACAACAGCCTATCTCCCACTCGACAATACAGAGTTCTTCCAGAGCGACATGAACCTCGTAGATTGGTTGAGCCAGTATGGTCCAGGAAACGAGGTGGCCATGAAGGGTTACTTAGGTAGAATGCTCTTCAGCGGTGAGGAAGTGTTGAAGAAGGTGAACGTGCTCTCAGGAGGTGAGAAGATGAGATGTATGATTGCCCGCATGCAGTTGCAGAACGCCAACTGTCTGATTCTCGATACTCCAACCAACCACTTGGACTTGGAGAGTATCCAGGCATTCAACAACAACCTGGTAGCATTCAAGGGTAATGTACTCTTCGCCAGCCACGACCACGAGTTCATCAACACCGTGGCAAACCGTATCATTGAGCTCACTCCTTCTGGAACCATCGACAAGCTGATGTCTTATGATGAGTACATCTACGATGAGGCTATTAAGGAACAAAAGGCTAAAATGTACGGAATACAATAATAGAAAGACATATTAATTCATTTAGTTTTATACAAGTGCCAATTCGATGAGAATCGAGTTGGCACACTTTTTGTCAAAACAACCAATAAAAGAATAATCATGTTTAAAAAATTTAAGGCTATGTCAAAAGAAAAGAAAATTAATATAGAGGACGGTAACGCAAAGGAGCAGGTTCTCAATGAGAATGCAGAACAGAACGCTACCCAGAATAACGATAACGTAGAGAATAAGGCTGATGAGCAGAATGCGGAAAAGGCTGACACAAAGTCGGCAGATGCTGACAATCAGACAGAGAATACTGACAATGAGGCAGACAAGGCAGAAGTTGACCCTCTGAAGATGGCTCAGCAGGAAGTAGAAGAGCTCAAGAAGGCCTTGCTTTATAAGACTGCCGAGTTTGAGAACTACCGCAAGCGCACCATGAAGGAGAAGACAGAACTGATTCTCAATGGTGGCGAGAAAACCATCTCTGCCATCCTTCCTGTCCTCGACGACTTTGAGCGCGCACTTGCCGACAAGAGCGAAGATCCTAAGGCTATCAAGGAAGGTGTACAGATGATTTTCAACAAGTTCATCAAGACACTCGAAGGTCTCGGCGTGAAGAAGATTGAGACTGCAGACAAGGATTTCGATGTAGATTTCCACGAGGCAATCGCTATGGTACCAGGAATGGGCGATGACAAGAAGGGTAAGGTAATCGACTGCGTACAGACTGGTTACACCCTCAATGACAAGGTGATTCGTCACGCTAAAGTAGCAGTAGGTCAATAAAAATATAGAGAAAAATGGCAAAGAGAGACTATTACGAGGTGCTGGGTGTAGATAAGCAGGCATCAGAAGACGAAATTAAGAAGGCTTACCGCAAGATAGCCATCAAATATCATCCAGACCGCAACCCTGGCAACAAGGAGGCTGAGGAAAAATTCAAGGAAGCTGCCGAAGCATACGAGGTTCTTCACGACCCCCAGAAGCGCCAGCAGTACGATCAGTTTGGATTCAACGGTCCTCAGGGAGGATTTGGCGGTTTCGGCGGTGGCGCAGGCATGGACATGAACGACATCTTCTCGATGTTTGGCGACATCTTCGGCGGTCACGGTGGATTCGGTGGCGGTTTCGGCGGATTTGGCGGAAGTGCCCAGCCACAGCAGTACCAGGGTAGAGACTTGCGCGTACAGGCTAAGCTTACTTTGGAAGAGGCTTACGCAGGTTGCACCAAGAAGTTCAAGATTCGCAAGGACGTACCATGTTCTTCTTGCCATGGTACTGGATGCGAGAGTGGTTCTCAGCCAGAGACCTGCCCTACCTGTCACGGAACAGGTTACACCGTTCGCACTGTCCGCTCTATGTTCGGTACGATGCAGACCCAGGCTGCCTGCCCTACTTGCGGCGGCGAAGGTCACATTATCAAGAACAAGTGTAAAGCTTGCGGCGGCGACGGAATCGTAACTGGCGAGGAGGTTGTAGAGATCAACATCCCAGCTGGCGTTGATGACGGAATGGTTATAACCGTTCCAGGAAAGGGAGGCGCCGGCAAGCACAATGGCGTAAACGGCGATCTTCAGGTGATTGTACGTGTAGAAAAGAGTGAGAACTTTGAGCGTAAGGACAAGGATCTCTACTACAATCTCGTACTCGACTTCTCTACAGCCGTTCTCGGTGGTGAGGTAGAAATCCCTACATTGGAGGGAAAGACCACCATCAAGATTGAACCGGGCACCCAGCCGGGCAAACAGGTTCGCCTTCGTGGCAAGGGAATGCCAGCCATCCAGGGATACGGTTACGGAAAAGGAGACATCATCGTGAACATCACTGTCTATATTCCTAAGACTCTGAACAAGGAGGAGAAGGAACTGGTGAAGAAGTTCAAGGAGTGCGAGAACTTCCAGGCCGACAAGGCTACCAAGAAGTCTCTCTTCGACAGCATCAAGAATCTCTTCAATAAATAACTCTCTCCCATCATGAGGAGAAAGTGATTTCTAGAGAACAATATCTTTCTAGACAAACAAAAGATTACTGGCAATCTCAATCATTGGCTGACGCCGGTGTTGGGATTGCCTCTTTTTGTTTATACACATTATTATATATATAGGAAATGAATTATCAAGAAACAACAGAATATCTCTTCAATAGTACTCCTGTCTTTGAGAAAATCGGAGCGAAGGCTTACAAGCCAGGCTTGCAGACCACATTCGCCCTGGATGATCACTTTGGTCACCCTCATCAGAAATACAAGACCATCCACATAGCCGGAACCAACGGCAAAGGATCCAGCTCCCATACCCTTGCTGCTATTCTTCAGAGCCAGGGTTACAAGGTAGGACTCTACACCTCTCCCCATCTGGTAGATTTCAGAGAACGTATCCGAGTGAACGGAGAATGCGTTCCGGAGCAGTATGTCATTGACTTCGTAGAAGAGAACCGTGCCTTCTTCAAACCACTTCATCCATCCTTCTTCGAACTCACCACTGCCATGGCACTGAAATACTTCGCAGAGCAGGAGGTGGATTATGCGGTCATCGAAGTGGGACTGGGCGGAAGACTCGACTGCACCAACATCATCACCCCAATCCTTTCCATCATCACCAACATCAGCTTCGACCACACCCAGTTCCTGGGCAACACCCTTGCCGAGATTGCCGGTGAAAAGGCGGGAATCATCAAGCCGGGCGTTCCTGTAGTCATTGGAGAATACCTCCCGGAGACCCGACCAGTATTCGAAAACAAAGCGAAGGCTGAGAATGCACCGATTCTTTTCGCCCAGGACTTCGACGCAGATCATCTGGAAAGCAGCGAAACCTGCGATGTAGATATGGAGCTCAAGGGTTCCTATCAGGAGCGTAACAAGAAGACAATCCTGACTGCACTTCATATACTGCGCCAGAAACTCGCCATCAGTGATGAAGCCATCCGTGAAGGATTCGCCCACGTATGCGAACTGACTGGTCTGCGCGGAAGATGGGAAAAGCTCAATGACGCTCCCCTCACCATCTGCGATACGGGCCATAATCTCGCCGGCTGGAACTACCTTGCACCGCAGATCAACTCCGTAAAAGCCGAGACCAAGCACATCGTTTTCGGCATGGTGGATGACAAAGATGTGGTGCACGTATTACAACTATTGAAGGAAAAGCTGGAAAATCGGGTAAAGTACTACTGGACGCAGCCTTCTACCAAAAGAGCCATCCCTGTAGAGAAATTGAGCGAACTTGCATTAAAGTTTGGCTTACACGGAGAGACATATCATTCTGTAAAAGAAGCATATAACGCTGCTCTAAAAAATGCAGAAAAAGACGATTTTGTCTTCGTTGGCGGTTCAAGTTATGTAGTGGCAGATTTGCTCTCCTAGAAATTTTTAGTTTTTTTAAATCAAATAATTGCTAAATAATTTGTCACATTCATTTTTTTTTAGTTACTTTGCAGTAGATTACTTTAGAACTCTAAAGTAGAGCAACTAAAAAAATGACATATTATGAATACAGAACCAGTTAACAAGTGTGGTTTGAAAAGAGAAGATTTTCAGACCACAGTACAGGGAAAGAAGACTGATCTCTTCGTGTTGAGAAACAATCAGGGCAACGAGGTTGCTGTGACGAACTACGGTGGTGCTGTTGTAGCCATCATGATGCCAGACAAGGACGGCAACTATGCCAACCTCGTTCAGGGTCACGACAACATTCAGGACGTCATCAACTCACCTGAGCCTTTCTTGAGCGTCCTCATCGGTCGATACGGTAACCGTATTAAAGAGGGTAAGTTCACTCTTCATGGCAAGGAGTACCAGTTAGCATGCAACGATGGCAAGAACCACTTGCATGGAGGTCCTACAGGATTCCACGCACATGTTTGGGATGCTACCCGCATGAGCGACAACGCAGTCGTCCTGAAGTACACCAGCCCATACGGCGAGGAAGGTTTCTCAGGAGAATTGACCGTCTGGGTGGCTTATACCTTGACAGACGACAACGAGTTCGTCATCAAGTATCAGGCAACCACCAACAAGATGACCATCTGCAACCTCACTCACCATGCATTCTTCTCAATCCAGGGTATTGCTAACCCTACCCCAACAGTTGACAACATCATCTGTCAGGTTAACGCAGACTACTATCTCCCTATAGATGAGACATCTATCCCTACAGGTGAGATCTTCAAGGTAGAGGGTACTCCATTCGATTTCCGCACTCCAAAGCCAATCGGACAGGACATCAATGCAGATGATGAACAGATTAAGAATGGTTCTGGTTACGACCATAACTATGTATTGAACAAGAAGGAAGAGGGCGAGTTGAGCTTTGCTGCTCGCATCAAGGATCCTGTAAGCTGCCGCACCATGGAGGTTTACACCACAGAGCCAGGTCTGCAGATGTACACAGGTAACTTCCTGGCAGGCATCAAGGGTCAGCATGGTGCAACCTTCCCACGCCGCAGCGCAGTATGCTTCGAGGCACAGAAGTTCCCAGACACACCTAACCACCCTTACTTCCCAAGCTGCAGATTGTGTCCAGGTGAGACCTACACCCAGAAGACTATCTACAAGTTTGGTGTAGAGAAATAAGATAAATCACTAATAATCAGATAGGAGTTGCTGCCTCTGAAAGAGAACTTCGAGGCAGCCACTCCTTTTTGCGGTAAAATTCTGACTAGAATAAACATTAAATAATAACAATATCAACTATCAAGTTTAAACAATGGAACAAAACAATGGAAACAACAACGGTCGTGTCATTGCAATCATCACGATGTGTTTTATCTTTGCAATGATCTCGTTCGTAACTAACATGGGAGCACCTTTTGGCAACATCTGGGGCTTCAAGTACTCTTGGGCAGCCATGATGGGTAACTTCATGAACTTCGCCGCTTACCTCTTTATGGGTATTCCAGCAGGTAAGATGATCGAAAACAAGGGTTACAAGAAAACAGCTCTCATCGCACTTGCAGTCGGTACAATCGGTTTGATGATCCAGTACTTATCAAGCATCTTCGGTGACGACATCCCAGTATTCACACTCAGCTCTGGCGCAGTTTGCCTCAACCTCATCATTTATCTGTTGGGTGCATTCATCTGCGGTTTCTGCGTATGTATGCTTAACACGGTGGTAAACCCAATGTTGAACTTGCTCGGTGGCGGTGGTAACCGTGGTAACCAGCTCATTCAGATTGGTGGTACATTGAACTCATTGAGTGGTACTCTTACCCCATTGCTGGCAGGTGTGCTCGTAGGTACTGTTACAGCCAACACCAGTATGAGCGACGTTGCTCCTCTCCTCTTCATCGGTATGGCAGTATTCATCGCAGCCTTCTTTATCATCTGGTTCGTAGCTATTCCTGAGCCAAACATCAAGAAGGAAAACGTGCAGTACGACCACAGTCCTTGGTCTTTCCGTCACTGCGTACTCGGTGTCATCGGTATCTTCTTCTATGTAGGTGTTGAGATTGGTATTCCAGCTCAGCTTATCTTCTACATCAGTAGCATGGACTTCACAGGTGCAGCTTCTGTAGGTGGTGCTTTCGCAGCAGTTTACTGGTTGCTTATGATGTGCGGCCGATTCCTCAGCTCATTCATCAGCGGTGCCGTTTCTACCAAGACACAGATGACAGTAGTATCAACAGTAGCTATCCTCCTGTTGCTCACAGCCATCTTCTTGCCAGAGGCAAACACATTGAACTTCTCTTTGGCAGGTGATTCAGAGATTGCAAGCCTTCTCAAGCTCGACGACCACGGTACTGGCGTTGTAGCATTTACCATCCCTACCAAGTGTGTGCTCATCGCCATCTGCGGTTTGTGTACTTCTATCATGTGGGGTGGAATCTTCAACCTTGCCGTTGAGGGTCTTGGCAAATACACAGCTCAGGCATCAGGTATCTTCATGATGATGGTAGTTGGTGGTGGTGTAATGCCTCTCATCCAGGATGCAGTTGCTAAGGCTGCTGGCCCTATCGCATCTTACTGGGTTATCATCGCCATGATCGCATACATTCTTTTCTATGCGCTCGCAGGTTGCAAGAATGTCAACAAGGACATCCCTGTAGAGTAAATTCCGGAAAAATCTATTCCCGGATGAAGCAAAACTTGATTTATCCGGGAATAACTAATTTATAATCAAATCTTTAATAATAACTTTTTAAACAACAACTATTATGGATATCGAAAAAGTAAGAAGCCGTTTCATCAAGCACTTTGATGGCAAAACAGGTAACATCTATATGTCACCAGGTCGTATTAACCTGATTGGCGAGCACACAGATTATAATGGTGGATTCGTATTCCCAGGTGCAGTAGATAAGGGTATTATGGCTGAGATCCGTCCTAACGGAACAGAGACAGTGATGCTCTACTCTATCGACTTGAAGGACCGTGTAGAGTTCAAGGTAAACGACCCTGAGGGTCCTCGCGCATCTTGGGCACGCTACATCTACGGTATCTGCCAGGAGATGAAGGCGCTGGGTGTTGATGTAAAGGGCTTCAATGCTGCATTCTATGGCGACGTGCCTCTCGGTGCAGGTATGTCTTCTTCTGCTGCTCTTGAGAGCTGCTTCGCTTTCGCTTTGAACGATCTCTTCGGTGACAACAAGGTTTCTAAGTGGGATCTCGTTCTCGCTGGTCAGGCTACTGAGCACAAGTACGTAGGTGTAAACTGCGGTATTATGGACCAGTTTGCTTCTGTATTCGGCAAGGAGGGTAAGTTGATGCGTCTCGACTGCAACAGCCGTGAGTTTGAGTACTTCCCATTCGAGCCTAAGGGTTACAAGCTCTGCCTGGTTAACTCTAAGGTTAAGCACGAGTTGGCTGGTTCTCCATACAACGACCGCCGCAACTCTTGCGAGAACGTGGTTAAGCACATCGCTGCCAAGCACCCAGAGGCTAAGTTCGAGACTCTCCGCGATTGCACATGGGAGCAGTTGGAAGAGGTTCGCGCTGAGGTAGGCGAAGAGGATTACAGCCGCGCTCACTTCGTATTGGGCGAGAAGGACCGCGTATTGGCAGTCTGCGATGCTCTTGAGAAGGGTGACTACGAGACTGTAGGTCAGAAGATGTATGAGACTCACCACGGTTTGAGCAAGGAATACGAGGTAAGCTGCGAGGAGCTCGACTTCTTGAACGATGTTGCCAAGGAGAATGGTGTTACTGGTAGCCGTATTATGGGTGGTGGCTTCGGTGGCTGCACCATCAACTTGGTTAAGGACGACATCTATGACAAGTTCGTTGAGGATGTTACAGCTAAGTTCACAGCTAAGTATGGTCACGCACCTGAGGTTTATCCAGTAGTTATCTCTGAGGGTTCTCACAAGGTTTGCTAATAGATACACATTATTATAATATAAAGGAACTGCAGCTGGCAAACACCAACTGCAGTTTTTTTGTTATAAGATATTGTCACGCCCTGAAAGCTTTTGCCCTTTACCAATAACGACACTACTCCATCACAAAACACAGAAAAAGACAAAAAACACGAGAAAAACAGCAGAAAAGAGGGGGCTTTGATGCAAATAGTGTTAAAAACACACTATAGAAGAAAAAAAGTTAGGGAAAAGTATTGTGGTTTCAAAATAAAATTGTAATTTTACACCCAAAATTAGTAAACAACATTAAAAGCAACCTAGAAATGAACAACGTAAAGAACCTTTTTATGGGAGTTGGTTTCGCAGCAGTCGCTACCCTCTCAGCATGTTCTTCAAGCAGCAATGCTAGTTTAACACAGTCAGGCTTGAATCCAGCAGACTTCGATTCTACTGTTTTGGGCAAGAAGACTGAGTTAGTTACCCTCAAGAATGCCAACGGCATGGAGGTTTGCCTCACCAACTATGGTGGTCGTGTAGTTTCCATCTCTGTCCCTGACAAGGATGGCAAGCCTACAGATGTAGTGCTCGGCTACGACAACATCCACCAGTATGCAGACACCCTCAACACTCCTTCTGATTACGGATCATCAGTAGGCCGTTACGCCAACCGTATCAAGGACTCCAAGTTGACTCTTGCAGGCAAAACATATAATCTGAAGCCAAACGACAATGGCAACTGTCTTCACGGTGGTGGTGCTACCGGTTGGTTGAACCAGGTTTACGACATTACAGAGAAGAATGATTCTTCTGTAACCTTCACTATCCAGGCAAAGGATGGCGAGAATGGCTTCCCTGGCAATGTTACTGCAACAGCAAAATATACGGTAAAGAGCAACAATACACTTGACATCGAGTTTGGTGCTACAACCGATAAGGAGACCGTGGTTAACATGACTAACCACAGTTACTTCAACTTGAATGGCGATCCATCCAAGGAAGGTTTCGACCAGGTAATGTACATCAATGCTGATAAGTTCACACCTGCAGATTCACTCTATATTCCAACAGGTGAAATCAAGGACGTAGAAGGAACTCCAATGGACTTCCGCACTCCTACCGAGATTGGCAAGAAGGTAGATTACAGCTTCGACCAGATCAAGAACGCTACAGGTTACGACCACAACTGGTGTCTGAACACCTATAAGGATGGCAAGGGCGATGACAAGACCGTCTGCGCAAGCCTCTACTCTCCAAAGAGCGGAATCCTCCTTGAAGTCTTCACCAATGAGCCAGGAATCCAGGTTTATACAGGTAACTTCCAGGGCACAGGTATTGCCTGCAAGCATGGAATCAAGTATCCTAAGCACGTGAGCGTCTGCTTCGAGAGCCAGAAGTATCCTGATTCACCAACCAAGATTGCCCAGGGCGTAAAGGGATGGACAGATGCAACCTTGAAGCCAGGAGAGAAGTACTACTCTCACCTCGCTTACAAGTTCAGCGTTAAGAAGTAAGGAATGGCTATGCGGCGGATTACAAATCCGCCGAAACCCAAATAAGGAAGGCAAAGCGGCGGATTGAAATCCGCCGAACTCCATAGGATTAAGCATCCAATAAAAGAAAGAATAAACAATAATAAATAATCAAACAATCTTATAGTAATTATGAATTGGAATTCAACAGAATTCGTATGGCTTGATTGGACAGTACTCGCCATTGGTGTAATCGGCGTAATTTGGGCTGTCTGGCATGCGATTGTGAAAGACAGAAAGGCTCAGAAGGGCGAAGACTCTTCTGCTTACCTCTTCGGTAAGGGCGAGCCATGGTATGTAATCGGTATGGCTATCTTCGCAGCCAACATCGGTTCAGAGCACCTCGTGGGTCTTGCTGGTACTGGCGCTAAGAGCGGTGTAGGTATGGCTCACTGGGAGATGCAGGGTTGGATGATCCTCATCCTCGGTTGGTTGTTCGTACCTTTCTATCAGTTGCTCATCAACAAGATGGGTAAGATCATCACCATGCCAGACTTTCTGAAGTTTCGCTATACTCAGCGTACAGGTTCATGGCTCTCTATCATCACACTCGTTGCTTACATTCTCACCAAGGTGAGCGTTACAGCACTTACAGGTGGTATTTTCTTCGAGTATCTCTGGGGCTTGAACTTCTGGGCAGGTGCTATCGGTTTGATCATCCTTACCACCATCTTCACTGTATTCGGCGGAATGAAGGGTGTGATGACTCTGTCAACCATCCAGACTCCTATTCTCGTCATCGGTTCATTCCTCGTGCTCTTCCTCGGTCTCTCTACCCTCGGGGGTGGAAGCGTCTCTGCAGGTTGGGCAGATATGATGGACTACTGCGGCAAGTTGAACAACGGCTACGGAACAACCCACATGTTCCACTGGGAGGCAGGTGACTCAATGTATCAGGAGTATCCAGGTTTCGTAGTATTCATCGGTGCAACCATCATTGGTTTCTGGTACTGGTGTACTGACCAGCATATCGTTCAGCGTGTACTCGGTCAGGTTCCTGGCGAAAGCAACGTAGAAGTTATGAAGCGTGCCCGCCGCGGTACTATCGCAGCCGGTTTCTTCAAGGTTCTCCCTTGCTTCATGTTCCTCATTCCAGGTATGATTGCAGCAGCCTTGGCTCAGAAGGGCGCAATCCAGATGAACGAGACTGATGCAGCCTTCGCCATCATGGTAAAGACCGTGCTTCCTGCAGGTATCAAGGGAATCGTAACCATCGGTTTCATCTGCGCACTCGTTGCTTCATTGGCAGCATTCTTCAACAGCTGTGCTACCCTCTTCACCGAGGACTTCTACAAGCCATTGAAGAAGGGAATGTCTGAGGCTCACTACGTACTCGTTGGCCGTATCGCTACCGTAGTAGTTGTAATTCTCGGTTTTGCCTGGTTGCCAATCATGATGAAGATGGACACCCTTTACAACTACCTCCAGGGAATCCAGTCACTCCTGGCCCCAGCCATGGTAGCAGTATTTGCGATGGGTATTTTCTTCAAGAAGATTACTCCAAAGGCAGGCGAATACACCATGATTACCGGTTTCCTCATCGGTATGCTCCGCCTCGTTACCAACGTTATTACTGACACAGGTAAGGCAACAATGGATGGTGCATTCTGGGATTACACCGCATGGTTCTGGCAGACCAACTGGCTCGTATTCGAGTGCTGGCTGCTCATCTTCCTTATCATCTTCATGGTAGTAGTGAGCTGCTTCACTCCAGCCCCAAGCAAGGAGCAGGTAGAGGCAATCACCTTCACATCCGACTTCAAGAAGTCTATCCGTGAGAGCTGGGGTGCGTTCGATATCATTGGTACAATCGTAGTAATCGGCCTCTGCGCTGCATTCTACGCTTACTTCTGGTAAAATATAGAAAAAGTTAGGAGTTAGAAGCTGAAAGGATGGAATTTTCCTTTAGTGTGTATAGTTATCAGGTTCCTTTCTTCTCCTTCTGACTCCCAACTTCCCTAAAGAAACTCTTTGGCGACAAGGCCCCCTTTTAGAAACTCTGTCAGAAGCGCAGCCATAAGCTGAAGTAAACAAAACTATCAATCAAATTCATTGAATCTTAACATCAAAAATCAACACGACCATGACGCAGTTTTATAACGAATACCCCAAGGTTCTGGTTTCCGTGGATTGCATTATCTTCGGATTTAACGGCAACAACCTTCAAGTCCTGATAGGCAAACGAAAGATGGACCCGGGACGCGGCGAATGGTCACTCTATGGTGGTTTCGTTGGAGCTAACGAAAATCTAGAGGACGCTGCAAACAGAGTCATCCTGGATCTTACTGGAATGAAGAACCTCTATATAAGACAAGTGGGTGCATTCGGCAGAATCGACCGAGACCCAGGTGAGCGAGTAATCTCCATCGCCTATTGCGCCCTCATCAATGTGGTAGATTACGATGATAGTCTCCGCATCGAACACGGTCTGGAATGGGTAAGCCTGAATGAGCTTCCAGAACTCTATTCCGACCACCGCACCATGATTCACGACGCCATCTGTCAGATCCGCCGTCGCATCAATCATGAACCACTGAGCTTCAAGCTCCTCCCCGACCTCTTTACGCTGACTCAGCTTCAGCACGTGTTCGAGGCTGTGATGGGAGAAGAGATTGACAAGCGCAACTTCCGCAAGCGCGTGAAGGATATTGACTTTATCGAGAAGACAGAACTCATCGACAAGGTTACTTCGAAACGAGGCGCCGCCCTCTACCGCTTCAACAAGAAAGCATACGAGGAAGACCCATCGTTCATCTTGAAATAGAAAATAAATAACTTTAACGAAATATATTATGTTAGAAGAATTAAAAGAAAAAGTGTTCAAGGCAAACCTTGACCTGGTGAAGCACAATCTCGTGCTCTTTACATGGGGAAATGTAAGCGGAATTGACCGTGAGAAGGGTCTGGTAGTCATCAAGCCATCAGGTGTTGACTACGACACCATGAAGGCGAGTGATATGGTAGTAGTTGACCTGGAGACCGGCAAGGTTGTTGAAGGCGACCTGAATCCATCTTCAGATACTCCTACCCACCTGGTTCTCTACCGTGCATTCCCAGAATTGGGCGGCGTGGTTCACACCCACTCTACCTACGCTACAGCCTGGGCTCAGGCAGGATTGGACATCCCTAACATCGGTACTACCCACGCAGACTATTTCCACGACTGCATTCCTTGCACCGATGCAATGACAGAGGATATGATGGCCGAGTATGAGCACAATACAGGTGTAGTCATTGTTGACAGATTCAAGAAGGACAATATTAACCCGGTTCACACTCCAGGCGTACTGGTGAAGAACCACGGTCCTTTCACATGGGGTAAGGATGCTGACCAGGCTGTCTATCACGCAGTGGTAGCCGAGCAGGTGGCAAAGATGGCGTTCATCTCTTTCAGCGTGAATCCAAACACCACCATGAACCCATTGCTCGTAGAGAAGCACTTCAACCGCAAGCACGGTCCTAACGCTTACTACGGACAGAAGAAGCACTAATCTCCGAATGAGATTGATGCTGACAGAAGAATAAAAAAGATTTTCAATAACACAATATTTAAAAACAACAAACAATCATGATTAAAGCATTTGAGAATTTAGAAGTATGGTTTGTAACTGGTGCACAGCTTCTTTACGGAGGCGAGACAGTTAAGATAGTAGATGGTCACTCAAAGGACATGGTAGATGGTCTGAACAACAGTGGCATCATTCCAATCAAGGTAGTTTACAAGGGCACAGCTAACTCTTCTGCAGAGGTAGAGGCTGTAATGAAGGCTGCCAACAACGACGCTAAGTGCGTAGGTATCATCACATGGATGCACACCTTCTCACCAGCTAAGATGTGGATCAAGGGCTTGCAGGCTCTCGAGAAGCCTCTCCTCCACTTCCACACTCAGTACAATGCAGAACTCCCTTGGGATTCTATCGATATGGATTTCATGAACCTCAACCAGTCAGCTCACGGCGACATCGAGTTCGGTCACATCTGCACCCGTATGCGCATCCCTAGAAAGGTAGTTGTAGGTTACTGGAAGAGCGAAGAGGCTCAGAAGCAGATTGCAACATGGGCTCGCGTAGCTGCTGGTGTTGCTGATGCTCACAACGTACGCTGCTTGATGTTCGGTATGAACATGAACAATGTAGCCGTTACTGATGGCGACCGCGTAGAGTTCGAGCAGCGCATGGGTTACCACGTAGATTACTACCCAGTATCTTCACTTATGGAGTACTTCAAGAAGGTAACAGATGCTGAGGCTGATGCTCTCGTTGAGGAGTACAAGAAGGAATATACTATCAAGATTGATGAGTCTGGCGAGGAAGTTTACTGGGAGAAGGTGAAGAACGCTGCTAAGGCTGAAATCGCTCTCCGCCGCGTATTGAAGGATGAGAATGCAGTAGCATTCACAACCAACTTCGATGACCTCGGCGATGCAGACATCGACGATCCTAACTTCTGCGGTTTCGACCAGATTCCTGGTTTGGCTTCACAGCGCCTGATGGCAG
>ERZ773202.193-NODE-193-length-64794-cov-8.889387_pt1 | contig 64794 bp, 50 predicted proteins | sample MGYA00580998_ERZ773202 | MGnify/ENA primary metagenome ERZ773202 (study PRJEB29015, sample SAMEA2737803) | human gut metagenome | biome: human gut; feature: human-associated habitat; material: faeces | place: China | collected 2012 ...
GAAAACCCGATGAATCCTTGTCTCATAAGGGTTTCAGGTGTGCGAAGTTTGAGTAGAGTTTAGTAAAGTTGTAAATCTTAAGGAAGAAAAAGAAAAGGGAATGGTAACTTATGAACTTATTCCGCACCAAAAGCATCGAGCAGATGCGTGAGACGGCGGCCCACTCGGGCATGGCCAAGACGCTTGGCGCCGTCGATCTCATCCTGCTCGGCATCGGCTGTGTCATCGGCACCGGCATCTTCGTCCTGACGGGCGTCGCTGCCGCGAAGTACGCGGGCCCGGCTGTCACGATCTCCTTCATGATCTCCGGCCTCGCCTGCGCGCTCGCGGGCCTCGCCTACGCGGAATTCTCCTCCATCGTGCCGGCGTCGGGCAGTGCCTACACCTACACCTACGCCTCGCTCGGCGAGTTCATCGCCTTCATCGTCGGCTGGAACCTCATCCTCGAGTACACGGTCACCGCGAGCGCCGTCGCCTCGGGCTGGTCCGGCTACGTCACGGGCCTGCTGCTCTCGGCCGGCATCGACCCGGGCCACGCGCTCACGCATGTGCCGGCAGACGGCGGCATCATCAACATCCCCGCCATCTTCATCACGCTCCTGCTCTCCGTCCTGCTGATCCGCGGCACGCAAGAGAGCACGAAGCTCAACCGCATCCTCGTCGGTGTCAAGCTCACGGCCATCGCCATCTTCCTGCTGCTGGCCATCCCGCACGTCGACACGATGAACTGGGAGCCCTTCATGCCGTTCGGCGTCTCGGGCATCTTCGGCGGCGCCGCCATCGTCTTCTTTGCCTACATCGGCTTCGACGCCGTCGCGACGAGCGCCGAAGAGTGCAAGAACCCCTCGCATGACCTGCCGATTGGCATCATCGGCTCGCTCGTCATCTGCACGGCCCTCTACGTCGTCGTCGCCGGTGTGCTGACGGGTATCGTGCCCTACACCGAACTCAACAACCCGGAGCCAGTGGCCTTTGCTCTGCGCTACATCGGCTACAACCTCGGCTCAGCTCTCGTCGGCGTCGGCGCCATCGCCGGCATCACGACGGTCCTGCTCGTGCTGCTTTACGGTCAGGCCCGCATCTTCTTCGCGATGAGCCGTGACGGCATGGTCCCGGCCCGCGTCTGCAAGATCCACAAGCGCTACCACACGCCGTACATCGTCACCGTCATGGGCGGCATCTTCGTCTCGATCATCGCGGGCTTCGTCCCCATTGGCATCATCGCCGAGATGGCCAATATCGGCACGCTCTCGGCCTTCCTGATTGCCGCCATCGGCGTTCTCGTCCTGCGCATCACGAAGCCGGAGGTGCCGCGCACCTTCCGCTGCCCGTTCGTCTGGCTCATCGCGCCGCTCGCTGTCCTGACCTGCGGCTACCTCATGTATCACCTGCCCTGGGAGACCTGGGTCCGCTTCATCGTCTGGTGTACGTTCGGCTGCCTCGTCTATTTCGGCTACAGCTACCAGCACAGCGCTCTCGCACACCCGCACGACGGGGAAGAGGACTGAAATCACGAGCTGGCAACATTATGCTTTGACAAAGTTTATGACCTGGTATAAAATTAGGGCTATGATAAAGAGGAATTGTCCTGTGCGATGAGGGCCTCTCCGCACTTGCGGTCTTGAGGCTCTCAGGAAGGAATAGGGTATAGAATGTTTGTACATGAACTGATCTATCAGGGGAAGCCAGACTCCCTCGCCATCGTCGATCACGAGCGCCGCATCACCTACCGCGAGCTGCAGCAGCACGTCGCCGCCTGCCGTGACCGCCTCTACGCCGCCGGTGTGCGCGTCGGCGACCGCGTCAGCATCTTCTCCCGCAACAGTGCGGACTACGTCTACGCCTACATGGCCATCGTCTCGCTCGGCGCCATCGCCGTGCCAATCAACTTCCAGCTCAGCAGCCGTGAGATTGCCTACATCATCAAGGACTCCGGCTCGCGCCACATCCTGACATACCAGCCGCTGAACCTCGTCGACGCGCTCTCCACCCTGCGCTGCGACATGCGCGTGACACAGCACGACATCCGCCAGATGGGCAAGAAAGACGAGAGTCTGCCGGCTGCTCCGACCCTGCCACCGACCTTCGATGAGCAGAACCCCTGCGTCATCATCTACACGTCCGGCACGACGGGCTCGCCGAAGGGCGCCGTCCTCTCGCACCGCAACCTCATCACGAACGCCGACCAGATGAGCATCATGGGCTGCAAGGCAGAGCACCACGTGCTCTGCGTGCTGCCGATGTACCACTGCTTCGGCTGGACCTGTTCCGTGCTCTACCCGCTCTACTGCGGCGCCGAAGTCGTCATTCTCGACTCCTTCACACCAAAAGAGACCATCAGCGTCATCCGCGAGGAGAAAATCAACGACCTCTACATCGTGCCGTCAATCTGCAGCCTGTTGACGAAGCTCGCGAGCAAGGAAGACATGGCCTCCCTGCGCCTCGTCGTCTCGGGCGGCACGACACTGCCGCTGCAGATCGAGCAGGACTTCATGAACAAGTTCGGCGTCGACATCTGCGAAGGCTACGGCCTCTCCGAGACCTCGCCAGTTGTCACGATGAACCCGCCTGAGAAGCCGAAAGTCGGCTCCTGCGGCCCCGTCGTGCCGGGCATCGCCTGGAAGCTCATTGACGCCGACGGCAAGGAAGTCCCCAAAGGTGAGGCCGGCGAGTTCATCGTCAAGGGCGACAATATCATGCTCGGCTACTGGAACCTGCCCGACGCGACGAAGAACGCGCTGCGCGGCGGCTGGCTCCACACGGGCGACGTCGCCCGCGCCGACGAAGAAGGTTACATCTACATTGTCGACCGCCTCAAGGACATGATCATCAGCATGGGCGAGAACATCTACCCGCGCGAAGTCGAAGAGCTCATCTATCAGTTCCCGGGCATCAGCGAAGCCGCCGTCGTCGGCATCGACGACAAGCTGCGCGGCCAGGCCGGCGCCTGCTTCTACAGCCTGCACGAGGGTGCCTCCATCAACATCCGCGAGCTCAAGAAATTCCTGCAGGCCAACCTCGCGCTCTACAAAATCCCGCGCGAGTTCCACGAACTCCAGTCCCTGCCGCGCACCTCGACCGGCAAGATTGCCAAGCGCCAGATTCTCAAGGATTTCCTTGCAAAGAAGAACGCCAAATAATCGCATATAGCAAAAACCGGAAGGTCTCTCATCCGAGAAACCTTCCGGTTTTTATTTTTATCTTGTTTGCGCTTTACTTGCGGTTCGCATCAGCAGGCTTGTTGACGCGGACGCGCTCGATTGACGGCGTGCCGTCCTTGTGGCGCGCGACGACATCGATGCGGATGCGCTCGAGCTCCGGCTCGAACTCCTGTACGAGGCGGTCGCTGAGCTCCCTGCCCGCCATCATCTGGCGGTAGACGATCGTCGCGAATTCGTAACGCGTCATCATGCGGTCGCCCTTGAACTCACCATCCGGATACCCGTCGAGCAGTCCATTGCCTGCGAGCTCCGAGATTTCCTTGTAAGCCCAGTGGTTTTTGGGCATATCCGGGAAGAGCTTCGTCTTCGCCGGGTCAAGCTGCTTGCCAGCTGCGACATCGACAAGCGCACTGCGCAGGTCCTCGACCTCTTTGCGCAGGTCCTTGATCTCCTTGGCCATGGCCACACGGCTGTTCGAGACGTGGTTGCCCTGGCCAAACTTGAAGCTGATGCCCGCATTGACCATGTTCTCGCCGCCGCCGACTGTGCCGCCGACCGAGAATGTCGTATCCTCATTCGGCTTGTAGAACGCACCGACAGCCGCCGCATTCGCGCCGCGGTAATTGCCGTAGCCCACAGCGAAGTCCCACTTGTCATCCGGGTCGAAATCCTGCGGATGCAGGGCCGCCAGAGCTGCCGCGCCAGCGCCGACGCGATCCACGCGGCGGTCCACCTGATTGATGGCCCCACCGAGCGCCCCAACACTCTTCTTGAGCTGCGAGACATTGACTGCATCGCCGTCCGCCGCGCCAGGAGCCACATCATGAATCTGCTGACCACCCATTGAGACATTGCTATTGCTGATTTCCACCGCATGCGTATCATCGCCGCTAGAGGCGATCTTGATGCCGCTATTCGTGACCGTGGTGCTAGCCTTGCCATCGCTGCCCGCAATGGTCAGGCCGCTGTCATCCATCGTAGTCTTACCCGTCGTGACACTCTCAAGGCCGCCAAGATTCTTCGCCAGGCGCAGGGACAGGCCATTTTCGCCATTCTTGACGACGCCGATGTTCTTATCCTCCGCGACTTCCGTAGCGCCGCCCGTCAGGCTCAGCGCACCGCCAAAGTCGACATTAACGACCTTGCCGTCATCGCCCTGATATGTGCGCTTCGTCTGTTTGATCGTCGATACATCCGTCTTGATGTTCGAGACATCCTTCGTGATGTTGTCGATCTTACCGTTGACATCGCCAATCTTGCCATCGACGATATGTTTCACATCGCCGATGTTGGCAGCATTGCCGTTGTCGCTGTCATCGCCCTTGACGATACCACTTTTGACGTTGGTGATGTTCTTGCCACCAGCGTCAATGCCGTTTTTGTCGATTGTGACGCCGCCGGCCTTGATGGAGCCAGCATCACCGAGGTCAACATCCTTCTTCAGGCCGATGTTGAGCGATTTGCCATCTTCAGAAACAGCCGTCGTGATATTACTGTCCCCGTGAATGCCGATGTTGCTTCCAAGGTCTGCCTTTACGGCATTCCCCTTGTCATCGGCCAGGCCAAAACCGCCGCCCTTTGCAGCGTCGGTGATGCTGCCCTTCACCTGCTCCAGCTGTTCTTCTGTAGCAGCCCGGCCAGCTTTGCCAAAGTCAGGCAGATCGACGCTCGTATTCGTCAGGCCAGTGATTGTCGACGAGCCATTGGTGCTGTTGAGCTTGAGGCCGCCCGTCATATTGATGCTGTCGATATCCGTCAGGTCTTTGGCCAGTTTGATATCAAGGCCATCGTTGTCCTTATTGGCGACAACACCGATGTTTTTGCCATTGGAAAGCTTCGTCGTATCCGTCTCACCACCGGACAGCTTCAGCGTGCTGTTCAGCAGGCGCGTCACCTGTCCGTTGTCGCCAGCGATGACGAGACCATCGTCCAGCGTAGCCACCTGATGCTCAGTCTTGCTGCTCTTATCCGTATAGGCCAGACGCGTATTGGATGCACTGTCCTGATCCGAGGCCAGATTTTGTGTGCCCTGATGGGTAAACAGGCTGGTGAATGCCCCCTGCGAACCAGTGAGGTCCAGATAACCTGTACCATCCGTCTGGTGGAGTACAGCAGCCTGATTGCCGTTGTGGTTCAAGGTAACTCCGGTATCTCCCGTAACCATTACCTCATTGGCCGCAGCCTTTCCTTTGAACTGCATGCTGCCATCCGTGCCTTCAATAGCCTTGCCATCGGCATCCGTACCATCATGCACACCGACTTCCAGATGATCCTGGAGTTCGACGGAAACATAGCTATCGCCATGGTTGTCCTTCTTGACTTTCGTCAGGATATTGGCCTTGCTGCGGTCCCAACCATCGCCGTCACCGCCGCCGGATACCTTAGGCGCATCGCCGAAGATGCGGATGGATTCACCCACCTTCTTGGTGATGGTGGCATCCGTGGCTTCTCCCTGACCGCCAGCCGTGACGGCAAAGGTAGACGCGCCGACTGTATCCCGGATGGAATCGCTGACTTTCTTCAGCTGGTCTTCCGTAGCCGCCCGGCCAGAAACATAGTCTTTACCGTCCCAGAGCGTATTTCCAAGGCCGGTGACATAGTTTCCGGTGCTTGATACATTTCCCTTGCTGATGACCGTCTGATTGCCCATGACCACCGTGCCGGCCGTCACCGTATTGAGACCGGCGATGTCCTTGGCCAGCTGCAGGGAAAGGGTGGTATTGCCGTCAGAATCCTGGCTGGCAATGACGCCGATGTTGTTGTTCTTCTTGGGGTCCGTGGTGTTGTCCACCAGCTTGTCCTTCGCGACGCCGCCCTTGATGGTCACCTTCTTGTCCAGGGTGGTATTGAGGGCTTCGCCATTATCACCAGACAACTGCAGGCCGTCTTCCAGGGTGGCCACGGTGTGGTCATTTCCATTGCCGCCTTTATAGGTAATCCGAGACATGGCCGTCTTCATGGCTTCATTGTTCTGATTTCCCCGATAGGTGACACCGATGGATACCGGGCTCATCCCATTATCCTTGTTTTTCCCGTTGAGGATCAGCGTCCCTGCTTCCCCTTTTTCGGTTCCGTTAGAAGCTTTGCCCAACGTCAGGGTATGGGCATTGAGGTCGCGATCCAGCTGGACCGTCAGCGTATTGGCATCCTTATCCGCCTTGACCTGCACATTGGCGCCACCGTCGTAGTCACGGCCATCCGCGCCGGTTCCCTGGATGGTCAGGATTTCGCCCAGATTTCTATGGACAGTGGTATTGCCATTGCCCTTGAAGTCCAGGCCCTTGTTCGTCAGTTCTGTTTTCACACCATTTCTGACGGTCTGCAAATCGCCGATAGTGGCCCCATGGTTCAACACATCTCCAGCAGCATTTTCAATGGTCATACCAGTCAGTCCGCTCTGTACATTGGTAATCTGCTTACCGCCATTGGACAGGCCATCGGTGGTCAGTTTCACCTTGTCTGCATCAGATCCCTGCTTCGGCGTCACGACAATGCCATTGCCATCTACTATGGTAGTAGCACCGCTCGTGCCATCCGTAAAGGTTGCCTTGTTCAGGTTCAGGTCCTTATTCAAGGAAACCACGATAGCTTTGTTGGCAGAATCCGCCGTGGTGGTCAGGTTGGTATCGCCGTCAGTGGTAATCTTGATAGTACTACCAAGATCCTGCTTGACCTCCGTTGCATTCTTGCTGTCAGCATTATCGGCGCTGAGGCCAAAGCCGCCACCTGTAGCCGAACCATTGACAATGGCGTTGGCCACCTGCTGGAGCTGATCTTCTGTAGCCGCCCGGCCGCTGACAATGCCGTCCTTCGACCATTTCGTGTTGGTCAGGCCAGTGACGTAGTCACCGGTAGCAGCATTGGGGCTGGTGCCATTGTTGGCAATGGTCTGGGAACCAATCTTGATGCCACTGCCCGTAGTCCCTGCAGTGGATGCAAAGCTGATGGTGCCCATATCCGTAAGGTCCTTGTTCAGTTTGATTGTCAGACCATCATTACCATTCTTCACCACACCGATATTGCCGTCCGTCAAATTGCCGGCAGCAGCACCGCCGGTGATATTCAGGGTGCTGTTGAGGGTTGTGCTGACGACTTTGGATGTATCATTTTTGGCATCATCACCGGCAAACTTCATGCCATCGTCCAGGGTGGCAATGGTGTGGCGCGTGTTCGGGTCATTGTCTACCGCATATTCCAAACGCGGAGATGTTTCAGCCGTCAAGAAGCCCGTGCCGCCATAGTTTTGATACAGTGCGGAATAACGGCCACCGTTGTTGCCCAAATGAATAGAACCGTCACTCCCGTCCATCTCAACATAGGCACCTTTAGCGCCAGTTACCCTCACTGTACCGTCAACAGTACTGGACCCTGCCGTCAGGCTGTGAGCCGTCAGGTCATTGTCCAACTTCACCGTGATGGTGCCATTATTCATAGTAGTGGTGATGTTATCTGTATTGTAGGTGTGCTTATCCTTTGCCGCACCGCCCAATACACTGATTTTATCCCCCAGCGGAGCATTGTAGGCAGCACTTCCGCCCTCCTTCTCTGCTCCATTGGCTTCAAAATTCAAGCCCTTCTGCAAAGCCGCATTGCTGGCAATACCAGAAATCACCACATCCGTAGGAGTGCTTCCCGCTACGTTATTTTTCACCTTCAGCGTTACCTTGCCATCGCTGCCTACCGTGTATTCACCACTGTCGGCGGCCACCAGATGGCTGTCCTGATTCAGCACATTGGTCATATCAATACCCGGAATGGCATCACCGCCATTTTTCGTCAGATTCAGGGTTTTACCATCGGTGCTGACACTGCCACCGGTGACATAGTAATCATGGAGGCCAGTCAGATTGCCTGTGGTCTTATTAGAACGCTGCAATGTACCGGTTCCATCGCCCTTTGTATCATAAGAAACAGATCCGCTCTCTACATAAATATCAGCAGCGTTGACTTCGCCTATAATCTGCTGGGCTACTACGTTCAGCTGATCTTCTGTAGCCGCACGGCCGGACATAAAGTTGTCCTTCACCCAGGCTGTATTTTTAAGTCCTGTAATACTCATAATCGGGGAATCAGCACTGCCATTAGCACCACCGCCAGCCTGATTTCCCAGGAAAATGCCGCCTGTATAAGTGCCGCTAGTATTGGTACCACCGACGCGGACCGTTGTAAAGTTGACATCCGGTGTAGTGGCAATCTTGATATCCTTGATATCATTGCCGCTGGAAAGAGAAATATTATCCCCTGCCACAAAGTTCAAGGTGTTATCGGTAGGTGTGACAGTCTTGACATCGGTGCCGTTAATCTGGGCCTTCCAGCCGGAGTTAACCGTATTGGATACGGTCTGCAGCTGATCTTCTGTCGCCGCCCGACCACTGGTGATGTTATTGGGGTCCCAGTTCTTGTTGGTCAGGCCGGTCAGATACGTATTCGCACCATCATTGCCAAGGGTGGCCCCGCCAATGGCAGCAGTGCCTGCATTTCCATTCAGGGTAATTTTATCCCCTACGGATACAGTACCGGCCGTACCATCGAGAGCGATTTTCTTGCCGGCATCGCTGCCCAGGGTTACGCTGTCATTGAGAGATACTTGATAGTCCACCGTTCCGTCTGCCTTGGTGGTTATATCGACTTTTGTATTCTTGTCATCTCCGCTGACGGTCACAGTCTTGGCAGCGATCTTCTTCACGTCGCCGATATTGGCGGCATTGGTTTCTGTTTCATAAACAGGGTTGCCGGAGGTATCATCCCCGGACTTGCCGCTGGCTACATTGGTCATCTTCTGATTGCCGCCGCTGATGCCGCTGGTGGTGACACTGGGGCCATTATTAATGGTCAGGCCTGTACTGTTCAAGGTGGAAGAACCGGTCTTCAGGCTACCTTTGGAACCATCGATGGTGATGACATTATCGCCTGTTCCCACAGTCACCTTGTCCGCCGTGAGCTGGGTATCCATCTTCACGGTGATGATGCCGTCGTCATCGATTTCTGTGGTCAGGTTGTCCGTCTTGTAGTTATGGCCGGACTGAGCATCATTGGCGCGGATTGCCACTGTGCTGCCCAAAGCGCGGTTCACCGTCTTGTAAGCGCCATCGTTCCCCTTGGTATTGGCCTGGAAATTCAAGCCCCTGCCAATGGCTTCCGTATTGTTGGCAATATTGGTCTTATTGGTGTTGACCACATCGGACACACTCTTGAGCTGGTCTTCTGTAGCAGCACGGCCGTGGACAGGCTGGGTCTGCCCTACGGCCCAGGCGGTATTGTCAAGGCCGGTGACGTACTTCCCGCTCTTGGTGGTATCATTGCCATCGATCTGGGTGCCCATCTTGACGCCGCCGGCAGTCACGGTATCAAGACCCGTGATGTCCTTGGCCAGCTTCAGCGAAAGAGTGGATCCATTGGCGGTGACGCCGATATTATTGCCATCGGCCAGATTCTGGGCACCGCCGGAAACAGTGAGCGTATTGTCCAGAGCCACGCTGCCCGTTCCCGTATCCCCAGCCAGCTTGAGCCCATCGCCAAGGGTTGCTACGGTATGAGCCGTGCCGTCCCCATCGGTATAGCTGATGCGGCCGGTACCATTGGTGCCGGAAAGTTCCGGAGATGCGGCATAACCTGCGGTGATTGTGGTGGCTTTGTTGGTACTGCTGCTGTTGGCCCCTATGATCTTGATGGAGCCAGCCTGTCCGCCGGAAGTGCCGTTTTCCGTACCGGCGGTGACGGAGTCAAACGTCGGATTCTTGTCCAGAGCGATGGAAAGGCGCTTATTGGCCGTATCTGTCAGGACTTTCACATTCTGGGTGGAGTATTCCTCGTCTTTCTTGCGGCCGCTGCCCTGAATCTGGAGCGTACCGCCCTGATCCAGATGAACCGAGGTCGTCGTGTCATTGCCCTGGAAGTTCATGCCCTTGCTTTCCACAGCCTTGAGCTGAGCCACATTGACAGCATCCGAATCCTCTGAGCCAGCTGCCAGATTGGTAATCTGGCGGGAAATAGTGACATCCTGGCCGGCAGCATTCTTCGTTTTACCGCCAAGAGATACTGCACCATCCGTAGACATCCAGATAGCGGTATCTATTTTTGTATCGGCTGAAGTATTGCCCTTATCTTCCTCCTCTTTGATTATAATGTCATTGACTTCATCCGGAATTAAGTACCCCTTTACGCCTTTGTCTCTATTCGCTACCGAATGAGCGCCCAGGGCCACACTGCCGTCTTTATTTGCAGTAGCACTGGTACCAAACGCCGAAGATTCAAAGTTATTCGCCGAAGCCATATAGCCATAAGCAGCCGAGCCAGTCTGTTCTGCAGAGGCCTCAAAGCCAACGGCTACGGCAGCGCCATTGTCCGTGGATTCCGGATCTGTATTCTGAGTACCTGCCTTAGAGCCAAGGCCCATGGCAACGGAGAAATTGCCGCTGGCATGGCTGCTGTTGCCCACAGCTACCGACTGCGTGCCGGCTGCTTCATTGCCATAGCCGATGGCCAGAGAATTCAGGCCCGAAGCGGAACTGTTGACGCCCATGGCCAGGGATAGATTCCCCTGTGCCGTAGTGCCTACGCCAAAGGCCATGGAAGCCGAGCCGGTAGCACCGTCATTGTAATAATTGGCCAGTGTATTTTCCGCAACCGGCGTAATTTTATTGCCATCCTCGTCAACATAAGCCGTCTTGATGCTCAGGAAGTGGCGGCCTGCCTGTTCCAGCTGGTCTTCCGTAGCTGCCCGGCCGGTCACATAGTTGCCCGGCGTCCAGGTCTTGTTGGAGAGGCCCGTCACAAAGGATCCTTCTACAGTAGCCCGGGTGGACGTGAGTTTCACCGTACCGTTATCATTCATTCCGTCAGGCTTGTCATACGTATAGGTGAAGTTCTGATTGCCGATCTCGACAGCACCCACCTTGGCCACGCCCGTCGTCCCGTTCAGCGAGATGTAGTTCTGTTGATCCGTGCTGAGGCCGGCGGAAATGGTGCCTGCCGTGCCATCGAGCACCACAGCCTTGCTGCCCGTGGTATCCGTGCTTTCCTTCAACGTGACCTTCGGCAACAGGCTGATGGTCGTAGTCTGTACGCCCTTGGCATCCGTGCTTTCAGCAGCATGGACATTGAACTCATCGCCCTTGACCTTGATATTTGTCTTGGCCTCTGCCACAGCCTCCGCTTTGGCGTTCTTGAGCTGCTCCATAACGACGACGTCGTGGTCGTCGATACCATCAGCGACATTGACGAGACGGTTGTAGGCGGCAGAGTCATATTGATTCTCGGTGACGGTGTGGTTTTGATAGTCTACCGTATAATAAACATCTCCCGCCTGATGACCAAAGGATACAATGCGCCCTTCTTTATCCGCTGCACGAGACGAATTGATGACAGAAGCCGTAGACTCGTAGCCGATAGCAACACCATTCGCCATCGTGACCGTGGCCTGTCTGCCAGCTGCTAAGCCGCTGGAGGCCGATGCGCTCGTGCTGCCGCCAGCAATACCGACGGAATAGCTTCCCTGTACAGAGGATGAATAACCACCAATTGCTACGGCAACTGAAGCTGCAAAAGGAGATGAAGGATCTGGATACTGATGAGCATCCTTGATAACATTGCCTTTACTGTCTACGAGAATAGGATTCCTCTCTTTGTCCATTGTTATCGTTCCAACAACATCATTGCCATTGCTGTCTTTAAACTTTGGGTTTCCGTTCTCGTCTACAGCCATTTTGCCGACTACATTGCCACTACCACCAATGATGGATGATCCGTAACCAAACGCTTTATTGCCGGTACCGCCATTAACGGTAGAAAAGTCACCGGCCGCTTGGTTCTGTCCACCACCGGTAACGCTCGAACGTTTGCCAGTAGCCTTTCCTTGAGAACCGCCGCTGACACTGGCCTCTTCACCAATCGCTTCATTGTCGCCACCACCGCTGACACTGGAATTTATCCCCGAAGCTTTGTTGGTCGAGCCACCGCTGATGCTGGAATTTTCCCCAGCAGCTACATTATCCTTGCCACCGCTGATGCTGGAATACTTTCCCGAGGCAGTCCCATTGACACCACCGCTGATGGTAGCATGTTCTCCTGTAGCAGCCGCCTCTGCTGCAGAGCCCGAGCCCATCAGCACGGCTACACCCAGGCTCATGGCCAGCATGGTGCGCTTAGTTGTCGACGGTGCCAGATGCGCAGCTTTCTTCTTGCCGCGACGGCTTGCGTTCTCTGATACGACGACGTAGCAATTCTTGACGCTGCTCCAGATGACTTGATAAATCCGATTCATAGAATGCCTCCATTTTCTCTTCGCTCTTCGTTCTTCTCTCTATGCTCCTGCCAACTTTGTCGAATCGATTCGAGTTTTGTATATTTATTCAACTCGTACGCGCTGCTCTCATGCAGTCGCATCTCGGACAGAGACATGCAAATAACGGTTCATTCCTGAACGATCATGGACGCTACCGGAAAGATCTCCACATCTCTCTTATCAGCTCTCATCGTCCATGAATTATGATGTCATCTGAGTCTCATGTTCAGCAAAGTGGCTTGAAATATTGCGGTACTCCGCTGTGAAATCGGTTACTACCGCCCTAATTTCATCATTACTTCCTACTATACCGTAAAATCTATTCTAGAACAAGTCTTTACGGCGAAATATTATCCGGTACAGGACAATCCGCATTACCTCCTGTTCCATTATGAAAAGAAAGGTAATTTTCGGCAAATAAAGAAGTCCCCTCCATTGATGGAAGGGACTTCTTTATTTCGTATATTATTGAGTCTTATGCATATTTATATATCTCTACATATCCTTCGTGATCTGCTGCAGGTAGTCGATAAGCTGCTGCTCGTCCTCGTAGACCTGGCGTCCCTTCTTGGTAACGATGCCGGAGTTGATGTAGAAGGGCTCATCGAGGGCGACGGCGACGAGGTTCTCGTCGGGCAGGACAGCCTGGCGGGCGAGGAAGGTCGAGCAAATGCCGCGCTCGACGAGGTTCTTGATGGTGTGCAGGTACGGTGAGAAGTGGATGACGCGCGGCTTGCAGCTGTGCGCAGTATAGAGGTCATGGACCATGCGATAGATGAAGAAGTGGCTGTCGAGCATGACGAGCTCCTCGTCGGCAAAGTCGGCGAACGAGACAGATTTGCGCTTGGCCAGCGGATGGAAGGGATAGGTGACGAAGCAGCACTCGCAGTCATAGAGTTTCTGGTAGCAGAGCTTCTGGCTGAAGCCGGTCGCGTAGTTCGTCAGGGCGATGTCGAGCTTCTCGTCTTCGACCATCTGCAGGGCGCTGATGCCGCCTGTCTCGATGATCTCGAGCTTGATCTGCGGATGAGCGAGCCGGAACTCCCCGAGGATGCGCGGCAGGAAACGCGTACCGATCTGCAGCGGCAGGGCCATGCGGATGTGATTGCGGTTGTGCGCCATGTCCTGGATTTCCGTCTCGAGCTGATCCATCTGGGTCAAAATGTGGTTGATTTTGCCAAGCAATTTGCTGCCCTCCGGCGTCACGACGAGTTTCCGGCCCTCGCGGTGAAACAGGTTCAGTCCGGTCTCCGCCTCGAGTGTCTGCATCGCGACGCTGATTGTCGGCTGTGAGACGTGGAGATGCTCGGCCGCCTTCGTGATATTCTGCCACTGGCACACTTCATAGAAATACCGCATCTGCGTCAATGTCATCATCGTAAGAATCACCTTTCTTATCTTTTATCCTGTATTTCCTATATAGCTTGTATCTTATTGTCCATACGCAATCCTGTATCGGTACGTATCTCTATTATAGCATAAGGCTATATCCCATTACTGTAAGAAACGACACCCGTTTCATTCAGCTTTACTGTTATTTTCTAATAATCAAAAAGGGCATCCTGCCAGTCGGAAGGATGCCCAGAGAGCAGGCGCAGGAGCGTCGCTCACACATTTCTTTATTTTTTCGTTGATGCCTTGCAAAGGCCGTCGGCCCAGTCGAAGAGCTCGGTGAGGTCGTAGTCGCCGGCATGTCCTTTGCCCCACGGCGAGGAGAAGTCGACATCGTAGCCGTTATTCTGCAGCGTCAGGGCCAGGATGGCGGGGATGGCCAGGCACGTGTCGCGGTCCTTGGCACCATGGCGGATGCGCCAGTGCGGGGCAACGTTGACGCCCTTCTGGCCGATGAAGTAGAGTGGATTCATGCAGCGGATGTCGTCCCAGGTCGCCATGGTCACACCGGCTTTCTTGTCGCGCGTCAGGGCGAAGCCAGTGAAGTGGCGCGGCGTGTTGTCCGACGTGCCGAACTCGTCGTTCTCACCGGAACTCAGGTCGAACTTATCGAAGGCCGGCGCTGCCTTGAGGCGCGTCGCCCAGGCCGCGTACTTCGCGAGGTCCACATCCTTGACGAGACCGTTCTCGATGATCAGCCAGTCGAGGCTCGAGAGGTCTTCGCCCGCATCGAGGGCCGACTGTGCCGAGGCGGCGTAGACGGACTTGATGTAATCGGCGAAGCTGCCCGTGCCATCCTCATTGAGCATCAGGGTGTGTCCCTGACGGTCCTTGAGGCCAAGGCTGTTGACGTAGTCGGGGAACAGTGCCTTGAGCTGATCCGAGGCCACGCGCTGTTCCTGCGTCATCTCCGTGCCGGCACTCATCTCCGTCGGTGCATTCGCGGGGCGGTTCGTCACGGTGCTGCCATCGCCCTGCACGACAGGGCCTGGTCCAAGCGGCACGACCGTGTCGCCGGCCTTGATGGCGCCCGGCATAGAGCCGGACTTCAGCGGCAGCAGCGGGCTCATCTGGGCGCTGCTCTGATGCGCCTCATTGACGCCGTTGAACATCCACTCGTAAGCCATGTCGGCATGGTCGAGGTTCGTGATTGGGCAGTAGTCCATCGAGGCGAAGATGTCGTCGCGCTCATTGGCCGCGCCGATGGCCTTGAGTTCTGCAGCGTACTCCTTGCTGTTGCCCGTCGCGCCGAGCAATGCGGAGAGTGCGCCGCCCGCGCTCGTGCCATTCGAGATGATCTTGTCCGTATTGCCGGCCGGCAGGCGGTGACGGTTGTAGCGCAGGTAGCGCACGGCCGCCTTGTAGTCGACGATGAGCGCCGGCGCCTTGCCGACGTACGTCTTGCCGTCATCGCCGACCGTCGTGCGGCCGCGGATGGCCGGTGCCGCGACGACATAGCCCCTCGAGAGAGCGACGAGCGAGGCATTGGCGCCGCCGCTCATGCGGTCGTTGGCGCTCGGCTCCTTGATCTCGCCCGGCATGTAGCCGCCGACACCGTTTGGCAGGAAAATCGGTGCCGTCTTAGCCGTGTAGCCATTGACCGAGCCGCCCTTCTGGAAGTACGCCTCGGGGATGAAGACGCTCATGGATTCCGAGGCGACAGAGGCCGGCTTCGAGACGTAGACGACATCGCGGTAGGCGCGGAAGGCCACGTCCTTGCCGTCGAGCTGCAGCGTCTCCTTCGTGTAGTTCTTCGCGTTGAACTTCAGGCTGTATTTCACCTGCTTCACCTTGACCGGCATCGTCTTCTTGGCTGCCGCAGCTACATCGCTCTTGGCGGCAGTATTGGCTTTGACAGCCGTCGCACTGCTACTGCTGGTAGCAGCGGATGCATCGGCGGCAGCGGCCTGCGATACGCCTGCCCACGGCATCGTCAGAGCGCTGACGGCCAGCGCCGTCAGGACATAGTGCTTCAAGTTCATGGATATCCCCATCCTTTCACGACGATCATGATGATCATGACAAAAAGAAAACCGCTTTTCTTTGCAGAACAGCGGTCTTTAATTCTCGTATTCAATGTAATGGTTTCGCCAAAACGAGGGCGTTTTCCTTCTCCCTGACGCCTCGGAGGCGAATTTATTTCCGGGTCCTGCTGGAGCTGGACGCTCGGGCATCAGGTATTCTTGGCAATGACAGCGCCGACGACGGCGCCGAGGATGGCGGCCGTCGTGACCTCACCCGTCGAGTGACCCTTCGAGGACTTCTCTGTGCGACGGTGCTCGCGCTCCAAGCGCTCATGCGCTTCATGGCGCTGTTTCTCGACCTGACGGTCATGGTGCGAATGCCAATTCGAATCCTCGTAGTGATGCGCAGCTGCTTCTGCAGGGACGGCCAGCGTCGTGCTCAGCACGCCGAAACTCATGATGCCTGCCAGGACGGCGGCCATACCTTTTTCCCAGTTCAACTTCAGCATGATGATCTCCTCTTTTCTATGTGGAGTCTGTTTTCCCTTTGATGAGGATAGTATAGCCGCACGATTTTGCAGTCCGCTTAGATGGTCGTTGGATTTCTGTTAAATTAATTGACTGAATCAAAAGTATTCCAGAAAGTGCTCGGCAAGCGAAGAAATGTAGGCTTCGCGCGGCCAGATGGCGGCGAGCCGCGTGCGCAGAGAGGGCTCCGCGATGGTCTTGACGTGCAGGTGGTTGTGGGCGGCGAGGTCGACAGCGGCGGCCGGCGCGATGGCCACGCCGAGGCCCGCATTGGCCCAGAGGATTGTCGTACGCGCATCGTCGTTGAGGCAGGTGACGTCCGGCGTAAACCCGTGCGCGGCGAAGGTATCAAAGAGGAGCTGCTCGAAGCGCCGGTAGAGGATCAGCGGCCTGTCTGCGAGCTCTTCCACCGCGATCTCCTGCTGCTGCGGTGCCCAGTCGAGCTCTGGCGTCATCGCGGCGATCATCGGCTCCGGCTGGCGGTACTTGCAGTTGAAGCGCGAGGCGTTGAACGGCGTGCGGACGATGGCAATCTCGATGAGCCGCTTCTCCAGCATGTCGATGAGCTGGTACGTATTGCCGTCGTGGATCTCAAAGTGGACGCGCGGGAACTTCGCGCGGAAGGACTGCATGCCCTCGTGCATCAGCAGGTTGCCGGACGAGGAGACCGTGCCGATGGCGAGCGTGCCGCAGAGCCCCTGCTTGAGGTCTTGGAGCTCCCGCTTCGTCATGGCCGCCATGTCTAAGAGCTGGGCTGCGCGCGCGGCGAGCAGCTCGCCGGCCTCGGTCAGCTCGATGTGGTGCGGCCCACGCCGGAAGAGCTGGAGCCCGATCTCGTCCTCGAGCATCTTCATCTGGTTGCTCAGTGGTGGCTGGGCCATGTGCAGCCGCCGCGCGGCCGCCGTGATCTGCCGCTCCTCCACGATCGCCATGAAATAGCGCAATTGCTTTAAATCCATTTCATCTATCTCCTCTCTTGTCGCCATCCTGCTGCAGCAGGACGGCGACGCGCGTGATGTACTCCTGCGGATTGGCGGTACTGAGGTCCTCCAAGATGCTCTCTTCATAGGAGTAGTCTCCCGGCCGCCACTCGGGATGCGCCTGCAGCCAGTGGCGCAGGCGCGCGTAGGCCGGCCCCGTCTTCATGTAGTCGCCCTTGAAATACGTCACGAGGTAGCGGCCCGCTGGACGGACGGCGCAGAATTCTTCTGGCACAGAGGCAAGGCTCTTCGTCGTGACGGTGAAGAATCGCGCAAAAAGACCTGTCTCGCCATTCGGCGCAAGGCAGTCCTCGGTCCTCACCATCGCGCCGAAGACCTGCCCTGTCGTCAATTCGTGTTCCATCATGTAGCGCATGTGCTCCATGATGACGCGCTCCACGCCCGTCTCATCGCCGGCCTGCAGCAGCGCGCGCACAGGGCGCGAGTAGATGAGATTGGCTGACGGCCATTCCTCGATTTCCACATCATCGCAGTGGATGCGGTGCGCGACGGCGAGCACATCCCTCTGGTTCCGCACGATCTCCTTCATGTACTGGAGACGGCGCAGCTCGCCGTCAAGCCACGCCTCCTGCTCTTCGAGTAGCGTCTCGAGGCGCGCGGGGCTGCGATGGCTCATGTAGTCCCGTATCTCCGCGAGGTCGAGCCCCATCTGCCGCAGCAGCCGGATCATGATGAAGGGATAGAGCTGCCGCACGGCATAGCAGCGGTAGCCATTCGCATCGACGTGGTCGGGCGAGAAGATGCCCTGCTCGTCGTAGTAGTGGAGCGTGCGCTTGTTGACGCCGCAGAGCTTGGCGAATTCGCCCGTATGAAGCATCGGTTTTGGTTCCATATGACTTTCTTCCTTGACTTTACAGTTACTGTATACCCTACCATGAGTATAGGACAGTTTTCTGAAAGGATCTTGATAGATATGCAACGCACAACGACAAAACACTCACCGCTCGCCCGCCGGTTCCGGCTCGGCAGCCTGCTGCGCTTTGCCGCGCCGTCCATCGGCATGATGATCATCATCTCGCTCTACACGGTGACGGATGGCATCTTCATCGGGCGCTATGCCGGCAGCGACGCGCTGGCCGCCTCCAATATCGTCTACCCCGCCATCAACGTCGTCTTCGGCCTCGCCATCATGCTGGCCTCGGGCGGCTCGGCTCTTGTCGCCAAGAATCTCGGCGAGAACAAGCCGCAGCTCGCGCGCCAGCGCTTCACGATGATCACCGTGACGACAGCCGTGCTCGCCATAGCACTGGCCACGCTGACGATTGCCGCCGGCGACAGCCTGCTCATGCTGCTCGGCGCCTCGCCGGAGCTCATGGCGGACTGCCGCAGCTACCTCTACTCTCTGCTGCCGTTCTTCCCGTTCGCCGCGCTCATGATTCTCTTCAACGCCTTCTTCATCGCAGACGGACGGCCGATACAGGGCTTCATCGTCTCCGTGCTTTCTGGCCTGACGAACGCGAGTCTCGACTACCTGTTCCTCGCGCATCTCGGCCTCGGCATCTTCGGCGCGGGCCTCGCGACGGGCATCGCCGACCTGATTGCCGGCATCTTCGGCCTCGTCTACTTCTATCGCTATAGCCACCTGATCCGCTTCACAAGGCCCCGACTCGAATGGCGCGCGCTCGGCCAGGCCTTCTACAACGGCAGCTCAGAGCTCGTCACGCAGCTCTCGGTCGGCATCACGACCTTCCTGTTCAACATCCTGACCTTCCGCTATGCCGGTGCCGATGGCGTCGCGGCCATCTCCGTCATCCTCTATGCGGAGATGCTGCTGACAGCCGTCTACATGGGCTTCACGAACGGCATCGCGCCGATTTTCTCCTATCGCTTCGGCGCACGGGACTTCGGGGAGCTGCGCCGCCTCGTCCGCCTGAGCCTGACGGTCATCGCAGGCAGTGCGCTGCTCTCCTTCAGCCTCTCGCATCTGCTCGCTGAGCCGCTTGTCTCGCTGTTCCTGCCACAGGGCGGCCACGTCTACGAGCTCACGCGCCAGGGCTTCGCGCTCTTTTCCTTCACGTTCCTGCTCTGCGGGTTCAACCTCTTCATCTCTGGCTTCTTCACGGCCATCTCCGATGGCCGCACGTCCGCGCTGATGTCGTTTGCCCGCAACCTGCTCGGCATCGTCTTCTTCCTCTTGACCCTGCCGCGGATGCTCGGGCTCTCCGGTGTCTGGCTCGCCGTGCCGGCTGCCGATGTCACGGCCCTGCTCTTCGGCACCTTCCTGCTCGTCAGCCGGATGCGCGAGTTCAAGGATATGGACACCGCACAGAAAGAAATCCGCCTGACCGATATCAAGGGCAGGAATGCCTGATAGCCGCCCGCAAATGTTTCACGTGAAACATGCCCCTCCACTCCCCCCGAATCCTTCTGATGTTTCACGTGAAACAAAATCAGCCTTTCCACATCGCAGTGGAAAGGCTGATTTTTTATTGCTATGTGCTCCGATAACCCCTTAGGCTTTAGCGCCCGTGGAGTACATCGGGATCTTCTCTGGGTTATCCTGGATGGTCCAGACGCCGCACGGGCAGACACCAGCGCAGATGCCGCAGCCGATGCAGCGGTTCGGGTCACTCGTGTACTCGATCGTGCCGTCCTCGTGCTCGATGCGGTTGATGGCCTTCTCCGGGCAGGATTCAAGGCACATCTTGCAGTCGCGGCAGGTGCCGCAGCTCACGCAGCGCTTGTAGTCGCTGACCGGGTCGCCGAGCTCGCAGTGGTGGCACTTCTCGAAGTAGGCCTTCGAGAGACGGTCGGCCGGGACCTGCTTCTTCTCGGGGAAAGCCTTGTACTCTTTGCCCATGACGTACTGGTCGACGTACCAGGCTGCCTTGCGGCCGCTGCCGATGGCATCCGTCAGGCGGCCCGGCTTGATCGTGTCGCCGGCCGTGAAGACGCCATCCATGATGGAGAGGTCTTTCTTCGGCACGAGCCAGCTCTTGCGGAAGTACTCGATGCCCTCATCCTCCGGCAGGAAGTCGAGGACTGGCGCCTCGCCGATGGAGACGATAACCTGGTCGGCTTCGATGAAGCGGCCGTCATTGCCGTAGACACCTTCCGGCGTGATCTTGCTCGTGAAGAACGGCCAGACGATCTTGCCGCCGAGGCCCTCGAAGTAGGCGATTTCCTTCTGGAAAGCAGCCGGCTTCTGGACATCGACAGCGATGACCGACTCCGCGCCCATCTCGTAGGCGCCGCGGCACGTGTCCATGCCGGAGTTGCCGGCGCCGATGACGACGACTTTCTTGCCCGTCTTCGGATGCTCGCCGCGGTTGATGGCCTTGAGGTACTCGAGGCCCATCGTCAGGCGCTCGACGCCTTCCCACGGGAAGTAGCGGGACTTGGTGCCGCCCGTCGCGACGACGACGGCGTCGCTCGCTTCGCGGATCTTGTCGAACTTCTCGCGGTCGACTTTGCATCCCTCGACGAACTTGACGCCGACGCTCTCGATGCGCTTGAGCTCCGACTCGAGCAGCTCGTGCGAGAGACGTCCGCGCGGGATGACCTGCTCGAGCTTGCCGCCGATGTGGTCGGCATCGTCGTAGACCGTGACATCATGGCCCTTGCGGGCGAGCTGCCAGGCCGTCGAGAGACCGGCGACGCCGCCGCCGATGATGCCGATCTTCTTGCCCGTCTTCGCCTTCGGCGGCTCGACCTTCGCAAAGGCGGAGCTGTAGCCGAGGTCGCCGATCTGGATTGGCTCATCGATCGTGCCGCGCGTGCAGGCATCCATGCAGGGGTTCGGGCAGACAGAGCCGCAGACGCAGCCCGGGAACGGCGTGTAGTCGAGCTCGAGCTGGATGGCCTTGTCAAGCTCACCGTTGCGGATGTACTTGTAGCGCAGCTGCGTCGGGATGCCCGTCGGGCAGTTGAATTCGCACGGTGCTGCGTACTTCGCATTGTCCCAGCTCGGCACGCGCAGGCGGTAGAGGCCGTGCGTGATCGTATTGTGGACCTCGAAGTCATCGTGTGCGACGTCCGAGAAGATGCCGCCCTTGACCCACTCGTGCAGGCGGAAGGAACGGAGGTCCGGCGCTGGTTTCGGCTTGCGCTCAGCAGCCGTCAGCGGGCGCAGCTTGTGCCACTCGCTCCAGTTGGTGAGCTCTGCCTTGAGCTCCGGGCGCTCGATGTGCGCGAGGAAGTCATCCATGCCTCCCGCGAGGAAGGCGATGTCATCCTCGTCGAGCGCGGAGCAGATGATGTCAGCCGGATGCGTGCCGATCGGGCCGCGCACGTAGACCGTGCCGCCGACCATGCCGACGCAGGCGCGCTCGCCGAGGACCGAGTCGAACTCCGCACTGTCGTAGCCGCAGACGACGGCCTTGCCTCCGCCCATGAACTCAAACGAGAACGAGCCGACGTTCTTGAGGATCCAGAGCTCCGGCTCCTCATAGAGCGGGTCGTGCTTCATCAGCGAGCCCGTGCGCGTGCCGCCGCGGCCGCCGATGAAGATCTTGCCGCCCGACGAGCAGTGACCCGCCGTGTCGCCGGCATCGCCCTTGACCGTGATGATGCCGCCGGCATTGAGCCAGCCGACGTCGGCCGACGTCGATTCCTCGATGACGATTTCCGTGCCCGGCAGGCACATCGAACCCGTGCGCTGGCCGGCGTTCCAGACGTGGAAGTGCAGCTTCTTGCCTTCCGGATGCCAGAGCGGACCGCCGATGTCATGCTGGCCGGATGCCTTGATCTCAAAATCCGTCTCGCCCTGCTTAACGGCTTCGCCGATGGCCAGGAGCAGGTCCTGGGTGGACATGCGTTCATGCCCTTTCATGGTATCTATCTTAAACATTGAGCTCTCCTCCTGCTATCAGCAAACGTACTGGATGCCAAGCTTGTCGGCCACGGCCTTGTCCGTGGAGACGAGCGCGTCGCTGCGGCCGATCGGCAGCGAGCTGTTGCCGATCGGCGCCATGAGCTTCTTGAGCTCGGCGTCGAAGGCCAGCACGTAGTCGACGATCTTCTGCGCGCCGCGGTCGATGTCGAGGCGCTTGACGAGGCGCGGGTCCTGCGAGCAGATGCCCATCGGGCACTTGCCCGTATTGCAGGAATTGCAGCGTCCCTGCTCGTTGCCGATGCAGCCGAGGAGCTGGATGAGGATCTTGCCGACAAAGACGCCGTTGGCACCAAGGCACATCATCTTGAAGGCATCGGCTGCGGCGTTGCCCGTCATGCCGATGCCGCCGCCGCCGTAGAGCGGGATCTGGCCCTGCAGGCCCTGCTTGACGGCTGCAAGGTAGCAGTCGCGGATCTTCGAGACGACCGGATGGCCCGTGTGGTCGAGCGAGACCTCATTGGCCGCACCCGTGCCGCCCTGGATGCCGTCGATGAAGAAGCCGCCGCAGATCTTGTACGGGTCGCGCAGCAGGTTGTTGTAGACGGATACCGAAGTGGCCGAGGCCGCGCACTTGATGGCAACCGGCACGCGGAAGCCAAAGGCCGCGTTCATCGAGAGGTGCATCTTTTGGACGGATTCCTCGATGGAGTACAGGCCCTGATGGTTCGGCGGCGAGGCGAGCGTCGCCTTCGGTACGCCGCGGATGGCCTGGACGTGCTCCGCGACCTTGGCCTCCGGCAAGAGGCCGCCATCGCCCGGCTTTGCGCCCTGGCCGATCTTGATGAGGATGCCCGCCGGGTCCGTCTTCATGTGCGGCATGGCCTTGATGATGCGGTTCCAGCCGAAGTGGCCGGATGCAATCTGGATGATGAAGTACTTGAGGTAATCCGATTCGAGGAGCTTTACCGGCATGCCGCCCTCACCAGAGCTCATGCGGACCGGCAGGCCGCACTTCTCGTTGAGGTAGCCGACGGCGAGAGCGACGGCTTCCCAGGCGCGCGTCGACAGCGCGCCGATGGACATATCGGAGAAGATCAGCGGGTAGATCCAGTGTACCGGCGGCGTGTGCTTCGTCTCGACGAGCTTGCCGTCCTTGATGGCAAATGGCAGCTCCTTGGCCGAGAGCACGCGGCCGAACGGCGAGCGGATGTCGAAAGTGTGGCGTGCAGCATCGAGCGACGGGTCCGTCATCTGCGAGATGCGGCCGACGACGATCGAGTCGAGCGTGCGCTGTGCGTTGAGGTTCGTGCGGCCGCCGCGCTTTATGGGGCCGTGGTCCTTCGAGAGCAAGGTCTTGCGCGTGTCCGGGTTGCGGACCGGATGAATGGCATCATTCGGGCAGACCTTCTCGCAGATGCCGCAGCCGCGGCAGAAATCCGTGAGGCTCGCGACCTGCTTGATGACCGGGCGCACGCGATGGATCTTCTTCGGCTCCGGCACCGGCTTTTCCGACACCGTCAGGGACTGGCCGCGGACCGCTACCTTGATGGCCTTGAAGGAGCAGGAGGCCACGCAGCTGCCGCACATCGTGCAGCGGTCGGGATGATATTCGATTATCCAGGGCAGGTCATTGACGCCCACGTCTTGAGTCTTTACTGCTTCCATCTCTGTACCTCCAGGTCGTTGTCAATCACAACGATTTCACGTTCATTCGGGTAGATATCCTTCGTCTGGTCACGGTCCGGCATGATCTCATTGAGACCACAAACCTCGGACGAGATGGCCACCATGTCATCCGTGCGTCCGACGACGACCGGGCGCAGCTTCTTGGAATCACAGCAGGTGATCATCTTCTTATCCGGCAGGACGCCGATAATCGTGTTCGGGCCGTTGATCTCGAGGTTCGCGAGGCTCTGGCGGATGGCGATCAGGACATCCTTGTCGGGGCGCTCAGCAATCTCCTCGAACGGCAGCGGCGTGATGACGTGCTTGTAGTACGTCAGCGGCCACTTGAGCTCGTGATGGACGTAGTGGAGCGTGTTGAGGAAGCACTGGGAGTCGGACTCAAAGCCGATGTAACCGCGGTGCAGGGATTTCTGGAACTCCTTGTTCTTCGTGTAGAAGGTGTTCTCGCCGTTCGCGCAGAGCGTGTAGCCCTGCAGGAAGAACGGATGTGCCGCATAGCGGACGATGTCGTAGTTCGTGTTCTGGCGGCACTGGGCGACGATGGACTTGGCGACGAGGCAGCCATTGTCATCCCAGAGGTGGAAGTACGTCGCGATGTCGCGCGGATCGCCGATCTCCTTGAGCGTCAGCACATCCGGCCAGAACGAGTAGACGTAGCCGGCATTCTCCTTCTCGAGGATCTTGCGCAGGGCCAGGCGCGTGTCGAGCAGCAGGTCCTCCTTCTGCTCCTTCGTCATGTGCTCTGCATCTTCCGGATAATCGTAGTTGCGGAAGATGTAGTACGGCATGGCCTGGATGTCGAGTCCCGGCTGCTTGTCCGGGACCGGGATCCACTCGGCCAGCTGCACGAAGTTGTGCGTGTCCATGTACTCCTCGACGAGCTGGGCACCGCGCTGCGTGCAGGCCAGTGACAACAGGGGCTTGTCCTTATAATTGGAAAAGATTCCGTACAGGTCCTGCATGACCATGGCGAAACCTGAGTTATCATGACCTTCCTGCTGCGGAAGCATGAGATGCAGTGCCTTGGAGGGCTGAATGGGTACTTTACTCTTTATGGAACCTATCCGACACATAGCGGTCTCTCCTTCTATCCTTCTATCCTACATAGAATCAATACACAAATGTGTTTGCACAATGCATATGGTGTTACGTAACTTCTATTATAAAAATGTATATTTGACATGTCAACCATAACTTAACATGTATACATGGATACGCCTTATCGAACGATTATTCTCTTTTATTTTGTTTCGATTTCGTTTAAAAAGAAAAGAGACTCCGCATCAACGCGAGAGAACGCGTTGATACAGAGTCTCATTCTGTTTATTTCAATATCAGAGGTAGCTGACCGGGTTGACCGCCTGGCCGTTGATGCGGACCTCGTAGTGGACATGCGGGCCCGTCGAGAAGCCCGTGCTGCCCATGTAGGCGATGATCTGGCCGCGGCGCACGTGCTGGCCGGCGCTGACGACGACCTGCATCGCATGGCCGTAGCGCGTCGTGACACCATTGCCGTGGTCAATGTCGACCATGTTGCCGTAACCGCCCGCATTCCAGCCGGCCGTGGTGACCGTGCCGTCAGCCGTCGCGACGATTGGCGTGCCCATGTCGTTGGCGATATCGATGCCCGGATGGAAGTCCGAACCGTTCCAGCGCAGGCCGTACGGCGAACTGACCTCGCCGCGAGCCGGCCAGCCCGTCGGCGTCGTGACCGACACCGTGCTGCCGACGAGCGAGCCCGGCAGCGAGACCATGCCCGGCGTCCCCATCGACTCCTGCTGTGCCTTGAGCTCTTCCTGCAGGGCGAGCAGCGAGGCGCGACGCTTCTCGATGTCCTTCGCGACATTGTCGAGAGCCTCGCTGACGTTATCGAGGCTCGGCTGCTGTGCGTACGGGCCGCCCTGGCCATCGTGCTGGCCGCTCGTGCCGTCATTCGTCAGGCCGCTGCCATCGCCCGAGCCATCATCCTGTGCGGGGCTCGCGCCCGACATGCGGCGCAGGTCCGACTCGAGCTGCGTGAGCTGGTCGATCTCATCCTGCAGCGCATTGGCCTTCTTGGAGAGCTGCAGCAGCTGCTCCTGCTGGATGTTGTTGACCTCGCGCAGCTCATGGATCTCTGCGGCACCGTTCTGGTTAGCGAACGTGCTGTAGACCGAGTAGCTGAACGCGCCGACGAAGAGCAGCGCGCCGGCCGCCACCGAGGCGATGCCGTATTTGAGCACGCGTTCCGACAGGCGGATGCTCTTCGTGTCGCCATCGTCATCGGGGATCAGCTTGATCGTATAGATCGTCTGCTTCTTCTTGGCCTTTTTCTTCTTCGTGTCCTTTACCTTCTCAGCTTCCGCCGCAGCCTTGACTGCCTCGTCTGACAGAGGGGCCATCACCGTCGTCTGCTCGGTCACGCCCTCCTGCTCCGCTGCAGTGGCTGCCTTCTGCACTTTCTGTTCTTCGCTCTTAGCCAAAGATGAAACCTCCAAACAAAAAAATAATCCACGGAAATGATACGCTCCCTGGATCAGAACTGCCTTTGAATTACTGGAAAAATTTACTGGAAAAAATGATGCGGTAAATCTTACGCCTATTATAGCATAGGATTTACCGCAATTCAAAGCTTATTTCATGGCTCAGGCGGATGCGCCCTTGCGCATCGCCTCGTCGAGAGCCTGCTGCTCTTCCGGCATCAGCTGGTACGTCGACTGGCCCTTCTCGACCGGCTTGACGTAGCTGCGCGAATCCTCGCGGCCGAAGATGCTCGTGAGGATGACGCCGTCGTTGTAGGAGTCGAGGAGTGCAACGGCATAGCTCAGGTCACTGCCCATATCGTCGAACGCGCGGAAGCGCACGACGCCGACGCGCGTGATGGCGAGCTGCAGCAGGCCATCGAGGCGCTCGTTCTCGCGCTTGATTGCAGCGTTCTCCTCCGATACCTCCTGGATCTCGTTGAGATGGCCGATGAGCATGCGCTCGAGGTTCGCGCCATCCGCGCCTGTCATCATCTTGCGGTAGCGCTTCTTCATGTAGCTGACCTTCATGTAGAGGTTGATGAGCAGCGCCAGCAGGATGACGGCGATGACGCCGAGACCAGCGAGGATCGGGATGATGTTATTTAGGGCAAATTTCGTGATTTCCTGAATATCCATTGTCTATTGAATGCTCCTTCATAAGATACGGTAAATAGATGACGATGTTTCACGTGAAACAATGCCGTCAAGATCAGACAGAGAAGTGCTCGGGCGGAGTCGGATGTGAGTCCTTCTGTCCCTCGAGAAGCTCTAGCAGGCGCTCGAGGTCGTCTTCGGAGTAGAACTCGATCTCAATGCGGCTCTTTTTCTTGCCGGGGCGGATGCGCACCTTCGTGCCGAGGTACTCGTTGAGCCGGCCCACAGCATCCTGATAGAATGCATCCTGCTGAGCTTCCTGCGTTTCCTGAGCCTCTGCGGACTCGTCTTCCGGCCCGCTCTCCTCTGCGTCGAGATAGGCGGGGTCATCGAGCAGTCGGCGCACGAGTTCTTCCGCCTGGCGCGAGGACAGGTGCTCCGCGAGGATGTGTTCCGCGGCCTTGATCTGCAGTGCCTCATCCTTGAGCGCGAGCAGCGGCCGTGCCTGCCCCATGAGCAGTTCACCTGCGACGAGCTTGTCCTGGACAGGCTCTGCGAGTTCCAGGAGGCGCAGCGAGTTGGCGATGTGCGGGCGGCTGCGGCCGACCTTCTTCGCGAGCATCTCCTGCGTCAGCTGGAAGTTCTGCATGAGGAAAGCGTAGGCCTCTGCCTCCTCGATGATATTGAGGTTCTCGCGCTGGATGTTCTCGATCAGGGCGATCTCACTGATCTCTGCATCGTTATATTCTCGCACAAGTGCCGGTACTTTTTCAAGTCCTGCTTTGCGGGCGGCGCGCAGGCGGCGCTCACCGGCGATGAGCTCGTAGCCCTTCTCCGGCAAGCGCCGGACGATCAGGGGCTGCAGGATGCCGTACTGGCGGATGGACTCGCTGAGATCCTCGAGCGCCGCCTCGTCGAAATTCTGGCGCGGCTGATAGCGGTTGGCCCGGATCTCATCGGCCGCGATTTCCTGCACCTGGTCTTTGGCCGGTGTGATCTCGCGGTTCTTCAAGAGCGCGCCGAGTCCTTTGCCGAGGCCGCCGTGTCCCTTACTCACCATGTGCCATCACCTCTTCTGCCAGCTTCATATAGGTGTCCGTTCCTTTGGAACGCTTGTCGTAGTAGAGAATGGGCTCGCCGTACGACGGCGCCTCGCTGAGGCGGACCGTGCGCGGGATCATCGTCTTGTAGACGAGCTCGCCGAAATTCTCGCGGACCTCAGCGACGACCTGTTCCGCGAGCCGCGTGCGGCCATCGTACATCGTCATGAGCACGCCTTCGACCTCGAGATGCGGATTGAGATTCGTGCGCACGAGTTCAATCGTGTTCATGAGCTGCGAGACGCCCTCGAGCGCGTAGAACTCGCACTGGATCGGCATGAGCACGGAGTCTGCTGCGGCTAGCGAGTTGAGCGTCAAGAGGCCGAGCGACGGCGGGCAGTCGATGAGGATGTAGTCGTAGTCCTGCTCGACCGGCTCGAGCGCCCGCTTGAGCCGTGTCTCACGCGAGATGGCTGCGACGAGCTCGACCTCGGCACCGGCCAGTTCGATGTTAGCCGGCAGCACGTCGACGCCGAATTCCGTCTTGATGATGGCATCCTGCACCGCCGCACCGTTGATGATGACCTGATAGATCGTCGTCGCGAGCGCTGACTTGTCGATGCCATAGCCGCTCGACGCATTGCCCTGCGGGTCACAGTCGACGAGCAGGACCTTCTTCTCCTTTGCCGCCAGACATGCCGCGAGGTTCACCGATGTCGTCGTCTTGCCGACGCCGCCCTTCTGATTGGCTACTGCAATGATCTTTGCCTTTGCCACGAATTTCACCACTTTCTTTGATTTCCCATACCATTCTGTCCTGCAATCGTAAACAAGTGCACAGCTATCCTTGTAAAAGCGTGCTAGAATCAGTATAATTGTTACATTGTAACATTTGTAATGCTTGTGCGGCAGGAGCCTCTGCCATCCGTCACGGCTCCTCCGCGCTGTATACCCTATATCATAATATAGAAATCGCGAAAATGCCATTGTTTCACGTGAAACATTTTAAAAAATTACGGGGAGGAATATCCATGCCTGTCTACAATGCCCCACTGCTGAAGATTGACCCGAAGGAGACGCGCCGCTATGCAGGGCTCATGCGCGCCAAGGATTTTGATGAACGCCTCATCGAGGATGCCTGCCAGGACGCCCGCCTGCTCGCCGAGCCACGCGGCATCTGGCAGCTCTACGACTACGACTGCGAGAAGCAGATCGTGAAGGCCGACCCACCCTTCCACATCGAGGGAACAAAGATTGGCAAGCATCTCTCCGGCTGTGACAAGGTCATCCTGCTCGCCGTCACGGTCGGCGATGCCATCGAGGACATGGTCACGAAGCGCTTTGCCGATGGCGAGTACGCGAGCAGCGTCCTGCTCGACGCCGCCGCGACCACGGCCGTCGAGCAGCTGGCCGACGGCATGGAGAAGGCCATCAAGCCGAAGATGGCCGCACAGGGCTATGGCATGCGCTGGCGCTTCAGCCCCGGCTACAGCGACTGGCCGCTCGACCAACAGCCCGAGCTCATCCGCGTGACAAAGTGCGAGACCATCGGCATCTCGCTGTCCGAGTCGAAAATGCTCGTGCCGCGCAAGAGCGTCACGGCCATCATCGGCCTATATAAGGAAGTCAAGGGCTCAGAAGAAGCAGCGCACTCCCCCAACGGCTGTGCCGCCTGCGACAAAGTCGACTGCCCCTCCCGCAAGGCGGTCAAGTGAGCGGGAGACAAAAGCATTGACATAGAATTCATACTGCATTACTATGTCAATAGAATCTTTGAGCAAGAACATCAGGAATCACGTATCAGGAACATTCTGGAGGAATTGGCTATGATCCACATCTTTGACGGTGCCATGGGCACGATGCTGCAGGCTGGCGGTCTAAAGGCGGGCGGCTGTCCCGAACTCATGAACATCGACCACCCGGAAGTCGTCCGGCACATCCACGAGGCCTACATCGAGGCCGGTGCGACCATCATCGAGACGAACACCTTCGGCGCCAGCCGCCTCAAGCTCGACCATTACGGCCTCGAGGACCGCGTCGAAGAGCTCAACACGGCAGCCGTCCGTATTGCCAAAGAAGCTGCCGGCACGCGCGCCAAGGTCGCCGGCTCCATGGGCCCGACGGGCCGCTTCATCAGCCCGCTCGGCGACCTCGATTTCGAAGAGGCCTATGCGTGCTTCAAGGAGCAGGCCAGCGCACTCGCCAAGGCCGGCGTCGACTACTTCATCATCGAGACCTGCATCGACATCCAGGAGATGCGCGCCGCCCTGCTCGCCTCCAAGGAGGTCGCACCAGAGATCCCGGTCATCTGCCAGCTGACCTACAGCGACGACGGCCGCACGGTCACGGGCACCGACCCGCAGTCGGCCGCCATCATCCTCTCCCACATGGGCGCGGACATCATCGGCGTCAACTGCTCGCTCGGACCGGAGCAGCTCGTGCCGATCGTCAAGACACTCGCCGCCAGCTGCGACTGCCCAATCAGCGTCCAGCCGAACGCCGGCATGCCGAAGCTCGTTGACGGTGTGACGCATTTCCCGATGGGTCCTGAGGACTTCGGCAGCTGGGGCCCGAAGCTCCTCGCCGCCGGTGCCACCTACCTCGGCGGCTGCTGCGGCACGACACCAGCTCACATCCGCGCGCTGCGCGCTGCGCTCGAGAGACAAGCTGAGCCCGTGCGCGAGCCGCTGCCGAAGCGCCTCTGGCTCGCCAGCCGCAGCCGCTCGGTCTGCGTCGACAAGGACCTGCCGACCGTCCTGATTGGCGAGCGCATCAACCCGACAGGCCGCAAGAAACTCGCCGCCGAGATCCGTGAAGGCTCCCTGCTCTCCGTCAAGAAAGAGGCCGTGAACCAGGTCAAGGCCGGTGCAAGGCTGCTCGACGTCAACATGGGCGTGGCCGGCATCGATGCCACCAAGGCCATGAAGCAGGCCGTGACCGAGATTGCCCAGCTCACGGACGCCCCGCTCGCCATCGACACGAGCGATGCCGCCGCGCTCGAGGCCGGCCTGCGCGCCTATCCGGGCCGCGCCCTGATCAACTCGGTAACGGCAGAGGACGACCGCATCCGCGACTTCCTGCCGCTCGCCAAAAAATACGGCGCTGCCATCCTCTGCCTGCCGATCACCGAAGACGGCGTGCCCAAGACGGCCGAGGACCGCCTCAAGGCCATCGAGTACATCGTCGGCAAGGCGAAGGAAAACGGCCTCGAGGACGGCGACTTCCTGCTCGACGCCCTCGTCATGACCGTCTCCGCCGACAAGAACGCCTGCCGCGAGGTACTCAAGACCCTGCAGCTCTACCGCCAGCGCCTCGGCTATCCTTCGACGATGGGCCTCTCGAACATCTCGTTCGGCCTGCCGAACCGCCCGCTGATCAACAGCACCTTCTTCGCGATGTGCCTCGCCGCCGGCCTCGATGCCCCGATCATGAACCCGTACGACGAATCGATGCAGAAGGCCCTGAAAGCCAGCGCCGCCCTTTTAGGCGACGACCCCTGCGGCCTCGCCTTCAGCCAGGACGAGGCAAACCTCGCCGTGCCGAAGAAGGCCGCCGTCATGAAGACGACCGACCTGCCGATTCTCGACGCAATCAAGCAGGCCGTCATCGAAGGCGAGAAAGACATCATCGTCGGCCTCGTCGTCCAGGCCCTGCAGGAGGGCAAGTCCAGCAACGAGATCACCGAGAAAGGCCTGACGGCCGCCATGACCGAGATTGGCGAGGACTTCGGCTCCGGCCGCATGTTCCTGCCGCAGGTCCTGCTGTCGGCCGAAACGATGCGCGCGGCATTCGACAAGCTTAAGGAGCTCATCCCCGCGAGTGCCGAAGCCGATAAGGGCACCTTCGTCATCGCGACCGTCAAGGGCGACGTCCACGACCTCGGCAAGAACATCACCGGCGCTCTGCTCGCCAACTCCGGCTTCAAGGTCATCGATCTCGGCAAGGATGTCGAGGCCGACACCATTGTCGAGACAGCCATCCAGCAGGATGCCGATGTCGTCGGCCTCGCCGCCCTGATGACGACGACCATGCCGCAGATCGACAAGGTCATCGACAAGCTCCAAGCGGCCGGCGCCCGCGCCAAAGTCATGATCGGCGGCGCCGCCGTCACCCAGGACTACGCCGACAGCTGCGGCGCCGACGCCTATGCGGCCGATGGCGTCAAGGCGGTGAAATTAGCCAAGCAGATCGTTGGTGTAGAGTAAAATTACGACAGTGCCTTCGGGCGAGCAGGGCTGCACAAAAGCGGAGCGTTGGCGCACTGCGTCAAGAATCGATTTTTTCCCCACCAGAATCCTGACGAAAGAGCGTCGTCCAAGCGAAGCGCGTTTAGCTCTTTCATCAGGCTGCATTCAAGGGGAAAAAATCGATTCAGCAGCGTGCCACAGCGAAGCGTTGTGCAGCCCTGCTCGCCCGTCGCCATATTCTCTGCATCAAAAAAGCCCGTTTCCCCATCGTCGATGAGGAAACGGGCTTTTGCCGTTCTGGAAAAATGCGGATCAGAACAGTACCTTTGCGAGATGCAGGTAGTCCGGATCGAGGATCTTCTTGTTGTTGACCGCATCGTGCAGGTCGATCGAGACAACACGGCCCTTGCTGTAGCCGAAGACGATGTCCGACAGACCCGAGATCAGCGCAAGAGCAGCCTGCTCGCCGAGCTGGCTGGCGCGGACGCGGTCGATGACCGACGGCGAACCACCGCGCTGGATGTGCCCGAGAACCGAGACGCGCGTGTCGAGCTGCGTCTTCTCCGCGATGTACTGGCCAATCTCCTGGCCGCTGCCAGCACCCTCTGCCACGACGACGAGGATGTAGCGCTTGCCCTTCTTGTAGGCTTCCGTCATGTTGTCGCAGATCTCATCGAGGTTGTACTCCTCTTCCGGCACGAGGATGTACTCAGCGCCGCCCGAGATGCCCGAGACGAGAGCCAGCCAGCCGCAGTTGCGGCCCATGACCTCGAGGACGATGACGCGGCGATGTGCCGAAGCCGTATCGCGCAGCTTGTTGATCGCATCGATGATCGTATTCGCAGCCGTATCGCAGCCAATCGTGTAGTCAGAGCCCCAGACATCGTTGTCAATCGTGCCCGGCAGGCCGACGATAGGGATGCCCGTCTCCTTCGAGAGCAGCGATGCGCCGCGCAGCGAGCCGTCGCCGCCGATGACGCAGAGGCCCTCGATGCCGCGGTCCGTCAGATGCTTGTAGCCCATCATGCGGCCTTCCGGCGTCTTCCAGCGTTTGCAGCGCGCCGTGCCGAGGAACGTACCACCGCGCTGGATGATATCACTGACATCCCTGGACTTCATCTCAAACATATCCTCTTCCAGCAGACCGTGATAGCCGCCGCGGATGCCCCATACCTTGACACCCTCGTACAGAGCCGTACGGACGACAGCGCGAGCTGCTGCGTTCATGCCTGGGCTGTCGCCGCCGCTCGTCAAGACTGCAATACTTTTCAACATAATGGAAGTCCCCCTTGAATTGAGAATTGCTAGCATATTGACTGAATCAAAACCATAGTATGACGTTTATCATCTTTAATCATACCATAAAAGCCCCGAAGAAAACAGGGATGACGGTTATTTTTTCGGACCAGTACAGCCCTTGACAAAAGGCCATGAGGATGATAGATTTTAACTAGATGCTGTGCAACTGACGGAAGTGGATGACCACAGGGAGCACAGGGAAGAAGAGCCGACCGTCTGGGCACAGCCTGGATTTGTGTCGGCTTTTTTTTGTATGTGAAAAAGGAGCAATAGGAAATGAAAGAACTGGAACTCAAATACGGATGCAACCCGAACCAGAAGCCAGCCCGTGTCTTCATGGAGCACGATGCTGAGCTGCCGTTCACCGTCCTCAACGGCCGTCCGGGCTACATCAACCTGCTCGACGCGATGAACAGCTGGCAGCTCGTCCGCGAGCTGCGCGAGGCCACCGGCCTTCCGGCTGCCGCTTCTTTCAAGCACGTCAGCCCGGCAGGCGCTGCCGTCGCCGTTCCCCTCTCCCCCGTCCTCGAGAAAGTCTACTTCGTCGAAGGCGTAGAGCTTTCCCCGATTGCCACGGCTTACATCCGCGCGCGCGGCGCGGACCGCATGAGCTCCTACGGCGATTTCGTCGCCCTGTCCGACGAGTGCGATGCCCAGACGGCTTCCTTCCTCAAGCGCGAGGTCTCCGACGGCATCATTGCGCCGTCGTATTCGCCAGAGGCCCTCGATATCCTCAAGTCGAAGCGCAAAGGCACGTACCTGATCCTGCAGATGGACCCCGCCTATCAGCCGGCAGAGCTCGAGCGCAAGCAGGTCTTCGGCGTCACCTTCGAGCAGAAGCGCAACAACGTTGCCATCACGGAAGACTGCCTCAAGGACATCGCGACGAAGAACCACGACCTGCCGAAGAACGCCAAGCGCGACCTGCTGATTGCCCTGATCACGCTCAAGTACACGCAGTCCAACTCCGTCTGCTACACGAAGGATGGCCAGGCCATCGGCATCGGCGCCGGCCAGCAGAGCCGCGTCCACTGCACGCGCCTTGCCGGCACGAAGGCCGACAACTGGTTCCTGCGCCAGAGCCCGCAGGTCCTCAACCTGCCGTTCAAGCCGGAAGTCCGCCGCCCGGACCGCGACAACGCCATCGACGTCTACATCGGCGAAGAGTGGGAAGACCTCCTGGAGACCGATGACTGGAAGCGCGTCTTCACCGAGAAGCCGCCCGTCTTCACGCGTGAGGAGAAAAAGGCCTGGCTCAAGAAGGAGACTGGCGTCTCCCTCGGCTCCGATGCCTTCTTCCCGTTCGGCGACAACATCGAGCGCGCCCACAAGAGCGGCGTGACCTATGTCGCCCAGACCGGCGGCTCCATCCGCGACGACAATGTCATCGAGACGGCCGACAAATACAACATGACGATGGCCATGACGCACATCCGCCTGTTCCATCACTGATCCACCAAATATCGACAGCAAAATCCCGGCGCATTTCCGCCGGGATTTTTATTTTGCTTCATGATAAAGGATATCAATATGCTATACATTATAAATTTTTAGTATTTTATGTTTCTGAAAAATAAGTGTATAATATACCTAAAGGATAATAAATATTGAGACGAAGTGAGTATCAAAATGTGATAAACGTCACTTAGGCGTTCTCCGCTACACGAGCATATTCCCTTCATCCTTGAATAGAAAGGCGGGATCGGACATGAAAGAACGGCCGCGTGTCGTCATCCTCGGTGGAGGTATCGGCGGCATCAAAGCAGCGCAGCAGCTGGCCAATCAGCCGGTGGATGTGCTGATCATCGATCACAACAACTACCAGGTCTTCCAGCCGCTCCTTTATCAGGTAGCGACGTCGATGCTCTCGACGGATGAGGTCGTCTACCCCATTCGTGGTTTCTTCAAAAAAGCAAATAACGTGGATTTCCTTTTAGCAGAAGTCCGCGGCATCCAGCCAGAAGCAAAGATTGTCAAGACGAGTCACGGGGATGTTCCCTATGACTACCTCATCATCGCTCTTGGCTCGACGCCAAATTTCTTTGGCAATAAAGAAGTAGAACGAAACGCATTCCCATTGAAGACCTTGCAGGACGCCATCCGCATCCGCAGCCATCTCTTGAGTGTCTTTGAAGAAGCTTCTGCTGAACCAGACCCTGAAAAGCGCAAGGCTCTGCTGACCTTTGTCTTTGTCGGCGCTGGCCCCATTGGTGTCGAAGGGGCAGGCGGTGTATCCGAGCTCGTTTACGACGTCCTGCAGAAAGAGTTTCACCATATTGACTTTGAGGAAGTCAGCATCCATCTGATTGGCGCCGATCCATGCGTGCTCAGCATGATGTCCGAAAAGCTCCGTATAGAGACACTCAAGGTCCTGCAGAAAAAACGCATTGATGTACAGTGCTCCATGCTCGTGACGGGCTACGACGGAGAGACGCTTTCCTACCGTCCGATGAAGGCGCCCAAAGATGCGCCGTGCTCCACGCTCAAGGCGAAAACAGTTGTCTGGTCGGCAGGTGTGCACCCTGTGGACTGTCTCAGCAGCTTTGCCTGCGAAAAAGACCGCGGCAAACGCCTGCTCATCGATGATACGATCCGTGTCCCAGGCATGCAGAATATCTTTGCTATCGGGGACTGCTCCAGCTACACGCCGTCCGGTGAACAGCGTCCTCTGCCGACGCTTGCCCCCGTTGCGCTGGCGGAAGGAGAGCTCGCCGCCAAGAACATCCTGCATGATGTACGCGGGGAAGAGATGGAACATCTCCATTACAAGAGCAAAGGCGTCATGGCCATCATCGGCAACAGTGAAGCTGTCATGGAAGCAGGCCCTCTGCGTGGCCGCGGCTTTCTCGCCTGGTCGGCCTGGCTCTGGATCCATCTGCTCACGAAAGCAGGGTTCCATGCCAATATCACCGTCACATTTAAATGGATCTTCAATTATCTCTCGGGGACACGCCTTGGCCGCCTGATCACTCGTCCTGAGTTGAAAGGCCTGCCTGAATCCATAAAAAATGCTCCGGGAGCAAGAGATGCCGGAGTAGAGAAACAGGCGTCGTAATGCATGTAAAGCAAAAAGCTATTACATAAAGAAACTTTACCTTTTAGTCCAGATATATAGGAGGGATTCGCATGATTCCAGAAACGAAACTGAACAGCCAGTATGGCCTTTTCATCGACGGGGCCTGGCGTCCGTCAGCCGATGGCAAGACATTTGATTCTTTTTGCCCTGCGACTGGTGACAAACTCGCCAGTTGTTCAGAAGCCACATCGCAGGATGTCGATGCTGCCGTAGACGCAGCCTGGAGAGCCTTTGCCACGTGGAAGAATACCACGGTCAAGGAGCGTGCTGCCCTTCTCAACAAGATTGCCGACATCATCGACGCACATACGGACGAGCTTGCTCTCATCGAGACCCTCGACAATGGCAAGCCCATCCGCGAGACAAAGAACATCGATGTGCCGCTTTCCGCTGCTCATTTCCGTTATTTTGCCGGCTGCATCCTCGCGGAGGAAGGCACCGCCACGATGCTCGATAATACGACCATGAGCATCATCCTGCGTGAACCGATTGGCGTTGTCGGCCAGATTGTACCGTGGAACTTCCCCTTCCTCATGGCCGCGTGGAAACTCGCACCGGTGCTCGCCAGCGGCTGCTGCACGGTCCTGAAGCCGTCAAAGACGACCTCCCTTTCCGTGCTGTACTTCGCCGATCTCATCAAGGATGTCCTGCCGCCAGGTGTATTCAACGTCATCACGGGCGCAGGCTCAAAAGCCGGCCAGTACATGCTCGACCACAAGGGCTTCTGCAAACTGGCCTTCACAGGTTCAACGGAAGTCGGTCTTTCCGTTGCCAAAGCTGCGGCCGAAAAACTCATTCCGGCTACGCTTGAGCTCGGCGGCAAATCCGCGAACATCTTCTTCGCGGACTGCAACCTCGAACAGGCTTATGATGGTGCCCAGCTCGGCATCCTCTTCAATCAGGGGCAGGTCTGCTGCGCTGGTTCGCGCATCTTCGTTCAGGAAGATATCTATGATGAATTTGTAGCAGAACTCGTCAAACGCTTCAACAAAGTCAAGATTGGCCTGCCGTGGAAGGAAGATACGCAGCTCGGTGCGACGATTTATAAAGCTCAGCTCGATAAGGTTCTCTCCTATGTCGAACTCGCTAAAGAAGAAGGTGCGACCATCGCCTGCGGCGGTGAGCAGGCAACTGACGGTGCGCTCAAGAACGGCATCTTCATGAAGCCGACGCTCATCACAAATGCTACGAACGACATGCGCGTCGCCCGCGAAGAGATTTTTGGACCTGTCGCCGTCGTCATCAAGTTCAAGACGGAAGAAGAAGTGATCAAGATGGCCAACGACAGCGATTACGGCCTTGGCGGCGCTGTCTGGACACAGGATATCAACCGTGCCTTCCGTGTTGCTAGCTCCATCGAGACGGGCCGCGTCTGGGTCAACACGTACAACCAGATTCCTGAAGGCTCGCCGTTCGGCGGCTACAAGCAGTCCGGTATCGGACGCGAGACGCACAAAGTCATCCTTGAGCACTATACGCAGATGAAGAACATCCTCATCAATCTCTCGGGACAGCCGTCTGGCTTCTACCCGCAGAAATAAAACACACCACTCCTTGGCTTACCATATTCCCATCCTGCTTTTCATCACATACAGCAAAAGGCTGCCGCAAGTCCGGCAGCCTTTTTCATGTCCAGAAGCCGCATAGGATCAAAACGCCCTGTACCTTACAGATTAGATTATTACAAAATTCTTGCGTGTTTTCTCATTTGCGATACAATAAAAGAAAGACACAGATACACGTGAGATACGAGAAATGAGGCGATTTTGATGTTCCAGAAAATCGGTGTACTGGCCATGGTACCCGTACTCGTCGCAGCAGCACCTGCCTATGCCGAATGGCACGGCAATGCCCATATCGAGAATGTCGAGGTGACGGGCAGTTATCTGACGGACGACACCTCCGAAGCCGGGCTCAAGAAGGCCCGCGAAGAAGCACACAAGGATGCCCTGCGCCTCGCAACGGAGAAGGCCGGCGTCTTTGTCCAGAGTTATTCCAAGACGCACAATCAGGTACTTACCGAGGATGAGATTCAGTCCATATCTGGCAACATCCTCGCCGTCCAGAACGAATCGTATGCGACGAGCAAGACAGATGACGGCTACACGCTCGTCACCTGCCATCTGACGGCCTACATCCAGCTCGACCAGGTCGATCTCAACCAGGCCATCCAACAGATCAACATCGAGGGCGAGAACCGAGAGCTCAAGGCCGTCATCGAGGGCCTCAAGCACAGCCAGGGCAAGGCAGGCGAGCTGCCCTACGGCACGGCCTACTTCCAGAAATTTGCCCAGAACAGCTCCCTGCTCAAGAAAGTCTGCGAGGTCGGCTACGACGTCGACAGCGTGAGCTACGACAAAGCGACGGGCCTGATCCGCTACAACCGGTTCACGAGAGCCGTGGACGATGATCAACTCTATGCGTTCCACGTCGAGCTCTCCTATCCGGATAACACCGAGCGCATCTACAAGATCACAAAGATCACCGAGAAACCGTTCCAGGCCACCGAGTTGAAGTTCAAGAACGCGCGCGAGACCATGCTGCCGATTGCCACCTACTCCACTGACGACTACTACCGCCGCCTGGTCTGCAAGCAGCTGCAGCTTCCCGAGTACGCCCACCTCAAGCAGCCGGGCTGGGGCCCGATTCCTCTGCTCGAGCCGCCGCTCTACACCGATAAGCTCAACATGAAGCGCATCGATGGCATGCTCTACTGCTCGCTGGCTGACACCGAAGACGGCCTCGCCAACCTGCTCTTCCCGAGTTTCGCCGTCCGCTACGACCCACAGCGCAAAGTCCTCGAAGAGGCCGATATCCTCTACACCGACAGCTGGATCCCCGCGAGGACGGAGTATCTTGCCGCCATCCCCTATCTCGATTTTCTCTACCACGATGGCGACTTAGAGAACCCCTGATGCCGCATCGGCAGCAAGTGCCGCGCATCTTCTACCAGTTCGATTCCATGCCGCGCCTGGCCACCGGCAAGATTGCCAAGAAAGCGCTCAAGGACATCTACGCCGAAGCGCATAATCACTGAGGAGCCGTACCGATAAAAATAAACGAAAATAGGCGTCGATGTTTCACGTGAAACATCGACGCCTATTTTTGATTTCACTGCGCCGCGATGATCACGAGCCCAAATCCCGTGATGCCCTGCATGAACGCAGCCAGCCCGATGGCCAGCGCCGGTAAGAGATGCGCCTGCCAAACAGCAATATCCAAAACAACCACAACCTTTCTGCAATTGATGCCGAATTGATTTCGGTAATCTTGCTGTCAAGGATTATTTCGCTATTTTACATCCCCTTTCCTCTATGAATGTTTCACGTGAAACAATATCAGAACCGATGAGATGGTGCATATCTTCTGGAATGGGGGCCTCGATACGGATCTCTTTGCCGGTATCGGGATGGAAGAAGTGGACGCGCCAAGCGTGCAGGGCTTGCCGCGGGATTGTATCGCGGGGGCCGTCGTAGGCTGTGTCGCCTAAAAGAGGATGGCCGATGGCGGCGAAGTGGACGCGGATCTGGTGGGTGCGGCCGGTCAGCAGATGGATCTTGAGCAGGGAATATGATGGCCACGATGCGATGGTCTCGTACTCCGTCAGGGCGCGCCTGCCATCGGCGCGCACCTGCCAGTGATTCGCCCTTGTGATGTCGCGGGCGATGGGCATGTCGATTCGGCCACTTGGGCGGTCCAGATAGCCTTGCACCAGTGCTAGATACTCGCGGTAGATCTGGCCGTGATGCTTTGTCATCGCGTGCTGGATGCGCGCGGATTTGGCGAGGATGACGATGCCCGTCGTGTCTCGGTCGAGCCGATAGAGCGGATGGATGCCGGTTGCTTCTCCCCTGCGCTCGAAATAGCCCGCCACCGCATGGACTAGCGTATCGCGCGCCGCGCGGTGCGTCGGATGGACGATCATGTCCGCAGGCTTGTTGACGACGAGGAAAGTTTCGTCCTCATAGAGGATGTCGAGCGGCAGATCGACGGGCACGACGGACGATACTTCTTGCCAGAGCAGTGTCAGCTCATCGCCCGTATGGACGCGCAGGCGGGCATCGCCATGCTGCTTCCCATTGACGAGGATCGTGCCGTTCCACTTGATATGCTTCCAGAGCTTCGCCGAGAGCCCGAGCGGCGCGCGCACGAGTTGGCGCAATTCCCTGCCGTCGTGGGCAGCATCTACAGTATAGGAAATCTTCAATGGGATTCTTCCTTTCTTCCAAAAGCAAAAGGGGATGTTTCACGTGAAACATCCCCTTTGTCTAAAAGGCATTAAAGCGGATTCTTTGCCGGTGTGCCGGCCTTTCGCGGATAGGCTTTGGGCGTCGGCATAGTCTTCGTCACAGTGATGATGGCACGCTTGTCATCAAGGCCGGGCAGGTGGACTTCGCGCACATCAGTGTGGCTGCCGCCCATGACCTTGATGGCTTTCGCCGCTTCCTCGACTTCCTCAGCAAAAGCCCTGCCCTTGAGTGCGAGGAAGTGGCCGCCGCGCTTGACAAATGGCAGGCAGTACTCGCAGAGGATGGGCAGGCGTGCGACGGCGCGCGAGACGGCGAGGTCATACTGCTCGCGGTATTTCTTCATGCGCGCCCCCTCCTCTGCTCTCGCATGGACGCAGTCCACATCTTCGAGGCCGAGTTCATCGACGACTGTCTGCAGGAAATTGACGCGCTTGTTCAGGGAATCCATGAGCGTCAGGTGCACCTGCGGGCAGAAGATCTTGAGCGGCAGGCCGGGAAAGCCCGCGCCAGTTCCGACATCAATTATCGATATCTCACCATCAAAGAGGGCCGGATCGTAAGCGGAGAGCGAATCGACCATGTGCTTGACGGCGACTTCATGCTCCTCCGTAATGGCAGTGAGATTCATTTTCTCATTCCACTCCACCAGCAGCTCGTAGTAGCGCGTGAACTGCGCGAGCTGGTTCTCACTGAGCGTCAGGCCGAAGTCCTCCGCTGCTTTCTTCATCTCATCTCGAAACATTGCTCTTCCCCCTCTCAATCTTCCTCATTCTGTTTTGCTGTATCATGAAGACGCTTCTGCTGCTCGAGCCAGACGAGCAGCACGGACACATCGGCCGGCGAGACACCGCTGATGCGCCCAGCCTGACCGACCGAGCGCGGGCGGATGGCCGCGAGTTTCTCGCGCGCCTCATCGCGCAGGCTAGGCACGTCCTGATAATCAATATCTTCTGGCAGAAGCTTCGCCTCGAGCTTCTCCATGTGCGCGACCTGCTCTAGCTGTTTCTTGATGTAGCCCTCGTAGAGAATCGAAGTCTCCACCTGCTGGCGGACTTCCTTCGCGAGTTCTGGCAGCTCGGGATATGCGAGCCGCAGCTTCTCATAGTCGACCTGCTGGCGGCGCAGCAGGTCGGCAAGCGGTTGGGCGCTCTTGATGGGCTCGATGCCGGCTTCTTGCAGGCGGGCGTTCGTCTCCTGGCTCGGGTTGATATTCGTCTCCTTGAGCAGCTTCATCGCCGCTTCGATAGCCTCTTTCTTCTTGAGGAAGCGCGCCCAGCGATCGTCCTTGACGAGGCCGACGCGGCGGCCGTACGGCGTCAGGCGCAGGTCGGCATTGTCCTGGCGCAAAAGGAGACGATATTCTGCACGGCTTGTCATGATGCGGTACGGCTCATTCGTGCCCTTCGTCACGAGGTCGTCGATGAGCACGCCGATGTAAGCCTCCGAACGCTTGAGAATGAGAGGCTCTCGCTTCTGGATGAACATAGCCGCATTGATGCCGGCGATGATGCCCTGCGCGGCCGCCTCCTCGTAGCCCGACGTGCCGTTGGCCTGCCCTGCCGAGAAGAAGCCGCGGATATCCTTGAACTCCAGCGTCGGCTTGAGCTGCGTCGGGTCGATGCAGTCGTACTCGATCGCATAGCCCGCGCGCATGACGTGCGCATGCTCGAGGCCCGGTATCGTCTTGAGGAAGGCGAGCTGCACGTCCATCGGCATGCTCGTGCTCATGCCCTGCACGTAGACTTCATTCGTGTGCAGGCCCTCCGGCTCGAGGAACAGCTGATGGCGGTCCTTGTCTGGGAAGCGCAGGATCTTCGTCTCGATGGACGGGCAGTAGCGCGGGCCGATGCCCTCGATGATGCCGTTCGCCATCGGCGCGCGGTCCATGTTGTCGCGCAGGATCTTGTGCGTCGCTTCGTTCGTGTAGGTCAGCCAGCATGGCACCTGCTCGCGCGTCCGCTCGTCGCTCATGAACGAGAAGTTGCGCGCCTCCTCGTCGCCCGGCTGGATCTGCATCTTCTCGTAGTCGAGCGTGCGGGCGTCGACGCGGGCCGGCGTGCCCGTCTTGAAGCGCATGAGCCGGATGCCCGCCGCCTTGAGCGAGTCCGAGAACTTCATGGCTGGGCGCTGCCCGTTCGGGCCACCGCTGTAGGTGTGCTCACCGACGATGATGCGGCCCCTGAGATACGTGCCCGTCGCCATGATGATGGCCGGCGCGAGGTAGACCTCTCCCGTCTCGACGAGGACGCCGCGCACGGCCTTCTTGTCCTCAGTCAGCAGCAGGTCCGTGATGAGGATCTGCTTGACGTCGAGGTTCTCCGTCTTCTCGCAGGTCTCTTTCATCGTGAACTGATAGAGCTTCTTGTCTGCCTGTGCGCGCAATGCGTGGACGGCTGGGCCCTTGCCGGTGTTGAGCATGCGGAACTGGATGCAAGTCTTGTCCGCATTGACGCCCATCTCGCCGCCGAGCGCATCGAGCTCGCGCACGAGATGGCCTTTGCCCGGGCCGCCGACCGACGGGTTGCAGGGCATCAGGGCAATATTATCCATCGAGAGCGTCGCCAAAAGCGTCCGGCAGCCGATGCGCGCAGCGGCCAGCGCCGCCTCCACGCCGGCATGGCCAGCGCCAATGACGATGACATCGTATGATCCAGCGGTAAACAACAAAAATCCCCCTTATCTATATTAGGTACGAACTTACTCACTTGCCAATGCAGAATTTGCTGAAGATCTCATTGATGATATCCTCGCCGACCGTCTCGCCCGTGAGCTCGCCGAGCTTCTCCCAGGCAGAGCGCAGGTCGATGGAGATGAAGTCGAGTCCCATATCTGCCTCGATCGTGCGGATGGCCGCCGCGAGGTGCTCGTCCGCCTGGCGCAGCACTTCGGCCTGGCGCGCGTCCGTGACGAAGGTGCCTTCCTGCCCGGCCTGCGTGCCCGCATAGACCTTCGCGGTGATGGCCTTCGTGAGCGCCGCGAGGCCGTCCTGCGTGCGCGTCGAGATCGTGATGACCGGCACCTCTTTCTTGACATGCTTTTGCAGCATCTCGGCCGTGACGACGGGTTGCAGATCGTCCTTGTTGAGCAGTAGGATGGCATCGCGGCCGCGCACGAGCTTGAGGATCTCTTCATCCTCCGCGTCGAGCGGGCGCGATGCGTCGAAGAGCGCGAGGATCAAGGCGGCTTCCTTGACATAGGAGCGCGCCTTCTCGACGCCGATGCGCTCGACGACGTCGTCCGTCGCGCGGATGCCCGCCGTGTCGATGATGCGCAGCGGGATGCCGCCGACGTCAGCGTACTCCTCGATGGAATCGCGCGTGGTGCCCGGCACGTCCGTGACGATAGCCCGCTCCTCGCGGAGTAAGGAATTGAGCAGGCTCGACTTGCCGACATTCGGCTTGCCGATGATGGCCGTCAGCAGTCCGTCGCGAAGGATCCGCCCCGCATGTGCTGTCTGCAAGAGGCCGGCAATTTTGTTGCGTATCTCAACCACATTTTTCTGGATATCGTACGTCAGCACATCGTCGACTTCATCCTCGGGGAAGTCGATGGCCGCCTCGATATGGGCAATCATGCCGAGGATCTCGTGGCGCATCGCATGGATGCCCTTCGAAAAATGCCCCGTCAGATGGCCTGCCGCCATCGTCAGCGACGTCTCCGTCCGCGCCTGGATGATATCCATGACGGCCTGCGCCTCCGAGAGGTCGAGCCGCCCGTTGAGGAAAGCGCGCTTCGTGAACTCGCCGCGTTCCGCCGGCCTTGCCCCCGCCTTCCACGTGAGCTCCAACGTCTTGCGCAGCGTCATGAGGCCGCCGTGGCACTGCAGTTCCACGACGTCCTCCACCGTATACGAATGCGGCGCGAGCATGACGAGGGCCAGCGCCTCGTCGACGACCTGCCCCTTCTCATCCACGATATGGCCGTAGACGGCATGATGGCTGCCCGCCAGGACGAGCGGCTTGCCGTTCTTCGCCTCGAAGACCTTGCCGGCCGTCTTCAGCGCATGCTCCCCGCTGATGCGGATGACGCCGATGCCGCCCTCGCCCTGCGGTGTCGCGATGGCACTGATCGTATCTCCCTGCTGCATACTGTCTTCCCTTCCTTTCGCTCTCGAGTCATCTCGAGTCGTTCTAAGCAATTCCGTTCTCAATCATTCTAGTACATGGACCCCGGGCAGGTAAAGCAAAAAGGGCCTGCTCCCAGAAGGAGAAAGCCCTTTCACAGCTCTCTGTATCTTGCTGTCTGTCCGAGTTGAGGACAGAGTCAATTGTCCTCGTTCTCCCGGCTGCGCCGATTGCTCTCCGCCCGACGGCGGCGGCGCGGCACGATGACGACATAGCGGCGCGGCTCATCGCCGGCGCTGTACGTCGATACCTTGCGGCTGTCCTGCAGTGCCATGTGGATGATCTTGCGCTCATGGCGGTTCATCGGCTCGAGATGGATTTCCTGGCCAATGCGGCAGGCCTTCTCAGCCAGATGGCCTGCGAGGCGCGTAAGCGTCTCCTCGCGGCGGGCGCGGTAGCCCTCGATGTCAAGCTGGACATGCAGGCGCTCGCCTGCAACGCCGCGGTTGGCCGCGAGGTTCGTCAGGTACTGCAGCGCATCGAGCGTCTGCCCGTGCTTGCCAATGAGGATGCCAAGGCTCTCGCCCTCGATCTGGAAGAGGATGCCCTCCTCCGTCTCCGAGCGCTGCAGCTCGACCTCGATCTTCATCGCGGCGAACACATCCTCGAGGAACTTGCGCGCGCGCTTCTCCTGTTCGAGCAGCGACACCGCATCCTTTGCCTTGGCGGCCTTAGCAGATGCTGCCTTAGCCGGCGCATCCACCTGCGTTTCTTCGACCTCTTCCTCCAGGCGCGTCTCCAGCTCTGCCATATCGGCAGACGGGTCAGCAGCCTTCGTCTCGGCCACTGCGGCGCCATCGATATCGCGGACGCGGATGCGCGCATCCTTGCGGCCGATCAGGCCGAGGAAGCCGCGGGAAGGCTGCTCGAGCACCGTGTACTCCAGGCTCGCTGGCGCACAGCCGAGGTCAGCGGCGGCTGCCTCAAGCGCCGCCTCGACCGTCCGGCCGGTCCATTCCATGGTATCTGCCATATCAGGCAGCCTCCTTTTTCTTGTCGTCGTGGCGATACATCCACCACTGCTGCGTGATCTGGACGATGTTCATCGTGACCCAGTACAGCACGAGGCCGGATGGGAAGTTCAAGCTGATCCAGCCGATGAAGAGCGGCATGACCGTCATCATGATCTTCATCTGCTGATTCATCTCCGTCGTCGTCTGCTTCTGCTGCAGGAACGTCGTCAGAGCCGAGAGGACCGGAAGGATGTAGTACGGGTCCGGGTCCGACATGTTCGGCAGCCAGAGGAAGGCAGCCGACTCCGGCGTCGGATACGTGAAATTGTAGAGCGCGTAGTACATGCCCATGAGGATTGGCATCTGGATGAGCAGCGGCAGGCAGCCAGCCAGCGGGTTGACACCGGCCTCCTTGTAGAGCGCGCCGACCTTCTGCTGCATGACCTGCGGATTGTCCTTGTACTTCTCCTGGATCTTCTTCATCTTCGGAGAGAGCTCCTGCATGGCCTTCATCGACTTGACCTGCTTGACCGTCAGCGGGTAGAGCAGCATCTTGATGAGGATCGTCAGCAGGATGATGGCCACGCCGTAGCTGCCGAAGCCTGCCAGATCCGTCACATTATAGAGCGCCTGCAGGACAACGTGCAGGAGATTCTCGATCGGTTCGAATATCGTTCCAAAGAAACCCAATATATCACATCCTAATCTTCACAAAAATACCAGTAATACAGAAAAACAGCCCCAATGCCTCACGGCACGGGATCATAGCCACCCTTGTGGAACGGGTGGCAGCGCAGGATGCGCTTGAGGGCCAGCCAGCCCCCACGCCGGGCTCCATAACGCTCGATCGCTTCGAGCGCGTATTCAGAACACGTCGGGACATAGCGGCAGGAGGGCGGGAACATCGGCGAAATGAATCCGCGATAGAACCGCACCAATAGAAGCAGAATTGTCTTCAAGCTCAGGACCTCTTTTGCCTTGCAGTAGATTTCCCATGCTTCGGACGGACCCCATGATGGGCTCCATGAAAGACATGAAGGTCCTTCTTCGAGCCCTTGAAGATGCCAGCCTGCTGGCCGAGCTGCAGGAAAGCCTGCTCCACGGCCTGGCACTTGGCATCGACGATGGGCTTGCGGCCGACGAGCAAGAGAGCCGCATCCTCACGGACGCGGTCCTGATTCAGCCGGTACGCCTCGCGCAGCAGGCGCTTGACGCGGTTGCGCGTGACCGCACAGCCGAGCTTCTTGCCTGCAGCAAAGCCGACGCGGCCGCGCACCCCATCCGATGGGAAGACATACAGCACGAAGTAGCGGTTCGCATACGAGCGGCCGCTCCGATAGACGCGCTGGAAGTCACTGCGGCGCTTGATGATCCGTCTCCTCGGTAAGGTAAGCATTCGCATTTCCCCAAAATCCAATTGAACGAGTTAGTAAAACGGAAAAAGATAAGCAAAAAAGGCCACCGAAGTGACCTCATCCGATTTATGCCGAAAGCTTCTTTCTACCGCGCTGGCGTCTTCTCTTCAGAACGAGACGGCCGCCCTTCGTCTTCATGCGCTCACGGAAGCCATGGGTCTTCTTTCTCCAATGGTTGTTCGGCTGGAAAGTCTGTTTCATGTGTGTAACACCTCCTTCTGGATTTGTCTCTGAGACTAATTGGCTGTATAGAAGCATAGTATCAGATTTTAACTATGTCAAATTATAGACTACCGACTCGCGGCCTGTCAAGGATTTTCCCTTGTCTTTTTGCTGTCAGGCTGTGGATATTTTCAGGCTTATGGCCACTTGCCCACAGAAAAACTGTTGATAAGTCCCGTCACTTTTGATAAGATATTGTTGATTATTGTGCGGAAAACCCCATTGGTGCCCTGCGAGGCAAGGCTCGTAAACGTAAGATACCGTAAGATATCATCCACATTTCCCGCCACTATACCCAAGGAACGACTATACTTATCCACAGCTGTGGATAAAAATGTGGATAACCTTATGCACCTGTGGAAAAAGTTTCTACATATTCTAATAGCAGGAAAGGATTTTTTTCATGGAGCAGACACAGCTGCAGGCTGTTTGGGAGCAGATCCTCACCAAGATGAAGGAAACGCTCGCCGAGTCAGCCTTCAAGTGGTTCAAATCGGTCAAGCCTATCTCCCTGACCGCCACGGGACTTGTCCTCAGCGCGCAGAACGACCTCGTCAAGGACTGGATCACCAGCCACTACCTCACGATCATCGAGGATGCGGTCAGCGCCGTGCTCGGCAGCAAGCGCAAGGTGGACTTCCTGGTCCTGCCCTCCGTGCAGCCCGAGCCCGAGCCCGCCAAGCCGGAAAAAGACGCCGACAGCGCCAAAGACACGAAAGAGGCAAAAGAAGCAGCCGGCCACAGCAGCCGCAAGAAGGAAGACCCCAATCAGGGGACGCTCTTCCAGGAGCAGCCGCCCGCACCCGTCGACAACGGCGACATGCACATCGTCGCGCCAGGCGACCGCTCGTCGCTGAACCCGAAGTACACCTTCGAGACCTTCGTGACCGGCAGCTCGAACCGCTTTGCCCATGCGGCGGCCATGGCCGTCGCCGAATCGCCGGGCAAAGTCTACAACCCGTTCTTCATGTACGGCGGCGTCGGCCTCGGCAAGACCCACCTCATGCACGCCATCGGCAACCGCGTGCTGCAGAACCACCCCGAGATGCGCGTGCTCTACGTCTCGAGTGAGCAGTTCACCAACGAGATCATCCGCGCCATCCAGGAAGGCAAGGCCGAGCTCTTCCGCCAGAAGTACCGGACCATCGACGTCCTGATGGTCGACGATATCCAGTTCCTCTCCGGCAAGCAGAGCACGCAGGAAGAGTTCTTCAACACCTTCAATGCCCTGCACGTCGCCGACAAGCAGATCATCCTGTCGTCCGACCGCCCGCCGCGCGAAGTCCAGAAGCTCGAAGACCGCCTGCGCTCGCGCTTCGAGGGCGGCCTGATCACCGACATCCAGGCGCCGGACCTCGAGACGCGCATCGCGATCCTCAAGAACAAGGCGCTGCTCGACCACGTCGACGTGCCGAACGACGTCCTGATGTTCATCGCCAACCGCATCGACAGCAACATCCGTGAGCTCGAGGGAGCCCTGACGCGCGTCGTCGCCTACGCCTCCCTCATCAACAAGCCCGTCACAACCGACGTCGTCGCCGAGGCCCTCAAGGACGTCTTCCCGAACAACCATAAGAAAGAAGTCACGCTCGAGGTCATCCAGGAGATCGTCGCCGCCTACTTCAAAATCCGCATCGAGGACCTCCATTCCAAGAAACGCACACGCAGCATCGCGTTCCCGCGACAGATTGCCATGTACCTCTGCCGCGAGCTTACCGACACCTCGCTGCCGCAAATCGGCAACTTTTTCGGCGGCCGCGACCATACGACCGTCCTGCACGCCTACGACAAGATTGCCAAAGAGCGTGAGGAGAACGCCAAGCTTCATAAGATCATCAAAGACCTCATCGAGAGCATCCAGAAGATGTAAATGCCCCACAGACCGCCGTGGATAACCCTGTGGAGAAGCCTCTGGATTTCCTGTCGATGGATTGTGGATAACCGATAGGGGAGTTTATCACCGTGGATACTGTGGATAACCTCCCCTATTGTTATGAACAAGTTACCCACAGCAAACTGTGATGAACAGCAACGCCTCAGACGACTTATCCACTTTTCCACACGGCCTACTACTACGTCGGCTATTTATATAAATATTTTAGTTATCATAAAAAAAAGAGAGAAGGCCCCAAAGTATGAAAATCACATGCAATAAGAACGAGCTCACCAATGCCCTGCAGATCGTCGCACGCGCGGTAGCCACCAAACCACAGACCCCCATCCTTTCCGGTATTTATCTGAGAGCCGAAGGCACGACCTTGGAGCTCCAGGCAACAAATTATGAGATTGGCCTCGTTGCTCGCATCGAAGCAGACATCGAGGAACCTGGCGAACTGACCGTGGGTGGCCGTTATTTCCAGGAAGTTGTCCGCAAGCTGCCTGGGGAAAACGTCAAACTTGCCTGCACAGCAGAGGAGAAGATCGTCCACATCGAATCGGCCATGGCCAAGTTCACCCTACTCTCCATGAACGCAGCCGAGTTCCCGACGATCCAGCCACTCGAAGGTAATCTCGACTTCGCTATCAAGGACAATATCCTACGCGACCTCATCAAGAAAACCGTCTTTGCCTGCAGCACTGATGAAGCAAGACCTGTCTTTACAGGCTGTTCCTTAGAGGTCACTGAGAACAAGGTCACGATGGCCGCGACAAACACACACCGCCTCTCCGTCAAGTCGGAGACCTTTGACCAAAGCATCGGCAACATCAAAGTCATCATCCCCTCGCGCATCCTGCAGGAACTCCTCCACAACATGTCTTCGGACATCCCGACGGATGTCAAGATCTCCTGCAGCTACAACCAGATCAGCTTCTCCTTCGACAATCTCTACATGACCTCGCGCCTCATCGAGGGACAGTTCCCGAACTACCGCGGTGTCATCCCGCCGGATTTCGCGACGCATATCAAGACGGATACGGCTGCTTTTGCTGCTGCCGTCGACCGCATCTCCCTGATTGCCAGAGCCGGCGTCTACAACACGATCAAGCTCGAGTTCGCTGACAACCAGATCCACATCACCTCGAACAACCCGGAAATCGGCAATGCCGAGGAGTACATCCCTGCTGAGATCGATGGCCCGGACATCGCCATCGCCTTCAATGCGCAGTACATCATCGACGTGCTCAAGAACATCGACAGCAAGACCTGCCGCATCGGCCTCAACCAGCCACTCTCCCCGGCTTCCATCCAGGAAGAAGACGATGACAGCTTTGTCTACATCGTCACGCCGGTAAGAACCAATCATTGATGATGATAGTACAGAAAGGGGACCCAATATGAACATCGAAGAAGTCAAGATCGACACGGAAACGATCCAGCTCGACCAGTTCCTCAAGTGGGCTGGCGTGCTCGGCTCCTGCGGCGAGACGAAAGCATTGATTGCCGAGCGCCGCATCAAGCGCAATGGCGAGACCGAGTCGGCACGCCGCCGCCAGCTCCACGATGGAGACGTCATCGAAGTCGAGGGACTCGGCGCCTGGAAAGTCGTCCATGACGAGGTCCACGAGAAAGGCTGATATAAGAATGTATGTTCGTTCTTTAAAGCTGAGAAATTATCGGAACTATTCTGAGCTCGAGCTCGCGCTGCAGCCGGGCATCAACATCTTCCTCGGCCCGAATGCCCAGGGCAAGACGAATGTCGTCGAGGCCGTCTACTACGCCTCGCTCGGCCATTCGCACCGGACACATCTCGACACCGAGCTCATTCGCTGGGACGCCGGAGAGGGCTGCATCATCCTCGACTTCGACCGCCGCGGCGTCATGAATCACCTCGAGTTCCAGTTCAGCCGGGCCAAGAGGCGCCGCATCCTCTTGAATGGCCACCCGATCCGCCTCAAAGAGCTCATCGGCAGCATCAACACTGTACTGTTCTCACCAGAGGACCTGTTCCTCATCAAGGGAGCGCCGGCCGGACGCCGGCGCTTTTTAGACGGCGAGATCTCGCAGGCTAGTCCTGCCTACTACCACGAGCTCGTCGAGTTCAACCGCATCATCAGCCAGCGCAATTCGCTATTGAAGCGCATCCGCGAGCGGCGCGCCGACAAGTCGATGCTCGCGCTCTGGGACGAGCAGCTCATAGCGAGCGCCGAGAAGATCATCCGCAAGCGCATCGAGGCCGTACGCAAGCTCAACATGCTCGCCAACCTCATGCAGCGGCGCATCTCGAGCGACCAGGAGAACCTGACTGTCAGCTACGAGGTACATGGAGGCGAGGACATGACAAAGGGCTTTGCTTCATGGTATAATGAAATGCTGAGGAAATCGCAGGAGACCGATATCCTGCGCGGTTCGACGAGCTATGGCCCGCATCACGACGACCTCGTGCTGACGGTCAACGGCATCAACCTGCGCACCTTCGGCTCGCAGGGACAGCAGCGCACCGGTGTGCTCTCACTGAAGCTCGCCGAGCTCGAGTTCCTGCGCTCCGAGACGGGCGAGTACCCCATCCTCTTGCTCGACGACGTCATGAGCGAGCTCGATGTCAAGAGGCGCCAGCAGCTCCTGCAGTTCATCCGCCGCGAGCGCATCCAGACGCTCATCACCGCGACGGATGCCGCCTATTTCCCAGCAGAGGGCATGGGGCGGTACTACCATGTCCAGAGCGGTCAGATCACGACTTGAGGATTTGACCGTCGGTACAGGCTGTTCGGAATGGAGGTGGCAGTATGGCAAAGCGCACACCGGGTCTCGAGAAGGTGGTCAGCATCATCCCGAAGGCCATCCACGAGCTCGGTCCCAAGCAGGAGCGCGAGTTCTACCAGCACTGGGTGCTCTGGCACTGGGAGGATATCGTCGGCAAGGCCTACGCACAGAACGTCAAGGCTGTGCGCATCGAGCGCGAGGTGCTCTACGTCTGCTGCCGCAATCCCGCCTGGAGCAATGAGACGCGCTACCAGATGCCCCGCATTATCCAGAAGGTCAACAACTACGCGGGCGGCGAGATGATCAAGGACATCCGGTTCAGCCGCTCCTGGAGCATAGCGGACTGGGATGCGCATGACGCCGCCGCTGATACGACAGCGAAGGCATCGGAAGCGCCTAGCGTTCCCGAGGTCAACGTCGGGCGCGAGCGGGCTAAGATGCCGCTCGACGCCGCGGACATCAAGGCCGCCGAGACGGTCAGCGAAGGGCTCGAGGACGAAGACCTCGCCTGCAAATTGCGGCAGCTCTACCGCAACGGGCGCCAGCTCAACAAGCTGCGCCGCGCGCGCGGCTGGAAGCCCTGCCCCACCTGCGGCCATCTCTGTCCGCCACAGGCCGCCTCCTGCAGCAGCTGCCGCAGGAAGCGGGAGGAGGACGTCCGCGCCAGGATACGCGCCGTCCTGCGAGACATCCCGTGGGCGCGCTGCAAGGAGGTCTGCGAGTACGTGCCGGAGTGCACGCCGCAGCTGCTCAACGAGCAGCGCGCGGCGCTCGTGCAGCTCATGGCAGCGAAGGTTGCCGTCAACGACCGCACGAGCATGGAGGCCAAGACGCTCGTCATGCTCTACCGCTGCCTGCCACCGGATAAGCTGACCGAGGACGCCATCAGGCGGGCGCTCTACGAGCTGCGCTTCAACATGTACTGGCCGCCCGACTACAAGATGCCGAAGCGCTACGAGGCCATCCCGCTGCGCCACGCGCAGAAGCGCCAGTACGGCAAGCGGGCAGCTCAGGCAAAGAGCCAGCAGGCAGGCGCTGAGAAAGCAGAGAATGCAGAGAAAGGATGATGTGGCATGTTCCTGCATCTGGGCAATGATGTCTCCGTGCGCACGCGCGACATCATCGCAATCTATGACTACGTGGGCTTTTTCGTCAAGGAAAATCAAGACAATATGCGCTACTTCGCACGGTGCAAGGCCGAGGGCAAAGTGTGGCGGACGACGGCTTCGATGGATCTCGTCAAGTCGATTGTCATCACGGCGGACAGGGTCTACCTGTCCGGCATCTCCACCATGACGCTCAAGGACCGCACGCGCGCGATTTACGATATGGACATTGGTGTAAGTAACGATAAAAAGTGAGGAAAGAGTTTTTATGGCAAACGATAACGACAAGAAATCCATCGATCTGACTCTGACGCCGGACGACCAGCCAGAGGCTGCGCCAGCGCCGCAGAAAGAGGTCGAGGACCTCACCGACAAGGACCTCGACACGACGGGCGTCGAGATCCACACGGATGAGTCGAGCGCCGAGGTCACGGCTGTCGAGGCCGACTACGGCGCCGAGCAGATCCAGATCCTCGAGGGCCTCGAGGCCGTCCGCATGCGCCCGGGCATGTACATCGGCAGCACGAGCGAGCGCGGCCTGCACCACCTCGTCTACGAGGTCGTCGACAACTCCATCGATGAGGCCCTCGCCGGCTACTGCGACCACATCGACGTGACGATCCACAAGGACAACAGCATCACGGTCGTCGACAACGGCCGCGGCATCCCGGTCGACATGCACGAGAGCGGCAAGCCGGCCGTCGAGGTCGTCCTGACCGTCCTGCACGCGGGCGGCAAGTTCGGCGGCGACGGCTACAAGGTCTCGGGCGGCCTGCACGGCGTCGGCGTCTCCGTCGTCAACGCCCTGTCGACGAGCATGGAAGTCCAGGTCAAGCGCGACGGCAAGATCTACGAGATCGCCTTCGAGCGCGGCGTGACGACGAAGCCGCTGACTGTTGTCGGCACGACGACGGAGACGGGCACGCGCGTCCACTTCGTGCCGGACCCGGAGATCTTCTCCGTCACGACGTACAGCTACGAGACGCTGCGCCATCGCCTGCGCGAGCTCTCCTTCCTCAACCACGGCATCACGATCGGCCTGCACGACGAGCGCGTCGAGCCCGTCCGCAGCGAGCAGTTCCACTTCGACGGCGGCATCAGCTCGTTCGTCGAGCACCTCAACCGCAAGAAAGAAGTGCTCAATCCGGAGCCAATCTACTTCAACGGCGTCAAGGACGATACGGTCGTCGAGATTGCCATGCAGTACAACGACAGCTATCAGGAGAACATCTACTCCTTCGTCAACAACATCAACACCGAGGAGGGCGGCACGCATCTCGCCGGCTTCAAGCTCGCGCTGACGCGCGCAGCCAACGACTTTGCGCGCAAGCAGGGCATCCTCAAGGATAAGGACTCCAACCTCTCGGGCGACGATGTGCGCGAGGGACTGACCTGCGTCATCAGCCTCAAGATCCGCGAGCCACAGTTCGAGGGCCAGACGAAGACGAAGCTCGGCAACTCTGAAGTCCGCGGCATCGTCGACTCCATCGTCACGGAAGGCCTCTCCGAGTACTTCGACGAGAATCCGGCCATCACGAAGCGCATCATCGACAAGGCCATCATGGCCGCCCGCGCCCGTGAAGCCGCCCGCAAGGCACGCGAGCTCACGCGCCGCAAGAACGCCCTCGAAGTGTCGAGCCTGCCGGGCAAGCTCGCCGACTGCTCCGTCAAGGACCCGGAGCAGGCCGAGATCTACCTCGTCGAGGGTGATTCCGCAGGCGGCTCGGCCAAGCAGGGCCGCGACCGCCGCTTCCAGGCCATCCTGCCGCTGCGCGGCAAGATCCTCAACGTCGAGAAGGCACGCCTCGACAAGATCTTTGCCAACGCCGAGATCCGCACGATGATCACGGCCTTCGGCACGGGCATCAGCGAGGACTTCGACCTCTCGAAGCGCCGCTACGGCAAGATCATCATCATGACCGATGCCGATGTCGACGGCGCGCACATCCGCACGCTGCTGCTGACCTTCCTCTACCGCTACATGAAGCCGCTCATTGAGCACGGCCACGTCTACATCGCCCAGCCGCCGCTCTACCAGATCCGCAAGGGCAAGAAACACTGGTACACCTACAGCGACGATGAGCTCTCCAAGAAGCTCGACGAAGTCGGCCGCGACGGCGTGACCGTCCAGCGCTACAAAGGCCTCGGCGAGATGAACCCAGAGCAGCTCTGGGAGACGACGATGGACCCGGAGGGCCGCACGATGCTGCGCGTCGAGATGGAAGACGCCGAAGAAGCCGACGAGCTCTTCACCATCCTCATGGGCGACAAGGTCGAGCCGCGCCGCCAGTTTATCGAAGAGAACGCCAAGCTCGTGCGCAACCTCGATATCTGATTTTTTGACTTTTCTCTTGCCAGAAGCACAGGATTGTGCTATATTGGACATACACGATACACGATACTTCCAACAGGGGGAGTAGCTGAACGGCCACCATCGTCAGGACGGAGCAATCCCGGTGCGGCCGGCGCTAGCAAGCAAGACCCTGCCCTATTACCGCCATTTTCGGCGGTATATAGGGCAGGGTTTTTCGTATACGTTGTAGAAATTTACAGAAGAACCTCTGCCGGAGATGCAGGGGGATGGGAAAAATCTTAGGGAGTGGATTGAGATTGGAACAATTCTTTGCGGGGATGTTCTCGCCGGAATGGCTTGCAGCGCTCTCGGGCATCTTGCTGCTCGACCTGCTGCTCTCCGGCGACAACGCCATCCTCATCGCCCTGGCCTGCAAGAACCTGCCGCATGAGATGCGCCGCAAGGCCATCATCGTCGGCGGCCTCGGCGCCGTCTTCGTGCGCATCGTCTGCACGCTCTTCGCGACCGGGCTGCTCGCCTCGCCGTACATCGAGTTCATCGGCGGCGCCGCGCTCGTCTTCATCGCCATCAAGCTCGTCACCGACCACAGCGACGGGCGCGTCGACGACAGCGGCAATCATCCGACCACCTTCGGCCAGGCCGTGCGCACGATCCTGATCGCCGACTTCATCATGAGCATCGACAACATCCTCTCGCTCGCTGGCGTCGCCAACACCGTGCCAGAGGGCAAGTGGAGCCTGATTATTTGCGGACTCATGATCTCCATCCCCATCGTCCTGTTCGGCGCCCAGATCTTCCTGATGATCATGCTCAAGGTCCCCGCCCTCATCTACCTCGGCGCCGGCATCCTCGGCATGACCGCCGCCGAGCTCATGACCGAGGACAAGGCCCTCGGCGTCTACTTCGCCCCCTACTCACTCGAGCTCAAAGTCCTCTTCGTCGCCGCCGTCCTGCTCATCGGCTACACCATCAACCGCCGCCGCGAACGGCAGCACGAAGGCTGAAGCATATACAAGATAAATGAGATATATCCTAGGAGGAATAATCATGAACATGAATAATATCAAAACCGTGATGCTCATGGTCCTCATGGCCGTCATCATGATGCTCATCGGCGGACTCGTCGGCGGGCGGACCGGCCTGACCATCATGCTCTTCTTCTCAATCGCCATGAACCTCTACAGCTACTGGTGCAGCGACTCCCTCGTCCTGCGCTGGAGCGGCGCCCAGGAAGTCACGCGCGAAGAAGCCCCGCAGCTCTACGCCCTCGTCGAGAACCTCGCAAACCGCGCCGGCCTGCCGATGCCCAAAGTCTGCATCATCGATGCCGACGAACCCAACGCCTTCGCCACCGGCCGCAACCCCAACCACGCAGCCGTCGCCGTCACCACCGGCATCATGCGCGTCCTCGACTACAACGAGATCTCCGGCGTCCTCGCCCACGAGCTCGCCCACGTCAAGAACCGTGACATCCTGACCTCCACCATCGCCTCCATGATGGCCACCGTCATCTCCTACGCCGCCCAGTTCTTCATGTTCTTCGGCGGTTCCAGCGACGAAGACGACGGCGTCAACCCGATCGCCGCAATCGCCATGATGATCCTCGCCCCAATCGCCGCCATGCTCATCCAGATGGCCATCTCCCGCTCTCGCGAGTACGAAGCCGACCACGACGGCGGCGAAATCTGCGGCAACCCCAACTACCTCGCCGACGGCCTCGAGAAAATCGAGTACTACGTCACCCACTCTCAGGAGACCCTGCCGAGCGCCAAGCCCGCCACCGCTAATATGTACATCGTCAACCCCTTCGAAGGCACCGGCAAAGCCCTGACCAAACTCTTCAGCACCCACCCCGATACAGCCGAACGCATTGCCCGCCTGCGCGAACAGGCCAGAGAGATGCGCGTTCGCTAAATTATCGCATAAGAAAAACGAGGTACCGACTTGGTACCTCGTTTTTGGTTATAACAAAGTGAATAGCAGCGCACTGATTGTGAAGTAAGGCCCGTAGGCGAAGTAATCCCCTTTCTTGCGCTTCCCCGTCGCGAGCATGATCAGCGCCGCCATCCCGCCGAGCACGATGCCCGCAATCACGACGGTCATGAGCATATCCGACCCGAGCCAGAGCCCGAGCGCCGCCACGAGCTTGATGTCCCCGCCGCCGATGCCGCCCTTCGTCAGCACCGCCAGCGCGAGGAACACGACGCCGCCCACAGCCGCCGCCATCAGATGGTCCGTCAGCACGCGGTCGAGCAGCGGGATCGAGATGAGCCCGATCACTGCGAACGGAATCAGCATGCGGTCAAAGATCACGCGCTGCTCCAGATCCGTCCACGTGTAGAGCACCATGAAGTACTGGAAGATCATCAAGAACACCAGCTTCGTCAGATGCACGTACGGAAGCGTGAGCATCGTGAAGCAGAACAAGAACCCGATGCAGACCGCAAAGCGCCCCGGCCGCTTCTTCTCCTGCTCCTCGATGCGCTCCGGGAAGCTCAGCAGCCCCTCCGTGCCCTTCGCCTGGCGGTAGCTCGCCGCGATCCAGCGGCTGCCGAGCAGCCCGCCGCCCACCGCCAGCAGTACCGAGAGCAGGCATTTCATTATGACAAATATCATTCCAAACACCCCTTTTATAAAAAAGAGTTACATGCTGACCTTATCCTAGCAAAAACGTAGCGATACGTCAAAATTTCTAAGAACAAATTGCGTTAGATATGGTATACTTATTGGCATAAGATAAAGATTGCAGAACGCCTTGTTATAAAAGGCAGGGCAGGTCGCAGCAGCCGTTGCAGTTGAACCCCATATTAGGGATTCATGAGAAGATAAGTAAGGGAATGGCAGTATGGCAAATCAGCTGAAACCCATGGAGCGCATCCGTGAGTTCCTCGACAAAATCACATATCGTCAATGGGTGGTGGCGGCAGGCGTCGTCAGCATCCTGCTCGGCCTCATGGTATACCTCGCAATGTCCGGTGACGACGAGAAAGTGGCCGAGAAGCCACAGACCAACCTCGTGCAGGTCGTCGCCGCCAAGCAGGACATCCCCGAGCGCACCGTCGTCAAAGAGGACATGCTCAAGGTCGTAGAGGTCCCGAGTGAGCTCGTGCCCGAGGGCGCCTTCCACGACGTCGCCGATGCAATTGACCACCCGACGAGCACCGCGATACAGCAGGGCGACATCATGACCTCGCGCAAGGTCTACGTCGACATCCGCATGGCGGGCTTCACGGGCATCATCCCGCCCGACTGCCGCGCCGTGACCATCCCCATAAACGACGTCACCGGCGTCTCGGGCTTCGCGCATCCGGGCGACTACGTCGACATCATGATCATCACCGGCACGAAGGAGAACGGCATCAACGGCCGCATCATCCTGCAGGACGTCCTCTTGCTCGGCATCAACCGCACGGCTGACTTGCCGAACACGCCGACCGGCGACAGCAGCAAGAAAGACGGCTCACAGAGCGACAAGCAGGACGCAAGCTCCGGCACGGCCAATGTCGGCAGCGTCAACACCAAGGCCTCGAGCGACACGATGGCCACCGCCACCGTCGCATTGAAGCCAGCCGACGCACTCAAGCTCGCCGCCGAGTCGCAGGAAGGCACGCTGTACCTCGTCCTGCGTCCGTTCAAGCCGCGCGACATGTACACGTTTGACACCGATTATGCCGGCGTGCCGCAGGGCACTGGTCAGTCCGCCTCGAGCTCGAGCGCACCGAGTGCGCCGCAGCCCGCTCCGGCGCCGTCTTACAGCGCACCACAGCCTGCACCGAGTAATGCGGGCGGCTACAGCGCGCCGAGCAGCTCTGGCGATTCGGCCAGCTCGATGCCCGTCCTCGGGCGGACCATCGAGGTCATCCGCGGTGTGACATCGACGAGGGAGGGAGTCCAATGAGAAACGCCATCTACGGCCTGACCGCCACAGCAATCGCCGCGGCCGCCATCCTCTCCCCGGCTCCCGCCTACGCACAGTTCACGCCGCTCTCCATCGACCTCAACCAGTCGTACTACCTCAACACGGGCCGCAACATCACGCGCGTCGCCATCGCCAACCCGAAGATCGCTGACGTGAGCCTCTTGGACGGCACGTCACTCAATGTCATCGGCATCTCACCGGGCACGACGACACTCAACGTCTGGGCGTCGAACGGCTACCGCTACGAGTACCGCATCACCGTCTCCAACCAGGACTCCGGACTCGCCAAGATCATCGAGGACGCCATCGGCCTGCCCGACGTCCGCGTCCAGATGATCGGCGGCAAGGTCCTGCTGCGCGGCAGTGTCAAGAACCAGTATGAGCGCGACCTCGCCTACAAGATTGCCAGTCTCTATGCGGGCGGTGGCAGCGCCGCGCCGAAGTCGTCGAAGGGCGGCTCCTCGGGCGCAGCGAGCTCGGGCGGCCTGCAGTCGCTCGGCTCGAACATCGGCTCGTCTGAAGACACGCGCGGCGATGTCGACGACTCTGTCGTCAACATGCTCGAAATGACGAATCCCGATCAGATCAACATCGAGGCGATGTTTGTCGAGATCAGTGCCAACGACGCCAAGAGCCTCGGCATCAACTACATGTCGCAGGATTTGAGTGATGATAACAGCAGTGGCATTACTATGAATTCTGCTGGGACTTTCTATGCAGGTGAGTCATACGGCCGCCAGCGCGACGGTGGTAGCCATTGGTACAACCGCAACTGGCTCTTCACCCACTTCTCGAAGGTCAACGCCGAGATCCACGCGCTGATTGAGAACGGCAAGGCCCGCGTCGTCTCGCGTCCGAATGTCACGACGATGAGCGGCAGAGATGCCAAGATCCTCATCGGCGGCGAGATTCCGTACCAGACAGCCAACGGCTTTGGCGCGACCTCGACCGACTACAAGGAGTACGGCATCGGCCTCGACCTGCATGCCCCGACTGTCGACCGCGACGGCAACGTCACGACGGAGCTTGAGACACAGGTCAGCCGCCTGGATTGGGGTAATGCTGTTACGAAAGATGGTTATCGCATGCCAGGCATCGCGACACGCTCTGCCTACACGACTGTCAACATCCCCTCTGGCATGACGATGGTCATCGGCGGTCTGCTGAACTCCGACGATGCCAACACCATCCAGAAAGTCCCGCTTCTCGGCAACATCCCAATCCTCGGCGAGCTCTTCAAGTACCACAACAAGACGCGCCAGAGGACCGAGATCGTCGTCCTGATCACGCCGCGCGTCGTCAGTGAGGAAACACCGGCGCGCATGTCGCCTGACATGGAGGACGCCTACAACGATAGCCGCCGCGAGGTCCGCGATATGAAGCAGGTCGACGTTAACGGCGATATCCCCGAGAAGTCGAACGAGCAGCTGGCCAAAGAGGCGAAAGAAGCCGCCAAGGCTGCCAAGAAAGCGGCCAGAGCACAGGCCAAAGCCCCTGCCATCGACCAGTCCGCCGAGCCAACGGCCGACCTGCCGGGCAACCGCATTAAAGCCACTGCCCGCGACATCCTCGACCGCATGGATAAGTAAGATGAATCCCTGAATTACCGAAAGGAGTGATGCCCATGTCAACGGAACCCCGGCCGACGTCTGCCAACGGCATTGTCATCACCTTTTTTAGCACGGCCTCGGCCGTCGGCAAGACGCTCGTCGCCTGCAACATGGCCTCGGAGCTGGCCCGTGAGGGCTACCGCGTCTGCCTCGTCGATTTCGACCTCCAGTTCGGTGACGTCTGCCACTTCCTGAAGCTCCAGCCGACGAAGACCCTGGCCGACCTCCAGCGCACGATGCAGGTCGAGGGCGACTCGTGCCGCGTCCAGGACTTCCTGATGCCGTACGATCGCGCGGATGTGCACTTCTCCGTGCTGGCCGCGCCGAAGCTGCTCGAGGAGGCCTACAACATCCACCACGACTACGCCGTGCGCGCGGTGCGTGCGCTGCAGCGTCAGTTCGACTACATCCTCATCGACATGGCCTCGATGTTCAGCACGCTGAATCTCGCCATGCTCGACCAGTCGACCATCGTGACTTTCCTCGGTATCGTCGACTTCTTGCCGACGATAAAAAACATGAAAATAGGTATGGACACCCTTAAAACACTGGGTTATGATAAGAACAAGATCCGCCTCGTGCTCAATCGCAGTGATGCCAAGACGCGCATCAGCCTCGCGGACGTGCAGAAGCTCCTCGGCGAGCCTTTCTACCACGTCCTGCCGAATGATTTCCGCGCCGCGAGCACCTCGATACGAGACGGCATCCCGCTTGTCCTGGCGCCGCAGCGGACGGCCCTCGGCGATGCCCTCCGGGCCCTCGTCGACCGCTACACCAACCACAGCAGCACCCCAGCCGAGACAGAGGCCAAGCAGCAAGAGTCATCCTGGCTCAGCCGCATCTTCAGCTAAACTTGGGGGGCCGCGCAAGCGGTGGATGTGGTCGTGTTGCATGTAGTTAGAGAAAGGAGGCATTCCCGATGTACCGTGTCATGCTGGTCGAGAAAGACCGCCTGATGCTCGAGAAGCTCAGCGCTGTCATCGAGCGCACGCCGAACTTTTCCATGGCCGTGCGCTACCAGAACAAGCAGGACGCACTGGGCCAGGGCCGCATGTTCGACCCGAACCTCATCCTGCTCGACATCGACGACGAGAATGCCGTCCCCCTGATCGAGGCCTTCCACAAATCCTACCCGAGTGCCGACATCCTCGGCATGGCGGCTGAGTGGCGCCCCGAGAGCGCGACGCACCTCATCGGCGCAGGCGCGCGCGGCTGCCTCATCAAGCCGTTCACCGGCGTCGAGCTGCAGGAGGCCGTGCGCGAATTCGTCACGGAGGGCAGCGAGAAGGACTGCGAGACGCTCGTCTTCTTCAGCCCCAAGGGCAAGAGCGGCAAGACGACGCTCATTGCCAACCTCGCCGAGGCCCTGGCGCGCCGCACGCACGAACAGGTCGGCATTATCGACGCAGACCTGCAGTTCGGCGACATGGCGGTCTTCTTCAACCTCACGCCACAGTCGACCATCGTCGAGGCGGCCCGTGACATCCGCTTCCTCTCGCCGGTGACGCTCAAGCGCTACTACGTGCCCGTCTCCGAGCGCGTCCACGTGCTCTGCGGCACGACGAAGCCGAACTACATCGACAAGGTCTCCATCCCGCAGTTCGAGAACATCATCCGCATGTCGCGGAGCCTCTTCCGCTACCTGCTCATCGATGTGCCGCCGGGCTTCAACCCGACCTCCATCGCCGCCGCAGAGAACTCCACCGTGACGTATCTCTGCGCGATGATCAACGGCGCCTACGAGATGGACCACATGCGCCGCGCACTGGCCATCTTCCAGGACTGGGACGATGCCGACGAGCGCGCCAAGGTCATCTTCACGCGCGTCTCGCCGTGCACCGAGCAGAAGCGGCGTGAGCTCGAAAATGAGCTCGGCCATCCCGTGGCGGCCATCATCCCGAATGAGTACCTCGTCGTCTCGCAGGCCGCCGACAACGGCCAGATGGCGACCGAACTGCAGCCGGACAACCCGCTCGCCAAGAGCGTCGACCGGCTCGCCGAGCAGATCATCGGCAGCCGCGCGCCGCAGGCCGCGAGGTGGTCGTCATGAAGCCGCTTCTCGCCGTACTCGTCGCCGCCCTCTGCTTCGGCCTGCTCGTCGGCCTGCTCTCCATCCGTTCGCGTGCGAAAAAAGAGCACGCGATGACGGAGCGCCTCAACTACTTTGCAGGCGTCCAGCAGGATAGGAGCCAGAAGCAGCAGCTCACGCCGAAAACCGTGCTCTACAATTGCATTGAGGCCATCGCCAAAGCCCTCGGGCGGCTGCAGCATGGCAGGCGCATCGAGCTTTTGATGCAGCAGGCCGACTGGCCGATACGCGGCACGGAGTTCGAGGCCATCCTGCTCCTCTGGGGCGGGCTCGTCGGCCTCATCACCTTTCTCGTGACGCTCAAGGGTGTCCTGTTCATTGCTGGTGCCCTAGCTGGCATCCTGATGGGCCTGGCCCTCTTGGGGCTGCGCATCCGCAGGCGGCGCAAGAAATTCACGAACCAGCTCGGCGACATGCTGACCATGGTCGCGAACGCCCTGCGCGCGGGCTTCAGCTTCATGCAGGCCTTCGAGCTCATCTCCCGCGAGATGGACGCTCCGATGGGCCGCGAAGTCCAGCTCGTCGTCAACGAGGTCAACCTCGGCAACACCCTCGAGTCCGCGCTCGACAACATGCAGCGCCGCGTCGCCAGCCCCGACTTCGAGCTCGTCGTCACCGCCGTGCTCATCCAGAGACAAGTCGGCGGCGACCTTGCCAGCATCCTTGATACCATCAGCGAGACAATCGCAGAGCGCGTCAGGATGAGACGAGAGGTCATGACATTGACCGCGCAGGGGAGGTTGTCAGGTATTATCTTAGCTATTCTACCATTTGCAATGGCGGGAATCCTGACTTTTATAAAGCCTGATTATCTTCAGCCTTTAATCGAAGATAGCTTAGGACGTATTATTATTACTGCGGCGATTATCTTAGAAATTATTGGCATCTTAGTTATAAAAAAAATCACAGATATTCGTTATTGAGGTATATGTTATTGTTATCTAAATTAATATCATCATATCTACGGAAGTGCTTTGTATCAAAAAAAGCTCAAGGTATGACAGAATATGCATTACTTTTATCCGTAGTAATAATATTTGCTGCATATCTTACGGACCCATATATTTTGGGAAGATATCGGTTAATTTTTTTACAGATAGCTAATTCAATAAAGAGGTTGTCGATTTTATGATATAGTTGTTATAGATGTGTATTCTCCATAGGGAGTCACATAAATATATAGAAAGTATCTCATATAACTAAGGAGGAATTTTTATGTTGGAAATTCTTAAGTACATGAAAGTCCGCTATCTCAATGAAAAAGCTCAGGGGATTACGGAGTATGCATTGTTGTTGGTCTTTGTCGTAGCTGTAGCGACCGCTGTTCTGTTTAATACTACGACCGGTACGAGTTTGGCTCAGGGGCTCAAAGATGCATTCCAAAATGTAGTAACTGCGCTCACCACAAAACACAATGTTGTAAGTGGGACCTGATAGTATAGTGTATGTAAGGGAGGCGGGGTTTATGAAATTCCAGAAGGGGCAATCCATTTTGGAATTTGCATTTATCCTGCCTTTTTTTCTTTTTATTCTTTATTTTGTTTTTGGCTCTGTCACAACAAATGGTTGATTTTTGACGAGAAATAGCGTATAATAATAGTAAGAAACTCAAACTTCGCAGTTGCTAAATCGCTGAGTTATTCTTAGCGGCAATCTGCAAA
>ERZ773202.205-NODE-205-length-62340-cov-12.340965_pt1 | contig 62340 bp, 45 predicted proteins | sample MGYA00580998_ERZ773202 | MGnify/ENA primary metagenome ERZ773202 (study PRJEB29015, sample SAMEA2737803) | human gut metagenome | biome: human gut; feature: human-associated habitat; material: faeces | place: China | collected 2012 ...
GGAATAAAAAAACAAATGAGATTTGTTTTTTATTCCACTCATTTGCATTAACTTTTCATAAGTTAAGCGGCACTCGGGAATAAAAAAACAAATGAGATTTGTTTTTTATTCCACTCATTTGCATTAACTTTGCACACCAATTATAATATAAAGAAAAAACATGGCAAGAAAAAAGAAACCACTTCCATTATACGAGAATGTAACAATGACCGACGTTGCCGCTGAAGGCAAATGTCTGGTTAGAATAGACGACATGGTGGTGTTCGCACCTTTCTGCGTGCCTGGCGATGTAGTCGACTTGCAAGTCACCAAGAAGCGCAAAAGCTATTGCGAGGCTAAGGTTGTGAAGGTACATAAATATAGCGACACACGCGTAGTTCCTCCATGTAAGCACTTTGGTGTTTGTGGTGGATGCAAATGGCAGAATCTGCCTTACGAGGAGCAGCTCAAGGCTAAGCAGAAGCAAGTGCACGACCAGCTATCTCGCATTGCCAAGGTAGAGCTTCCTGAATTCCGCACCATCATGGGCTCGGTGAAGACTTTCGAATATCGCAACAAGATAGAATACGGATGCTCCAACAAGCGATGGTTCACCCAAGAGGAATTGCAGGCTATGCCAAAGTCTGACAATCCTGACGGCTCTTTGTTCCAAAGCGATGGCAACGTCCTCAATGCCATAGGTTTCCATATTCCTGGCGCTTTCGATAAGATTTATCCTATCACCAAGTGTTGGCTCATGGACGATTTGCACAACGATATGCGCAACTCCATCGACGCTTATGCCAAGGAGCATAATCTTAGCTATTACGACCTTCGTGCGCAGCATGGTTTGTTGCGCGACATCATGATTCGCAACTCTAATACAGGCGAATGGATGGTATTGGTACAGTTCCACTACGACGAGCCTGGCGACGAGGAGCGTGCAATGGCGCTTATGCAGTTTATTGCCGACAAGTTCCCTCAAATCACCTCCCTACTCTATGTAGACAATCAGAAGGGCAACGACACCTTTGGCGACCTCGACCTCACCGTCTACAAGGGCAACGACCATATCTTCGAACTTATGGAAGACCTCAAGTTCAAGGTTGGTCCTAAGAGTTTCTACCAGACCAACACCGAGCAGGCTTACCATCTTTATAGCGTGGCACGAGAATTTGCCCAACTCACAGGCAATGAGCTTGTCTACGACCTCTATACCGGCACCGGCACCATAGCCAACTTCGTGGCTCGCAAGGCTCGCAAGGTTATCGGCATCGAATATGTGCCTGAGGCTATCGAGGATGCAAAGGTGAATAGCCAGATAAACAACATCGACAACACTCTTTTCTATGCTGGCGATATGAAGGACATCCTCACCGACGATTTCATTGCTGAGCACGGTCGCCCAGATGTTATCATCACCGACCCTCCTCGCGCAGGTATGCACACCGATGTGGTAAAGACAATTCTTCGTGCGCAGCCTAAGCGCATCGTTTATGTAAGTTGCAACCCTGCTACTCAGGCTCGCGACCTTGCCGACCTTGATATATTATATAAGGTGGCAGCCGTTCAGCCTGTCGACATGTTCCCACACACTCCACATGTAGAAAATGTGGTATTGTTGGAGAAGAAGTAATTGGAACTGCCTCACCCCCAGTCCCTCTCCAATAGAGAGGGGCGTAATTACACTATATAATAAAATAGGCAGCATGCTCAAAATGATGATGAGCTTGCTGCCTATTTTTTTGATTATTGCTATCGCTGTTTGTTTCAAGTAGCGCTATTTCACTTCATACTTTCTTTTCTTCTTTACCGCACGATGTGGGGTTTGGCTTCCTCCACCAAACGATGTGAAGCCTGAAGCACCACGAGCCACACCACGATAGTCGGCATATCGGGCATTGATGCGGTCTACATAGTTGGCAGTTTCCGAACCTCGCATATAGCCACTCTTCACCACAGGGTCATTATAATAATGTGGAGTCTGCAAGCCGAGGATAAACTCTCTGACGTCAGCCCAACGATGCTTATTCTTACCATATTTCTCTGCCAGCGCCATGGCATCGCGCACATGATAGAAACCACCATTATATGATGCCAACACAAAGTTGATGCGCTCTTGGCGTTCTCTCACGTCCGAGAATTTGCCGTTGAGCATGGCAATATACTTACATGCAGCAGCAATATTCTTCTCAGGGTCGAACAAGTCGTTGCGCGATAGTCCCACCATGTCAGCCGTCGTAGGCATAATCTGCATTAATCCGCAAGCTCCTGCCCACGATCGTGCCTGAGGGTCGAAGGTTGATTCCTGATAGCATTGTGCCGCTATCAGTCGCCAGTCCCAACGAGCCAAAGGGGCATATTGCTGGAAATGACGGTCGTAGCGACTTATCACTCCTCCTGCCCTATTCAGCATAGGCGAAAACACACGTCGCTTCACGCTTCCCGTCGACAACAAGAAATTCTCGTCTTTCAACGTCTGCGCTATCATTCCCTGCTTAAACCATCCATTCAGCGCCTTTGCCAGTTCGCCATCCTTATCAGCCACCAGCCATCCCTTTTGTCCGCTGCTGTCGCGAACTCCAGCCATAGCCAGCTCTGCTGCCTTAGCCTTCGGAACCATATATGCCACGATGTCTGCCTCGCCATCTTTCAGGCGGCGCACCATCTCGGCAGTATCCTTGCACACGTCAACTCTCAACGACACTCCCAACTTCTGGGCAAACTTCTCTGCCAACAGATATTGCACTCCCATACCCTTGCCATGATATTCATAGTAAGAGTCAGGACCTGTCATTGTCAACACTATCAGCTCACCATTCGTCTGTATGTCGCTCAACGAGAATGCGTCATCATCAGTAATGCTGTCGCTCCCCACCACGGTTCCCCATGGTGTGGTTTCCACTTTCGGCTGACTGTCGCATCCCGCCAACAGTAGCCAAGCCGAAGATAATATGTATAAATATCTAATATTCATATAAAGTGAGTACAAAAGTAGCACTTTATTTGCATATACAGGCTAAAAACCTTAAATTTGCAACAAATTTTATCGAATCAACATCAATTTTCAATATGTTACGAATAGCAGTACAATCAAAAGGCAGGCTTTACGACGATACCATGAACCTGCTGGCTGAAGCCGACATAAAGGTTAGTTCCAGCAAACGCACATTATTGGTGCAGAGTTCCAACTTCCCACTCGAAGTGCTTTATCTTCGCGACGATGATATTCCTCAGAGCGTAGCCAACGGAGTTGCCGACATCGGCGTAGTTGGCGAAAACGAATTTGTGGAGCGTGGCGAAGATGCACAGGTTATAGCGCATCTCGGTTTCAGCAAATGTCGCTTGTCGCTTGCTATCCCTAAGGAGACAAACTATACTGGCCTTCAATGGTTCAACAACCGCAAGATAGCCACCAGCTATCCTAACATCTTGCGCAAGTTTATGAACAAAAACGGCATCAAAACCGATATCCATGTCATCACAGGTAGCGTAGAGATTAGTCCTGGCATCGGTCTTGCTGATGGCATCTTCGACATCGTTAGCTCTGGCTCTACTCTCGTCAGCAACAACCTCAAAGAGGTGGAAGTGGTGATGCAGAGCGAGGCTTTGCTCGTGGGCAATTGGCACATGGACGACGAGAAACATCAGACTCTCAACGAGATGCTGTTCCGCTTTGAGGCTGTGCGCTCGGCTCAAGACAAGAAATATGTGATGATGAATGCTCCTAAAGACAAAATCAAGGCTATCACAGAAGTGTTGCCTGGCATCAAGAGCCCGACCATCATTCCTCTTGCCGACGACGAATGGTGCTCTATCCATACCGTGCTCGACGAGAAGCGCTTCTGGGAAATCATTGGCAAGCTGAAAGAGCTTGGTGCTCAGGGCATCCTCGTAACACCTATCGAAAAGATGATATTATAATATAAAGAAGTTATAGAAGTTATAGAAGTTAGAGAAGTTAAAACCAATAGCATTTTTGGCAAAAAAGTTTAACTACTATTAAACAACAAAGCATATGGCTTTAACTTCTTTAACTTCTTTTATTCTCTAACTTCTTAATATGCAAAACTTCTTTTATTCTCTAACTTCTCTAACTATAATAGAAATAACAACATGAACATCATAAAATATCCAATAAAAGAAGAATGGAGCAGCCTCGTAGAGCGCCCACACCTCGACACTTCGGCTCTCAACGCTACTGTCAGCGAGGTGCTCAACGATGTGCGACAAAATGGCGACGAGGCTGTGAAGAAATACGAGCTTAAGTTCGACCATGCTTCTCTCTCTTCGCTTGCCGTGAGCGACGAGGAGATTGAGCAGGCTTACAATTCTGTCGACCAAGAACTTATCGATGCTATAACCCTCGCCCACTCCAACATCTACAAATTCCACCATTCGCAGCTTTTCCATGCCGACAAGGTGGAGACTGCGCCTGGCGTAACTTGTTGGCAGAAGAGTGTAGCCATCGAAAAGGTGGGACTATACATCCCTGGTGGTACGGCTCCATTGTTCTCTACGGTATTGATGCTCGCCACTCCTGCCAAGATAGCAGGCTGCAAAGAGATTGTGTTGTGCACTCCTCCTGATAGCCAAGGCAACGTAAATCCAGCCATCCTTGTGGCAGCACGCATAGCTGGCGTCAACCGCATCTTCAAAGCTGGTGGTGTGCAGGCCATCGGCGCCATGGCTTACGGCACAGAGAGTGTGCCAAAGGTTTACAAGATATTTGGTCCTGGCAACCAATATGTAATGGCAGCAAAACAGCAGGTGTCGCTGCATGATGTTGCCATAGATATGCCTGCCGGACCAAGCGAAGTATGCGTGGTTGCCGACGATACTTGCAACGAGGTTTTCGTGGCTGCCGACTTGCTTTCGCAGGCGGAACACGGCATCGACTCTCAGGTGTTGCTCATCACCACTTCCGAGACCTTCGCTTCAAAGGTGGAGACTGAGGTGGAAAAACAGCTCGCTCGCCTTCCTCGCAAAGAGATTGCCGCCAAAGCTTTGGACAACAGCAAGATAGTAATCGTGGCTAACAATACCGAAGCCATGGCTCTTGCCAATGCCTATGCGCCTGAGCATCTCATCTTGCCTTCCGACAACTATGAGGAGTTGGCACAGATGGTGGTAAATGCGGGTAGCGTATTCCTTGGCAAATATGCTTGCGAGAGTGCTGGCGACTATGCCAGCGGCACCAACCACACCTTGCCTACCCACGGCTATGCCTTGGCATATAATGGTGTCAACCTCGACAGCTATAATCGCAAAATCACCTTCCAGTATCTCACCGCCCAGGGTGTAAACTCTATAGGCAAAGCCGTGGTAACAATGGCTGAAAACGAGCTGCTCGAAGCGCATGCCAATGCAATGAGAGTGAGAATGTAAACAGCTTCACTCCCATAAAACATTAAAAATAACTCAATAATTATGTTCAACCTTCAACAACTCGTACGCCCCAACATTTGGAGCCTCGCACCATATAGCTCGGCACGCGACGAATACTCAGGCCACGAAGCCACAGTATTTCTCGATGCCAACGAAAATCCATACAACAAGCCCTTCAACCGCTATCCCGACCCTTTACAGCATGAGCTAAAGGCTGAATTGGCAAAGGTAAAGCGTGTAACTGCAGAATGTATGTTTCTCGGCAATGGCAGCGACGAGGCTATCGACTTGCCTTATCGCATATTCTGCGAGCCTGGAGTAGACAACGTGGTGGCTATAGAGCCTACATACGGCATGTATCGCGTGTGCGCGGATATTAATAATGTGGAATATCGCCCAGTACTCCTCGACGATAAATTCCAGCTGCATGCCGACCAGCTTCTTGCTGCCACCGACAGCCACACCAAGCTCATCTGGATTTGCTCGCCTAACAATCCTACGGGCAACAACCTCGACCGCGACGAAATAGAAAAGGTAATCCGCAATTTCCATGGCATCGTCATCGTAGACGAAGCCTATAGCGACTTCTCGTCGCAGCGCCCATTCCGCTACGATCTTGCCGACTTTCCTAACCTCATTGTGCTCAACACCATGAGCAAGGCTTGGGGCTGCGCAGCCATCCGTTTGGGCATGGCTTTCGCTTCGGAAGAGATTATTGCGCTCATGAACAAGGTGAAATATCCATACAATGTCAACCTTCTCAGCCAGCAGCATGCGCTCACCGCTCTCGAACATAAAATCGAGGTTGAGAAATGGGTTACCATCTTGCTACAAGAGCGCACACGCATGATCAAAGCCTTCTGCGACCTGCCTATATGCGAAGAGGTGTATCCTACTGATGCCAACTTCTTCCTTGCTCGCATGACTGATGCTCAGGCCATCTACGACTATCTCGTCGACAAAGGCATCATCGTACGCAATCGCACTCGCGTCACCCTTTGCCACAACTGCTTGCGCGTAACTATCGGCTCAAAAACAGAAAATCAAGAGCTCCTCGCAGCCCTAAGAAATATCGAAGAAATATAAGTATATAGCTTGTATTTTTTTCATACAACATTCCTCTCCACAACCACAATCGAGACAACGATAGTCAACTCATAATTTGCCTATCATTGTCTCGATTATCATTCTTAATAAATCATAAATCACACAGCCAACACACAATAGTTTACAATTATATATATATCTTTGTAGATTTGATAATGAAAAAATAGATTTATATAATTATGATTACTCAAGAAGAATTGCGGTCTATAATTCGGAAAAACAGGATTTGGGATGATACAGGCGCTACATTCATAATCATCGACGAGACTCTTAAAGTCTTGTTTGTCAACAATTCTCCCGTAGACGAGAATACAAAGATGTGCCCTGGCGATTTGCTGAAATGTGCAAACGCCATAGAGGAAGCAAAAGGCTGTGGCTTTCATAAGAATTGTGCCACATGCCAGCTTCGCAACATGCTGAAGAAATCTCTACACACCAAAACGAGGTTGACTGCCGACAGCGATATGTTGGTAGACAATGATTGTATATTTAGCGTTCATGTCATTTCAACTCCTTTCATCCACGAAGGCAAAACATACGCAGCAGTAATATTGGTCGACAAAACCGACCAATATCGCGAATTTATGATGGAGCGAATATTCTTCCACGACCTTATCAATCTCACAGGTGCCCTCAACGGCTTGCTCGAATGTGCAGAGTTTGAAGACCCCAAAGAGATTATCAAAATGACCAAGAGCATTTCTAAGCAATTGTCAAGCGAGATTGCAGCTCAACGCGACCTCGTCTATGCCAAAAACGGCAAACTTGAGCCTAACATTTCTCACTTCAAGGCAAACAGCGTCGTACAGTTCATCAAAGACAGCCTTTGCCCAATAGCTAAAGAGCGCTATGGTGTAATCGTCAACATCAATTCCACGATCACCGACGAGGAGATAGAGTCTGACAAGTCGCTTATCAATCGTGTGCTCACCAACATGGGCAAAAACGCATGCGAGGCAAGTCTCAACTCCACTATCACATACAACATCCACTCCACCGACGACAAGATTATCTTCTCCGTCCACAACGATGCCGTGATACCAGCCAAACAGCAGCAACGCATCTTCATCTATGGCAACTCTTCGAAAGGCGAAGGTCGTGGTCTTGGCACTTATAGCATGAAGCTCATTGGCGAAACCTATCTCCATGGCCGCGTATGGTTCAAGTCAGAAGAAGGTTTCGGCACCGAATTCTACTTCGAAATAGATCGCGCAAAGTAGGTTCGCTTTATCAAAAAAATGCACATTATGCACATACAAGAAAGCTTTATTTGTGGCAAGCATACAGCTGCCGACTGCGAAGACGGCATGGTGATAACACCCCACTTTGCAGCCGTAATAGATGGTAGCACAAGCAAAACACCCCTGCGCCTCAACCCCACGATGAAGAACGGACGCTTCGCTATGCTCATCATCAGCGACTACATACAGCAGATGCCTCCCTGCGCCACCATCGACGACTTCTGCCAAGGCGTCACCATGCGAATAGCCAACGAATATGCCAAACTCGGCATCACAGCCCAAATGACGGCTCATCCCGAAGAGCGCCTCACAGCCTCTGCAATCATCTACAGCCATCAGCGACAAGAAGTATGGATGGTGGGCGACTGTCAAGCCATCATCGATAACAAATATTACGACAATTCCAAGCCTTTCGAACAAGAAATAGCCCTACAGCGAGCTAAGCTCATCAAGAACGGCATGTCACCCACAGAGGCCCGCCGCACCATAGAGCCACAACTCATACAAGCTATGCTCGAAGGACAAAATCGACAGTATGCCGTTATCGATGGCACACCTATTTATATGCCAGGTACTCGCACCATCCCTGTATCCCGCTCCGTGGTCCTTGCCTCAGATGGCTACCCCACTCTGCATCCTACCCTCAACGATAGCGAAGCAGCATTAGCCCAACAATTAGCCAACGACCCACAAAATATCGCCACCTTCATAGCCACCAAAGGTCTTGTAGAAGGCAACTCCAGCTTCGACGACAGAACCTATATCAGCCTCACGGTTTAAGGCAATTATGCCATCGACGATGTTACCACCCCAAGGGGCAAAACCTTTCGACTCATCAATCTCCCATTCTATTATGTAGGAATGATCGATAAAGTGTTGAGCAATATCGAAAATAAGTTAACAGAATGACCTTCAGGAAAAGACAGACATCCGAACAAACGAACATCCGAACAAACGAACATCCGAACAAACGAACAATAAGCAACATTTAGTGTTTAGCTAACTAAACAAATAATATTTATAATATATATAATATAATAATTATTATATTATATATATTATAATTTTTCGCCACACCTCAAAATCTCTTATTGTTCGGATGTTCGTTTGTTCGTTTGTTCGGATGTTCGGATGTTCGGGTATGTTAAATTTAAAAACGCCCTTTTACTAACACCACTTTAGCTAACGCCACCAACTCCAATTGTTAAAATATCGAGGCTAAAAGTTAAAACTCGGACAAAAGCGGACACAAGCGGACATAAGCGGACAGTAGACTATCCGAATGTTGTAACTTCGCATCAGAAACCAACGAGCCACAAGCAAGCATTAATCCTCACAGCAAATAGCACGGCAACAACAGCACACAAAGCCCTAAAAAGCAGATAAGGCGCACAAGCTTATGCGACTACTCGAAAGGCGCCACGCGAGTAATCGAAAAAGCACATGCGAATAGTCGAAACGGCAGGAGCGAATAATCGAAACTGCAGGAGCGAATAGTCGAAACGAAACACAACGAAACTACCGGGACTACAACTCCACCGAGAGTTTTTCGTTGGCGAGGATGGTGCAAGGAAAGATGGCTTGAGCCTCGGATAACAGAATTTGCTCATTCTCGTAGCGCGACGAGAAATGGCCGAGCATGAGGGTCTGGACATGAGCATCTCGAGCCACACGGGCAGCCTGAGCAGCCGTGGAATGATAGTAGAGACGAGCACGATCTTCGGAATCGGAAGCGTAGGTGGCTTCGTGGTATAATAAGGTGACATTCTCGACAAGCTTATATAGCTGCGCCATATAGCGGGTGTCGGAACAATAGGCATAGCTGCGAACAGGGTCGGCAGGGAATGTGAGACGCTCGTTTGGAATAACGTCGCCCTCTTCGGTTGTCCACGAGGCTCCAGCACGGATATTGTTGAGCTGCGACAAAGGCACATGATAGAAGTCTACCATTTCGCGATTGATATGCCTGTTGCCTGGTTTTTCGCGGAACAGGAATCCGCAACATGCTATGCGATGCGACAGAGGTATGGTTTCGATGGTTAGGCTGCGGTCTTCGTAGATAACTTTATTCTGTGTGGTGTCTACGCCATGAAACACCACCTCGTATTCCAGTCCCTGACAAAACATTTCGAGCATAGCATTGAGCATAGGCTCGAAACCTGCAGGAGCATAGATATGCAAAGGTGCTGTGCGACCAAGCATGCCAAAGGTGGAGATTAAGCCTATGAGCCCGAAGCAATGGTCGCCATGCAGATGTGATATGAAGACGGCGCTGAGGCGTGTGAATTTGATACGCGACAAGCGCAACTGCGTTTGGGTGCCCTCGCCACAATCTACCATGAAGCATTTGCCGCGGACTTCTACTATCTGCGACGAACAGTTATGTTTCAATGTTGGTGTGGCGCTACCGCAACCGAGGATATGAACTCTGAATGGTTCCATGGTCTGTTATTGTTGTCTCTTGTAAGCGAAGATGCCGTCGGCGGTCTCCAGGCATAGAGAGTCGGGACCGAGCACATCAATCTGGAAAGTGTCGGAGTTAATGATGATGTTGCCATTGTTGAGTTTCCACGATGTCCATGGATTTGTTTCGGCTTTTACAGCCGACTCCACGATGCCTCCTTCGCGAATCTCGAAACTCTTGTCGATGCTGGTCCATTTGCCCAAAAGCGATGTGATATTGACAACCTTGTCAGCCACCTGTTCGCCATCAGCCGTGTGGGAAACTACAGCCACACGGTCGCCAGCCAAAAGACCACCAAGAACTGTAGGCACATCAGCGTCGGCATCGGCAAGCATAAATTCGAGAGTGTCGCCAACGTCGGTAATAACCTCAAGGGTGTGCATGGCTGTACCCTCGCCCACAATGCCGTATACTGAGCTGTCGGCAATAGCCTCTGTGATAGTGGTGTCGGCATCAGAGTCGGCAGGCTGTGCAGCATGACGTGAGTCGCAGGCTGCAAATAGCATCAAAGCCACAACAGACAATGATGATAAACATGTTATTGTTTTCTTCATATATTTCAAAAGTTTTTTGGGGGTTACATTTTAGTCATCGGGGGTGAGTAAGTCGGAAAGACTTTACTCCTGCGCTTTAGCCTCGTTCCAAAGCTGGTCCATTTCGCCCAATGTCAGGTCTTTGATGTTGCGCCCTGCAGCCTTAGCTTTAGCCTCGATATAGTTGAAGCGGTGAGTGAACTTTTGGTTGGTGCGCTCAAGAGCGTTGTCAGGATTGAGCTTATATAGGCGTGCAGCATTTACCACGCTGAATATGAAGTCGCCAAGCTCAGCCTCAGAGCGGTCGCGGTCTTCGTTGCGAAGTTCTGTTTCCAGTTCGCCAAGTTCTTCGCGCACCTTAGCCCAGACGTCGCCCTTGTCTTCCCAATCGAAGCCCACGTTGCGAGCCTTGTCCTGTATGCGATAAGCTTTGATGAGCGAAGGTAGCGCATTAGGCACACCCGAGAGTACGGTCTTGTTGCCATCCTTCTCTTTTAGCTTCAGCTGTTCCCAGTTTTGTATCACCTGCTGAGCCGTTTTCACCTCTTCACCATCAGCATTCTCAGCCTTCTCTTCGCCATAAGGCAATGGCTTAGGGTCGGGAGCGCCAATCTGCGAAGGATGGTATACGTGCGGATGACGGAATATCAGCTTGTCGACAAGGGCATTGCAGACATCGGCAATATCGAAATCGCCAGTCTCGGAACCTATGCGAGAATAGAAGCAGATATGGAGCAGCACATCGCCAAGCTCCTTGCAGATGTTGTGGGTATCAGATTTTGAAATGGCATCGGCAAGTTCAAACACCTCTTCGATGGTGTTTGGTCGCAACGACTCGTTAGTTTGCTTGCGATCCCAAGGACATTTTTCGCGCAGAGTGTCTACCACATCGAGCATTCTGCCAAAAGCCTTTAGTTTTTCTTCACGTGTATGCATTATGATATGATTTTTGTAGAGTTGTGGCTATAGTTTGTTCATTATTGAGCCTTACCCCTATTTATTTGTGCAAAGTTAATGGTTTTAGGCGAAAATTTCGTAATTTTGCACCGATTTTATAATAAGAAAACAAGTAAAACAAATAACAATATGGAATTAGCAAGCAAATACGACCCACAGGCTGTGGAGTCGAAATGGTATCAGTACTGGCTTGACAACAAACTTTTCAGCAGCAAGCCAGACGGTAGAGAACCATACACTATAGTAATACCTCCACCAAACGTAACTGGTGTGTTGCACATGGGACACATGCTCAACAACACTATTCAGGATATCCTTGTGCGCCGTGCACGTATGGAAGGCAAGAACGCATGCTGGGTGCCTGGTACCGACCACGCATCTATCGCTACCGAGGCTAAGGTGGTGAAGCGTTTGGCTGAGCAGGGCATCAAGAAGCACGACTTGAGCCGTGAGGAATTCTTGAAGCACGCTTGGGACTGGACTCACGAGCATGGTGGCATCATCCTTAAGCAGTTGCGCCGTTTGGGTGCTTCGTGCGACTGGGACCGCACAGCCTTTACCATGGACGAGAAGCGTTCGAAGAGCGTTATCAAAGTGTTTGTAGACCTATACAACAAGGGACTCATTTATCGTGGTTTGCGCATGGTAAACTGGGATCCAAAGGCACAGACAGCTTTGAGCAACGAAGAGGTGGTTTACAAAGACGAGCAGTCGAAGCTATATCATCTGAAATATTATGTTGACGGACTTGCAGCCCTCGATAACGAGGAGGCGCTGAAGGCTGAGGGCAACATCATCCACAAGGATGAAAAGGGATATTATGCTGTAGTGGCTACAACTCGTCCTGAGACTATCATGGGCGATACCGCTATGTGTATCAACCCTAAGGACCCAAAGAATCAATGGCTGAAGGGCAAGAAGGTTATCGTGCCATTGGTAAACAGAGTGATTCCTGTTATCGAAGACCGCTACGTAGACGTAGAGTTTGGTACTGGATGTTTGAAGGTTACTCCAGCCCACGACACCAACGACTATATGCTCGGCAAGACTCACAACCTTGAGACTATCGACATCTTTAATGCCGACGGTACTATATCTGAGCAGTCGCCACTATATGTAGGCATGGACCGTTTCGAATGCCGCAAGGTTATTACAAAGGATCTTGAGGCTGCAGGATTGATGGAGCGCGTAGAAGACTATAACAACAAGGTGGGCTATTCGGAGCGTAATCCTGACACCGTAATCGAGCCACGCCTCTCGTTGCAATGGTTCCTCAAGATGCAGCACTTTGCCGACATCGCTTTGCCTCCTGTAATGGATGGCGAAATGAATTTCTATCCTGCAAAATATAAGACCACATACAAAAACTGGCTCGACAACATTCAGGACTGGTGTATCTCGCGCCAGCTATGGTGGGGTCATCGTATTCCAGCCTACTTCTATGGCGAGGGCGAAGACGACTTCGTAGTGGCAGAGACTGCAGAAGAGGCTTTGAAGCTTGCACAGCAGAAGTCGGGCAAGGCTGATATGAAGCTTGAAGACTTGAAGCAAGACGAGGATGCTCTCGACACATGGTTCTCATCATGGTTGTGGCCTATCTCGCTCTTCGACGGTATCAACAACCCTGACAACGAGGAGATAAACTATTATTATCCAACAAGCGACTTGGTGACTGGTCCGGATATCATCTTCTTCTGGGTGGCACGTATGATTATGGCTGGCGAAGAATACATGGGCAAATTCCCATTCAAGAATGTATACTTCACAGGTATCGTGCGCGATAAGCTCGGTCGCAAGATGTCGAAATCGCTCGGCAACTCGCCTGACCCTATTGAGCTTATCGAGAAGTTTGGTGCCGACGGCGTACGTATGGGTATGATGCTCTCGGCTCCTGCAGGCAACGACATCCTCTTCGACGAGAGCCTCTGCGAGCAGGGACGCAACTTCAACAACAAGATATGGAATGCCTTCCGCCTGGTTAAGGGATGGGAAACTGCCGACATCGAGCAGCCAGAGGCTAACAAGGTGGCTGTGAAGTGGTTTGAGGCTAAGTTGAAGGAGGTGAATGCTGAGGTCAACGACTTGTTTAAGAAGTATCGTATCTCTGAGGCCTTGATGGCTGTATATCGCTTGTTCTGGGATGAGTTCTCATCTTGGTATCTTGAGATGGTGAAGCCTGAATATCAGAAGCCTATGGACAAGGCGTCTTACGATGCTACACTCCGCTTCTTCGAGACATTGCTTAAGATGCTCCACCCATTCATGCCTTTCATCACCGAAGAGTTGTGGCAGAACATCTACGAGCGCAAGGATGGCGAGTCTATCATGAGCGATAAGTTGGAACTCGAGGCTCCTACTGCCGACGAGCAGGCGCTGACAGCAAACATCGAACTGCTGAAGCAGATTATCGGTGGCGTGCGCACTATCCGCAACCAGAAGAACATCTCGCCACGCGAGGCTTTGAAGTTGCAGATTGTGGGTGCCAACGAGCTTGAGGCTTACAACTGCATATTGGCTAAGATGGCTAATCTCGACGAGATTGCTGTGGTAAACGAAAAGGACGGCACAGCATCAGCATTCATGGTTGGCACAACAGAATATGCCGTGCCACTTGGCGACAAGATTGATGTGGCTGCTGAAATCGAAAAGGCAGAGGCTCAGCTCAAGCACCTTGAGGGATTCTTGGCAGGCATCAACAAGAAGCTATCTAACGAAAAATTCGTAGCTAACGCTCCTGAGGCTGTCGTAGCTCTTGAGCGCAAGAAGAAGAGCGACTCTGAGGAGAAGATTGCTGCCTTGAAAGAGACTATCGCAGAACTCAAAAAATAAAGTATGCACAACCGACTATCTTTCATAGCCATCGCTATGGTGATGGCTATGACTACCATATTTTCATCCTGCTCAGATAAAGATGAGCAGGATGAAACTGGTTATACGCAGCAGTCGATATTGGTATTTATGCCTTGGAGCGACAATAGTTTGCACCAATGGCTAATGGCTAATCTCGATAGTATAAAAGCTGGCATTAAGGCTCAGAAGGGACTCAAGAATACTCGACTCTTTGTGGCTGCAGCAAGCAACAGTAGCAAAGCCGAACTATACGAGATTACATATAAGAATGGCGTTTGCAAGCATACTTCCATACAGTCTTACAACTCTAAAGACTGGACCACAGCCGAGGGCATAGCCACAATAATAAATAAGGTGAAGGAGCGCTCTAATGCTTTGAACTATGCTATGATTATTGGTTGCCACGGCACAGGATGGACAGGCAAAAATGATTGGCTGGATTATCCTAACATGGCTAAAGCCTATGGCATGCAGTATGCGCAAGACAAGATAGGCAACTATCCTCTGACAAGATTCTTTGGTGCTGTAGGCCGTGGGTTAGAAGAATATCGCATCGACATCAGTACCCTTTCGGAAGCTATAAAGCAGACCAATACCAAGATGCAATACATATTGTTCGACAACTGCTATATGGCAAACGTGGAGACTGCCTACGAGATGAAGGATGTGACAAACTTTATGGTGGCATCTACGAGCGAAATTATGGGTGTCGGTATGCCATATAAAGCTATGTGGAGCTCATTGGCTTCGCAAACTCCCAACTATAGTCAGATGGTGAATACCTACTATAATTTCTTTTCTTCATATTCTAATCCTTATGGTTCGATTGCAGCCATCGACTGCCGACAAATGGACGACTTGGCTAAGATTATGAAGGAGATAAATGCTTCTTATTCTTTCGACGCTTCGCTGCGGGATAGTGTGCAGGTGCTGGATGGTTTCAATACCGCCATGTTCTACGACCTTGGCAGCTATGTAGACAATCTTTGCCAAGACGAGGCTTTGAAGACTAAGTTTACAAAGCAGCTTAATAAGGTTGTGAAATATAAGAAATCGACAGAGAAACTGTATTCGTACCTTTATTATCAAGGTCCGACATACATTACAGTAAACGAATTCTCTGGTCTAACAACTTCTGCCCCAAGCATCAACCCTGTGGCTGAACGCGGATGGAGAAACACCAAGTGGGCACAAGATACAACAAACTAAAAGCCAATACCGCTACTAATGGCTAAATACCGCTACTAATGGCAAATGGTCGCTATAGCCATTGCGCCATGATGGGCCAACTAAGTTGCGGCGTGGCTTACGTCCGCCAAACTTTGCATCTTCCTCTGTGAGGAATGGTGCATCGTTGATGCGGCACGACAATCGCCTTTTCAGCATATTGTCATTTATCAATATATGGTCAAGACTTCCCCACTCTCCCTGATATCTATAAGTTCCCTTAGCACCATTACTGCCTTTTGCCGAGGCAGAAATGTTTGTCATACCATGGTTGCTGAAATATTTTAGCGAAGCATCCTTGGCATAGTCGTTGAAGTCGCCCACGACAACGATGTGAGCATCCTTATCGGCATTATTGATGGAGTCTATGACATGGCACACCTTCTCTGCCACGAGCATACGAAATTTCCTTGTTCTTAGTTCGCCTCCTGCCCTACTTGGTGCATGCACAACAAAGAGATGCAAGCTATTTATGGCATGAGTCTCGCCCTTCACATACAATATATCGCGCGTAGGACGTGAGCCCTCCGGCATCGGGACAGGTATGGAGGCATGAAAACGAGGATGAAAGGATGCTGGCGAATACATCAGCACCACATCGATGCCTCGAATGTCGGGCGAAGAGGTCATGATATATTCGTATTTTGCATTTCGCAATAGCGAACGCTTAGTAAGATCACGCATCACGGAGTCGTTTTCTACTTCGGTTAGGGCTACGATGTCGGGCAACATTAGCGTGGTAGAATCGCTACACGATAATATTGTCTGCCCTATGTTGTTTAGCTTCTTCCAATACTTGTTTGGTGTCCAATGGTATGTGCCATCGGGCAGAAAAGCATAGTCTTGTTTTAGGCTGTCGTGGTGGCAGTCGAAGAGGTTCTCGCAGTTAAGTTCTACGAGGGTTAGGAAAGAGGCTAATAGTAGGGAAAGCATTTTTAGTGAAGAGTGAAGAATTTAAGTGAAGAGTGAAGAGTGAAGAGTGAAGAATTTAAGTGAAGAGTGAAGAGTGAAAAATTAAATGGAAGTAATGAAGTTAGGATTTAGGATTAGGATGTTTGCATACAGCCTTTAATTCGCATTCATCGCATTTAGGCTTTTGGCTTTTGCATACATATCGCCCATGCAATAGTAGCCAATGGTGGGCACGACTGGCAAGCGAGGGTGGGATATTCTTCATCAATGTTGTTTCCACCTTCTGCGGAGTGTTGTCGGAATCGGAAACAAGCCCTAACCTATGGCTCACTCTAAACACATGAGTGTCTACAGCCATAGCAGGTTTCTCAAACCATACAGCAAGCATCACGTTGGCTGTTTTTCTGCCTACACCAGGGAGCTTTGTAAGCTCGTCAATACTATCGGGCATCTCGCCACCATAAGCATCGGTGAGCATCTGCGCCATCTCCACAAGGTGTTTTGCCTTGGCATTAGGATAGCTAACGCTCTTCACATATTCCAATACTTCCTCCACTTCTGCCTTCGCCATTTCTGCGGCATTAGGATAGCGAGCAAAGAGGGCTGGCGTTACCATGTTTACACGGGCGTCGGTGCATTGCGCACTAAGCATTGTGGCAACGAGCAACTGGAAGGCGTTGCCGAAATTTAGCTCTGTGGTAACAACGGGCATCTTCTTGCCAAAATAATCAAGGATTAAGGTGTAGCGCTCTTTTCTTGTCATGCTGTATAATGAAATAAAGCCAGCCCCTCCGAGGTGGAAGGGTTGGCTATTTTTATAGTAAAATGTTTTATTCTTCTTCTGGTGTGATGAGCTTGTAGCCACGACCATGGATGTTGATGATTTCAATCTGATCATCATCCTTAAGGTGCTTACGAAGCTTGGTGATGTAAACATCCATAGAGCGAGCGTTGAAGTAGTTGTCGTCAATCCAGATAGTCTTCAAAGCATAGTCGCGCTGCAATATTTCGTTGGCATGAGCGCAGAGCAGAGCGAGGAGCTCATTCTCCTTTGTGGTGAGCTTAGTCTGCTTATCTCCGATAGAGAGGAGCTGCTTCTGAGTATCGAAAGTGAAGCGACCGATATGATAGATTGTATTCTCGCGAGTCTTCTTACCTTTTACTCGTCTGAGGATAGCCTCGATACGCATCACGAGTTCTTCCATAGAGAAAGGTTTGGTGATATAGTCGTCGGCACCAATCTTGAAACCTTCGAGGATATCTTCCTTCAATGTCTTAGCGGTGAGGAAGATGATTGGCAACTCAGCATTCTGCTGGCGAATATCCTGTGCGAGCGAGAAACCATCCTTCTTTGGCATCATCACGTCGAGCACGCAGATATCAAACTTTGTCTTTTGGAATTCTCTGTAACCAGCTTCGCCATCAGGACAAAGCACAGCCTCATAGCCCTTAGCCTGAAGATATTCACGGAGCAACATGCCGAGGTTCTCATCATCCTCGCACAACAAGATTTTCAAATTCTCTTCCATAGTTGTATTTTTTATTTATTAATGATTTCGTTATTTAATTCCTTTTTTATTTGGTTTCCTTTATTTGATTTCTTTTATTTGATTACGATGGCTACCCTTTTATAACAGGCAGCTTGATGGTGAAGGTTGTACCCTTGCCATATTCGCTCTCTACCTTTATCTCGCCACCGTGAAGGTCTACAACCTTTTGGACGTAGGCCAAGCCGAGACCGAAGCCCTTGGCATCGTGGACATTTCCTGTATGCACGCGGTAGAACTTATCGAATATCTTCTTAAGGTTCTCCTTCTTTATACCCAATCCTGTGTCGCGAATAGAGAGGTAAAGATGCTCGTCGTCGTTCCATGTGCGAAGATAAACATCGAGTGGCTTATCCATCTTGCGATATTTCACGGCGTTGTCCATGAGGTTGAAGATAACATTCTGGAAGTGCATCTCGTCGACATACATCGTAGAGTCGATAGCCTCAATCTCGGTATATATCTTACCGCCAGTATGCTCCACTCTGAGCGAGAACGACTTTGCTGTATTCTCCACCATCTCGTTGAGGTCGAGTTCCTTCTTCTTGAATACCGCCTTCTTCTTGTCAAACATCGACATCTGCAACACCTTCTCTACGAGGAATCTCAAGCGCTTAGTCTCGTCGTTGATCACGCCTCCGAGGTGTTCCATCATCTTCTCACTCTTTGCAACGCTCTTGTCGTTGAGCATCTGGGCAGCAAGCGAGATGCTGGCGATAGGAGTCTTGAGCTCGTGGGTCATATTGTTTATGAAGTCGTTCTTTATCTCCGAATATCTCTTTTGGCGGAATATCACCACGATGGTGAAGATAAAGGTTACGAGCAGCACCAATGTGAACACCACAGATGGTATCATAAAGCGGATGCTCGAATAGATATAGCTACTCATGTCGGGGAAGTGAATCTTAACAATGCCCATCTTGTTGGCAGGGTCGTTGCGGAAAAGCACCTGCGAGTAGGTATATTCTATGCCATCGCCAGTATAGTCAGGACAGCGGTAAACCTCGCGACCGTCGTGGGTGGTAACGGTGAAGTGATATGGTATGTTGATACCATTGTTCATCAACTCTGCCTTGATATCTTGGTCGAGGAGTCGGAAGTTGATGCGTTCTTTCAATGGTTTCTCAGAAGCCTGGTAGAGGATGTTGTAAACAACCTCGTCAAGTAGCGCTTTCTGGTATACATATCTATTCTTCACTATCTCCTGTAGCGACTTGCTTGCCTCAGAAATAGAATTGCGGTCTGAGCGCAATATCATAGCCTTTGGCATCTGCGAAGGTCGTGTGGCAATAGTCTTTAGCTCGAACGAAGAGTATATGGTGCCATCTTTGCCTATCACTGAATATTGGTGTGAATGCTGAACGGTGCCATCGTCTAAGTCACCACTACGTGTGCCCACAGAGTCACGCTTAAAGGCTTTGCGTTCAGTTTCGTTGACATCCTTCTCCAAGTACTTAAGAGTTTGGTTCAACTCCAAGTTTCTTGAAGCTTGGTACAGCGCACGGTTCACCGACTCGTCGAACTGTTCCTTTTTCATATTAGCCATTTCCTGGATGTATGTGAGCTGCAGTCCGAGCAGAACCACAAACGACAGTCCCATTATTATGGCTATAGTCCATATCGTTTTCTTCTTCATGTCGCAAAGATAGTTATTATCTTAATTGATTAACATTTCAACGTTAACAAAGTGCATCTTATTCGTCAATATTAACACTTTTGATGGATTTTAGTTGCATATATTTAAGTAAATACAAAAAGGAAAACATAAGAGAGAGTATAAAATAGTAAATAGAAAAAGGTGGCGCTTTATCATTATTGATATGCGCCACCTTTTTATTATGGAAAGAAGTGAGGAGAAAAGAGAAGAAAAGGGAAAAGGGAAAAGGGAAAAGGAAAACAGGGAAAGGGTGAGGGTGAGGGTGAGGCAAAGTGCAGCAACCGAGTTGCTGCAAACTCAACCCTTGGGGTATTTAATTCTTCACTCTTCCCTCTTCACTCTTCACTAATTTTCTTCACTCTTCCCTCTTCACTCTTCACTAATTTTCTTCACTCTTCCTTCTTCTCTTCCTTCTTCTCTTGCTCCTTAGCCAAATACTCAGGGAGCTTAAGTCCTGCCATATCGAAGAGCTCATGGAGAGGAGGTACAGATTTCATCAAGCCAGAAACGAAGTTGGCAGTAGATCCCTTGCCATCGGCTGAGTTGCCACCATCCCAAACTGTAACGTGTTCGATATTGATACCCTTGACTGCCTCCACCTGAGTCTTAACGAGTTCAGGCAACTTCTCGAGCAACAACAGCATATAAGCCTTGTTGGCATCGCCACCTGCTGCAAGTACCATCTCCTTATAACCCGAAGCCTGCTTGGTGAGCACCTCATAGAGACCCTTAGCCTCAGCTTCCATCTTAGCGAATGTAGCATCAGCCTCACCCTTAGCATTTACGCGAACCTTCTCAGCCTCAGCTTCAGCCTCGATGATACGGCGGCGCTTCTCTATCTCTTGTGGCACAAGGATGTTGGCATTCTGAGTAGAACGCTCACGCTCTGCACGAGCCTCCTCGGCAATCTTCTGTGCAGCATAAGCCTCTTCCAAAGCCTTAGCCTCTTGCACCTTCTCTGATGCTATAGCCTTGCGCTGAGCCTCAGCCTCACGCTCACGGCGATAAGCCTCAGAAGCAGCGATGGCAACCTTAGCCTCGTTTTCACCCTTCACAGCCTCGGCATTAGCCTCAGCAGTACGAACGCGAGTTTCACGGTCGGCTTCTGCCTTACCAATTTCACCTATCTTATCTTGCTCAGCCACACGCACCTTAGCCTCATTGATAGCCTTAGCGGCAGCCTCACGACCAAGAGCCTCGATATATCCCGACTCGTCCTTGATATCGGTAACATTGACGTTGATGAGTCGCAAACCAATCTTCTTCAATTCCACCTCTACATTGGCAGAGATACTCTCAAGGAACTTATCGCGGTCGGAATTCAACTCCTCGATGCTCATTGTAGCAATAACAAGACGAAGCTGACCAAAGAGGATATCACGAGCCAATTCCTGAATCTGACCAGCATTAAGACCAAGCAAACGCTCAGCAGCGGCAGCCATGCTATCAAGCTCTGTAGAAACACCAACGGTAAATCGGCAAGGCACATCCACACGGATATTCTGTTTAGAAAGTGCATTGGTGAGGTTGGCATCTATAGAAATAGGTGTAAGACTAAGATACTGATAGTCTTCTATGATAGGCCACACGAAGGCACCACCACCATGCACACACTTTGCCGACGATTTAGACTTTCGTCCACCATAGATAACCAAAATCTTATCTGAAGGACAACGGCGATAACGATTAATCAAAGCAAGGAGAGTGCCCACAACAAGCACCAGCAAAGCTAAAATTACATAAACAGATTCAATCATAATATTATTATTTATTTAGTTTTTCTACTTTTAATATATTCTTGTCTATAACCTCCAAAATGCGCACCTTGGCACCAGTAGGAATAAATTCCCCATCGCTACAGGCATCAAGTTCGTGCACAGAACCACGCACGCTAATCTGCACCTTGCCTACTCCCACATTATTTGCAGGAATACGAAGATATACGGTGGCTGTTTTGCCCACGCACTCTTCAATATTGAAAGCGGCATTATATTCAAGATGACGAACATTCTTATAAAGGAGCCTTATCACCCACACAAACAAAACTCCGGTAGCCAAGGCTACAAGAACTATTGCTAAGACATTGCGAGTGAGTTGGCATATGCTGAGACCACCCCAGCCAAAACCCAAGAGAAAATTAACGAAGGCACGAACTGTAAAGAGCGAGACACCTCCGCCAAGATCCATTGTGTCGGGACCATCAAAGTCGACGCAAACATCACTTGAGTCCATTCCGATAAGCGTAAGTAAGAGTTGAATTACAAAAAAGAATGAGCTAATCATTGCGCAAACCCAAAACACCTGTTCCAAGGATGGGAGCATCATAAACCAATTATAAAAGTTGTCTACCATAAATTAAGTGAAGAGTTAAAAGTGAAGAACGAAGAATTAAATAGTTTGCATGCGGAATAAAAGTAAAAAGTGAAGAGTGAAAGTGGAGGGTGAAGGGGAAGGTTAAGAATTAAATAGTTTTATAAACCATTAGATTCTTCACTCTTCGTTCTTCACTCTTCACTTAAATTCTGCACTTATATTTTATTCCTCTTCCTCAGAAGCGTGAGCATCGATGAGCTGCTGCTGGATATCGTTAGGAACAAGTTCGTAGCTTGCGAACTTTGTTGTAAACGAAGCACGGCCACCAGTCAATGAGCTCAATGCTATACTATAGTTAGAGAGTTCCTTCAATGGAATCTTAGCCTGAAGCTTCTGATAACCAGCCTCAGAGTCCATACCCATGATGAGGGCACGACGTCCCTGAAGGTCGCTCATCACATCGCCCATAAAGTCTGAAGGTACATAAACCTCGAGGTCGTAGATAGGCTCGAGAATCTTAGGACCTGCATTCTTGAATGCCTCAGAGAAGGCATGACGAGCAGCGAGCATGAACGAAAGTTCGTTAGAGTCTACAGGGTGCATCTTACCATCGTAAACGATAACTCGTACGTCGCGAGCATAGCTACCTGTCAACGGACCAGACTCCATGCGCTCCATGATACCCTTGAGGATAGCAGGCATGAAGCGAGCATCGATAGCACCACCTACTACAGAGTTGATGAATACCAACTTGCCACCCCACTCGAGGTTAACTTCCTCACGGCCCTTGATGTTCATCTTGAACTCCTGACCATTAAACTTATATGTTGTTGGGTCTGGCATACCCTCTGCGTATGGCTCTACGATAAGGTGAACTTCACCAAACTGTCCGGCACCACCACTCTGCTTCTTATGACGATATTCGGCACGAGCCATCTTGGTGATAGTTTCGCGATAAGGAATCTTAGGTTCACCAAACTGCACCTGAATCTTCTCGTTGTTTTCCAAACGCCACTTCAATGTGCGGAGGTGGAATTCACCCTGACCATGAACGATAGTCTGGCGCAACTCCTTAGACTGCTCTACAACCCATGTTGGATCTTCCTGGCGCATCTTCAGCATAGCAGCCATAAGCTTCTCTGTTTCAGCAGAGTTTACAGCCTTGATAGAACGAGAATATTTTGAGTTAGGATATTTAATGAAGTCGAAATGCTGTTCTGTATCCTTACCGTTGAGAGTATTTCCTGTCTTCACGTCCTTAAGCTTAACAGTACAGCCGATATCGCCAGCACAAAGCTGATCTACAGGAATACGGTTAGCACCAGCGCAAGCATAAATCTGACCAATACGCTCCTTAGAACCACGGTCGGCATTCGACAAGTCGTCGCCTGGCTTAACGCTACCACTCATCACCTTGAAGTAAGAAACCTCACCGATATGTGGCTCCATACCAGTCTTGAAGAAATACAATGACTCAGGACCGTTAGAATCAGGAGTAACCTCTTCGCCACGAGTGTTGTGCAACTTAGGCATCTCGCTAACGAAAGGAACTACATTACCCAAGAATTCCATCAAGCGGCGTACACCCATATCCTTGCCTGCGCAAACGCAGAATACTGGGAATATAGAGCGTGTAACCAAACCCTTGCGGATACCCTCGCGAAGTTCATCTTCGGTAAGAGTTTCCTCCTCGAAGAATTTCTCCATCAATCCCTCATCGTTCTCGGCAGCAGCCTCAACGAGAGTCTTGTGGAGCTCCATGGCTTTGTCCATTTCTTCTGCAGGGATATCCTCAATGACAGGAGCACCACCCTCAGGCTTCCATGAATACTTCTTCATCAACAGCACGTCAATCAAAGAATTGAAACCAGGGCCTGTAGAAATAGGATATTGTATCTGAACACACTTAGGACCATAAATCTCCTGCATGCTTGCTATGATAGCGTCAAAGTCGCACTTATCGCTATCAAGCTGATTGATAAGGAAGATTACAGGTTTTTTAAGTTTCTCGGTGTAGCGGAAATGGTTTTGAGTACCAACCTCTGGACCATACTGTCCGTTGATAAGAATAACAGCCTCATCTGTTACGTTGAGTGCTGTGATGGTACCACCCACGAAGTCATCAGAACCTGGGCAGTCGATGATATTAAGTTTCTTATTATTCCATTCTGTATGGAATACAGTTGGGAATACAGAATATCCATATTCCTGCTCTACAGGGAAATAATCACTAACCGTATTCTTGGCTTCCACTGTGCCACGGCGCTTAATGATGCCTGCTTCAAACAACATACTCTCGGCAAGAGTGGTCTTGCCTGAACCCGCACTGCCAACAAGGGCAATGTTTTTGATTTCATTAGTCTGATATACTCTCATATCAAAAGATTTAAGTTGTTAGTAATATAGTTCTGTAAAAGGTTCGAATAGAGTAAAACTCAAATTCTGCCGTCTAAGTTAGAACTTTTTTGCGACACAACCAAGAAAAAGAGCATAAAGATGGCAATATTTTTACACTTATTAGTATTTTGCAAATAGTTATTAGTAATTTTGCACCATTATGACAGGATTATACATTCACATACCCTTTTGTGCAAGCCGCTGCATTTATTGCGGATTCTACTCCACCACCCTGCCCGAGCTTCAAGATAAATATGTAGATGCTCTATGCCGAGAGATGGAGCTTAGAGCTGCATTGCCTGATGCAGATAAGCATATCTCAACAATATATCTTGGTGGTGGCACACCATCGCAACTTACGCACGACAATCTCGAGCGTCTGTTCCTATATATATATAAGGTGTATGATGTAGACCCCAATGCCGAGATTACTATGGAGTGTAACCCCGACGATGTTACTCCAGAATTGCTCCGTGGATTGCCCGTAAACCGTGTGAGCATGGGCATGCAGACTTTCGACAATAACCGTTTGAAGTTTCTGCATCGTCGACATGATGCCAGCGAGGCTATACGTGCTGTCGATATTCTGCGCCAAGCTGGAATCCATAATATCAGCATCGACCTTATGTTTGGTTTCCCTGAAGAAACTCTCGACGATTGGCGCGCCGATATCAGTCAAGCTCTGACCCTAAAGCCTGAGCATATCTCTGCCTATAGTTTGATGTATGAAGAGGGAACTGCTCTTGGCAGAATGCTTGAACAAGGAAAGGTTAAGGAGATTGACGAAGAGCTTAGCCTTGAAATGTATAATGTTTTGATAGATACCCTTAGCGCTAATGGCTACGACCACTACGAGATAAGCAACTTTGCTCGCATAGCTGCCGATGGCACCTCGTTTCGCTCACGCCACAACAGCAGCTATTGGCACGACATTCCATACCTTGGCATAGGTGCTTCGGCTCATTCCTACAACAAGGCAACAAGAAGTTGGAACGTAGACAACATAAAGAAATATATCGAGGCAATAAGCAATGGCATATTGCCTTCTGAGAGCGAGATTATCGATAGCGATACCCACTACGACGACCTCATAACAACAGCCCTTAGAACAAAGGAAGGTATCAACATCAACGAGCTGGAAGAAAAATATCGTCATCATCTACTCACCGAGGCTCAACGCCATATCGCCCAAGGCTTATTAACCCTAACAGACAATCGTCTGAGCTTAAGTCGCAAGGGCTTATATGTGAGCGATATGGTGATGAGCGATTTGATGATGTAATTACTTCTTCAAGGCTTCCATGATGTTGGCAGGCGGACGCTGTGCTTGTAGCTCACGCTTCATAAAGTCCATATATGGTGCCACATGCGAATAATATTGGAAGTAGCCTTTGCAGAGATAGTTTAAGCCCGGCTCGCCATACTTATCTTTCTCGAAGCGATTCTTTGGACATTCGCCATGACATGCAAACTCCATATCACACTCCTTGCATTGGCGTGGCAAAGAAGTATGCTTCAGTCGGCTAAAGGCATGCTGCTTGTCGCCATATAGCATTTCTATCAATGTGTGGTCGCGAATGTTGCCAAGCTTATATTCTGGGAACACAAAGTGGTCGCAGGAATATACATCGCCATTATGCTCCATAACGCCTGCATGACCGCAATTCTTTGAATAAGCACAGATGCCTGGCAACACTCCCATCCAGTTGGCAAGAGTACAGTCGAAGATTTCCACAAACATCTTGCCCACATCATTGTGCACCCACTCTTCGAAGATAGCACAAAGGAAGTTACCCCATTGTTCTGGCGTCACCGAGAAATCTGCAAGCGGAATCTCATGATTGTCGGCAAGGCTTGCCAATGTGCGTCCATCCTGATGCTGAGTCAATCGCTCCACGATAGGAGTAAACTGCAAATATTGGCAACCATTTTCCTTAAAGAAATGATAAAACTCCAAAGGATGGTCGGCATTATATGCGTTCACCACCGCCATAGCATTCCATTCCACATGATGCTTCTTCAAGAGTTCTATGCCGTGCATCACCTTCTGCCACGAAGGGTTTCCCGTGGTGGTTAGTCGGTAATGGTCGTGATACTCCTGTGGACCATCGATAGAGATGCCAACCAGCCAATTATTCTGTGCAAAGAATTCACACCATTCGTCTGTAAGCATAGTGCCATTGGTCTGGATAACATTATCTATGCGGCGACCTCGTGCATATTTCTTTTGCAGAGCCAACGCCTTTTTATAGAAATCAATGGAGCTCATCAATGGTTCACCACCATGCCAGGTGAAGAGCACTTGTGGCATAGTTTGTGCCTCGATATACTCTCGTGTGAACTGCTCCAACATCTCATCGCTCATAATATGGCGATGAGATTTGTCGTAGAGGTTGTTCTTTTCTAAGTAATAACAATATTTGCATGCCAAGTTGCAATGCGCACCTGCAGGTTTCAGCATCACATACAGAGGCTTGGCAAATGGAGTTGCTATGTTGTCAGTAATAATATATTATATATAATATGGTCTATGGGAATCGTGGTAATGTGATTTGAAAGTCTGGACTGTCGGTATGCTCCTTTAGTATTGCTGCCAACAGTTCTGCCAACAGCTCAGGATGTTCGGCTGCCACATTGTGATCTTCGTGAATATCCGTTGCCAAGTTGTAGAGTCGAGGTTCGCCTTTCTCTACCACGAGCTTCCAGTCGCCCTTTCTCATACCTATTTGGTCGGTCTCATGGAATTCCCAATATAGATATTCGTGGTGTTTCTGTTCTGCATCGTTGCCCAAGAGTGTAGGAGCAATAGAGATACCATCGAAGCCCTCGCCAGCCAATCTCTTATTGGTATAGCGCTTAGCAAAGTTCTTTATTCCTGCAAGGTCGCAGAATGTTGGCATTAGGTCGTAGAAAGCAAACTGGGTGTCGTTGACTACTCCTGCCTTGATATGCTTTGGCCACCATGCAATGAAAGGTATGCGTATGCCACCCTCATAGCATTGGCGCTTCAATCCCTTTAATTTACCATCGCGACCAAAGAACTCTGGGTCGGCACCACCTTCTTCATGCGGACCATTGTCGGAAGTAAAGATTACCACGGTATTCTTGTCCAGCCCTTTAGCCTTAAGTTTTGCGAATACTTCGCCTACATATTGGTCGAGACGAGTTATCATGCCTGCAAACTGAGCGTGGGTATGAACAGAAGAATTGTATCTTGAATCTTCCCATCCGCCCCAAGTCTTATCATTAAAGAACTGTTTCTGATAGTTCTCCAAGATAGAATCTTCGGGTTGTGCAAGTTCGACATGAGGCAAAGTATAGGTCAAGAATCCTACAAAAGGATGTTGCGCATCTTGCTTGTCTATCCACTCCAAAGCTTTGTCGTGGATGATACGGGCTGAATATTGCGTACGTTTGAAATAATCTTTACCAAACATCGGATGTTGGATGTTTTGCTCCATCACCTCTCTCACCACAGCTGTATCGCCCAACGATTTGCTATATCGATTCAAAAAGTTTGGATAATATAGGTGAGCTTGGAATTGGCAAATGTAGCCATAGAATTCGGCACCTAAGAGAGCCGCAAAATACAAATTTGCTCTTTTGTCCATAAGGTTAAATATATTGTTAGTGAATAAATTCGAATTGTTGTTCATTTTGAGTTAACTATTTTGTTTTTACCACTTTCACCCAGTCTACCCACATTTCTACAGGTAGTTCATCGTCGTGAATCTCACCAACTCAAGTATTGTTGCCATTGAGGGTTCCACCGAGTGAGCAGTTAAGAATAAGATTGAACTTGAAGTCACAGAATGGAAATTGCAATTTATCTTTTTCTAAATGCATATTTATATATTAATATGCTGAAACAGAATTAATTACAGGACATCCCTTTGCATCATCAAATACGACGCGTATGCCATTTGTTGTTATTTCATCAAAGCGTAGTATACGCTTGTAGCCGATAGTTGTTGTTTCTTCATTAGGATCGAGTTTCACCCATTCTTTTCCTTGAAGGTAGTATACCGAGAAGGCTTTTACACGTTGTCCCAACGGAATGTGCTCTTGAAGCATAAGGCGTGAAATCTGTTTTGCCTTGCCAAGTTGAAACTCAATGCTTGCTCCTTTTACTTTCTTTGAAGCCCAGAATGTGTCGTAGTTACCGTCGGTGATATTCTTTCCTCCATTTTTGCCTTGCTGGCTGTCAACTTTAGGAGTTACACCCTTCAAAAGGTCTACCGCCAACTCTTGCTGTATCTTTTTGTGGAAATTAACGGCGTTTGCTGAGTCTACAGGGTGGATAAGACCATTTTTATCTACAGGGAAGTTGAGAAGCATTGTAGCATTGTGGCCTACACTTCTGTAGTAAAGGTCGCAGAGGTCGTCAACACTCTTCACTTTGCCATCTTCGCTCTCGTGGTAAAACCATCCTGGTCTGATTGACACATCACACTCGGCTGGAGTCCACTGATTTCCGTCTTCCCATCCATACTGGAGCTGCTTGTAGTTCTTGAATCCTGGAAAAACTGTGTTTGCAGGTATCATCGACCAGCAAGTTTCGCCAGCAAAACCATTTTCATTGCCTACCCAGCGGCATCCTGGACCACCATCGCCAAATACTGTGGCTTTTGGTTGAAGGCTATCTACAATTTCGAAGATTCTTGGGAAGTTGTAGTAGTTTCTTCGGTCAATAGTTCTTTTTTCTTCTGCTCCACCATACCAACCGTCGCCACCATTGGCTCCATCAAACCAAACTTCGAAGAGTTCGCCGTAGTTGCTAAGCAATTCTATGAGCTGGCGATGATAGAATTTAACGTAATATGGAGAACCGTAACTTGCTTGGTTTCTATCCCAAGGCGAGAGGTAAACTCCAAACTTCAACCCATGTTTCTTGCAAGCTTCGGAAAGTTCGCCTACCAAATCACCTTCACCATTCTTATAAAGGTGTATTGCGAATGCAATAGTCGGTGGTGTGTGTAGGCTAAAGGCAGAAACCGTCGTGATGTTTGGCTGTAAGGATTACTCCTTTCATACCTGCAGCCACCAAGGTCTTAGCCCATTGTTCGCAATCCAAATTTGTAGGATTAAAGGTCTTAACGTCTGTGTTGCCATATCCCCACTCCTTATCATTAAAGGTGTTAAGACCAAAATGGATGAAGGCGTAAGTTTCTAACTTTTGCCATTCCACTTGCTTGGCAGTAGGGATAGGTAGAACAGGTTCCACCTGGTTGGCGTTGCGCTGGGCTGTAGCTGTCATAGCTGTTCCCAGTAAGAACGCGAAGAGAAGAGACTTCTTCATATTACTGCTTAAATTATTAGGTTGTTTAGGTTATAGTAGTAACACTTAGGTTTAGTTAGTGATTACACTATTGGATGATATATGATACTGTTTTTTAGCTTCAATCATTTAGGAGTCTGTGTCTTGCCATGAGGCAAGCGCCTGTGATACCAGCGAGTCCTTTGAGTTCAGAGGTAACAATCTGCGAATCTTCGTTCATGATGTTGAGCGAATATTTTTTGATTCCCATGTTGACAGGCAATGTCAAGTAGTCGCCTGTTGCCGACATCTCACCTCCTACTACCAACATCTCTGGGTTGAAGATATTGATGATGCCTGCCAACTGCTTACCGAGTTCGTCGGCTATTTGTTGTAATGTTGCTACGCTAAGCACATCTTCTTTAGCAATGGCATCTAAGATATCATGCAACGAGAGTTCCTCTTTCTTATTTAAAACCTTATCGGAAAGTATTGAGACTTTTCCTTCAAGGATCTTCTGTGTCAACTTTCTCTTGAGAGCTCTGCCCGAAACTTCTGTTTCAATGCATCCAATCTTACCACAATGGCAGATGATGTTGTTGTTGTAGGCTGTCATGTGACCAAATTCACCAGAATATCCCGACTTACCGTAGTAGAGTTTACCGTCGATGATAATTCCGATTCCCAAGCCCCAACAGATGTTGACGAAGATTACATCTTTCAGTCCTTTACAACATCCTTTGCAGAATTCTGCGAAAGCCATGCTTCGAGTATCATTCTCTATGCAAACTGGAAGTTGGATTAATCCTGTGAGTGCTTCGGCAAGAGATTTATCCAGGAATGTATACATGTTATATGCTCTACCCTCGAAAGGATTCACACGTTCTGCAACATTCACACAAACCTGTAGGATTTCCTCTTTGCCGAATGGAAGACCTGCGATAAAGTCATTTACTATAGCGCTAAGTTTTTCCAAACTCTCAGGTGTGTTTTCATATATATAAGGTATTCTTGTCTTTTCTGTTATTAGATTCCCACAGAAATCGCTTGCTGCAAGTGCTAAACAATCCATCTCTGGATTTACACCAACAAAATAGCCTGCCGTTGGAACCAAGTCGTACTCCATAGGAATGCGACCAGAAGAGTTATCTCTCTTTCCCACCTCGCGAACAAGACCAGCCTTGATCAAGTCATTGAGAGCGGTAGTAGCAGTAGGCAGACTCACACCAATTCCCTTCGACATCTCAGGGATTGTTGAAGCTCCATTAGAGACAAATTGCTCCAACAATCTGCGCTGTGCAGAAGGCTTGGAATTTATCTTTCTAATATATTTTAGTAAGTCTGACTTCATAACTAATTTTTTTTATTTGCAAAGATAGTGGTTTTATACATCGCAGCAAGGTTTTTAGCGTTAATAAACCTTAAAGCGTAGTAAAATAATTCATTTTAAAACTTTTTCTGCCTCCAACTTCCCTATATAACTTATCATATTTATAGGCTTGAGAAAGAGAAAAAACTGAAATAAAACTTGAAATTCGTAACTAATTGATATAGTGTATACTTCCCACTTATTAACACTTATGAAAGACAAAAAAACACAAAAGTTAATTAGTTTTAGAAATATTAACCTTAAAATGCTTGCTTGTAATGATAAATGGTGTAACTTTGCAAAATAAAATATTTTAATAACTAAGCAATCATTAATAAAGAATTGATTAAGCGAAGCTAATACACCTATTACATAGGTATCACGAATCAACTTCAAAGACAAAGTATCGGAATATGGAATACGGCGCAAAGTCATTAGTAATCGGCCTGGATTTGGGCGGAACTAATTCCGTGTTTGGCATCATCGATAGAGAAGGCAAAGTGTTGACCACTACCTCTATCAAGACTCAGGGATACCAAAATGTAGAATCATACGTTGAGGATTCTGTTAAGTCAGTGATGCAAATCGTAGAGCAGGTAGGTGGTATGGAGAAGATTCATGCCATGGGTATCGGTGCTCCTGGTGGAAACTACTATAATGGAACAATTGAGCAAGCAGCTAACTTGGCATGGGCTAAAGGAGTTGTACCTTTGGCAGACATGTTTGCCAGCCGTTTGAACATTCCTGTAGCCATAACCAATGATGCAAACGCTGCCGCTATGGGCGAAATGATATATGGCGAAGCTGTTGGCATGAAAAACTTCGTAGAGCTAACCTTGGGAACAGGTGTTGGTTCGGGTATTGTAGCCAACGGTCAGCTTATTTATGGTTGCGATGGTTTTGCTGGCGAGCTTGGTCACATGGTGGTGGAACCAGAAGGCAGACCATGCGGATGCGGCAGAAAAGGTTGCTTAGAGACTTATTGCTCAGCAACAGGTGTGGTTCGCACCACTGTGGCAATGTTGGAAGAATCAACAGAGCCTACATCACTTAGAGATATTCCAAGAGAGGAACTTTCATCATACGAAGTATATAAAGCCGCTATGGCTGGCGATGCTATGGCTAAAGAGGTTTTCCGCCAAACGGGTAGAAGAATTGGTGTTGCATGTGCAAACATCGCAACCTTCCTTAGTCCTGAGGCTTTCATCTTCTTCGGAGGATTGGCACAGGCAGGCGACCTACTCTTCCATCCTATGGAGGAAGCATATAATGAGAATGTGCTCTCATTATATAAAGGTAAGGCAAAATTCCTAAAAAGTGGTTTAGATGGTGCCAAAGCAGCAGTCTTGGGTGCTTCAGCCATAGCTTGGAAACTATAAATTAGGCTAAGAAACTAATTACATATTGAAAATTAGATTAAACAACTAATTAAAATTTATAAAACATGCGCGTAATTATTGAAAAAAACTATGAAGAGCTCTCACGCTGGGCTGCTCGTCATGTAGTGGAGACTATAAATGCCTTCCAACCAACAGCAGAAAAACCTTTTGTTTTGGGTTTGCCTACAGGTTCATCACCTATGGGTATGTATGCAGAAATCGTAAAAGCCGTGAAGGCTGGCGAAGTTTCGTTTAAGCATGTGCTCACCTTCAACATGGATGAGTATGTTGGTTTACCAGAAAGCCACCCAGAAAGCTATCACTCATTTATGGCTAACAACCTCTTCAACCACATCGACTGCCCAAAGGAGAATATTCATATCCTTAATGGCAATGCCGAGAATTTGGAAGAGGAGTGCAAGAACTATGAAAAGATGATTGAAGAAGTTGGTGGTATCGACCTCTTTATTGGTGGTATCGGTCCTGATGGTCATATTGCTTTCAATGAACCATTCTCTTCACTCACCTCACGCACACGAGTAAAGACTCTTACTACCGATACTCGCATCGCTAACTCACGTTTCTTCGGTGGCGACATGAACGCAGTACCAAGCACAGCTCTTACTGTAGGTGTTGGTACCGTAATGGCTGCTAAGGAAGTGATGATTCTTTGCAACGGTCACAACAAGGCTCGTGCTTTGCAGGCTGCCATCGAGGGTCCTGTTACTCAGGAGTGGACTATCAGCGCATTGCAGCTACACCAGCATGGCATTATCGTTTGCGACGAACTTGCTACAGATGAGTTGAAAGTTGGAACCTATCGCTACTTCAAGGACATCGAAAAGGACAACCTATAATCATCTATAAATCAATCAAATAGAACACAGAACCATGAGACTTAATCTTAGTTCAGAAATAGTACTTAACAAAGTACCTGTAGAATTCTACAAGCCAAAGACGACTGTAGAATATTCAGAAATCTCCAGAATGGAGAAGATACATACTGACATCTTCGCTTCTATGGCTGAAGGTGCAAGCCATGTAGCTGATGGCATCGAAAAGGGAATCAAGGCTGCACAGCATGAAGGAAAATTCTATGTTATGGCTTTGGGCACAGGTTCATCGCTCAATGCTGTTTACAACGAGCTTATTCGTCGTTACGAAAAAAAGGCATTAAGCTTCCGTAACGTAGTTATTTTCAATGCTTACGAGTATTATCCTTTGCAGAAAGATAGCTCTATTCGCACTATCAACCAGTTGAAGGAGCGCTTCCTCAACCACGTAGATGTAGAAGAGCAGAACATCTTTACTCTTGATGGCTTTGTAGCTCAGGATGCTGTTCAGGATTGCTGCCGCTTGTATGAGCAGCGTATAAAGACCTTCGGTGGTTTGGATGTTGCTCTCATCGGTATTGGTCGCTCTGGAAACATTGCTGCCAACGAGCCTGGTTCTGGCCTTCAGTCGGCAACACGTCTTATCCTTATTGGCAACACCTCACGTGAGGAGATGGAAATAAGCGAAAAGACTAAGGAGTCAATTCCTCCTTGCTCATTGACAATGGGTATTGCTACCCTACTCTCTGCTAAGGCTATTTACCTTACAGCTTGGGGTGAGGAGAAGGCTGAAATCATGCAGAAGGTAATAGAGAATTCTATCACCGACACTCTGCCTGCATCCTTCCTCCAGACTCATCCAAACGTGCAGGTAGTGCTCGATCTTGGTGCAGCAGCTCGTCTTACTCGCATCGAACACCCATGGCTCGTAACATCTTGCCAATGGACCGACAAGTTGGTACGCTCTGCATTGGTATGGCTATGCCAGAAGATTGGCAAGCCTATCTTGAAGCTTACTAACAAGGATTACAACGAGAATGGCTTGAGCGAGCTCTTGGCTCTCTATGGTTCAGCATACAATGCTAACATAAAGATTTTCAACGACTTGCAGCACACTATCACAGGATGGCCTGGTGGTAAGCCTAATGCTGACGACACATATCGTCCTGAGCGTGCTAATCCATTCCCTAAGAAGGTTATCGTTTTCTCTCCACACCCAGACGACGACGTTATCTCTATGGGCGGTACCATCCGTCGCTTGGTTCAGCAGAATCATGATGTACATGTTGCATACGAGACTTCTGGTAACATCGCTGTTGGCGACGAGGAAGTTACAAGATTCATGCACTTCATCAATGGCTTCAACCAGATCTTCGCTGATTCTAAGGACAGCATTATCTCTAACAAATATAAGGAGATTAAGAACTTCTTCGCTAACAAGAAGGAGAGCGACTTCGACACAAGAGACATTCTGACTATCAAGGGATTGATTCGCCGTGGTGAGGCTCGTACAGCTTGTACTTACAACGATATTCCACTTGACCACGTACACTTCCTCGACTTGCCTTTCTATGAGAGTGGTAAGATTGAAAAGTTGCCTATGACCGAAAAGGATGTTGAGGTTGTAAGAGCACTTTTGCAGAAGGTTAAGCCTCATCAGATATATGTAGCTGGCGACCTCGCTGACCCACACGGAACTCACAAGAAGTGTACCGACGCTGTACTCGCAGCCATCGACGAAGAGAAGAAGGCGGGCGCAGAATGGCTTAAGGATTGCCGCATCTGGATGTATCGTGGTGCATGGGCAGAATGGGAAATCGAGAATATCGAAATGTGTGTGCCATTGAGCCCTGAGGAGTTGAGGGGAAAGAGAAACTCTATTCTCAAGCATCAGTCACAGATGGAGAGCGCACCATTCCTTGGCAACGACGAGCGTTTGTTCTGGCAGAGAGCTGAGGACCGCAACCGTGCAACAGCAAGTCTTTACGACAAGTTAGGCTTGGCATGCTACGAGGCTATGGAGGCATTCGTAGAGTATAAGCCTCTCTAAACAAGTATACTACCTATCAATATCATAACCAGACCAATGACGAAAATAAATCTATTATTTGGTTAGTTGGCTTTTAGCGCAGCGATGTTGGGAATCAACCCAACATCGGCTGTCGCTGCCGACGTCAATATTATACCTATACCTGTAAAGACCCAAACCTTAAAGGGCGAATTTGTATTACCACAAAAAGTGGTTATTGCTTACCAGACAACAGATGGTAAGAACATAGCTCAATATATGGCCGACAAACTAAAAGTTTCTACAGGCTACGAGGTTAGATTGAGCGACAAAAAAGGAAATATCACTATTCAGATCACACCATCTTTGAAGATGGCGGAGGAGGGTTATCGTCTCAGCGTAACAGCTAAAGGCGTGACTATCAAGGCTAAAACAGCCAATGGCGCCTTCTATGGCATGCAGAGTTTTATGCAATTGTTGCCTGCTCAGGTAGAAAGTGCAACTAAGGTTGAGGGAGTGAAATGGGTGGCTCAATGCTGCAACATCGAAGATGCTCCTCGCTTTGGTTATCGTGGTTTCCACCTCGATCCATGCCGCCATTTCATTACTGTAGAGAATGTGAAGAAGCAGTTGGATCTTATGTCAATGTTTAAGGTCAACACCATGCACTTCCACCTCACCGAAGATCAAGGATGGCGTTTAGAAATCAAGAAATATCCTAAGTTGACTACCATAGGTAGCATCCGCACCGAGGGTGACGGCTCTTCGTATGGTGGCTATTATACTCAGGAACAGATAAAGGAAATAGTTGACTACGCAGCAAAGCGCTATATCACAGTAATTCCAGAAATCGACCTTCCTGGTCATATGATGGCAGCAATAGCTGCTTACCCAAACCTTTCGTGCAAGGGCGAGAAATGAAGCCCACGTACTGTTTGGGGCATCGAGGATCTTGTGATGTGCGCTGGTAAAGAAGATATGTTCAATTTCTTGGGCGATATCTTCGACGAAATAGTACCTCTCTTCCCTGGCAAATACTTCCATATTGGTGGCGACGAATGTCCTAAAACAAGCTGGAAGAACTGTCCTACGTGCCAGAAGCGCATCAAGGATGAAGGTTTGCAGGCTGAAGGTAAACATACAGCAGAAGAAAGACTACAGAGCTATGTCATCAAGCGTGTAGAAAAGATGTTGGAGAAGCGTGGCAGAAAGATTATCGGCTGGGATGAAATCTTGGAAGGTGGACTTAGCGAAAACGCTACTGTGATGTCGTGGCGCGGAACTCAAGGTGGTATCGAGGCTGCTATGCAGAAGCATGATGTTATTATGACTCCTGGCAGCGACGGTATGTATCTCGACTGGTATCAGGGCGATAGCAAGATTGAGCCTGTAACCATCCCAAGTCCTCCAAGATATCTGTCTTCAACATATAATTACAATCCTGTACCAGACACCATCAAGACTTTGGGCTAGGCTCATCACATCTTGGGTGTGCAATGCAACAACTGGTCGGAATATATGTATACCAATGCTAAGATGGAATATATGATGTATCCTCGTGCGGTGGCGCTATCAGAGATTGCTTGGTCGCCATTGAACAAGAAGAACTTCAAAGACTTCTGTCGCCGCTTGGATGCCAACAGCATTCGCTTGGATGAACATAACATTACATACCATATGCCATTGCCAGAGCAGCCTTATGGTTCGTGCGACAAGGTGGTAATAACAAAGGACACAACTGTCACCTTCACCACCAGTCGCCCTATCAAGATGGTCTATACTTTGGATGGCACAACCCCGACTCCATCGTCAACAGTTTATACAGTTCCAATTTCTGTTAGTGGCAACACTATCATCAGAATTGCAACAGTATTGCCAACAGGCAAGATGAGCAAGATTAGAACTGTGGAAGTAGAGAAACAGGCTTACGCTCCAGCAGTAAAGGTTGAAGCACCTAAGCAGGGTTTGAAGATTAAGCGTATCAAGGGCAACTTCCTCAAGGTAAACCAGCTCGAATTGGCTGACGGCACTTGGGAATACACTGATATCAACAGCCTGAAGGATATAAAGATTAAGCAGATTGATGATGCTGCTACATTGCGTGGCGCAAACAACTATGCTGCTATTGCCGAGGGATACATCAACATTCCTGAGGATGGTGTCTACTATCTATCTTCTCGTTTTGAGCAGGTTTGGATAGACAACAAGCTCGTCATCAACAACGAAGGCGACGTGAAGGCAAGCACCACCAACGACTCTTCGGTAGCATTGGCAAAGGGACTACACCCTATCAAGATAGTATTCTTAAGCAACATCGTTGGCGGTTGGCCTTCATGGTGGAGCAAGACTTCTATCGAAATGCGCAAAGACAGCGAACAGCAATTTACCGAAGTTGATGACTCTCAGTATTATAAACAATAAAAAAGGAAAAGCATTATGAAAATCAGATCTATAGTTAATGTGTCCTGCTGCCTCGCCTTGCTCTCTATGAGTACTGGCGTGGCAGCTCAAAGCGAGCTGCGTTGGCACAATGTTGACATCAATCAGCAAAATCGCGAACCTCGTCGTGCTGTATTCTTTGCTTACGAAAGCATGGACAAAGCACAGAGTTTTGACAAGAAGAATTCTGCCAACTACCTTTCTATGGAAGGCATGTGGAAGTTTAATTTCGTAAAGGACCACAACAAGCGTCCTGCAAACTTCTTCGCTGTCAACTATGATGATTCTAATTGGAAGGATTTCCCTGTGCCTGGCTTATTTGAGCTTAACGGCTATGGTGATGCCACATACAAGAATATAGGATATGCTTGGGAAACACAGTTTGAGCCAAATCCTCCTTATATCAGCGAAATCAATAACTACACAGGCTCTTATCGCCGCACATTCGAACTTCCTAAGGATTGGAAGGGCAAGGATGTGTACTTCCACGTAGGTTCTGCCACAAGCAACCTCACTCTTTGGGTTAATGGCAAATACGTTGGTTACAGCGAAGACAGCAAGGTGGCTGCAGAGTTTAATATCTCTAAGTATCTGAAGCCTGGCAAGAACTTGATAGCAATGCAGGTGATGCGTTGGTGTGATGGTTCTTACTTCGAAGACCAGGACTTCTGGCGCTTCACAGGTATCGCTCGCGAAGTCTATCTCTACGCTCGTCCTAAGGTTCATGCTGCCGACATCCGTTTGGATGCAGGTTTGGAGAACAACTACAAGGATGGTGTTTTGAGCTATCAGATTTCGTTGAAGGGTGGCAAGACCGACGTTGCCATTACTCTTTGCGATAAGGATGGCAAGCAGATTGCTACTGCTACAGGCGCTCAAGGCTCAATCAAGGTGCCTAACGTAAAGGCATGGACTGCTGAAACATCTTATCTATATAAGGCTTACATCACTCTAAAGAACAAGCAGGGTGCATCTGAGGTGATTCCTCAGAGAGTTGGTTTCCGCAATGTGGAAATTAAGAATGTTCAGCTTCTTGTTAATGGCAAGCCTATCTTGGTGAAGGGTGCCAACCGCCACGAAATAGATCCTGACGGAGGTTATGTAGTGAGCGTAGAACGCATGATTCAGGACATCAAGATTATGAAGCAGCTCAACATCAATGCTGTTCGTACTTGCCACTATCCTGACGATCCTCGTTGGTACGACCTCTGCGACGAATATGGTTTGTATCTCACTGCCGAGGCTAACCTCGAATCACATGGTATGGGATACGGTGAAAAGTCATTGGCTAAGTTCCCTGAATATCTTAAGCCTCATATTGAGCGCAACGAGGGCAATGTGAAAAGCTTCATAAACCACCCTTCTATCATCGTTTGGAGTTTGGGTAATGAATGTGGCTATGGCGTTAACTTCGAAACCACATACGACTGGGTAAAGGCTTGCGACAAGACTCGCCCTGTACAGTATGAGCGTGGTGGCTACGACAGCAAGACCGACATCCACTGCCCTATGTATATCGACTATGATGAGAGCGAGAAATATTGCAAGAGCGACGGCACCAAGCCTTACATCCAATGTGAGTATGCTCACGCTATGGGCAACTCTGAGGGTGGCTTCAAGGAGTATTGGGATTTGATTCGCAAATATCCTAAATATCAGGGTGGATACATCTGGGACTTCGTTGACCAGGGCATACGCGACAAGAGTCCTATCACTGGCAAGGAAATCTTCACCTATGGTGGCGACTACGGACGTTATCCTGCAAGCGACTACAACTTCAACTGTAATGGTATCATTGCTCCAGATCGCCGCTTGAATCCTCACGCTTACGAGATTCAGTACTGGCAACAGAATGTTTGGATTAAGGACTTCGATTCTGTGAATGGAGCATTCAACGTTTACAACGAGAATTTCTTCAAGAATATCGACGACTTGAACCTTACAGCAACTATCTATGCTAACGGTATGAAGCTCGCTACCGTAGAGATTCCTGAAACCAAGGGCATAGCTCCTCAGGCTACTAAGCTCATCAAGAGCGACGCTTTGAAATATGCTATTGGCGAGGCTGAGTCTAAGCATGGTAAAGAGGAAATCACCGTAAACTTCGCATTCGCAAGCGACGGCAGCCAGCCTTTGGTAGACAAAGGACAGGTAATGGCTCGTCAGCAGTTCATCATCAACGACTATAAGTTTGATAAGGTTCCTGCTGCTGTTGCTGAAGAGGCTACAGCAAAGAATGCCAAGACTCAGAAGGCAAGCAACATCGAGGTTGAAGAGACCAACGCCTATGTTAAGGTTTCTGCCGAGAGAATGACTGTAACAGTTGGCAAGCATACTGGTATGATCGACTATCTCGACGTTGATGGCGAACCAATGTTGAAGTTCCGCGAGAGCATGAAGCCTGAGTTCTGGCGCACTCCTACCGACAACGACTATGGTGCATCTATGCAGAAGGAAATGAAGGTTTGGAGAAATCCTACCATGAATCTTAAATCATTTAATAAAACTATCGGAAACAACAATGTAGTGCTTACAGCAACATTCGAAATGCCTGAGGTTAAGGCACAGTTGGAATTGACATACAACATCAATGCAGCTGGCGAAGTTGTAGTAACAGAAAAGATGACAACAGACAAGGAAGCTAAGGTTGCCGACTTGTTCCGCTACGGAATGCAGTTGCAGATGCCTGCCGCTTACTCTAAGTTGGAATACTACGGACGTGGACCAGAAGAGAACTACATTGACCGTCACGCTTCTGCTTTCATCGGCAAGTATGAGTCGAACGTGAAGGATGAATACTACTCTTACATCCGTCCACAGGAAAGCGGCAACCATACCGACATCCGCTACTTCTCTATCTTCAACCCTACATCAGGCAAGGGTATCACCTTCGAGGCTTTTGGCGAAATGGAATGCAGCGCCATCCCATACTTGGTAGAAGACCTTGATGCTGGTGACGAGAAGAACCACAGCTGGGGACAGCATAGTGGCGACTTGGTTGACAAGGGTCTTGTACAGTTGCACATCCAACAGCGCCAGTATGGCTTGGGCTGTATCGACAGCTGGATGACAAAGCCAATGGAGAAGTATCGCATGCACTATGCAGACCGCGAGTTCTCATTCAAGATTAAAGCAAGAAAGTAATATCTTGAAAAAGGACATACGTTAAAAGAAGAACACATCAATAAGGTTTTTAAATACTCATTAATACGGTTTGATAAAAAGTAAATTAGTTCTGGGATAATAGATTAGTTTTTTAGGTGTACCGCTTGAATGTTCGTGAGAATATTCAAGCGGTTTTATCTAATAATAAGACAAAGTTCCCAATGTCTACAATTCCAGTATGGTTCTTGTGATACTGTCTATAGAAATAGTTTATGAATCCCAAAAAGTGTCTGGTGAAATCAGAAGTCAGACGCACGAAAAAGAGCAAAAAAAGTATCACGTATTACTTCGCAAAGTATTACGTGATACTTGGGCAAGTAATACGTGATACTTTGGCAAGTATCACGTATTACTTTTTTTCGCCATTTTATTTTCATTTTTAAAACTTCCCTGTAGCGTCAAATTGTTCCTTGCATCGTTGCTTAATCTCTGCTTCAATTTCCGATACAGGGCGTGCGCCTATAATAAACGATTTCACGGCAACGGCTATCACAAACATTACTGCTGCTACACCAGCACCAAGTAGCCAGTTGAGCATCTCGTTGGCAAAAAACGATTGGTCTAAAACTATGATTGCAGCAACAATAGGCATACCAAACAATAGCCAGTCGGCACCCGACGACATCTTATATCCTTCAGTTGCTTTGCGATACTCTTCGTTGCCCATCAATATAGCCTTGCGCTTCTCAAGCCAAAGCATTTCAAATTTATCTTCCATCTTTTATTTTTCTGCAAAGATAATGCAAACGAGCGAAATATCATCAAGTTTACTTGAATGTTTTTCCGAGTGCAGCTTATCTTATGTAAAGATAATGCAAACGAGCGAATTTTTAAAGGTAAAAAAGTAAAAAGGGTAAAAGTGGGAAGTGCGTTTGTGGTTGCGTTCGTCGCAGCTCGGCTGCGTCGCTTATCCTAAAAAAGGTAAAAAGTAAAAAATCAGCAGTTCGTGTTCTTTTAGAACACGAACTGCTGATTTTTAAGGAACACATGTGCTTCATGTTCCTTATCAAGAAGCAAGGATTAGAGGTCATAAAAATCCGTGCTATTCGTGTGGGACACAACGCAAGCAGGTTCTATTTAGCTATACTTCCATCTAACTTATCTATCAGCAAGCGGAGTATACTCTTTGCTGTCTTGGATATTCTTGTATGCAGGACGGATGATACGACGGCTCTCGAAGTTGAGCTCTTCTATGCGGTGGGCAGTCCAACCAACGATACGTGCCATGGCAAATATAGGAGTATAGATTTCCTGTGGCAAACCAATCATCTCGTATATGAAACCCGAATAGAAGTCGAGGTTGGCGCAAGCAGGCTTTGTACGTCCGCGAGCCATCAAGCACTTGATGCCCTCTTGCTCTATGAGCTTCAGGAATTCGTATTCCTCCACTCTACCCTTCTCCTTGGCTAATTCGCCAGCCAACTTCTTAAGCTCAACGGCACGTGGATCGCTCATGGTGTATACGGCATGGCCAAGACCATAGATAAGACCTGTCTGGTCGTAAGCCTTCTTGTCGAGCATGCGCATGAGATAGGTGTCTATCTCGTCAATGTTTGTCCAATCGGCAATCTGCTCCTTTAGATGGTGGAACATGTTGATAACCTTGATGTTGGCACCTCCATGAAGTGGACCTTTCAAAGAGCCAATACCTGCTGCTATACTTGAATATGTGTCGGTACGTGTAGAACTTGTCACACGAACTGTGAAGGTAGAGTTGTTACCACCACCATGCTCAGCCTGGATGATAAGCAGAAGGTCGAGCATACGAGCGTCGAGTTCCGTATAGTTTTCATGCTTGAGCATATAGAGGAAGTTTTCTGCTATGCCGAGATTCTCTTTTGGATGACGAATATGGAGGCTACGTCCCTGCACAGAGTGGCGATAGATGTTGTAAGCATAAGCCACGATAGTAGGGAACTTAGCGATAAGCTCTATCGACTGGCGCATCAGGTTGTCGCGCGAAATATCATCGGGATTAGGGTCGAAGGTGTACATTTCGAGCACACAACGAGCCAAGATGTTCATGATGTTAGCACCCTCGAGGTCGATGATGTGTACGATGGTACGATGGTCGAGAGGCATATTATCGTTGAGCAACTCGCGGAAGGCAGCAAGCTCTTCCTTGTCAGGCAGATTGCCTGAGAGCAAGAGGAAAGCAATCTCTTCGAAACCGCAACGCTTCTCTTTGAGCAACGGAGTTACGATGTCGTCGAGCTCATAGCCACGATAGTATAGTTTACCTTCTGTAGGCTGCAGTTTGCCTTCAGCATCACGCTCGTAGCCCACTACATTACCGATGTTGGTCAATCCCACCAACACACCACTACCATCCTCGTTTCTCAAGCCGCGCTTAACACCATATTTGGTGAAAGCCTCGCGGTCTATCTTGCACGAGTTCTTTACCTCGTCGCTAAGCTTATATATTAGATATTCTTTCTTCATGTTGTGCTATTGTTTTACATATTGTTCAGACAGCTTCCAGCCTTAAACCATGCTATCTGTGTGTCGTTGTAAGTATGCTGTGCAAGGAACTCTTCGCTTGTACCGTCGGCATGCTTCAATACTACTGTTAGCGGTTTGCCCGGAGCAAACTCTTTGAGTCCGACAACGCTGATGCGGTCGTCTTCCTTCACCTTGTCGTAATCATTCTTGTCTTGGAACGTAAGTGCAAGCATACCCTGCTTCTTAAGGTTTGTTTCGTGAATACGGGCAAAGCTCTTTGCCAACACCACCTTAACATTAAGGAATCGAGGCTCCATGGCAGCATGCTCACGACTTGAACCTTCGCCATAGTTGTCTTCTGCCACAACGATGCTCGACAAGCCTTTTTCCTTGTATGCCTTGGCTGCAGTTGAAACCTCTACATAGTTGCCACATAGCTGGCATTTCACATGGTTTGACTCGCCATTAAAGGCATTCACTGCGCCCATCAGCAAGTTGTCGGAGATGTTCTGCAGATGACCGCGGAAACGGAGCCAAGGTCCAGCCATAGAGATATGGTCGGTGGTGCACTTGCCTTGAGTCTTTATCAATAGTGGCATGTCTGTATAGTCGTTGCCATCCCAAGGAGCGAAAGGCTGCAGACGTTGCAAACGCTGAGAATCAGGATTAATAACCACTTCTACATCCTTAGCTTCGTCAGAAGGAGCTATGAAGCCCTTGTCTTCAACTTCGAAGCCTCGTGGAGGGAAACAATAACCTGAAGGTTCGTCGAGCATCACGCTGTTGCCATTCTTATCTGTAAGGCTGTCTACAGCAGGATTGAAATCCAGGCGACCAGCTATTGCGAGAGCTGTGGTAAGCTCTGGAGAACCAATAAAGGCGTAGGTATTTGGGTTGCCATCAGCACGACGACGGAAGTTGCGATTGAATGAAGTTACGATGGCATTCTTGCGATTGTTGTCGTCGGTATGACGCTTCCATTGTCCGATACATGGTCCGCAGGCGTTTGTCATTATCAGTGCTCCCATCTGCTTAAAGATGTCGAGTATGCCGTCGCGCTCTGCAGTATATCTAATTTGCTCCGAACCAGGGTTGATGATCAATTGTCCCTTTGGCTCAATACCCTTGTCTAAAGCCTGCTTCACTACCGAAGCTGCACGACAGAGGTCTTGGTAGCTTGAGTTGGTGCAAGAACCTATCAGTCCTACTTCTACCTCCATTGGATAGTCGTTGGCAGGACCCTTAGCCTTCATCTGCGAGATTGGTGTGGCAGCATCAGGAGTAAACGGACCATTGAGATGTGGCTCTATGGTCGAAAGGTCGATTTCCAACAGCTGGTCGAAATAAGTCTCAGGATTTGCCAACACATCGTCGTCGGCACGAAGTTCTGCAGCATTCTGCTCTGCCATAGTGGCAACCTCTAAGCGCTCTGTTTGGCGAAGATATTCTGAGGCATTGTTATCGTAAGGGAATATAGAGCATGTGGCTCCAAGTTCTGCTCCCATATTGCAGATTGTTGCACGACCTGTTGCTGTAAGGCTGTCCAAACCAGGACCGAAATATTCGAGTATGGCATTGGTGCCACCCTTTACGGTGAGAATGCCAAGAATCTTTAGTATCACATCCTTTGGTGCTGCCCAACCAGATAGTTTGCCTGTGAGGCGTACACCAATGAGGCGTGGCATCTTTAGTTCCCAAGGCTGTGCAGTGAGCACGTCTACTGCATCTGCTCCACCCACACCTACGGCTACCATACCAAGTCCGCCTGCGTTAGGAGTATGCGAGTCTGTACCAACCATCATTCCTCCTGGGAATGCGTAGTTTTCCAATACTACCTGATGGATGATTCCTGCTCCTGGTTTCCAGAAGCCAATATGATATTTCTCAGATACCGACTTCAGGAAGTCGTAAACTTCTTTGTTGCCTTCCATAGCTGCAGGAAGATCGTATTCTACACCCTTGTCGGCACGAATCAAGTGGTCGCAATGCACACTTGCAGGCACAGCCACACGCGATTTGCCAGCATTCATAAACTGAAGCAAAGCCATCTGGGCGGTAGCATCCTGCATAGCCACACGGTCGGGACGGAAGTTTACATAAGATTCGCCACGGCTGAATGGTTTCATATCATTGTTGTCGAACAAGTGGGCGTAGAGAACTTTCTCTGCGTATGTCATCGGACGGCTAAGCACTTGCTTAGCAGCTTTTACACGGCAAGAATAAGAGTCATAAAATGACTTCAACATTTCGATATCCAGTATCATATTATCTTTCCTTTTATTGTTATATATCTGTGTACGCTTACAATATTGGTTGCAAATATACAACAAATTATTCATAATGCAATAAATATCTAATGAAATATTTCTTTTTGATAGAGAAATCAAACATTTATTGCATTATTATTCATTGAACTTTCGTTATAAAGAAGAGAAGTTAAAGAATAGAAGTTAAAGAAGTTAAAGCCATATGTCTTATAGATTATTTTTTAGCTAAATGCTCCAACTAAAGGCTCCAACTAAAGGCTCAAGTTAAAGGCTCCAACTAAAGGCTCCAGCTAAAGGCTCCAGCTAAAGGCTCCAACTAAAAGGCTAATGGCTTTAACTTCTAGCGACCGTCAGGGAGCGATAACTTCTTTAACTTCTTTAACTTCTCTTCTTTAACTTCTCTTCTCTTTCCACAGCCATCCTTCTTGCCATTTGCCTTCTGTTTCTGTTCCGTTTGGATTCGACACCGAGAGACCGAGAAGGCGAACCTTCATTATTGGCGATACTGAGATTTGGGATAATAATGATTTGGCAATGGGCAGAATGTCGGTCTTGGTGATGAGATAGGAGTCGACTGAAATGCTGCGCGTAATCTGACGGAAGTCGGCATACTTTATCTTCAATGTTAGCGTGCGACCGGAGAAAGAGGCTTTGGCTATTCGCTCCACCAATTCCAATACTGCATGATAAAGCTCTATTAATAATATGGTACGCGAAGCGATGTCTTCAGCAAAAGTACGTTCGCAACCTACCGATTTGCGCACGCTGTCGGTTTCCACCTTGCGCACATCAATGCCCAACGAGAAATTATGGTATATTGTGCCCACCTTGCCAAACACTTCCACCAAATGGGCTTCCGAAACTTTACGCAAATCGTAGCCCGTAAAGATACCCATGCTGTGCATACGTGCTGCCGTCTTCGAGCCAATGCCCCAAAACTTCTCTATTGGCAAATCGGCTATGAAGTCGAGTGCCTTGTCGGGATGAATCACAGTCATACCGTTTGGCTTGCGGTAGTCGGAAGCCACCTTGGCAAGAAACTTGCAATACGAAATGCCTGCCGAGGCTGTGAGATGCAGTTCGTCGGCTATGCGCTGTCTTATCTCTCGCGCTATGTCTACCGCCATCTCTATACCTTTCTTATTATTAGTAACATCGAGGAAAGCCTCATCAATAGACAATGGCTCTATCTCGTCGGTATACGACTGGAATATCTCGTGCACCTGCTGCGACACTCGCTTATACTCTTCCCTATCGCCTTCCACCACTATCAGCTCTGGGCAGAGTCTGTGCGCAGTCTGTATCGACATAGCGGAATGAACTCCCCATCGGCGTGCTTCATAGCTCGCCGTCGACACCACACCGCGCGGACCGTCGTAGCCCACCGCAATAGGTTTTCCTCGCAATTCCGGATTGTTTCTCTGCTCTACCGAAGCAAAGAAAGCATCCATATCTACATGTATAATCTTTCTCACAAAATCTTATCAAATGTTTGCCAATTCTGATGGCAACACAAAGAGCATATAAAGAGGTATATTCAGCATCTTAGCATCTTCATTGCGTTCATAAGGCAACAGACATGTTCGCAGACACAACTTCGGAGAATATTTTTCTTTATACGACTTCAAGCTCTTGGCATTCATCGTAAACCCTGCTTTACACTCCATTGGGTAAACGTCCATACCGTCAGAAACCAAGAAGTCGACCTCAGCACGCGAAGATGAAGTCCAATAATAATTGGTTTGCAATCGTTTAAACAACTGTAGCTCTTGACAAACAAATTGCTCTGTCAATGCGCCCTTAAATTCTTCAAATATCCTGCTTCCTTCCAATATAATCTTTGGAGAAACATCGCTTAAAGATCTCAACAGACCAACATCCATCAAGAACACCTTAAAATTCTTCAATTCTGCATAAGCCTTCAATGGCACATCGGGCTTACTCACATTATAAGTTCTTATAATCTCGCCTGCATCAGAAAGCCACAACAAAGAGTCTTCATATTCTCGCGCACGAGCTCCTTCTCTAACCAATCCAAAAATGAATTTCTTGTTTTCTTTTGCCAATTGCGAAGGTATACTATCCCATACATATCTTATTTTCTCTACCAATTGGCGTGGTGCATGCTTAGAGAAATCATTTGTATAAGCAGACAATATTTGTTTCTGAACATCATCCACCTCGAAGAAATCATGAGTGTCCAACCATTTTAATATTGCAGCAGGCATGCCACCAATAATAAAATACTTTTTCAGATAATCTATCAACTTCTCTTCGAATACCTTTAAGTCACGGTTTCCTGACATAATGTAGTCCACCAGCATTTGCTCGTCGTTAGCCATTAAAAACTCGCGAAACGACAATGGATATAAGTCTAAGAAGTCAACCTTGCCCACAGGAAAAGATGTTCCCTCATGCAAGGCAACACCAAGCAATGAACCTGCACAACAAATTGCATATTCGGGTGCCTCTTCTGCAAAATATTTCAATGAGGTCAGCGCACGAGGTAATTCCTGAACTTCATCAAAAATAAGCAACGTTTCTTGTGGTTGTATCTTTTTGCCATGAAATACAGACAGCTGCTCTATTATACGCTGAGGCGATAATGTTCCTTCAAATATCTTACCGAGCATATCCTTTTGCTCAAAATTGACATAGCAAATATCCTTGAAGCATTTCTCTCCAAAATCCTTCAACAACCAAGTTTTACCAACTTGTCTTGCTCCTCTAAGTATTAAAGGTTTTCTATCTGATTTATCTTTCCAAATCTTCAGATCTTCAATGAGTAATCTATCCATATTTTTAATATTTGCAGCAAATATACTAAATATCAAGCAATTAAACAAGGTTCATCACATTTTCTGCACGACTTTTAACCAATATTATCACATTTTCCGCACGACTTTCACACTACTTCATCACATTTTCCGCACGACTTTCACGATATTCACTTCCATTGGATTGGCTTTCCCTTCGGCCGCCGAACTTCGTTTCTTCACTCTTCACTCTTCGTTCTTCACTTTCATTTGTTTTTTTCGCTCGTTTGCATTATCTTTGCAACAAAAACCATACATTATGAAGAAGACATATAGAATAACATTGGCAGTAATAGCCCTTTTCATTTTTGCAACAATAGGTGGCAGCGTATACATGCTCAACTTCTCATTGTCACCCGACCCTAACCGCACCGACTTAGACAGCACTTACGCCATATTATATAAGCGCTTCCCCGATATGAAACCATGGGTAGACAGCATGCAGACAAATGGATATTTGCGTGACACATTCCTCACCATGCCTACCGGAGAGCGACATCATGCCCTTTACTTCAGAGCCGACTCGGCAAAGGGTCGCACAGCCGTGTTGGTGCATGGCTACAAGGATTGCGCAGCTAAGTTTCTCTATTTAGGTAGAATGTATAATCGCGACTTAGGATACAATGTCGTGATGCCCGACTTGCATGCACACGGCCTTAGCGAAGGCAACGACATACAAATGGGATGGAAAGATCGTCTCGACATAAAGCGATGGACAGAAATGGCTGCTGAGACTTTCCGCGATTCCACTTATGGAGTAAACATCGTGGTACACGGAGTGTCGATGGGTGCTGCCACAACCATGAGTCTTTCGGGCGAAGAGCTACCTGCCTACGTCACCCATTTCATTGAAGACTGCGGATACACCAGCGCATGGGACGAGTTTGCCGTGCAGTTAAAAGATCAGTTCTCGCTTCCTCAGTTCCCATTGATGTACACCACCAGTCTGCTATGCCGCATTGTTCATGGCTGGAGTTTTGGCGAATGTTCCCCTATCAAGCAAGTAGCGAAATGCCAGCGCCCTATGCTCTTCATCCATGGCGATGCCGACGACTTCGTACCATTCTATATGATGCAGCAAGTCTACGATGCCAAAACCCACGGCAAGAAAGCCATGTGGGTGACAAAAGGCACCACCCACGCCCGCTCCTATGCCGACTATCCAAAAGAATACACCGAAAGAGTGCGCCAGTTCTTAGCTGAGTGAAGAATATGGCTCACTCGATAAATATAGGGGTATTCCATAAAATTCATTCATTTACTTGGTTGTAACAAGGAAAAGCGCTATCTTTGAAGCGTTGATTCCCGGTAGCCTCTGATTCGTCAAGCTATCGGGTCTTGTTTTTATATACGTTTTGCTTACCAAAACACATTATTATTTCAGTAAAACGTTTGTATTATTTATAAGTTTCTTCAATTCTAAGAGTGCTATCCAGTCTTGGCACCGCTGCATCTGTTTCACTCAATCAGATGAATTTACAGTAACCAAGTTTACCTTTAATGAGGACAGCATATGTTCCTGATTGTTTTGTAATAATATCGTCTGCTTCGGGCAAAAATGTTATCTTTTGTCCTTTTGCATTTATTATTTCTATGCCTTCTTTGGTCTTTAGTGCAAACAAATTGTCTGATAGCTTTCTTGTCTGATAGACATTATTGTAAATGACATTTAAATTCTCATCTAGGATGGTTCCCCATGCCTCATAGCACTTGCCTATCTTTTTTGTATGTTCGTATTTGGGGTCTAATGCATAAATTAAAGAGTCAGATTCGATAACTTTTGTACCAGCTATGATGTAGTATTTCGTAATTTTAGCATTTAGGCTAGTAGTTTGATATTTGGCTAACCATGAAAATGAAATACCATCTATAGTTGCATTAATTGCACCTAAAGGTTTGTAATATATGTTTTTTTCTGCACAAAACAATATCTTGCCACTCTTCACATCTATAACATTTCCGCCATTTTCAATTTTGTAGGGCAGTACATTTTGTTTGAATATGGTGGTTCTTTCTTCATTTGACAATTGTGATACGAAATTTTCAGAGAAGAATCCTTTTCGATATATTTCTTTTCTTTCCTTAAATTTATTGGGGTATAGTACCTTTCCTTGTGCATTGACAATTCCCCATTTTGAATCCCATTTAGCAATAATTTGGTCAGAGCTACCTATTGTGTATACTTCCTCAAAGGGTTGTGAAATATGGCCGTATTTGTCTATCAAATATGATTTGTTATCTTTACTCATTTCGCATACATCATATTTAGTTACAACTTCATCTTTCGCAAACCAAGGCCAAGGTGATTTAAAATCACGAAACAAAGTTTTCCCTTGAAGATCAATAATCATTTCGCTTTCTTTTGACCGAAACCAAAAGTAGTTACCATGGCAAAATATCACTTTTGGTGCTTGATAAATAACAACTCCATTATTATTTTCAAGGACATAGTTGTTTTCAGCTTTCTTTATAAGGACAATGTCTTTGTTTTTGTATATAACCTCACCTTGCTCTTTATCGTTAGCTTGGTCAGCAAAGGCAGACTCTTCCTTTTGTATACCTTGTTGGATGGCTTTGAAATCTTGCAGGAGATTTCCATTGTCATCTAAGACGCAATCATTTAGAGTGAAATTCGTTGTATAATGCTCAGTTTTTTCCCCTTCATATTTGTGCACTCCAACAATACCCATATTTCCTACATATTGGTAATTGTCTTGTTTGACTGCTATATTATGAGCTTCTTTGTTTACAGCATGAATATTGCCTGTTTCTGCATCATAAGCTAATGATGTAAATACAGGTTGCTGTATGATTTTCCCATCTATAGATAGTAAGCCGAGGTGTTCGTCTTTCTGAAAGGGAATTGTGTGTTTAAGGAAAGCATAAATACCTGTACTTTTTTTCCATGCCCATTTCTTTGGCTTGTACTCTAACGCATCAAAGATTCCACTACTCCAAATCTCATATGGATGGAGGTCAGCCACTTCATATTTTAGTTGGCGTGGTTCCATAATCCACTCAACTTTTTCTTGTGCAAAAGCTATGTTTGTATTTATTATGCTAATAAGCACTAATACAATCTTTAAACAGTTTATTTTCATAATCGTTTTTTTATTTACCTTATTTCCGCAATACAATAAATTAAAACCTATATAAAATCCCTAGCAACTTTTTTGTTGTTGGGGATTTTGCCATATATGAGTTGTTGCTAGTATTTATTCGTTTCTGATAGCAAAATATTTATATCCACTATCTATTGTTGAAGAAGAAGAAGAAGAAATTAAATTTCCATTTTCGTCATACATTTCATACTCAATTTTTTCTTCTGCTATAGTTCTTCCATAATACATCTTGTCTATTCCGTTTTCAGTACAAGTGCCTCTGAATTCAAGATCATAAGTCAAGGTATATTTATGTACCTCATATTTCATATAATTACTCTTTATCATGAATTTCCTAGCAAAGCTACAAGTCAAAGCTGCAGTATTCTGACTTGTTTTAGTGTAATTATATGTTATAGGTTCTATCAAATTATCCCATTCACAACCCTTTGCGAAGAGCGCCTTACCTGTCTTGTCGAAATAAAGGTTGTAGTATTTGTCTATTTTGCAGTTAAAACGGCAATTCTTCAGTTGTTTAGGTGCTTCATTTTTGAAAGCAGAACTTCTATTAAGAATAACCGTTTCGCCTTGCATCTTTAGTGTAATTTTGTCACGTTCTATTTTATAGTCAGTAATGGTAAGGCTTCCTTCTCCAGTTTCGATAATTAAAGGAGAACTATTGCCATTGTAGATGATTTTGCCACCACCTTCCCATTCGATATATTCACTTGACTTTCCTGCTTCCCCATTTCTCCAGGATATTGTATACTATAAATAACTTCGTTGATTACCTCGTATGTACCATCAGGTTGAATGACCCACTGAGCATAATCACCTTGCCATATTCCTGCAAGTGATGCGTGGCTAGAAGTAGTTTCATTGTCATCACTTGAACAACTAAGGCATACTCCTTGTATAATACAAATGGTAATAATGCCTAAAAAACTCTTTAAATTTAATCTTTTCAAATTCATAGTTTGAGGGTTTAAGTTAATAATTGCTTGAGATATTTGTATGATTTATCTAATAAAAGACTTTTATTCACTCATTATAAAAACTAAAGCATATATAAGAGTTATTCTTCAACTTGCTTCCAATCTTTCAATCCCTTTCCAAGGTCATCGAGTTCTATAGCGAGAGCAATAACTTTGCGTTTATCAGCCTTAAAAGGTTCGATATAGCGATTGTCTTTTATCTGCTTTTCGCCTGCAGCAATGCCGCCATTCTTGGTAAGCTTCAGTTCTATAACATAGATATAGCTATTTGTGGCGACCACCATATCAATTCTGCCTGTAGATATCATTCGCTCAACTTCTACACGGCAGCCTATGGAATTGAAGATTGTACTCATAACAAGACGATAGCGCTCCTCCATATCCATACTTGCTAACTTTTTGTTGCTATATGGAACATCTGCAATAAGAGCTTTCAAGCATTTCATAGCCTCAGGCAAGTTGCCGGCACAAATATGCAAGTTCAGGAAAGCTTGAGTAGACTGGATTTCGCTCGACTTACGCATCGACAATGCAGGCAGCACAACCTCATTCAGCGCCTGTCTAACTTCTTGATTAGGCAAGCAAAGGAGGTAAGTGCCATTGATGTAGCCCTTGATAGTAAGATAACCAGACTGATATAAGAATAGCTCTGCGCCACCACCTGTTACATCTGACGTTTCTATAGTTACACCAAGCAAAGCACTATTGTCGAGATCGTTAAGACGAATTTCCATGTCGTCAACAAACTTTGGCAAAAGACTTGTAGAGCCTGACGAAGCCCAATAATTTCTAAGTTTTGATGTCGACAAAGCATTTATAAGACTGAAAGGATTGAATATGTCTACCATATTATCAATGCTAAAATGATAGCCATCATAATGTCCCTTCAATTGCTCTATCGTTTCCTCTACCGACCATCCATTAGCTTCACCCATGCTTTTTATTTCAGGCATGAAATTATCTATCAGCTCTTGCTTGGTAATACCGCAAAGGGCTGCGTATGGAGTATCGAAACTGATATTGCTAAGATTATTAAGCACAGAGAACAATGAAATCTGCGTAAACTTAGTAATGCCAGTTATAAATACAAATCGCTCATATTGGTCGTCGGCCTTAAGTATAGCAAAAACACTTCGATATACAGCAGTACACTCCTCATGATATGGAGTCTTCCATGAATGTTGAAGCGGAGAATCATATTCATCTATAAGAATAGCTACTTGTTTACCTGTTTTCTGATAAGCAGTTTTTATTATTGTATAAAAACGATTGCTTAGAGAGTCTGTAGGTACACCTTCTATTCCGTATCTACTTTCATAATCTCTGAACACCAAGTCGAGATAAGCTTTCACTTCTGCAGCAGTAGCTCCTCCCCTACTCATGTCGAGTCTTACTACAGGATGCTTCACCCATTCCTTCTCCATGTCCATAATCTTCAGACCATGAAACAACTCCTTCTTTCCTTCAAAGTATGCTTGCAGAGTATCAATAAGTACCGACTTGCCAAAACGACGTGGGCGACTTAAGTAATTAAACTTATTCCCCTCATTGGCAAGATGCCAAATAATATCTGTCTTGTCAACATATAGATATTCCTTCGTTCTTATTTCCTCAAACGACTGAATACCTACTGGTAGTCTTCTCTTTGTATTCTCTGTCATAATCTTGAAGTTTTTCCTTTGTTCTGCAAATTTAGATAAAATTTCCGAATTATAAGCCAGTTGGGATAAAAAACAGAAATGAATATCTCCGAGTGCTCGCTGCTTGAGTTAAAATGTCAAGACCGACACACCTAAAAATCTTGCATCAACGTGAATCAACCGAATATTGATTAAAACATCAAGCAATAAACGCAAGCAGCAGAGCCCACAGGGCTCATTCGTGTCATTCATTCGATTCGTGTTCAACTCCAAGTTTAACACTACCCACAATGGCTATCTACTCCCCTCTCTTTTGGAGAGGGGTTGGGGGTGAGGCTCACTACTCCATCCCCTCCAACACGAGTCTTATATCCTCGTACGAGATGTTGTCGGGGCACAGTTCTTTAACAGCTGTGAGAGTCAGCGGAGAGCCACTATCGGCATTGGCACTACGTACATCAGCCACAGCACGAGAGATTACAGGAATCTTCTTTTCATCTATCAGGTCGGAGATGCTGATTTTCCCATCACGCACATAGCGCGACAGATGGCTGATGATAGTAGCCTGCGTTAGGCTACGCTCTTTGGCTATTTCGTCAACCTTCTTTCCTTCACGATACAGGCGATAAGACAATTCCCACGTTTTCTCCTTACGCTCTTTTGGTTCTGCCGCCACCTTTTGCTTACGCTCACGAGGCTTGCGCGACGAACCCTTACCCTTGTCCTCATCCAGAGCATCCATCACAGCCTTGCGCTTTTCATCAAGATATATGGTTGTAGAAAAAGGCTTCTCGCCCATCGACTGCAACAGCAGCACCTTCGTGCGCCATTGTATCTTCAAGTCGCCACCCACATCCTTCATTCTCTTCATAGCATATTTGTTTTCGCTCTTAGCAGAAAGAGCCAACGACAGAGGCTTAGAGAGAATACTTATCAAAGCTTCTGAGAAATAGTCGGCACTGCGCTGCACACGCTCAAGGAAAGCCTCGGAATGTAGCTGCTCTATTGTCATCATGGCCATTTGAGTTTGCCATTTGCCAGCCACATCCATCACCCTATTCTTCAGCTCCTCCACAGCCGTGCGATGTAGCGAAGCCAACTGCGAGAAAGCCTGCGAGAAATGTTCAAGCAGCAATCGCAATATAGCATTCTCAAGGCGCTGCAAGCCCGAGAAATCAAACATTTCAATGAGCAGCGCGCGATGATATTCCTCTTTCAGGTCCGGCAACACCGCAATACTCTTCTTCGCTTCTATCTCCTGATTAGCCATATAATGCTCCACATCATTATCCCCTATTATCGCACTCTGACCAATTCTCGACGACAACACCAAGCCCTCAAGACTGCGACAACGGCTCAATGCCACATACACCTGACCGGGAGCAAACGAGCTGCCAGCATCGATGATGGCACGATCGAAAGTCAGTCCCTGACTCTTATGAATGGTTATTGCCCAAGCCAAACGCAGAGGATATTGCTTAAACTCTCCGAGCACCTCAGTCTCTATCTCCTTAGTCTTCTCGTTCACCGTGTAGCGCTCGTTCTGCCAAGCCGTTTTCTCCACCACTATAGGCTCCGTCTGCCCCACTCCCAGCACACGGATTTCCTTGTCGTCGGCATAAACCACATGCCCAATCATACCATTATAATATAGATGCTGCGGAGTAGCATCGTTGCGCACAAACATAACCTGCGCCCCTAACTTCAGCACCAGATGCTGCGCAGTAGGAAACGAATATTCAGGAAAAGAGCCCGTAATCTCGGCATCATAACACCACTCACGCCCCTGCAGTCTCCTCAGTTCCGTTTCGTTCTGATGGTCAGCCATGCGGTTGTGAGTAGTCAGCCGAATATACCCCTCCTCCGTCTTTGGTGAAAAATCAGGAATATACCGTTTGTTCAAACTATTCAGCTCGTCGAGCGAAAGATGTCCCTCTCGCACACGATTCAGTATGCCCACAAAGGCATTATCCTGCTGACGATAAATCTTATCCAACTGAATCGTCACATAGTCAACATCCGCCAACGCCTTACTACCAAAGAAATAAGGAGTAGAATAAGTATTGCCCAGCACCGCCTCATCTTCCGGAGTAACCACAGGAGTAAGCTGCGCCAAGTCGCCAATCATCAGCAGTTGCACACCGCCAAAAGGCTTGCGCCAATCGCGGAAGTGGCGCAACACGGCATCCATAGCATCCAGCAAGTCGCTGCGCACCATCGAAATCTCATCAATGATAATCATATCGAGCGAAGCAATAATCTTTCGTTTCTCCTTGCTAAAGTTAAACATCGTGTTCACCTTAGTGCCAGGAAGATACGGCGACAATGGAAGTTGGAAGAAAGAATGAATGGTAACGCCGCCTGCATTTATGGCAGCCACACCAGTAGGAGCAAGCACAATAGTCTGCTTGCTACTCTTTTTCACTACTGTGCGAAGAAAAGTAGTCTTACCAGTCCCCGCTTTTCCTGTCAGGAAAACGCTACGCCCAGTATTCTCTACAAAGTCCCATGCCTGACGAAGTTGTATATTTTGTTCCATGATGTTCGGCTATATTATACGCTTTGATTGTTTAGTAGCTACAAATATACTACTTTTATCTGATATTACAACAAAGCTGGAAAGAAATATTGTAGAAGAAAAGTGTACAGCCTACAGACTTTTCTGTTAGCTGTGCACTTCTGTTTATATTGATTCAAAAGATTCGACGTGATTAATCGAAATCCTTAATGACATAATGACTAATGACACTTAATGACACAAATCGTTATTACACATTCTGAATCTTCTGATATTTCTTACCCGCCACATTCGCAATCAACCCTTGCATGCGCCAGTTTTTTAGCATCTGATAAACAGCGTTTCGTGAAATGTTGGCACCCTTCACGGCTATGCTGTGTTGCAGGGCTTGCTCATAACTGAAGGTGTTGTCGAGGCGTGAAAAGATAGTGTCGTTCTTTCCTCTTCGTGTGCGCTCCGCAACGTCGCGCGGACAATAGTCTTTCGACGTGAAGGCGGCTTCTATGCGGTCGCGGAAGAAATACATGGCATTGTCGATTTGATAGTCTGCCAACACATCGAAGGCTGAAAGAAAGGATGGCTGCTGTAGCTTTACTATCATTTTTTTCCACAGGTTGGGCTGAGTTTTGAGCAGCTTTTCGGCTCCCGACAGTCCGTGCTTGTCGATGAGCTGAGATGCCACTCGGCAAAGCATCAGACAGGTCATCATCCTCATCGTGGTCGGGCAGATACGGAATCGCTGGCGAGCCTTCACCTTGTCGTCGTTCTTCATCGTCTCCAGTCGCACCTGCTCCAGCCATTCTCTACCCTTGGCTTCAAGTTTTGGCAGCACCACCTCGCCCTGCATCAATGGCAACAGGTGGGCAATCTGACCAATGCGGTCACGCTGCTTTTCGGTCAATACGTGGAGGTTTTCGGTGAGTGGTGTAAACGTGTTGTCGGGAGTGCGAGCCAAGGCTATTCGGCTTTGGAATCCGTCGGTGTAGTTGGTGACAACTCGATACAGAGCGTCGGGAGTTCCGCACATTACAACGTTCCACAACAGTCGGTCAATATGCACATTCACCGCCTCGGCGCTCCTTGCCTCTCGCTCGTAGCTTGTGCCGTCGTAAGCTTGGCGCAGCATCACAGAGAAATCGCTCATTGCCGACCGCCATTTCTGCGCCACCGTGTCGGCTTCAGGCGTGAACGAAAAGGCATGTTTGCCCTCTGTATTAGCCAGTCGCTCGGCAAGGTTAGCCACGGTATTGTTCAACGTCAGACAGCGCACAGGCAGCTTCGGCTCTTCGGGCTGATCCTTCTTGTTCTTGGCAGCTCGTTTGCGTGCTCGCCACTCGTCTTCCTGCTGCTGATACATCTTGTCCATCTGTTTCACTTCGCTTGTCCACGCATCAATCACAGGGTCTATGCTTCCCTTGCCTGAGGCGAAATCGCCAGATATGTAAGAGATAAGGTTCAAGGAGTTCATCTTGCCGTGCACATCCACTTTTACGCCCGTAGCCAGCATGCCGATGGCAGGACAAATGGCGGTAATCACAGGCAGAGCCAAATGTGGACCAACTGCATCTACCGAATCTTTCACGCCCATTGGCATCTTTGGCAGCGAGTTGAAATAGAACAAATCGTCCTTAGCCAGCGCCTCGTCCAGACCGTCGGTTTCCGCTTGATTGCCGTCAGAATCCATCAGTCGCTCCTGTCGGATGGCAAGCAGCACGTCCTTCAGTCGCTTTGGCATCTGAGTGCGTTTCTCGCCCAGGGCAGAGTCTATGCAAGCCAACTTTTCCGACTGCGGAAAACCATCGTAACAAGGAATGATTTTATCCAAGAGCTGGCGGTCGAAACCGCAAATATGGCGAAGGTTCACAGCGAGCTCAAAAGTCAGCGTGTTGCGATTGTTCTTCACAGGTTCGCATCCGTCGTTGTACATAGCCCACCACTTGCGGATTATTTCCTCATAAGGAATACCGAGATAAGAAAGTGAAGAGGGAAGAGTGAAGAGTGAAGAATCCGAGGGAAGTGAAGAGTGAAGAGTGAAGAGTGAAGAATCAGATGGTTTTGCAGCTTCTGTATTCTTTTCAGCTTCCGTTTTCTTTTCAGCTTCCGTTTTCTTTGCTTCTGTATTCACCATTTCGCTATTGTCAAACAGCTCCTTATCTACGAAGAGCAATTTTTCGCATGGAGGCGTAAAGAACACTCTGGTAATGTCTTTTGCTCCCTTGTCGTATTCCACGCCAAGCAGCTGAGAAGCCCACCTTAGGTTTTCCTCTTGGCTCATTCCTGCTTTGCGTCTGAAAGCTATGTGGTAGCCTTTGCCTGCCGACCGCTCCATCATCAGCAGTCCCAACTCCTCCTTCTTGCTCATCACGAGATTTGGCACACTCGCCATCTTCTCTTCGTAGTCGGCAGCCTTAGGGTCGAAGTCGATGTCCATGCCAACCGATTTGCTTATTCGAGTAGAGCCTTTCAACGCTCCATTCTCGTTGGGCAAGCACGAATAGTTCATCTGCACCATGTGGTGTTTGTCAGCATGCTTGTTGCGCTCTGAATCTCGCAACTGCCGATACTCTTTTTCGTCAGCGACAGGGCGCATTATCTTCGCCCCGCTCTGATAATATATAACATGTACGCTCATTCCTTATCTCCTTAGTTGATAATCGATTAGTGCGTTAGCTCCCTCAGCAGCCTCAGCAGCAATAGTCTCTGCGATGTTGATGTTCTCGTTTGCCATCACCTTTAGCGTCAGCTGAATTGCCTTGTCCTTGGTCAGACTGATTCTGCCGTGCGCCAATTTCTTTATCAGCTTCGACTGCGTTCTTGGCTTTGGCTGAGACACGAATTCAAATGTGCCGTCAGTCATCTGCTGTGCCACTCCGCACATCCTCCGTATTCGCTGCACCATATATGGCGCAGGATCATCTGGCGCGAACATGAAGAACCGCCTCTCGTCGTAGTGAGCCATACCGCCCATCTGCACATGATTGCAGCCATTAAACTGATTGTTGGTTGTGTTGTTGATTACTTTCTTTTTTGAATTGTCGGAAGTATTTCTTCCATTATTAATCTTGTTCATAATCTTGTTGTTTTGCGAGAAGAACATCGGATTCTTGTGCACTTTACCATGGAATATCCTCCGCAATTCAACTCAGGGTTAAACAGCCTCACCCCCAAACAAGCCTCACCCCCCAGCCCCTCTCCAAAGGAGATGGGAGTGAATAGTCTTTGTGGGGATATATTTCGCCCTTTATGGTAATTACTCCCCTCTCTTTTGGAGAGGGGCCGGGGGTGAGGCTCTCTCTCCCTTGAGGGGTCGGGGGTGAGGCTGTTTGTTGTAAAGTCAGCGCCTTTTAGGGTAATTACTCCCCTCCCCCCTTTGGGGAGGGGGCGGGGGTGAGGCACTTTATATCCGTTACAAGAATATCTTGGTAGTGAGCACCATTATACTCTCTTGTTGAGAATCTCATCGTTGCAGCCACAATGTCGCCAGGGGTGAACTTGTTTGTAGCCAAGTTGCCAAGAATAGCAGCCACATATTGGTTCTCATACTTACCGCCCATCTCCTGCAACATGATGTTGCACTTCATGGTCTGTCCGTTCTCTGCCTTTTGGCTCTGTACAGCGAAAGCCTCGCTCTGCTGCACCACTCTCATAATCTTTGTTTCCATCGATACTTAGTCTTTTTTTGTTTTAATACTACTGTTAACACTCACGCTGAAAGAAAACTTCCAGACTGAAAAATTGAAATAAATGCTCATAGTTTTGAATACTTTAAATTGTTTATTAACAACTGCACTTTCGCATATTGTTCAAGAACGGGCTGAAGGCCCAAAAGCTCCTAGCCCAGGGCATCGCCCTGGGTATAATGGCAATCAGCAAGACGCCCTGTAAGGGCAAAAGCTTTGTACATTGCACAGTATTTTAAAGCTTTTGCCCTTACAGGGCGACAAGTTTGTGTCCGTAATTACCCAGGGCGATGCCCTGGGCTAGGAGCTTCTGCCCTTTCAGGGCGTGTAGAACTTACAGGGCGTGCAGAGCTTACATGCGGAACTTGAATTATTTAATAAATTTTCTCAAGAAATACTCCTGACCTTTGCCAGTCACCTTTGTTGTCACTCTCTCTTCCGAACCATGATGTGTTTTAATCATCGTAACCGAAGTGGCAAAGATTCCTTCCTCCACCCACTTCTGTATCGGTTCCGTCGACCGTTTGAAGATGTAGCCATTGTTGCGCAGCCATCTGAACAATCGTGTGCGCCCTGTAGGATAGCCATTGCGTGTGAGCAACTTTGCCAGCTCACTAATCAGAATACAACCGTCGCCTGTTGTCACCGCATTGGCAAAATCAACCTTTGGTCGTTGCGCCTCTATCAGCTCGTCCTTCTGCTGCAGCGTGCGGTTCAGAATCTTTAGCGCCTTGGCAAGAATCGTCTTCTCGTCGTCCTCGTTATCAAGAGGAATGTAGCCACCAGTCTTGCGAATCTGCGGAAGCACCTCAGAGGTTACCCACTTGCGGAAAGCCTTTGCCGATGGTTTGCGACTGTCGAGGATTACATCATACAGACCGTCCTCGTTTACGAAGTTTGCCATCTGCGTTCTTCCAAGTGAGTCGGTGATGGGTTGGGTTGAAACCAACCCATCTGCAAGTCGTCGGCACACATCTCCCTGCTTCAATCCCAGCACCTTGCATACATCTTTCAAGCAAAACCAAGGCTCACCCTGCTCATCATTCACCGTCCGAATCCGTCCAAACTCCGGACTTTCAAAAATCATGATTTCATTCTTCATAATCTTTATGATTAATTTAAATAAAAAAAATTCCTCGCAACCCCACACAGGCAACCGAAGCATGCCGTGAGGATTACGAGGGCAAAGATAGAGAGAAAAAAAGAGGGCAACCGTAATAATACGTTGTCAGTACGTTGTCATTACGGTTGCCCTCAGTAGAGCGAGTGAAAAAAGTTATTAAAGTTGAACTCAAGTAAGTAAGCCTCCACGCCTTTGAGTGTAATTACTCCCCTCCCTTTTGGGGAGGGGTTGGGGGTGAGGCTGCTTCTACAAAGAAAATGCAAACGAGCGCAATGTAAGCTTGCTTACAAATTGTCGAGTGCAGCTTTTCTTCTACAAAGTTACAAATAATTCAGCAGAATAAAGAATGTCAATGCGTCTATTTTAGGCAGAAACAGAAAAGAAAATGTTAAAATATATAGCCTAAAAGTTAAAATCCGGACAACATCGGACACAAGCGGACATAAGCGGACAGCAAGTTATGCGTATGTAGTAATTTTGTAGACGTAATCCAACGAGCCGTAAGCAATCGTTAATCCTCACAGCGGATAGCTCAGCGACGACAGTACATAAGAGCTCTACAAAGCCTATCAGGCGCATGAGCTCACGAGACTACTCGAAAGGCGCCACGAGAACGCTCGAAATGCTGTAAACGGATAGTCGCACGAAACAAGACGATTTATCGGTCTCTGCGGAGAAATTAATGTCTAACTAATAAAATTTATTTACAACTATGATTCCTTATTCAGTAAGTATG
>ERZ773202.207-NODE-207-length-61312-cov-22.447035_pt1 | contig 61312 bp, 57 predicted proteins | sample MGYA00580998_ERZ773202 | MGnify/ENA primary metagenome ERZ773202 (study PRJEB29015, sample SAMEA2737803) | human gut metagenome | biome: human gut; feature: human-associated habitat; material: faeces | place: China | collected 2012 ...
ATCCTTCTTCATTGCTTCTGTCATCATAATCTGCTAATTCTGGTAAAATTGATTTGACATATTGTTTGTACTCTCGTTCACGATTCTCAATCTCCATCATGCGGTCATATTCCATACCAGCAATATGGTTAAGTTCGTTTTCTGACGGCAAAGGTACAGAATTATCTTCAAGATAAGCATAATAATCTGGATTTTCTGCCTGTCTTTCGATAATTTCACGCTCTTTCTGTGCCTCATAATACTCTTCCTCGCTTGAAAGTTCCTCCTCTGCTGCAGCAATTCGGTTCATAAGTGCCACGTTACGCATATCCTTCACGTTGTCGTAGGACTTGAACATATCGAGCAAGGTGTTTCTCACATCTTGGTCAGAATATCCCATATCCTGCAAGTTTACAGGAAGGTCATTGTACACTCTCACGGCAAACTCGTTAACCGACAAACCTGTGCCTTTCTTGGCAAGGAGATAATTGAATTTATTAGAATCATATCCCTTACCAATACCATATTTGAAGTTATCCTTGCCCAATTCCGCTTGAAGCGATTCGGCATTCAAGCTATGAGGGCTTAATGCCTCCGACACAGCCTCCTCCAATGTCTGAGGCGTTAAGTCCATAACATCAATAGAAGCATCCTTGTATATCTCTTTGATTGCTCCAAGGTCATTCTTCTTGAAGGCATCAGCCACAAGAACCTTGCGCTGCTCAGAAGGAGTCAATTCTTCCATCGCCTTGGCTCTCTCCTCCTTATTCTCTGCACGATATAGAGTATTGAGCAACTTATCCTGTGCCTTCAAATCCTTTGCCGATGCAGATAGATTAGCCTGTCTAGCCTCTAACTGTGCCTTGGTAGTGTTCAATTCCTTCAACTGGTCAGCCGAATAATCAATGTCATCATTCATATATTGCTCCAGGGCTTCATTGATACCATCTATCTGTGGCTGCACCTCGTCATTCTGAATATGATAGATGCGCTTGCGCTCAGAGGCAATATAGTTGCTAGCCTCATCCATGGTAGGATATTGCTTCTTCAATTCTTTATTGTCTAGCACAGCCACCTCACGCTCATCCGAAGGACTGCCAACACTATCGTCCACACCTGCCTTCTCGATTTCAGCCTTGCGCTCATTCTTCAAGGTTCTAGCCTCCTCTGGAGTCATAACCTCCTTGCGGATAGCATTCCAGTTCTTATAACGAGTTTCAAGGTCGGCAATCTGCTCATTAACAAGTGCCAAGTCGTTCTCCACCTTCTGAGCCTTCTCTGGGTCCAAGTCGGCATTGAGAGATAGCCAGTCCTCATATTCAGATGCAGCCTTCCTCTTGTTATCCAACTGTTCCTTGATGTCAGAACGGCTACCACTGATAAGGTTCATCAGTTTACCATGGTCATTGCCAAATTGCTCCTGTAGATACTCAGCTGCCACCTTTGGCTCTGTGTCCTTAGAGGAATAATCAGGCTGTCCCATGCCCAAGCCTACGATACCTTCATTATATCGTTGTTTCTTATCTGCCTCAGCCTTGGCTGCATCATCGTCGGCACGCTGTGCGTCCTCGGCATCCAGTTCTGCACCAACAGAGGTATCGATGGCATTCTGTCGCCAAGCATTGAACTCGTCCTTGGTTACAAATTCCAACTTATTGGGGTCTATTTGCGAATTAACATCAACATCTGTATCTGTCAATATCACACGACCATCTTCTGTATAACCCACAATTTTAACATCAGAAGGCTCATCACCTGCTTCCATAGAAACAGACACAATATCTCCTCGTTTAAACCCACTGCCATCAAACTGAGAACGGAACTGCTTATATCTAGCATCCTGCTGCTCTAATGCCTTCTGATTGATGTAATCATCCATAGGAACTGGCGTACCCACTTCCTTGATTTCGGCACTAGAAACCTGCTTGATGGCAGGATTTCCATCCTCATCAGGCACAACCACGAAGCCACCACCATACTCATTGGCTTTCTTTAAGAATACCTGTTGACCTGTAGTAAGGGTAGCTGGAACGATATTTCCGTCTTCCGTCTGATAAGTCCAAAGAAGCTCCTTCAAGGCATCACCATAGCCATCATCAGCATGTTGCAGAGCATCATAAACGCCTTTCTTGGCATCCTGTGCCTCCACATACTTACGCACGGCATCCTGTTGTGCTGGAGTCATTGAGTTGGCACGCTGAGCCACAAACTGCTCCATGTCCTTTCTTTCCTCGTATGCCTTCACCACCACATCCATCATAGCCTCATTATCGGCAAAAGCACGCTTCAATCTAGCCTTCGACACATCATCGTTATGGTCAATCGCTTTCAAACCCTCAACATCCCCATTCTGGTAGGCATTCTGTCCCATCACATAGGCATCAGATTTGCTTTCATTGGATGCAGTAGTGGCATCAGAAGGACTTGAACCGTTCTCCACCGAAGGTGTACCCTCCACATTTGTAGGCGTTGGCGGTTCTGTTGGTGGAACATCAGAAGAAACAGAAGCATCTACAGGCTTTTCAGCCGTAGCCTCAGCATTCTCAGCCGAAGCACCACCTTCTTGTGTGGCACCAGGCAGTTCACGCTGTCCCTCAATCAAGTTTTGATTCATCTGCTCCTTTGCATCGTTCATTTCTCGTTTCAGCACGATGTCGTTATAGAGCTGCTTCTGGTATTCCTCCACAAGTTTCTGTTGTTCGGCTGTGCGAGACTTTCCATCACCCTCTAGAGCCTTGCGAAGCGTACCATGCTCCACACCTTGCGAATCCTCGAAGGTGCGCACATACTCCTTCATGATAGGGCTATTCTCGAAAGCACTATCATAGAAGTGGCGATAACTGTTCACCATCTGCTGCTCCTGCTCGGTCAGTTCCATGCCTTTCTGCTGTTTCTGCATGATGTCACCGATGGCACTGGCATTCTGATGAAGATAGATTGCAGCCTTATCCTCGTCATTCAGTTGCTCACCTGCGGCATACTTATCCCTAGCTTGCTCATATATGGTGTTCAGTCTATCCTGCAAGGCATCTGTATGGTAAGCCTTTTCATACTCAGAAGTGATATTCAGCGACTTCTCGAAGTCTAGCTTCTTCTCTGCCTTCTGAGCCTCTTCAAGCGAAGAATACTCTTTGCGGTCGATAATGCCACCATCCTTATTCAAGGTTTCGAGATATACTTTGCCATCATTATCCATTGGCTGCACGATGATAGAGTCGATAACTGGCGAGAAGGAAGAAGGGCGTTTTCCTTCCACCACAGCCATCATCTTTGCCTTCAATACCTCTGGCACGCTCTTATCGTTCATCAGGTTCATGTACTTATCAGTGAGTTGCCCCATCATCTGCACACCTTCACCCTCTGCACGATAACCATTGATGCCCAACTTCTCGAAGGCATCACGCAAATCATCATAGCCGAATCTCTTCAACTCGGCAATATCTCGGTCGTTGAAGTCAAACTTTCTGTTAAACTCCTTAGCATCCTTGAATCGGGCATACTTGCCCACCATACCAGGAAACCCGATGGAAACAAGATTAGCCATACTCTCCAAAGCACTCTCGGCAAAGTCCTTACCTGTAGGTTTGAAATTAGGGTCGTGTGCCATACGCTCCAACATCTGCTGACCTGTCATAATGCTAGAGTCCACCACCTTGCCACCTACATCTGCAAGAACATTGGTAGCCAAGCCTCTGCCCTTGCCTACCATATTGGCGATTGTACCACCTTGCATAATGGCACCTACGGCACTCTGCTTAGCCACCTCTCCCAAAGTATTGGCAAGAATCTTGCCCACTGAAGGATTGTAAACCTTGCCATTCTCATCTAACTGGCCAGTACGATAAATTTCATCAATAGGCTTGGAGATAGCCGACTGTCCACCGAAGGTTACTGCACCATGAGCAGCACCTGTCTTCAACGCCATTCCCTTACTCTTACCAATGAGAACCTTGGCTGCACGCTCTGCCATCTTGGCTTCCATGCCCTTAGCCATCAAGTCGCTAGCCAGTCTCCCTTCTGCCTTGGCAAGCATACTCTTTGTTACCTTGCCACCTGCGGCACCAGGAAGCCAATAGCTCCAAGCATCCCCTGCAAAGGTCAACGCCCCACTGCCTACTCGCTCCCAGAAGCCAGGCTGATACTGCTGATTGGCAATATCCTCCAACCAGTTCTGATAGTCGGTCTGTACCAACTTTCGTGTTATCTTGCCCACTATGGTATTACCCAAGCCTGTATTCATTATATACTCTGAACTACCCTTTGGTATCATATTCTTCACCTCCAACTGATTGAGCTGAGCCTTCAACACTTCATCAATCATCGGCTTAAACTGCTTAGGGTTTCCGCTCAGAGTTCCATTCATGCCATATCGCTGCAACACCTTGAAGGCTGCATTGCTCATATCGTTCAGAAACTGAGGATTCTTGTAAAGACCATTAAACTTCTTCTGCAATGCACTGAGAGTTTTCTGAGGGTCTTTGGCTTGATTAGCCTCATACTGAGAAGCGATGGCAGTACCAAGGCGAAGACTGGCTGGAATATTCTGACTTCCTTCCATACCTTCGTTGAATGCCTTGCTACCTTCTTCCTGAGCCTTGTTATACTCTTCCACTACAGATGGATTCACATACTTACTGATAACACTAGAAAGAGCCTCATCAATATCCTGGTTCATCAACTGGTTCTGAATAACCTCATCATTTGAATAGAGACGAGTGGCGAGGTCTTCCGCTGTTTTGCGGTAGTTCTCTCCATACTTCTTCACAAGACTTTCTACCATAGCTGGCTTCACCATACCATTGATAAACTGGTCATAGCCATGCGTCTGGGTGATATACTGTCCAGTCTCATCCAAGGCAACACTGTTCATGATACCATACTGAGAAGCCATCTTCTTCAAGTTGTCCTGCACAGCATGAGAATGCCAGCCATTCATTACAGCTTCGTCCACACCTTCTACAGTATCTCCCAACTTTGATACAAACTCATCAGTAGTTCGTTGAGCGAGGCGATTTGCTGCACGATTCATGGCTCCCATAGCCATACTTTGTGCCTCCTCTTGATTCTGAGCTTGTCCGCTAGCCATCAAGTCATACATAGTTTCAGACAAAGCATCGCCCTTGCCTACATATTTATTATAGATAGCATCCACCTGCTGGACTGGAGCTGCACCTGTAATTGCATCAACATCCTTCACAGTAGGCTTAGGTTGCTCGGTAGCTGGTGCATTCTCTTGATTAGAATGCTGTACCTGCTGATTATTGTCTTGTGGCTGCTGCATATTACCACCAAGAAGCATACTGGTAATCATGCCACCCATTTTCTGCTCCCTACCGATATTACCTGCATCCACATTCGGCATCATGCCGAGTGCTTGCGAAATCAAGCTAGGCTTCTTTAGCTCGCCTCGCTGATACTCATCATTCAGCTGTGCCAAGTCCTTGAAGTTGCCCAGCTTGTTGTCAGGAGAGTTGAAAGCATCAAGTACCTCCTGAGGATATTGCGTCTGTTTTATCCCCTTAGAAGAAACACTCTGCCCACTACTCTGAGGAGTTGAAGGCTTTTGAGCAACAGGTGCCTTAGCTGAAAGATATGTTTCTAAAGATTTTTGGTCTTTAAAATTATCATATCCTGCTTCACTTAATGCATTATAAAGTGTAGCTACATTTTTGCTGTCAGAAACATAGTCTCTAAACTCCTGCTCTGTACCAACATCATCATAACCATCATCAATTAACGCTTGATGTAATTTCTTTATATTATCGTCCATATTATAATTTTAAATGTTTACCTTTATTTGTTTTGCCATTATTTGATTTGCTACCAATGCCAATACCGAGGCTCTTAGGTTCAAGACCTTGTTCTTCAACATCATCAACAAACATTCTTTGAAGACCTGCATCCCACTGCTTGCCATTTGTACCAATGCCATACTTTTGTTCATAAATAGAAGCAAGATTATTGCCTCCATTCTTTTTCATGTGATTAAAGTATTTGATGAACCTTTTACGATATTCTGCTTGAGAATATTTTGGCGTTGTTCTAATCGTCTTATTAGTTGCAGCATTGTTCCTTGCTGTCGTAGAATTATTCACGGCAACATGAGAACGGCTATCAGCTGCCTTTGCAGCTGCTGCATCAGCTTGATTATCAAGCAACTTACCCTTCTTGCCTCTCAAAGCATCCTCAGTCTCCTTCTTTGAAACATTCAAGTCTGCACCTGTAGAATGTTGTCTTGCAGATTGAGTCACTTCTTCGACCTTTACGGGTGTCAAAGCATCCTGCTGATTCTTCTGTGATGCGCGATATGCAGCCAGCGCCTCGTTAGCCTTGGCAGCAGCCTCTGCTTGTATCTGTGCTTGCTTGTTCTGTCTGTCCTTCCAGATATTCACCATCATCTGGTCATAGCCTTTCTGACGAAGGGCATCAGTGCCTTCCCTCAGCTTGCGTTGTCGTTCGGTCAATGCTTGGGCAGATTCCACCTTCTGCTCAGGTGCACCGATGGCTGTGCCGAAGAAGTTGCCTACATGCTGGAAGAGATTGCCCAACTGTTCCCACTTTGCTTGTCTCTCGGCTTTCTTCTGCAAAGCAGCATTAGCTGCCACCGTCTTGTCTGCATCACCCAGGTTACTGAGCCAAGGCATGAAGGTTGCCCAATCGCCATTGCCATTCTTCTCGAAGTCCCTCATGATGTCATAAGGCTTCATCTGCTGCAAGAGAGGATTCTGCTCTATATCGGCATAAGGTTTGCTCCAATCAATCGAAATACCTTGGTTTGGAGTTACCTCGGTTACTTCTTCGGTTGGTTGCTGAGTGAAGGATGGCTGATTACCAACCACCAATCCATTTGTATCTATTGGAGCTGTTGCAGTTGTAGAAGTTGCTTGTGCTGCTGCACTATCCCCACTTGGCTGTGTCGGTGTCTGCACAGAAGAAGAAGTTGCTGGCTCAGATGGTGCTGACTGCCCATCATCATTGGATGGAAAATCGGTTATAGGTGTCACAGCCGTAGCTGGACGCTTTGGAGTTAAATCGTCACTCATAAATCCCATATCTACCTCCTTTCCTTACCACGGCAAACTACTTGCAGCACTAGCCAAACCACTAGCTGCACCTTGAATGGCTTGCGCCTGAGCCAAACCCTTTTCCTTCTTGGCGGTAGCAATGTAGTTGGTCATTTGGTCTATCTGAGAATCTGCGGTGTTCCATACATTCTCTTTCTGTTGGGCACCTTGCACAGCAGCTTGTTGCATCATGTTGCCCACTTGCTCATTGGCTGCTTGTTTGCTCAGTGCCACAGATTCATCACTACCACCACTCACGATGTTGGTATTCTTGGCTTTCTGCGTGGCATTATCCAGCACCTTCTGGGCGTTGGTCACTGCCACCTGGTTCTCGGCTGTCTGTGTCGGGTCCTGATAATAAAGATTATCACGGTGGTCCTTCACCTGCTGCATACGATTCTCAAAGGTCTTGATGTATTCGTTGTATGCAGCATTTTGTTTTTTGGCTGCTAGAGCACCACCTACAGCTGAGGTAACGCCACCAGCAATACTTCCTATAAGTCCCATAAAATTCGAATTTAATGTTTAAACAGTGCTAAAGTAATGCGTTTTTCTCGCCTATCTGTGATAAGTTGCGCAACTTGAACAACAAGTTTCGTTATTTTTCACTATATTTGCACCCGAAAACTATCAGTAATCATTTAAATTCTTAGAATATGGCAACAAAAAAAGACAATAACAATGAGCCGAAACCAAAGCGAAAGAAGACAGGTGGACGCAAGGCTGGCACGGCAAACAAGATAACGAAAACGGTACGTGAAAGCCTTAGCGATGCCATCACTGGCTATTTTAACGGCATCAATGAAAAAGGCTACTCTCTCGCCAGTGACCTCATGCAGATAGAAGAACCTGCCGGACGTTTGGCAATAGTAGCCAAGTTCCTCCCATACGTTGCTCCAAAGCTTCAATCCATATCATTCAACAATGATGAGCGTAGAAGCCTGTCTGTGGAGGAGTCCTTCATGGAGTTGGAGAAGAAATTTGAGAAACAAGAGACCACCATCAACATCAAGAATCTTAAGATTGTTAATAATGGCTAAATACAAAAAATGGGTAGCCTTCTCTAAAATTTCTGCTACTTTAGAGAAGACTACCCTAGGGTATGAAATTGACTGAATCCGTCAAATATTAAGTTTTATTGGCACAATTTTAAGATATATTGGCTACTTTTTATCCCTCATGCGCTCAAAATACTTCGTCTGGTCTTTGGTGATGTTCTTCACCTTTATCTGTATGGTGCAGTTCTTAGGCACTGTATCATTGATATTATCCATCAGTTGCTGGATAATATCATCCGTGTTCAGGTAGCCCATGCCTTCCACATGGCCAACCACCTCACCCATGAAGTAGGCATCAGCACTGAGTTCAAATGTTTCCTCCACCTTTTCAAAAACAGGCGCATGATACTCCTGTATTCGTCTGCTTGGGTCATTGGTAAAAAAAATCTTCTCCACCACCTTCTCATTCAGTTCCCAGGCTCTAGAGAAATCTGGCTTCACATATCCCATGGTAATCTTATGAGTACTGATGTGATTCATCGCAAAACCTATCTCTTCATAATTGGCACCAATATCATTTTGAGCTATGGTAGCCCAAGTATGGCGAAAAGTATAAGGTGTTATCTTCAATTCACTATCCTTCAATGTATTCACACAGAATTTCTTTAGGAATATGCACAAATTACCATCCATCGACCTGCTACACCCATAGCTTTTGTGAAAATTAAACAGATAAGGGTCTTCTTTATCTGAGAAATACTTCATCATGGTAGGTATGAGCATATCTGGTACTTTCATTTCTATATAAGCTTCATCAGCTCTAACCGTTCGTGTCTTCTGTCGCTTGTAATGCAAAATACCATCGTAATAGTCAACCTTCTTCATTTCATACAGGTCAGCCACATTGATTCCTGCAAGACACAATACCATCTTGCACACATCCACAGCCAAGCATTCCGTCTTAGAAGAAGGAATCACAGAAAAAATCCTTCTGCAATCCTCCATCAAGATAGCACGCTTTTTAGGAATAGCATGCTTATGATACTCTACTTTAGTCCAAGGATTCACTTTTATCCTTACGATGTCGTTATCATAATCATTATATTTAGCCACACCTGCCTTGAACATCTTTTTTAGGAACTGAGGATAGTAAGATTTCTTTGCCTTGGAATCCTTCATACTATCTATCCATCCTTGCACTAGTTTGGTGTTCAATTCACTAAACATTACCTTCTCAGAACCACAATATCTTTCTATACTATTCAGGGTATTGCGATAATTTACAAGAGATTGAGGTTTCAATGTTTCTGACAATTCATCAATATATTCTCTTGCAAAGTCTGAGAAACACACATCTGCATCGTTCTGTTCTAGATAGTCCCTAACCTGTTCAGCACTCCAAGAACGGATGTCTAGCTTATTAAGCTTGAACATCCATTCTTCAATAATTTGGTTCAGTGGATTTAGCACAAAAGAATCCTTCACATCATGAGAACCCTTCACGATGCCTTTCTGTCCCACCATCTTGTTCGTCTTAATATAAAGCGACCTACGATTATGAGTCATTCGAATATACACTTGGTAAAAACCATCTGACCTCTGATGTTGAACAACAATTTTAAATGTAGCCATAGTTATTTTATTTTCAAAGCTATTTCAAAACAAACGCTCTCATTTGTCACGTTTAACGTGGCAAACGTTTCTAAAACACTATACTTCTGACTATCTAGAAATCAACCATTTACGCTAACTCCTCAAATATCAGATAATTACGAAAATATGATTTCTAATTTCCAAACCAGATTCATAATATACTGTATTTACTAGCGTTTTAACGTTTCTCTCAAAACAATCTATAAACTTATTTTGGAATTTAAATTTACGAACAAACTTTATGCTCTTTATTATCTCACAATCTCAGGATGCTCTTCTAAGTACATATCACGCAAAGGAAGGCTAAGTACAGAACAAGCCTCATCCATTGTTACCTCATGTTCTTTGCCATCAGGCAAAGTTATGGTAGGATAATTGTAGAGGAAGCTCTTTATCTCTATAAAGGCATCATTGTTCACATTCATAAGACAAGCCAAATAGCACAAGCCTTCAACATCGTAGGCAGTTTTTGGCTTGTTCTTGTCAACGTAAGCAAACAACAAAGCCTTGTTCTTTTCCAAAAACTCTTTTCCGTGCATATCATCAAATATCTTCAGACCGGTTTCATTCAAGGCTCTAGGCGAATGCTTTCCAGAAAAGACTACCTCGAAGTCCTTAAACTTTGCCATAAGCAAAGTCTTAACTGAGTTCATATCCAACTTCAAGTCCTCCACATCTTCAGATAAATCATCTAGTTTCTTGTCATGTACATTCACACGCTGGATGAAACGTCCAAACCATACAAGCATTGATAACAAAGTTACCAATCCTACCAAAATACTTATTATTATTCCTAAATTCTCCATTTTTTAATCTCCTATTCTTTTATTTTGCAAAATTACTAATTATTTCCTATTTTCCACACCATCCACACAAAGTTTTTCCTTGGTCGATGGCATTTGTTTCATCTGTCCTTGTTATCCTGCCTGTAGTTCTCTTAAGAGCTGGGCAATTTCTGTCCTTATGGTATCGCTTAGAGCCAGGGCTGTCTGATACATATACGTTGCCTCCTGCTGTTACCTCAGTTTGGAATCCATCAGCCTCAGCATTACTAGAAAAGGAAGACAACTTACCTATTGCAAAGCCAATCATCAAGAAACCTATGCAAAAGGTTACTATACTTATAAACAGAAAGCATTTCAATTTTCTACAAACTTTTTGCAAAGAACGCTTTTGCAGTCCACAAGTTAGAAAAGCTTTATCATATTTCATTAACTTTAGTTCCAACAGACGCCTTTTCCTTTGAACGGATTCGACCTTTTCTATCAGAGCAAAATATTTCTTATTAGAAATTTCACTTACATCGTTGATTCCTAAGAGAACAAATATCTCTAAAGGTTCCTTATTCGTATCAAAGTCGATAAGCAGATTATAATAGTCGTTTGAAGCAAAATAGGACAACTCTTCTTTCACTTCATCCCACTTGAATAGACTATCAAATGTCTTTATACGGTGTTCAAATATAAAAAGGATTGTATTATATAAAGATATACTTGATTTTTGGCTATATGTCTTTTGGCACAACTTAATATATGAAAGATAACCCTTACGTACATCATAATAAATATACACATCCATTTTTACTTGATGGAAATACTTGAAACAAGTAGGCATTTTTACTACAAGCAAACCATCCTCCACAGAACAATCAAATCCAACTTTACTTAAGGATAGATATATTTTCCTTAAATCATAGTAGTCTTGTTTTTGCAAAATAATATTTTGCTCAGTTACCTTTCTTAATGCTTCCAAGAAAGCATAAACATCCATTCCTGGATAAAAATCCAAGATAGAGAAACAACCACTATAATTATAAGAAAAACTCATATATCTCACATTTTAATTATCCTACATGTACCTGACTTCTTGCAGAAAGACCCTGGATCTCCCTCAGCACCTTATTTTCTGCACGGAGAGCTATCACTTCCCTCTCCAGCTCGTTCATATCAGCCACATTGCTATTGTTAGCTAAAGAAGGCGTTTTCTTATCTGAACTAAAAAACTCAGCAACTTCTACACCTAGGACTTCAGCAAGGTTTTCAACTGTACTAACTTTCACATCAGCACCATTCAGGAGGTTATCCAACGTAGTTCGACTAACCTTCATCTTAGAAGCAATATCAATTTTGCTCAGTTTGTTGGACGTTATAATGTCCACTATTCTTTGCACATTCATATTAAAATCCTTTAAATGTTCAACAAAGTGGGTTAATATATATTAAATACGCCCACCAAACGATACATATTTAAAAAGTTTATTGTACTTTTGCACCGTAAAGTTAGTAAATAAATAAATAAGTACCAAATAAATTTGAAGAAAAATGAAGAAAGAAGATAAAAAAGTTCCAGATGCGCCTAAAAGGTTATTTGTTCGAACAAATTCTTTGATGCACGACTCAGGCTTAATGTCCGTAGGAAATGTTTCATATAAAGAATATTGGATTGGACACAAAAATAAGGTTCCAAAGGATGTAAGACCTTGGAGTTATGAGGAAGAGGAGGAATACATCAGCCTCTGCCAATCTTGGCACGAAGCAAAGGAAGTTCCTGAAGATTTGCACACCTTTATTATAGGTGTTTCCAAAAACTTCACTCATCCAGTACTCATCAACTTGGAAAAATCATGCATACATACCTTTTATGATGCTCACAACATAAGCGATAAGAGGAAGTGGAACGGAATCATCCGCAAAGATTTCCCCTTCGCTTATTGGGCTTACATCAAGGACTTAGTTCCTACCATAGAGGAAGGAGGCACAAAATGAAAAAGATAATGTTCAATGACCAGTACGGTCTCACCCAAGCAGTTCTGGAAGGTCGCAAGACTCAAACCAGAAGAATCGCCTATCAAGAGCCTTTCAAGTATTACTGCAACTGCGGTTTCTACACGGAAGGTAAAGATAAAGGCAAGCTCGCCATCAATGATGGAAATGAGATTGTAGCAAAGTCCACTTATAAAATAGGTGAAGTCGTAGCAATTGCCCAGAGATACATACACCTGGCTCTGAACGAAGAGTTCTACCGACTTTGTGGCATTCATGGGATGCCATTAGAGTGTATTAAATACGAGAAAGGTTGCTACAACAAAATGTTCGTTAAGGCAGACCTCATGCCGCACCGCATCCGCATCACGAACATTCGAGTAGAACGATTGCAGGACATCAGCACCGAAGACTGCATGAAGGAAGGAATCTTCTGTAGCCACATCGAAGGCATTGACGATGCTTATTCATACGATGCCACAAATGATAGTTTTGAGAAGAAATGGTGGTACAGAACTCCTATCGAAGCATACAAGATGCTCAGCTGTAAGCTCCACCTCCATTGGGGCAGCAATCCTCTCGTCTTCGTTTACGATTTCGAACTAGTTAAATAATAATTCAATTCAAACAATATGAAAGAAGAAACATTACCTCTCAGACCTCAGATTAGGGAATTGACTCTAGGCCAAGCCATCGACTTCCCTATCAAGAGAATGCTATCGGTCAAGAGTAGTTGCACTGACCTCGGTGCCATCTACAGCCGAAAGTTCAAGACCAAGCTCAACCGTGAGCAAGGAGTTATCACAGTAACACGTATCAAATAAAACAAAATAGTCATGAACCAAACAGTACAAATCCAGTTCGCTGACAAGATGGTCTCGTTCGACACATTCCTATCAGCCATACGCAATGTAGTCCAGGAAGAAATATCCAAGGCTGTAGGCAAGCGACCATTCATCACCCAAGCCAAGGCATTCGATACCTTCGGCAGACGCAATGTAGAGCGATGGGTGAAGGAAGGCAAGGTCAAGGTCTTCGGGCGTGGCAAGAACGGCAAGATTACTCGCTACGAATACCGACTGTCCGAGCTGGAAGCCTGTGCCTGTAAAGTTCAAGACTATCTACATCCCACATAGGTAATTTTACTTTTAGAGAATAGACATAAGCTAACATTGCAAACAAGAAAAGCTCGCTGTGAAGCGAAACTTATCGTTGAAACATTCATAAAAGGTGCCTGGGCAAATATCCCTGCGAAAACAGCTGTTCATCATTAAAAATATGATAAGTACAAATCCACTCAGGCACCTTTCTTTACACGGTCGGCATTGCAATCTTGCATGTAGCCTAGCCCATCGGGGGCGATGTTCATAACAAACGATTGATTGTTTAAATGCTTTTTTACTAGGTTCACCATGATTTCTGCGAAAAAGAACTAAGCAGATAGGCACAAGGGTTCGACTCCCTAACCGACCACCATTACAAACAATATAAAACGATAAAGTTATGAAAACAATTAAGATTATCTTCTGCATTGCCATCTGGCTAGTCCTTGGATGGCTCTGCCTCAGTAAACTCTCACAGGGCATCCACGATGAGAATCTGATTTCTCAGATGCCACAGTGTACATACGATGAGATAGTCGATACGCTCACCTCTCGTAATGGCTTCCAGCCTACAGAGCATCAGATAGTAATCTACTATTATGAGCGATTCAAGAAGTAAGAGCACCTATGCAGCTCGCAAGTGCCTCCTCTGCCCAAATGGGCGTAACTGCATCAATGGCAAGTATTGTCTTAAATACAAGATGTACGTGCAGCATCAGGAGAAACTTCTATGTGAATAACTTTTTAAACTAAATAATATGGAACAGAATAACAAACAGACGATGCCATGTTTCGAACTTGGCAACCTTTACGTCTTCAAAGAAGAAGACGAGGATGGAGAGTTGACCATTATAGGCAAACTCATCGCCAAGAACGAGAGCCAAGACACATTGACATTTGGCAATCAGTATGAGATTGAGACAGAGAACTTCGTTACAGACCAGGCATTTGACCTTCGCATAAGTACAAACAAGGAACTGCGAGAAGCGACAGAGGATGAAGCCATCTTGTTTCAAAATGCTTTCACTCTCTGGAAGAAGAGCAAGAATCAGCCATCATTCAGAACCTTCGATAAGGTTCTTGTGCGTAACAGCGATGAACATAAATGGAGACCAGCAATCTTCGCACAAACACGTATAGGTGAATCCCCATACAAATACAACGCTTTGCTATTATGCACCGGGCACGTAGGTGACTTTATCCAATGCATCCCATACAAAGGAAATGAGAATATGGCATTCACCACAGCCCCATTTTAGGTAAACAGAAATGTGGTTTTCAAATAATATCAATCATCATGGAGTCAGAAGAAGCAACGCTCAGAAGGCAAGCTCGCCAGCGAGAATACTATCTTAAGCATCGTGAAAAGTTGCTCGCCTATTCTCGCAAATACATCAAGGAGCATCCCGAAAAGCAGAAGCTATATCGGGAAAATGCAGCCAAGAAACGAGCCAACGGCAAAGGATATTATCCGAGATACTATCTGCTCAACAAAGAGAAATTGCTGGAAAGTTCCAAGCGATGGCTACAGAATCACCCCGAAAAGGTAAAGGAATACCAGCGCAGATACTACCAGAAGAAAAGAGCAGCAGAGAAGAAAGAGAAGAAGATAATGCTGAATCCAGATATAGATAAGGCAAAGTCCCTCTTCCGTGACCCAACCAAGGCAGCTCACCTACAGTGGATTCTGGAGCACAACAGAAACAAATTCAATCAATATGAATCACGCTAGTTTATTCAGCGGAATCGGTGGCGCAGAGGTCGCGGCATCCATGATGGGATGGCAGAACCTCTTCCATTGCGAGATACAGGAGTTTCCTCGCAAGGTGCTCGACTACTGGTTTCCTAATTCAGAAAGTTATGAAGACATTACCAAAACAGACTTCACAAAGTGGCACGGCAAAGTCGATGTTCTCACAGGAGGATTCCCCTGCCAACCTTTCTCCCTCGCTGGCAGAAGAAAGGGAGCGGACGATAACCGCTACCTCTGGCCACAGATGCTTCGAGCGATACGGCAGATACACCCCACTTGGGTCGTTGGTGAAAACGTTAATGGAATCAAGACGATGGTGGAGTCCTGCCAAGTCACTCAGATGGGACGCACAGACTATCTTTTCGAAGAGAATCACCTATATCGAGAGGAAAGCCGATTCACCCTCGACAAAATCTGTGCAGACCTCGAAGCCGAAGGATATTCCGTCCAACCGATTGTTATTCCAGCTTGTGCCATCGGAGCACCGCACAGAAGAGACCGAGTCTGGATTATTGCCCACCGTTCAGACCCAAGGGCTGAAACAGTGCAACAAGAAGGGCAAGACAGACCACAGCCTAGGTCTAGAAGACATGGCAGTGGCACAACTCCTTCCTACGCCCACGGCACTCGACAAAGGAGGAGGAAGAATAAACAAGAGCCTTTCACCGAATGCAGCAGAGCGTCCAACCTTGGCACTCGCCGCTCGAAAAGGCTTGCTTCCCACACCTTGCAGCATAGAAGCCACCAAGTTCACCAAGACCATCAATCCCAATTCCCAGATGGGGCAAGGACTAACAGCCTTGGCGGTAAACGGTCTTCTTCCCACTCCTACGGCAATGGAAGTAAAACACTCCAACCGGGTGAAGGGTCTGAAAGAACAGGGTGTAAAAGGGATGTACAGCCGAAAGAACGGAGCACTTCGCCCGAATGGACTGACAGACTTTCTCGACTTCAACAATCAGGTAGGTGGCGGAACTTCCCAACTCAATCCCCTGTTTGTAGAGGAAATGATGGGATTCCCTTTGATGTGGACAGCCTTACCATTTCTTTCCCCAAGTGGCGACAAGAATCCATAAAGGCTTACGGCAATGCCTGGGTCCCACAAGTGGCTTACGAGATATTCCGTGCCATCGAGGCAGAAGAAAACAACAAATGATAGAAATCGTAAATTCTACATTCTAAATAAAAGAAGAATAAATGAAAACAGATGGCTACATATTTACTCCAGAGCTGTTGCAGTGGCGTTACTTCCATCGTCCTGTGGTCGTTCAGGTGCTCATCCATGTGCTCCTCTCCTCCGCTCACAACGAGGCTTCCGCTGCCACCCTCTCCTATCGTGATTTGGCTCTACAGCTCCATACCACGGTCAAGACCATCCGTGTCGCCATTGATGTGCTCATAGCCGAGAAAATCATCACCAAGTGCTCTGCTCCAAGAGCCTCAACTAAACTCTACGTTAACAGTTCTCACCCCCTATCCCACTGCATCATACCGTGGCAAAGAGACCAAGGGGCACAGGTTACGGCACACTTCGGGGCACAGATTGGGGCACAATCTAGGGCACAGATTCAATCTTCCGAAGTTCCTTTAAATAAAGGCGATTCCGAAGATTCAGAAACTAGCAAGGGCACAGATAAGGGCACAATTAAGGGCACGAATAGGGCACAATCTAGGGCACAGACAAAACAAGGGGCACAGCCAAGGGCACAATCTATGGCACAGATTTCACACTCCGAAACCCCTTTAAATAAAGGTGATTCCGAAGATTTAGAGATAGTCAAGGGCACAGATAAGGGCATAGCAAAGGGCACAGAAGTAAGAGAAAAGAAACAAATAAAAGAAAATCTTTCCCCTGAAACCCCTATAAAAGAAAACAAACAAAGAAAAGAGAAAGCCCACCCCCAAACACAAAAAAAAGAAAAAGAAAAAAAGTCGGGGGATGCTGAAACTCAATTCTCGGAAGTCTTAAGGCTCTTCAATCGCCTCTTCCTGGGCACGCAGGTAAAGCCAATCTCAAAGATGACTCCCGACCGCAAGAAGCTAGTCGCCAAGTTTATCTCTGATTACTCCTTCGAGGACATTGAGCCGATGCTTCGCAAGGCACTCGATTCCGACCTTCTATCTGGGCGCAAGGATGGTGGATGCTATATCTCCTTCAACTGGCTCTTCAATCCAAAGAACTACGAGCCTCTGATGGAAGGAACGTTCGACAACCCTACGATTGCAGCCTCAGCTGAAAAGAAGCCTTCCAAGCCTCAGCAGAAGAAGACACCTAGCCCACCATCATCTGATGACAGTCTGTCAATAGGCGAACGCTGGAAACTAGCCCAACAGTCACAGCAGTCAGCGGAAGCCTACAGAGACAAGGTTAATCGTTCCATCATCTTGGGGCATATCGACAACCTCAAAAAGCATCCGCAAGACAAACAAGCCTTGCAGTCGCTCGAAAGATTCTATCGGGACGGAACTATTCAGCGTCTGGGCATCGACTGGACCCCACCTGTAGAAGAGGAAACGAAAAACCTCCTCGACTTGGACGATAAGACACAAAACTATCTCCAGTCCCTCCTCAGCGACTAAGTGCAAACATAAAGTGACAATTCAAAAATTCTAAGAGTTATGGACAAACAAGAATTAATAGACCGTCTCAACGGCAATTATCCCGAGTACACGCAAAAGCCTCAGCACAAGAAGGTGCAGCGTGAAGGTCAGTTGCAGATAGCCTGTGTACGATGGTTTCGACTACAGTACCCAGCTTTCTCCACACTCCTCTTCCATCCCAAGAACGAGGCAGACGGTGCTACCAGTGGCAAGAAGATAGCCATCAATGCAGCATCGGGCGTGGTCCCAGGCGTTCCCGACCTTATCCTTGCTCTCCCTTCCATGAAGGATGGCAAGACAGGCATCATCTACGAGAACCCAGAAGTTTACTTCGGCTTGGGCATCGAATTGAAGTATGGCAAGACCAACAATCAGTCTGCCAATCAGAAACGCTTCCAGGGCTATTGGCAGTGCGCTGGCTACAAGTACGCCCTCTGTCGTTCCCTCGAAGACTTCATCGAAGTGGTCAAGGCTTACATGCAAGCAGCCGAAGTCAACGCCTTCGAGAAAGTTCGCTCCTATCACCTCATCAATGATGATACTGAGCACAACAAGCAAGTATTAAACAAAATCATTAAAAACAAGAAGTAATATGGAAATCGGATTCATCATCATCATGCTGTGCCTGGTTGTTATGGCCGGCACATTCATCTATCTAGTTTACCACCATGGCCATCGCTCATGCAAGAACTGCAAGTTCTTCCGTCCTACGGAAAACAGTAAGTATAGCGGAACATGCAACGGCTTCGGTCATCATCGCTTCCACTGGGAGTGCTGTGGAGAATGGAAACGTAAAGCAACCAACCAAGAGGATGAACTTTAAAATCATGCATCTATGGGCAATTACATCAAACAAAGCCTGATGCAGCCAACACCATCAGTTGCTAATCAGGAGAAAATGAGAATGTGCAAGTTCTGTGTACATAGCCACATCAGCGCCCTCGGCTACAACCATTGCTGGAAGTCAGATAGTGTTACGTATAATGGAGATTCGCCTACAGGCATCTGCTGTGCATTCAGAGATAATCGGATTTGGAAACCTTATTATTTCTCTGGTCTCATGTCACACTACAGGGGAAACATCTGTTTGGCAAGACCAGTGTATAACTCTCCCAAAAAGGGCAAGAGCCGTATTTTTAAATACGAAGTCATCGACCCGATAGCCTCAACAATAGCAACCCTATTGCCCAAGGAGTTCGCCAAGGAATACATTCCAGCCACTCCTGGCTCCAAACCTCCACATACGATGAAGGAGTATGAGAAATTTGACACTTATTGCTTCGGTGGCTACGACCCACAGCTAACCGAGAACCAAGAGGCAAGAAATTACAATGAAGCTCACTGGCAGCAAATCCTTGCTCAGGAAGCAATAGAAAAACAATTAAGGGAATAAAAGCCACCGTTCCCAGCGATTCTATCGCTGGTCCCATAATATAACAAAGTAAAAATATTAAGAAATGGAAAAAACAATTTATATTCCAGGTGATTTGGTTATGACCAACGGCATTCCTATCGGAACCAAAGAGGGCATTGTTTATCAGGTCACAGAAAGTAATGCTGATAAATATGCAAAAGTGAAAGATGGAAATGCATTCACAGAACTGAAAGGTTCCGTCACTCTTTCCAACTTAAAAGGAAAAACCATTAAAGATGATGGATTCCTGTTTTGTGACAGTGGTGCATGGGTGAAGGATATTGTTCCCATTCCTCTTACTCCTTCCATACTAGAAAAGAACGGCTATAAGCAAATAGTCAATCATAGCTATATTTACCAACATATAGAAAATGACTGCTATGAAATATGGAAAAATGTGAAGAATTGGACTATGTATTGGAGAGGCGTAAAGTTATGCAGCTTCAAATATTTGCATGAGTTACAACATATCCTCTTATTCCTTGGTCTAAATTCAGAAATGGAGATGTAGCGTATGAAAATTCATTTATGGCTTTCCTCATGTTGTTGTGCAGCAGATGAGCATGAGACTGGATGTTATCCTCGTTCTTCATTCAAGCCTAAGCCAGAGCTTCCGGCTGGAACAATACTTACTGTCAAGGAGAAATGGCAAAACTTCTACGGAAAATACTACCGCTGCTATCTCCCAGACGAAATGAAGGACAAAGGATATTCCATCCCTTACTACGACATCCCTGCCGACATAGCAGAAGTAATAGAACTATAATTATTTTAAATATTTACAATTATGGAAGTAACAATAACATTAACTATTTGCCTGAGCCTGGTCTTTGTAATCACGCTTGGCATCGTCTCTTGCACGCTAAGAGACAAAAACTTCAAGGTCCGCTTTGATGACAGAAACAAGCGTATGATGCGAATTATCGCAGAGCAGCGTGATGAACTTATCTCATACAGAGAGGCTATCAAGAAAAATGATGCCAATCTAGAAAAATCTCTAGAGGTATTAGCTTCTGCTTCCGATGTTATCAACACCAGAATATCTCGGTTGAAAGATACGGAAGAACTTTTAGCAATGGTCAAGGTCGAACTTGGAGATTTGAATTTGGGAACAGATAAGGTTTCTAAGAAAATGGATGAAGCTATTCGGTCATTCTCTTCATGCGTAAAGAAAATTGAGAATAATAATGAGGTATCATTCAAACACTTTGAACAATATCTTGTCAATCGTCCATCATATCTCTCCCCAGACGAGAAGAAGCATTTCAAGAAATATATGCTATCATGTGCAAGAGGCTATACATATATTAGCAATATGCCAAACAAAATGGACTTAAATTTTGTCCGTCTTGAAGATGTAGTAAAAGCACTTGAATATATAGGAAAAGGCGAATGGGATTCACAATACTATTTAATCCCTGCCGAAGAAGATTTAGCCAATGGACAGAATACAGAACGAAATCAGTAAGCTTCGCAATGAGCAGCATTTGAGTGAAAGACTGCAAGCTGCCCAACTTCGACAGATAAAGCGTGAGCACGATGGTCTCCACAAGTGGATAACCATCACGCCACGCCTCAAACTCCTCTGCCGAATAGACGAGCAAGGCAACCTCCTCCCAGAGGAGCTAGACCGCATCAAGAAAGTTAAACAAACATTAGGTATCAAATAAACTATGAGTGAAGAATCAGCATTATCCTTTCGCAAGCTAGTTTCAGCTATGCGAACCACAGAGAAGGAGTATTGGGCACACCGAGACAAGAAGATGCTTCGCCAATCCATTGAACTGGAAAAGCGTGTCGATGATATTATCTTGAAGGCAGATGGCTCAGCCGTCCCTCAGAACGACAACGGCACATTCTTCCTTCTGGTGGCAGAACTTAGAGCCTCAACCATCCAATATTTCCAAGAGAAGAAGAAGGCACAGCCCGACAAGGAGCTGGTCAATACTCTCTTCAAGACCATCAAGGAGAAAGAAGCCAAGCTAGACAAGATGCTCATCCGACTCAAAGATGAGCAAATTAAGAAAGATGGCTACAGCATCCACTACAAGGTGATGGAGCGACTGCCAAGAGCAAATCAAGCTCGCCCAGTCTTCAGTTCCATGGATGAGCAACTTGCCAATATAGAGTTGAATGACCTCTACCGCCATCCCGACCCTCCTGGCACTATGTATTTCATCTGCAAGAAATACCTTGGCAAAGACGGCAAACCTCTATCAGAAGAAGAGGTAGATAAAATTATAAATAACAATTCAAATTCTTAAGATTATGGAAAAGAAAACAGAAAGTTTAAAAGTCAAAGTAGACAAAGCCATTGCCGAAAAGATTATTGGCACAGGTAACGGTTCATCCCTTCGTTCTCGTACTGGATCATGGTTCGAGTGCAAGGTGCGCTATGAGAAGACTCAGGACGATGGTAGCGAGAAAATGGTAAACGAGTTGTACGTGGTCGATGCCCTATCCTTCACAGAGGCAGAAGCAAGCATCATTGACAACATGCAGGTCTATGCCTCTGGTGAGTTTAAGGTTGCCAACATCAACCCGACCAACTACAACGAGATTTTCTTCTCAGATATTTGTGACGATGATTTATGGTTTAAGGCACGTTTGGCTTTCATCACCATTGATGATAAGAGCAACAAGGAGAAACGTACCTATACCAACTATCTCATCCAAGCCAAGTGCATCGAGCGTGCCAAGCGTTACGTTGACGAGGTTATGGGCAAAACCATGATAGACTATGAGTTGAAGAGCCTCAGCGAGACCAAGATTCTTGATGTCTTCGAACATAAAGCATAAGTTGCGCAAGTTATCACTTCTGTTCCGCACAGAAGTGGTAACTTAGCCCACATTATTAATATATAATATAGTACAATATATGAAAAAGTTGAAACGTTTCATCATTTATCTCCGTCTCTGGTTCATCTGCAAGATGGGCTACACCCTCCCATCCCTCAGAGAAGCTACTAGCGTTGTGCCTGGAGAGTTTTACGACCTCTTCGGGCGCATTGTTCGAGCTGTACCCAACAAGGAATCAGCCTCACCACTGGCAAAAGGCAACTTTGAGTATGAGGAAGTCCCAGAGCATTGCCTTAACTGCGATTTGTTCAAAGAGCACATTCCTTGCTCCTTCAATCATCGTATGCCCAACGGCTGCGATATTTGCGACAATCATCATTTCGAAATCATCTGCATCAACAGAGGTAACATCTAAAGCATAATGAATATGAAACAGCAGAAGTCAAATTACAAGCTCGACAAAAAAACTGGCCACCTTCTCGAAGTCCCTTCCAAGAAGCAAGTTCGTGAAAACGTAAAGAAGGTACGTGAGCAGAAGAGCCAAGAGCCTCAGCAACCAATCACAGTGCATGAGACCCAAGCCGACAAGAATTTCAATAAGGTTCAGAAGGTTCTCGACCGTATGCACGCCAAGGCGAAGCTCCCCGACTTCCTCCACATGGCACGCAAGAAGTTTCTTTCCACCGTCTGCGTTATCAACCACCCCGGCAAGCAGCGTAGCCTCCTCCCCGACAAGAAAGGACGATACGTAATGCTCTGCCACCGTAAGATGGCAAAGGTCTTCACTGCCGATGTCTGCCTTCTTGTAAAGATTCAGAAGTCCACCATCGAGAAGCATGAATTGGCACCAGGTGGAGAAGAGATAACGGAGCATTGGCAAGATGGTTCTTGGAGCATCGTCCCATGCCGAGTGGACAAAAGCAACTACACCACCATTCAGGAAGTCCGTCTTCGCCCATGGTTCTTTCTCCACCGCTATTGGTACGAGATAACCTTTGATGGCAGGGTAGAGCCAGCTATGATGCTCCACGATTACAACCTCAACCCTACCCTACGCAAGAAACATTTCTATGTCACCCGAGAATATGTAAAAGTACGTAACCAGGATGCCGAAAACGACTACTTCCGTTTCTGGCTCCACAAACCTACAGATTATGCAGAACGAGACTGATATATTTATCCTCAACCGTCCACGCCCTCAAAAGCGTGGACTCTCCCTCAACAAGAATGGGCGCATCACCTTGCGTTCCTACCCTGTAAAGCTCTTGGGGCTACAGCGAGGCGACAAAATCGTGTTCTTCTGTCTCGGCTCTCAGATGTATATCACCAAGTCCTCCTCTCTTCCTGATGCCATACCTCTCTATGGGCGCAAGGCACAGCTTCATGGTTGCAGTGCTAGCACTGTCAAATGCCTCTTCCTCCACACCCTAGGCGTTCCACCCAACGCCCAAGAAATAGACTTGGTTGTCTCTGACCGTCTAGAAAACATCACCGTAGGCAACGACACCCTACAGGCATTGGCTGTAGTCAATCGTGCAGACCCATCCAATTGCCGATAATTAAATATTAAACAATACACATTAAACATTAATAAAGATGCAACAATCAATCAGATACAAAGGTCTCAGCCTCACACCCGATGAAATGGCAGTAGAGAACGGTGCGCTATCCCTCTGTGGCAACCTAGAGCTGCACGATGGCGCATTGCGCCCTGCCATCGTATCGGGCACACCTCTATCTCAGCCCCTCACCGTTAATGGTGAGGTGGCTAAGATATTGTATGTTCACGAAACAGGTAGTTATCACCACCTCATAGCCATAGCCTCATCCTCCATTTATTGGTTCATGCAGGATGGCACGCTAGGCTCGTCCACCCCTATAAAGTCCTTCGACTACGAATCCACCGTGCTTTCTATCGATTCCATCGGCAACACCCTCATCATCGTGGCTACCGATGGCATCCACTATGCCATGTGGGAGAGCAACGGACAGTCCTCGTCCGATTACAGCTATAAAGGACAGAAGCCCCCGTTCCTAGAACTTAGCTTTTTCTTCGACCCAAGAAATAAGCCAGAAGATTACGAACTTGGTGGAATTAATGCCAAGGGTAGCAAGGAAGGTTTCTACGATGCTTTCCAGCAGACCACCTATAGCTGTGGCGATGTGTTCAACAAGGTGAATGGCAATTCCTTCACCTCGGGCGACCAAGTAGCCAATATCAAGGATGATAAGCAGTCCGATATTACCCAGAGCATCTATGCCCTGGTCAACCGTACAAACAATCTTATCGCCAAGCAAGGGCGTTTTTACGCCTCCTTCTTCATCCGCTATTGCTATCGCATGTTCGATGGCAGCATGATTATGCACTCCTCGCCTGTTTTCATCCCCATTCAGGTGCCAAACAGCTATTCCGTTTATTCCGCCAACATTGGCTTCCCTAGCGAAAACTACAAAAATCTTACCGTTACTGGTGCAGAAGTCGGTTGGGAAGATTCCGCTACTTTCAACAGAAAAGATGCCAAGGGCAACGTTATCGAAGCCAGTATCTCCAAGTGTACCTTTATGTATCTCCCTCACAATGTAGCATTGTCCTATGCGCTCCAAGGAGATATTGACGAGTTGAAGCAATGGAAGGATATTATCAAGTCTATAGATATTTTCATCACGCCTCCTGTTACCAATGTCGATACGAGTGCCAAGATTAGCGTTTTGGAAATGTGTCAGCCTAATTATGTCCTAAATGGTGAAAACGTAAAAGATTATCATTGGACTAGCAACAAAGGCAAAAGCTATGGAATGGTAAGTGTTCGCTTCCCAAAGAAGTCTGACGATGATTATAATAACCAACTCAGCTCTGCTGGCAATGGTGATTCTTCCGAGTCGAATGACCCAAACATTTCAGCCTTTTACAAGATATGCTCCCTGCCTATAGACAATCTTACCAAGGTCGCTAACAAGGAATTGCCTGTAGATAAGGCTGCTGTATACCAGGTTTCCCTCCAAGAGCAGATGCAGGACGATTACAAGACCCACAATTTCCTCACAGCCAAGGGTAGCTATGTCTATAACCATCGGCTCAATCTGTTTGGAGTGCAAGAACATCTGATGTCTGGTTTCAGTCGCAAGGTCATGTTCCCGAAGGGCAACTACCTTCGTTCGGCAGGCAATTTCTATTCTCATCTTATCATCAAGAAAATAGTGACAGAGCTTCATACCACATCCGGCACAAAATATGTAGAGAATGTTTTAGAAGAAGATGTACTCGACCGCATAGAACCATTCATGCTTGCCAATCTGGTTAAGTTCTATCCCGATTCCAGGGCTAAGAAGATGGTTTTCTTCTGTTCTACTGTCGATGCCAGTGCCGATGTTATCTATGCCTTTCCGCTAAAAGAATGCGAAGAGTTAAATGGAGCTATGCACATGGGCAACTTCACCGAAGAGATTACGCCTTATATCGTCACCTCCTACGATTACTCTGTAGATGATGTAGTCGATATGAGCAACAAGATTTACACCTCCGAGTCCGATAACGCCTTCTACTTCCCTCTGAATGGCATCAATACCGTGGGTATCGGCACCATCCTGGGCATAGCCTCAACCACAAGGGCACTTTCCCAAGGTCAGTTTGGTCAGTACCCTTTGATGGCGTTCTCCACCGATGGCATCTGGGCGATGGAAGTTTCTTCCCAAGGCACCTATAGCAGCATCCACCCCATCAGCCGTGAGGTTTGCAGCAATCCGAAGTCCATCACCCAGCTAGACCAGTCCGTGCTCTTCGCCACCAATCGCTCCCTCAGTCGCATAGCTGAGTCACAAGTGGCTTCCATGTCCGATGTCTTGGATGGACCAGGCTTCAATATAGTGGGCAACCTTGGCAAGTTCCTAAACTTCTTCAATGATGCCGAAGAAGATGATGATACCACCAAGACCATCAAGGCACAGATGCGCCAACTCATAGATTTCACATCATCGCCAATCGACTTCTTTCAGCGTTGCCAGGTTATCTACGATTACAAGAACTCTCGCATTTTCTGCCTAGATGTCAGCCAACTTACCAAGGAAGCCTCAGCCGACACCGTAGCCCTCTGCTATTCCATCAAGGATGAAGCCTGGAGCACCTTCCTCATCAAGAACGTGCTCACAGCCCTCAACTCCTACCCTCACCCATACATTCAGTATCGAGACGGTAGCGTAATAGTTTTGGATAGCGGTTACGATTACGAGGATGATACCGAGTATCATGGCATCATAGTTACTCGTACCTTGAAGTTCGATGAGGAGAACGCTCCCGATGCCATCACAGGCTACATCCATTCCCTCACCTCTGGCACCGTGCCAGTCATGTGGCTGTATGGTAGCAACGATAACCAAAATTGGCATTACCTAGGTCGCCTAGGTGGCATGAAGTCCAGCTATATGTCCTCCCATAGCTATCGCTTCTTCCGTTTAGCCCTCTATCTTAAGATGAAGTCAATGAATCAGTACTTTGCCACTCGCCTCGAAGTTATCAGGCGTTTCAACAAGTTCTAGAAAAAACAGAGCCTTCGCTTTTTCAGGAATCCATCCCGATTTAGCGAAGGCTCTTTCCATAAACACCCAAAATAATGAAGAAAAAGAATAGCCACCGTTCCAGGCGATTCCATCGCCTGGTCCCAGATAGCCTCTTAAGTGAAGCTAGGTCTTCTCAGCGTATAGTTATCCCGGCTCAGCAAGTCGCTCTTGATGTTATTGTAGTCTGCCGTTGCGCTTTCGCCATACGTTCCTGCCTTGTCGGCAAACTGGTCCATCAGGAATTGGCTCATCACGTAGTCCACGATGTAGCGGTGGCAATGGCTCTTCAAGGCATCTGTCACAGCCACGTTCCAGTTCGGAATCTCTAGATTCAGCGTCACGGTCTCATAGATGTTTTCCTCCCTGTCCTTACCAGCCTTGTTTACGGTAGCGGTCGTTTCGTTCTCCTCACCATCAATGATGGTGGTCACTACCTCCGTCCACGTACCGTTTTTGTTGTCCGTATAGGCATACTTTCGTGTGCCCTTCACCAGTCGTTCCAAGTTGTTGTTGTCCTCCACTCTACCAGTGGTCAGATAACGCTGAGCAGCCAGCTTGATGTTACCTATGGCTTCCGTCACGGCACGATTGATGATACTGCGAGTCTCGTCACTGTCTGGGCTTTCGATGTTGGCTCTGATGTCCTTCTGGGCTTCGTCCACCATTCCCTGGCTCACTACATAGCATCTTGCAAGCACATCATTACATACCTGCTCCATGCCAAAATTCAATGTAATCAATTTTCTATCCATAATTGCAATTATTTATATTGATGAAAAATTATCTTAGTTCGTAAGGTGGCCTGCCTCCGCTCCAGTCCACATAGTCTTGGTGGAAATGCTGCGAAACAAAATCAGGATTTCGCTCAGAGCCTTTCAGTCCTCTCTGCTCATCCTTGGCTACCTCGTCCTCGTTTCGAGCCTCAGCATCTAATGTATTGCCATTCTTGACCGCTCCATCGGCACCTCTAGCCTCTACATTCTGAGATTTTTGAGTTTTGCCCTCATCATCCTCACCTCTCGCTATAGTACCAGGAGAAGCAACGTTCTTGCCTACATTGTCCGAAGTTCTGGTTTCAGCAGATTGGGCATTCATCTGTTTGTCAGAATCATCCTCCACTCTCATTGAAATAGAAGAACGATTGCTGTCCTTTCCTGCTTCATCTTCTTTTCTCTCGGAAGCAGAAGAGGATGAAGCATTCTTTGCAACACCATCCACAGCCCTTCTCTCTGTAGGCGAAAAATTGCTATTCTTTTCAACCTCATCCCCTACTCTAGCAACAGCATCCACAGCCGAAGAACCATCTTTCACGGTATCGTCAGCAGTTCTTTCAGCCTCAGCAAAGCTAAAGTCCTTCTTTAGCAAAACCTCCTTAATGGCTTCTAGGTCGCTCGCTCCCATGCTAGCATAGTCCGTATGGTTCATGTCTGGGAAGTCACTCAGCCATCCGGCAAGGATAGCATGTACCAGATAGTTCTGTATTTGGTTGGTCAGCACACCGCTCAATCTAGGTGGCCAAGATGCCAAGGTCTTGATGGTGATTGTGAAATCATCAGCCAGTGCCTGTAGGTCAAACTGCTGTGTGGTCGAAGAAGAGAATCTTGCCAAGAAGTTCTCTAGGTCGGTTATTGCTTCCCTATAGTAGATGTCCAGCTTCGCTTCCTCGCCATCACTCGCCCAGACGGTCTGAAAGTCCACCTCTGGGTTATGCTGCGCAATGGTGGCAGATAGTCCCTCTACCACGCCCATCACGCTCTTCTTCACTATTTTTATCGTTATTGTCTTCATACGCTCATTTCTTTCTGTGCCATAGCCAAATCAACAAACCAATCACTGCTACTACAAGGGTCCAAATCATCTTGGCGGTATACTTCCCCAGGGTGATATACTTTTGCTCTGCTTTAGATAGTTCTCGTTCCATCGGCTTCGGAACATAGATAGTATCTCGTTTGATGAAAGAATCCGTCTTCACTTTGTTCAGATACCTGAATCTATCTTGAAGTACAAGCCTATCCTTAAAGATAGTGTCACCTCTCTGATAGATATACACGCTATCCTTCCGATAGATGCTATCTGTTTTCTCCACCGTGTCCGTTCTTACCACATATTGGGTGTGATACTCCGGAATGGTCACATACTTCGTCTTACAGCTCGACAGAAACAATAAAGAGAAATAAGCTACCCACACTAGCAAATAAATAATAAAGTGCTTTGTCGTTTTCATAAGCCTTGATGTTATGAAATATTGAGTGCTCGCTTGGACTTCTTCAAATACTCCTCGCATTTGTCTAATCCTTTGTAACCACCGTTAATTTTCCGTCTGATTGCTTTCAGATTATCCTCGTCTGCCAATTTATTGCAGCCGAAGGTATCAAATATCCACATCGAAGAACGTGTGGCACCAAGAGGCTGCTCCAACAACTCAGGCTGTTCCACTACATCATAGCCACAATATCCGGCATACTTCCTGTAGTTGGCTCTTCCTGTTATCTGAATAAGCCCCCTGCCCTTATATCTCACCCCATCACCCTTATGGGTATTGCCCAAGTCTTTTCGCCCCTCATACGCCTTTCCGCTGGCTATCTCCTTGGTATATCTCAGTTCACCACTCTCATGCGCTATCTGGGCTAGATAATGCGCCCACCTCAAAGGCGTGTTGATGTCAAATTCCTGAGCATACTTATTCAGGTATGGCAGAAACTTCTCTGCTCTTTTCCCTGCATTAGGCATCGCCATCAGCAGCTGCTCCAATCTGATTTCCTTCATTTCCATTCTCCTTATTGTTCTTATATTCTTGGTATCTCTTGAACATTGGCATTTTCTCCACGAAGCCCAGTGTCAGCGCATAATAGCCATAGTCCACTAGCCTGTACCAAGGCGAATCTGGCACCAGCATTCGTTTCAGATTCTTCAAGATGTTTGTAGTGAAGAGATAGGTCGCGGCTATGCACACCCACTTCACGCAAAACAGAGCCTCAGCATCCGAATGCAAGAAGTGACCGATGATAAACAGTGCAGCCACCGTCACGAAAAACACCGCACAGCAAACGAAGAACATGCCGAATTTCTTCCAGCTCCATTCCTCACCGTTAAACACCGCTGCCACGATGCCAAACACCAGGTTCAGCCCGAACAATACCATCATGGCAATCATAAAATCTCTGATGGGTACTAGCAGACTCAGAAAAGTCCATATCGTCCCAATTAAGTAACCTCGAATATCATTCATTTTCTTTTCCATTTTTCCGTCCCCACTCCGTTATGGAAACGATGCAAATTTAAGCCATCATTCCCGATTCTCAGTGATAAGTTGCGCAACTTCATACGAAAAAGAGAACACAAGCCCTTTTTCCTTAGCCTGCATTCTCTTCTTCTGATAGTTTTCTTTTATATATCTCTAGGTGTTATGGAATCATTTCTAGAAGAGCAAATTGATTCTTCACTCTTCACTTAGTTAAAGTACCCCCAAGCCTTACAATGCCCATAAGGGTTATCATCGTCTCTCAGCCAGTTCACAGCCAAGTCCACCATTTTGTCCATCAGCTGCTCCTCGCTATCATCGGCAAACCATTTCTTCATCAGGTTGTAGTTGTCCGAATACACCATGTTCAGCACCACGGCAAAGTCCCATTGGTTGTAAGGGCGAATCTCGTCCTTCACCGTCTCATATATTTCCTGCGTCTTCGCCATGGTATAGTAAGGAGCACGATGCTCCACCTCCTTATCATCCTCAAACACCATCTTCTTAATTTGAGCCTCAGCGAAGAAGTCATTGAAGTGTCCGTTGCCCACTACCCCATAGATTTCCTTATACAGCAGCAAGAGGTCTTCATCCGTTGCGTGCATAGCCACGAATTTGCCGATTATCTTTGTCACCTGCACCATCTGCTCAGGTGTGGCATCGCTCTGATATTTTGTGATAAGTTCTACTAAGTTCATATCATTCATTCTTTTGTGATTTGACGAATTTGAAAATCTCATCCAGCTTGCTTTCCATCTGGTTGAGCCTTTCGTTTGTTTTCTGTTGGTCACGAAACGTTGTGTCCAGTTCTGAAAGGAGATTGTCACAGTCCTTTACGGTCTGCTCGAAATCAGGCATCTTGCTAAGGATGTCGTTAGCTTGGTTCTTCAATGCGTTCACCTCGTTGATGATGTTCTCCTTGCTACAGGAGATTACAAGGGTGTCGCTGTATGCTGTTTGCTCAGTATCTACCACCGAATAGATGGCTTGCTTTCCATCCTCGGTTTGCACGTTCACCTTCACATTCCTAGCCCCATAGTTCGGCATCCCTGGCATAGCTGCCATCACGTTCGGCTTGCCATTCTCAAAGTCAGGGCAAGGATTGCTCGTCACCTTGCCTTGCTTAAATTTTCTGCTGGCTCTATCAAATAGATAGACTGGGAATCCAGCCTTCAAGTCTCTGAATATCATAATCTCTGAATATTTATCGTTTTAAGTATATGGGAGAGGAAGGAAAACATCCTGTCCCCTCCCACCAAATGATTCAGAGTAGGGAGTAAGCATCCACCAACTCCTAACTCCTAACTTCTAACTCTTAACTGAGCGTTACGGTCAGACTGTCAAATATGCTCAGGCCTCTAGCCTTTCCGCATACCACATCGTTAGCCTTTTGCGTCCGTCCTACACTGGCGATGGTCACAGCCGTTGGCAGTGCTGTCTGCCCTTGGAAGGCTGCAATCCATTTTTCCGTGTAAATCAAAGGCTGCGCTCTCATCACGTTTCTGTTGCCTATTACAGGCGAAATGATGGAGATTGTCGCCACGATAGGCACGAATACCGTTGTACCGTTCAGGATAGGCTGCTCATAACTGTAGGTTATGCTAGCCTGTGGCTGCACGTTGCCGTTCACGCAATAAGGTCTGCAAAGCTTCTCATTGTAAGTAGCTAAGACTGAAACTTGGTTGGCTACCAATGCTGTAGTAGCCAAGCCCACTGGAGAAATCTTGTTCATACCACTACGCTTCTGTTTCATTCTTTACTCTTTTTTACTGATAGCCACCTGCTACACCTGCGCCACATCCGCAACCGCCATTCATCAGATTGGCTAAGTAGATGTTCTGCTGCAACTGAGAGTTCTTAAACTTCAAGTCCTGAATCTCGTTGGCTTGCTCCTGGCTCCAATGGCCATTCAACGTGTCAATGATACGCTGAGTGTTTGAATTGCCAGCATTGATGATGTCACAAGTCTGTCGCTGAGTCTCATAGGCAACATTGCTGAAACCACGCTCAACACCAGTGCTAATGTAGTCAAAGTTACGCTGCATCGCTGATGTCAAGTCACAGAAACCCTTCTGTGTAGAATACTGGATGTCCTTCTGACCCAACTGATTTTCGTAACCCATCTTGATGATGTTCTGCTGCGTCTGGCAGCAGCAATCCTTAAGCGCAATTGTCATCTGCAAGTCACCCTGCGAAATGGCGTTGATTACTCGCTCTGCCGAGAATCCTACCTGACCACCAAGCTGCTGGATGCCAGCCTGGATGCCACAGATAGAGTTCTGCAAGGCGTTGAAGTCACAGTTCAGATTGCTTGCCAACATCTTAAGGTCGTTGCCGTTACCCTGGATGGCACCCATCAGCAAGTTGCTGTTCTGGTTGTCTGCCATCTGGTTGCGCAAACTCTCGATTTGACCCTGAATCTCCGCACGCTGCACGTCTGCGCCATTGTCACGATTGTTCCAGTCTGCACCATACATATAGCGCATCATGCCCATCATCATCATATAGGCAAACGGATTGTTCCACATGTCATCATCGTCACGGTTACGCATCATAGCCGCCATTGCCAAAGGATTGTTGTCACGATTTGCCATCGCTCCAAGCAAACCACCCATCATTGCATCGTTGCAACAAGAGGTTGTCTTAATTACTTCTTCTGCCATAATTCCTAAAGAAATAAAAGTTGTACATTTTGTTTATACTCACATGTAACCGATTACGTGTGCAAAGATACGAGGAACTGGCAAATTCTTTAATAACTCTATCAAAATTTCTTTTATCAACTGATTATCAACATTTTAACATGACACAGACCCATATCAAAACCACCGTATGTATATTTTCGCAAGAATATTGCGTATAATTTAAGGCAAAAATTGTGTGTTTTAGAGCATAAAAAAGAGAGAAGCAATCTCTCGCCTCTCTCCTTTTCTACTTGTTTCGTTTAAGCCTTTTCTTAATAAACTCCTTAACGTCCCATTTTTTGAAGAAATGGCTATGGTCCCCAGCGTTCCCCACGCTTTCCAACTCCCCATCAGCGATAGCCCTTCTTAGGGTAGATTCGCTGATATGCGCCTCCTTCTTCACCTGCCCGGCAGTCATATAAGGATTCAGCATGAATGGAATCTGTTCACAAAGATTGTCCAAATCATCATCGCTCATACCGCAAGCCGTAACCTTCTCCCCATTCTTCTGCTGCTCTGCAGCCTTGAAGCAAGCATCGCTCATCGCCTTCAACGCATTTCCCAGGGTCTCATAATTCAACATTTTTTTCATAATTCTCCAATTTTCTCCGTTATTCTCCAAAAATCTCTGTTATTCTCTTATTATCTCCAGCAATCTCTATCATGAGAAGAATTTTCTACCTATCCTCGTCTTATTAATGACCATATCAGAAAAGCCATAGAGATAAAACATACCAGTTACAATCATAACTGTATAGCAGGAGTCCACCATGTCCTTGGTAGTATACCAATTCCATTCCACGATATGGGCAGCATTCACGCCGAAGAAATAGAAGAAAGGAATACGATACCACCAGCACAAAAAGAAAAATCTACTAGCCAGAATTGTCACCATCGGAAGAATATAAACCATAAAATAAATGAAGAGATAACATGGCAAATTTTCTTCGTGAGGAACAAACATTTCTTTGGGATGCTGAGAAAAGTCCCAGATACCATAAGCGTGAAAGAACATAAGGCTTATGGGCATATACTTGCAGTACCACCGGAAGAACTTTAAGATTCTTCTGGAATATCTGTTGCCATGCTTCATAAGCATTCCCATCAGTTCTGTAACATCTACGTCCTTTATCAACCGTTGGACTTCGGCTTCCTGTTCTTGTGTCATAGAAAAACCTCCTTTTGTCTATAGTTAATTGTTCATATGTCCTTATAAAATTAAAATCTTTGGCAAAATTACAACTTTTTGCTCAAACCAATTCATTTTGAGCAAAATTTTAAAGTTAAAATTTGCTAAAGTAACAATTCGTAAGCAACAATCACAAATACATCATATATAAAATAAGGTGTAGCCCCATCAAGAGTTACACCTTATTATATTATATCCACTTGATGACTGTATCACCATGATAACCTTTCTTCCAAACGAACCAAGCATAGCTAACAGCACTGCCTCCTCCGTCCTTCATTCTCTGAAACTCTCCATTCTTGGCGCAAAGCACTCTTCGTGAGAATTGCAGCACATACTGAGGAGGATGCTTGCTGAATAGCTCATCATACCTCTTTTGTCCTTCTAGAAAGGTAGTCTTCAAGAACATGATGCAAAGTCCATCATCAGGAAGAAGCTCCAAGCTGTGCTTAATGAAATCCAGGGCATACTTGTATTGCGGATTGGTGAGGATGCAAGTACAATCGTTCGGCAGTTCGGTAGTTTCCAAGAAATCTCTTACCTTCCCATAGCCTCTGTCCACAAGGTCGGTGGAGATTACTTCATGCCCGAAGTCCATCAGTCGGTCAGATAAGCACCCTGTACCACAAGCACACTCCCAAATCTTACGAGGAAGTTGTATAACTGTCACCAGTTTATCAATGGCTATAGGGTCAGTAGCGTAAAAGTCATTACTCTCACGTTCCTTGTCCGTGTGGTTGGATGCTCCCAAAGTCACGAACATACTCTTTCTATTTCCTGTCCAATCCTTCATAGTTTATTCTCCCAACATTGAGTCTACCATGCCTTCAATGGCTTCATCTGTCATACTCTCCTTGATGGAGGTATCACCACCTAGCGACTTCATCATCATGCCTATCCAAGGATTATCACTTTCCATGGTGGAATGTATCTGCTCCTTGTAGGCATCATAAAGCTCGCCCGATTCCTTGAACTTCAAAAGAACCGTGCGCAACGCTTTCGTCACGTAATTATCCATCAGCAAGGGATTGTCCCTTGCCGATGATAGTTTGGTCAGAAGTACTGCCAGTGCTTCTAGTAATTGTTTCTTCTTCATATTGTCTTGTTCTTTAATTTACAAAGTCGCGACTTGGAATATTACTCCCCATACTTTGGCTCCTCATACACCAAGTTATGCTCATCTACGTAAGCCTTGGCTTCTGGGTATGTGTCAAACTCTACTGCGGTGGCATTCACTGATGGGAATACCTCAGCATTGTCACCTTCCTCTGTGAGAGGGAACACCATCTTAGTTCCCTCATGTACTACCTTGTACTTCTTTGTTAACTTATTCATATCTTGTTTCCTTTCTTTGCTTTAATGTTAAACTTATGATACCTTATGCAGGAGTGATTGAGACCGTATATCCCTTACTCTGCAAAGTCTGTACTGCTGCATCTGATGCTGATGTACGTGTGCCAGTTGCAGTGATAGATTTCATAAACTCAGCAGTAGAACTAGTTATACCAGTAACACACTGTGCCTGGTCTTGAAGCATCTTATCAATATTGCTAAGCTTTGGTGAACCAAAAATTCCGATGATTTTTGATGTAGCTGGTCTCGACGTCCAAGAGATAGACGCATCTGAGCCAATATAAAGATAAATAAAACTAGCTGGAAGTGTAGCAATATCACCAAAATCACCTTTATTAACAGCGTTTGCACAATTAAATGATGTTAAGCTTGATAACATTTTCAGTTCCTCTGCTTTTCCTTTTATAAAAAGGGTGCCTGAAAAGTTGGTAAGAGCAGTCATGTTTTTAAGGCTGCTAATATCACCAGTGACATGACTTGAATTAATACTTAAGTTGGTAAGAGCAATCATGTTTTTAAGGCTGCTAATATCACCAGCGACATTACCTTTTAAGATAAGTAAATTTAAAGATGTTGACTGTTTTAAAGTATTAAGGTCAAAAACATCAGCTGAATTTATACTCAATACCAACTGAGTTATATTATTCAGATAATTTACTTGATTAATCTCATTTATACCTTTAATGGATTTTTCGAGCAATCCTCTAATACTGTACTTATTAAGAAAGTGAAATCTATATAAGCCTACAGCAGAAGATTTTATATCCTTCCAAGACACAATGGCTCTTTTTACTCCAGCATTAACATTCTCTTCTCCCAACACATGTGACTGTTCGCAATAATACTCAGTACTACCTAAATCAGCCTGAAAAAGAAGTTCATTTGCAGAACTACTTTCAACACCAATAACACATTCTCCAATATGGAGTAAATCATTGTTGTTAACAGTACCATTCAATTTTGTTACTAAACATTTTCCCATATTAATATAAAATTTAATTAAGCTTTAAAATACTCTTTATCTAACCAATCTAATCTCTTACTCAATACATTTATCAAGGTTTCCATATAGGAAACATTTCCTGCATCCCATTTTCTCTTTTCCTCTTCAATGTCTTCTTGTGGAATTGCAGATAAAATCTCTTGATATATAGTATTGATATAATCAATATTCAACACAGTACCTCTTAAATAGGCATACCTGTTCGTAATTTCATCCTTATATAAAGTTCTGAAATTCTCCCATAAACTCATATCAGCAGCATAAGAGTTTGTCATAATGTCAAGATTTGAACTGGCAGAATTAAAATTCCAAGACAAGTCCAAATCATAGAAGAAAGGATAGAATATCTTTTTATCACTGCCTGTGTACAGTATCATATTTCTGCAAGTGTTGTCTCTCATCAAGAATACTTGCAGGTTGATAAAATAATCAATCCAATCTATTACAGACATTCTTTGTGGTACATTATCTTTAGTGAAATTTTCAGAATTGATAAAGGAGAAGAAATCAGTCAACGCCTGCTTGTTTGATTCTGTCAATTCATCATTCATTTCGTCTTCCCAATCTTCTGGCTTTGCAGCAGTCCAGTTGTTAGGGTCATTTGCATTACCTCTTGTTCCACTAACAATCATACCACTAGCATCCCCATCAAGAAGATAGTTCTTTTCATCCTTTTTTAAGCCGAAAATATCAAGACCATAAAACTTACCACCAATATTCACTCTTATAGGGAATCCTTTAATCATGCCAGTTGCTCCACTATAAGGTTCATTCTCACTATTCCAAGGATAATTATGATAATTCTCCCGATGTTCCCAAATATCCATCAAGATTCTATTCATAATAAATTCCTTTACTCTAGACCGGTCTGTATAGTTTGCTTTCAAATTGAAGCCACTAGTACGTACCATTTCGCCAATCTTTAACTTATCTTTCTTAGAGAAACCTGAATCTTTGTAGAAAGTAAATCTAAAGTTTCGCTTTCTTTTATAGAGAGTTGAAGAACCTTGATACTTCACACCAATATAAAAAGACCCTTTTAGATAATGACCGAAGTCAATATCTACAACACACTGATGTTCAGTTTTCTTATCTACTGACCATGCACCTATTGTAGGAGTATCTGTTATCTTGGTAACTTTTATACTTGTTTCATTAACACTATATGTTCCATCAAGTTCATTCTTAGTCAAAGAACTTATTACATAAGGAACATTATTCACGAATGTAACTTTTGATGGAACATAAAAGTCTAGACCAACACTATTATCCAACTTAGAGTAAACTCCGTTTCCCTCATCTTTCAATGTTGACTTAACAAAGAACTGCAATACTGTGAGAGCCTTCTGTGCATTCTCCTGAGTATCTTCATTGATAACTATTGGATAAATGCCTGTCTTGTCAGAATATCCATCATTGGCAGTAAGGAAAAAGGTTTCCTGCTTAATGTTCACTATACCATAATTTGGTAAATGCCATTTTCTAACATTCACAATTTTAGGCTGTGAGTTTATGAAATCTAACACATCTTTCTGTGCGTTACTTCCCAAATTTAAATTATCAACATTCAGATTGTCGACTTTCATTTTATGCTCATGACGAGTACCTTCAGAATCCCTATAACCAAATACCTTGCCATCAGCATCCATAGTAATTTCGGTTTTTCCCTCTGGGTCTTCAATATGCTCAAACTCTTCTGGGATAGTCTCTGACTTAGCATTGTGGATATAATGACTACCATCATGGTTAGTAGTAGAAAGAACCCTTCCATCTGCATCTTTCTCTACTGCCATATACTCAGGATTCTCCTGCAAAGAGAAGACATCTAGAAGTTCTTTGAGATTGGAGTCTATTGTGCCTACCCTCTCCTGCAATGATGCAAGGTCTGATTGAAGTTGAGAGATAACTTGTTTCAAGGCATTGACAGCATGGATTTCGCCAATGATTTCTCCGTCTCTTCTGATACCAAGAACTACCTTATCATCTGCATCAAGCCAAGCAGCAAAGTATTCCTCATTCTGAATGACATGATACATTTCATTGAGAGGATAATATGGCTCGCCAGTTGCTCTGTAGAAACCAAACAGAACTCTATCCTCTGAATCTACTACAGCCAAAAGGAACTCTTCATTCGAGATTACCCTAAATGGAGTGTCTTGAATTTCACCAGCTTCATCCTTGATAGTTGTCTTATCTAAGATGCCATTGATGGTATTAATTGACCCTAACAAGTCTGTTTTATCCTGCTGGCACTGAGTGATAATCTCCTGCAACTTGGTTCTGATAGGTGCAGGAATACCCTTGCCCCACTCAATGGAACCATCAAGATGAATACCAAAAAGGAAACGGTCTTCTGCATCAACAATACAATGCAAGAACTCAGGAGACTCAATCTCCCTGAAAGGAGTCTTGATAGTCTTTCCCTCTTCATTCTTAATTTCTGTGTTTTCTGCCAACTTGTCAATCCGACTACCAGCATTATATGCGCCAAGGGCATTAGCCACAATAACCCACTTGTCTGTGTTGATGGCATACACCTTGCCATCGTCACGTTCCTCTGCTGGCGGATTGCCAACATTATCATCGGCAACACTTTGGAAAGTACTGCCGAACATAGTCACCTGATTGTCTCTGTAGTATGAAGTTTCACCATCATACTCACCTCTGAGCACAGGTAAGCTACCTATGATTGTTTGTATTTCTGCCATATCTATTTTTGTTTAATCTAACTCATGATTCATAATAATTCTACCAGTCTTACGGTCTTGAACGCATCCTGTAATTCTGCTACGGTCGCTAGTCGTGCCAATAATCTGCCCTGTCGAACGGTCGAAGGAAATGGATAGTACATTTCTCTTCAAATCTGTCTTAATGGTTTCTATCTGCTTATTGACAGCAGCAAACTCACGTTCAGCATTCTCTTCCATCTTGGCTGTTTGTGGAGTACCATCCCAATGAAAACCTGCTAAGAAATGCTCTTCGGCATCCAACATGGCAAAGATATACTCTTCGTTGACGATATACCTAAATGGGGTCTGTTGTACATTTCCATCATCATCCTTGATAACCGACAATTCATTAAGAACAGACTGATATTCTTGCAGTTCCTCATCGAAGGTTTCATAAGCTACTACAGCCACATGGTCTTTGGCAGTGCTGTGTATTGCATTGCCAATGTTTCCTTTTGCTATTTTTAATTTCTCAGCCATAATTACTTAATTTTATTAGTTCGCTTGAACGTTCAAAGTTGCACCATTCATGTAAATAGCACCACTCTTATACATGTAGTAGTCCTTGCCATTGATGGAGACAGAAGAAGTTTCCATTACGAAAGGAGCACCACCCATCGTGAAGTTATTGAGCTTCGGAAGCGTCTTAGGCGCAAGGATGATGAAGTTAACATCGTCCTTTGCCGAAGTCTTTGCGTAAGTTCCACTTGCAGACAAACGAGGCGAAAGCTTATTGGCAGCAATGGCTATGTCCGTTTCCGTTGTACCGAAGCCGTAGTAGATAGGCAACACCATTGTCACTTTACTCGATGCCGACTTTACGAGGTCGCCATGCTTTGCGGTGAGGATGATTTGCGTTTCTCCTTCCTTATTCACCTTGACAGTAACTGTATCTGCTTGCTTTACATCAATACTAACAAGAGAACCATCAACAGACAGAGCCAATGCTGTAGGCGTGACTGGCGAACCTTTGCGCTTGATAGAGTAAGTAGCTTTGATGCTCTGCTCACTACCAGTATATTCTAGCAAAGGCTTGTCAAGGGATAAAGACACCTCTAGCGGAAAGACCGTATTTTGCAGCTCTGTAAGGTTATCTGTAACAACCTTCTGGCTCATAACCTTATCTGTAGCCTTCCCTGTTTCCTGAACAACAGAAGCTTTATCAAACTTCTTGGCAAGTTCCGTGTTCATCGTTTCCTTATCAGCTTTCTTTGCTAAAGCCTCATCCACATCGGTCGTATTAGCCTTGCGATTGATGGCATCCGTAATCGCCTTCTGGCTCACAAGCATAGTTGTGCTAGCACCCAATTCCTGTGCAACGGAAATAAGACTCTGCACAGTCCAAGATTTACCGTCCTCGGTCAGCAGCACGTTGATGCCCTGTGCTACATCTTGATTCCCAAAGTTAGCATATTTTCCACCTTGCAGTGCAAAATAAAACATCTTTGCAGCTGAACTATCTGGCACGGTATCAGCAGTAGCCACCCCCATATAGGTAGCACCCTTGATGGTCTTGAAATGTTCGATGATATTGGTGATAAGCTCATCCCAGTAGCTATCCCTCTGAGCATTCACACACCAAGTACCTCTGTCCGCATTCCAGTAATGCGCCCAACCATCAATAGCTACATAGTCACCTTCCACGCCTCCCGAAGGAAACTTCTGGTTCACCTCGTAGATACTGCCAAACTCCCCCTTGTAGTGAGGACTTGTTTTGTCTATATCATTAGCCATATCTTGTTAAATTTGTGATAATTGGTTATACTTCTCGCCCAGTTCACTCTCCTTCTTACTTATCAAGAAGATGGAGATGGCACGATAGATGAGATACTTCTTACACTCGTCAGTCAGGGCTAGGATGATTTTCTGGTCTTTCACCGTTTTCTCATCCTTTTCAAGCACATCCTTCACCTTTTGATAAGGAAGGTATGTGAATAGCTCCACTTCATGGTCATACACCTTGTTTGTAGGCATATCATGGTTAGCAGAATACCTTCCGGCAGTCCAGTACATCAGTACTCGCTTTCCTGTAGTAGGCGAAACGGTTATCATGCCCTTCGGCTTCTGCGGTGTCCCCCTAGTCCATCGAGAGGCTTGCATCTGAGCCTCCTTGCTTCCTGGGTCCATCAAAGCCACCAACGAGGAAGACCAACTTTTCAGCCTCAGCTCCACCAGCCTCAGCCAATCATCAGGTATCACAAGGCTACCATGCCCATCAGTGTATTGTGTCTGAATGGCATCGTAATCTTGCTTACCGCTTTCATTCAGCGATGCCACTACCCTCTTGGGCTGTAGCATCTGCGGTGGTGCTTGCAGCAATAGCTGCTGTGCAGCAGTCTCGATAGCTTGTTTCATTTCCTCGTCCGAATCATCGGCAAAGACATCGTTCAGCTCGTCATGCTTCACCTCGTCCAACGCAAGCCGCATTTCCTTTACAAGGTCACTCATCAATGCTTCCATAGGCACTATTAACTATAAACTATTAACTAAAAAACTATTTCAACCCCAAGCTCCTTAGCCTTCTCCTTCACCTGCTCAGGTGATTTCAGTTTCCTTACATCCACCTTGTAGGTCTTCTGGAGATAGTTCTTAGCCTTGGTGATATTCTCGAAGCGAAGGGCGTTATCGTCCATCAAGTCCATCGCCTTCCCTATTACCTCATCAAGAGCTTTCTTTGGCTCTGGTTCAGGTTCGCTCTCATCCTTGATGCGTCCAGCCTTGGTTAACGGATGCTTTCTGATGCAGTCAGCCACCAGTTTGTTGTCCGTGAGGTAAGAATAAGCATTGTTACTGCACCTCTCAAACTCCACGCTCTTCACAAGTCCGCTTGGCAGAGTCACCACAAAGATGAGCATACTGTTTGCTACAAATCTATACATATCTTTTGTGTTTATGGGTGAAGGGATAGCGAAGCCTAGTCCGAGGGCTATTGTTCCCATCTAGAGCCTCAACTATCCCCGAGTTTTGATATATGTTAGAAAACTATCAGTTCCCTTTGCGATGATTAAGCAGCCTCCAAAATCTGCTCATCGGTCACACCGTCCTCTGTGAAGGTAGGGCGAGATACACGAGCATGGGCATCTGGGAATGTCAGAACCCAACAGCTATACTCCTCCATTACCACACCTGCGGTATTGCGAATCAGCAAATCCTTGGCATTAAACTCATTTCGTGACCAAGTACCAAATACATACTTGTCTAGATAACGAGCATCCAAACAGAAGGCTCTACCATCCATGCCCCAACTATTGAAGGCATCGTGGCGATAAATGAGAATTTTAGTTCCCATGCTCTCAAACTTCTCAAAGTCGAGTTTCCATCCCTGGTAGTCCTTTTCAGTCTGTGTAATGATGCGCTTGTTAGAGCGGAGATTGGCAAATGCCTGATAAATCAAGTTGTCCACGAAGAGCAACTTGGTACGGCTAGAGTTACCTGCACCCTTCAACATAGCAGCAATAAATGAGGTCAGCTCCTTCTCACTAATCACATACTCATATACCTGCTTGATCTCTTCCTTCGTACCGGAAGAAGTCTCATCAGGTACGGTCACTTTTACGGTTACAGGCACAAGAGTGCCATCGGCTTGTCTAAACATCTTTGGCTCCCAGTGTCCAATCTGCAAATCCTTACCAGCTTCCCAGAAGATGCCACCCATGGTATAGACAATACCTACATCCTTGCCACCATTCGACATAGAGCGATAGCCAAACAGTCCGCTCAGCTCCTGGCCTTGGCGCATATCGTCCATAGCCATCTTCTCCTGGCGTGTGAAGTCCCACTGTACCTGGGTCTTGCTCATACGGTCGATAAGAGACTCCTCCACCTGCATGATGAATCGCTGGCAATACTGGAAGCTCTTGTCTGGCATAGAGTAGTAGCTACCAGTCTCTACCTCTTTTTCACCAGCAGCTCGTCCCAGTCGCATTACTACAGTACCAGCCTCAATATCTTCAGGAATGTCCCGGTTACCACGACTGGCGTTTTTCTTTCCATTCAGCGCATAGCATGTAGGGTTTCCATCGTTATCTACCTCTGTTACACGCAGCTGCAAAGGAATCATCGTGCTTCGGTCAGTACCGTTGTCCTGATAGCCAAGACAGCTTTTAATCATAATGATGTCACCAGTACCAAACACTGTCGCATTTTCCACCGTTAGCTTTACAGAGCCACCGTTTGTAGTTTTACTTAACTTCGCTGCAAGTTTTGTTTTGATTGGTCGCTGACCGATGGAATAGTACTCAATGCGGTTACTGTCCACAGGAGTCATTCGCTTCGAGGCTCGAAGAATCTGGTCGATTGGGCAACTCTCCAGCTTCATTTCCACCACGGTAGGGTTCACATGAGCCACATAGTAGTCCCAGTTGTTCATCTTCTCCTGCTGCTCCTGGCTACCACCCTGCCACTTTGGACCCGTGCCACCTACGCCCGGTCCCTCTGTTGGACCTGTAGGGCCACCGCCACCTGCACCTTCTGGAATATTAGGAGGAGTTTCTGCCATAGCATAAGAGCTGCCACCACTCAGAATCATGACGAAAATCGCCATCATGAATCCAAACCATTTCTTAAACTGTTTCATAATCTACATTTTTTTTAACTATTAATTATTAACTATAAATTCTTAATTGATAAGAGCTACATTCCAACCATCTGGCTATACACCTGTTCGGTTCGGCTCTTCTCCTTTGGAAGAGAAGGAGCACCACCGCCACCATTGATATTGATGTTCCGCTTGCCACCTTGTCTTCCATCATGCAGCTGCTTCTGCTGGTCGATTTTCTCGTTCTTGCCACGCTTGTAGCCACGTTCCTCGGCATCAGACACTGCCTTGTCGAAGTCCTTGATTTGGAAGAGACGCAAGAAGTCTGCCTTCTTCAAGCCATACCGGGCAGCACGCCATACGAATCCATCATCATCGTGGTCTTCGCCATCATCGCTACGCTTATACATCCACTCTATCAAGTCCTTGATAGCCTCGGGCTTAATCTTGGCTTCCTTCATGGCAGCATCCAGCTCCTTATCCTCTTGCTCCATGTTGGCTGCAAGAGTCTCCTTGCCCTTGGCTAGCTTCTCGCTCGCATCGAGTTTTTCCTTCTCGCTAGCCTTCAAGCGTTTCCTAGCCTCATCGTCACCATTGATGGCTTCTATGTAGTCCTGTCCTAGCTCGTCTATCAAGTAGTCGATAAGGTTGAAGTCGCCACCATCGGCATTTTTCTTTGTAATGAGACCTGTCACCAGCCCAGGCGCATGAGGATTTTCTTTCAGCATATTGTTGAAGTCGTCCATCCTTTTCTTGCTTTGGTCGTACTGGTCGTAATCGGTCGCAATTTGGTTATAAACAGCCTCATCATCGTCCATATTCAGGTCGGGATAACGCTGAGCAAGACGCTCTCTGAAAGAATCTCGCTTTGATTTAACATTCTGATTATCAATCGTTTCTTTTGCCATAAACGTTCGTTTTTAATATTTGTGTGCTAAATTAAGCAAAATTTCGCATTACTTTGTGATAAGTTCTGCATCTTGATGAATTAATTTTGTTGGCATGAAACATCTAAATTCCATATCCGAAATTTACCTTAAAAGAGACCAGGAAATGTTTCTGCTCTTTCGTAAGGCCAAGAGGATGGTAGAATATCCTACCACCATGGCTAAGATATGCGATTACATCGCCAAGATGCCAGCCTCTTGTTATTATCTCGCTGATAGCACAGCCTATCGGTATGTATGCAAACGCATCAAGGGGGAAAAGCCTAAGTTCGGCAAATACCAAGCCATAAAGGAAAAGCTATTCGAAGCCTTCTATCAGGATTTCTTGCGCCTCCGTCAGATGGAACAATACAAGGAATACAACACCAAGCATCTTGTGTATGTGTGCCTAGACCTTCCTGCGCCCAACATGGGGATGGCACCTCGCTACATACAGATGAAAATCAGCAATTATTTCCGCAATAAGAAAACATCATTCATCACTCGATAAAACTTTCATTCATCATGCGTACATTATATATAACTCTCCTCATCGTCCTCCTGATGGCTTTCATCATTCCGCTGCACGCCAATCTTGCTGTGTCGCCATCCTCGCCTCAATACTCCCATTTCGTTTACATGTTCGGTCATGCCAACTTCATCCATTGGGCTGTCAATGCCTGGTGCCTCCTCATGGTGCATCGTCAGTTTCGCATCCATCGTGTGCTGGCTTCGTGGCTTGCCTCCGTTGGTCTCTCCTTCCTTTATTATCCGTCCCTCCCAGTCTTGGGCGCATCGGTCATTATATCTTTCTTCATGGGTTTCACTGCTCCGTGGCTCTACAGGCGAAAACGCTTAGCCTTCTGGCAGATGCTCATACTCCTAGTGATTGGATGCCTCCTCCCTCACATAGCTGGCATCTATCACCTCATCCTCTTTGCCATCGGATTCATCTATGCCAAGGCAGAAGGATTCATTCGCAAATCTCAAAAACTCAACATTTAACATTCAGCACTTAACATTATTATATATAACGGATGCCAGTAGCAAAATCCACATTAAAGGTACGACCTCAGCAGCAACTGTCCGATAAGAAGCTCAAAGAGATTCTAGAGGAAGATAAGAGAAGGCTCACAAGCCTCCTCGCTACTTATCGTCCCATTACTGGAGAGAATGCCCCTGGTCTTCGCTTCGAGTGTGTCATTGAGGATTTCTTGAAGGGCAAGAAACTTTGGCTACCTGTAGAGATGTTGAAGGAAAAGAAGTTCTGCGCCATCATCAAGTGCGGTTCTATCTCTGCCTTCTGCGAGAAGTACATGGCAGACCTCGACCAAGAGAAGGCTCGGGATGCTGTCTTCCGTTATCTCATCCGTCTGCGCTGCAAGCACGATTTTTATTTCTTCGCCTACGCCTATGCCCGAATCAAGAATAAGGATGGTGGCGATGATATACCTTTCCTTCTCAACCATGCACAGATAGGTCTCACCAAGGATTTCGAACGGCAACGCCTTCATGGTGAGCTGCACAGTATCTTGATTATCCTCTTGAAGTGTCGCCAATGGGGTGGTTCTACTGATACCGAGGTTTACATGTTCTGGATTCAGATGTTCTGGAAGACCAACTGGAATAGCAACATCATCGGTCACCAGTCTTCATCTGCTACCCAGGTGTTCGATATGTACGAGAAATTGGCGAATGCCATCCCTACATGGCTCTACTATGAGATTGGAGAGACATTCAAGGAAGACTCTCGCAAACTCCGCACATCAAGCACTCAGAACAATATCAAGTACCTCATCCCTCGCTCCTGCAAGATACAGACTGGTTCGGCTCGTAACCCTGAGTCCTGCCGTTCTGCCGATGCAGCTATGGCTCACATCACCGAGGAAGCCTTTTTCCCTAACACTACAGAGTGGACTCCACAGAAGGTTGTCAATGCCGCAATCTCGCCTATCAATGTTACGAGACCTTACACCTTCATCGTGCGAGAGTCTACCCCTAATGGGCGTGAAAATGAGTTTCATGATGAATGGGTGCGTGCCAACTCTTTCGACAAGGACGGCAATCGCCTTTCCATCTATACCCCTTACTTCGTTCCATGGTTCGACATCGAGAAGTATATCCTTCCTTTCAAGTCTGAGCAAGAAAAGATTGATTTCGTTCTTTGGCTCTACAAGAATCGTGAGGATGAGCAATATCATGGCTCTTACTTCTGGTGGCTTTGGGAAATCAAGGGTGCAACCCTCGAAGGCATCCATTGGTATGTGAATGAGTGCAAGAAGTACAGCGACTTGGATGGTATGCGCCAGGAGTACCCTTCCGATGACGTGGAAGCCTTCCTCTTCTCCGGCACTACCGTCTTCGACCCTTACAAGTTGAAGGAGATGGAAGAGGACTGCAAGGGCATCGAGCCTATCATGGTGGGCGACATCGAGGGAGATTCCTACGATGCAGCCGACCCTGCTTGCATGAACAACATCCGCTTTGTAGAACGTTCCGGTGGACCTCTCAAAGTTTGGGCTGGACCCGATAACTCCGAGATTGTCAAGCACCGTTACGTTGTAGCCTGCGATATTGGTGGTTCACATAAAACCTCCGACTTCTCCGACATCGTGGTGCTCGACCGCTACGATGAAATCTATGGTGGTGTTCCCGAGATTGTAGCCGAATGGCATGGTCACTGCGATGCCGACCAACTCGCCATGCGTTGCGCCCAGATTGCTCATTTCTTTAATGATGCCTTCCTGGTTATCGAGAACAATACCGCTTACTCTCGTATGAACAATACCGAGGGCAACCAGTCTGAGCTGTTCTTCCCTATCCTCATCCCTCTCTACAGTAATCTGTATAGTGCGTCACAGTCCAAGTTGAAGAAGGTGAAGAACATAGAGACCAAATGGGGATTCAATACTAACAAGGCTACCAAGGTGGCAGTAGTGAAGACCATGGCACGCATCATCCGTGACGGTGGCTATATGGAGCGTGAGCTTGCAGCCATCGATGAATGCACCTACTTCCTCTATTACAAGCAGAACGACTGCTATGGTGCCATTGCTGGCAAGCACGATGACCGTGTGATGGCTAGAGCTATCGCCCTCTACGTGGAAAAGGATATGCCAGCACCGGAAATCGTTCCATTCCGCTCAAAGGCAGAGATAGAGCGTGAACGCCTCCGCAACCGCCCACCTGTAGTAGCCGAGCTGTCAGGCATAGGTGGTGGCAGCTAGCCTCTATCCTGCCAGCAGCATAAGCCACCCCTTGTATAGCCACCGTTCCAGGCGATTTCATCGCCTGTCCATATAAGTTAACAATTAAAAGTAAAAAGAAAAATGAAACAAAGTTATTCAAACCTGCTGCGTAAGATGCTCATAACCATCTACCAGCCTATTGTTACTCGTATCGAACTCTTCCGCTCCACTCGTATGTGGCAGAAGGGAGTGAAAGCCACCCTTGCTAAGTACAAGGAAGGTGGTGCGCCTCGCTTCTACATGCTCTACGACCAGTCCCACAAGGATTGGGCGATTATGACCTACGACCCCAATCGCAAGGGTATGCTCGCCTACCGTCGCCTGGTTCAGCTTGGCAAGTGGAAGGCAACACGTTATTTCAAAAACGTAGAAGACATCAAGGCTGCATCTTTCTACTACACGCCATCCAAGTGGGGTGCCATCGGTTGTGATGCCGACAACAAGGTAAGAGGCAAGAAGTTGAAGCAATGGCAAGACTATTACATGTATCGTGTTTCCGTCCCGATGGAAAAGCTACGCTCCTACAAGAAGAAATATGGTATAGCTTAAGCCCACACAAAACAAAAGGAAGAGAAAGCCATCACGGTCTCCTCTTCCTCATCTTTTTACCTTTAAACTAAAACCTAAGAACAATCTACTAACTAAAAACTTAAGAGTTTATTATGATTCTAAGAACTTTCTTTTTATGTGCTCGATGATGGCAAAGCAGCCAAGTCATTTACACCATCGCTTGCATCTTTCAGATGTGTTGCTGGCGTACTTGTCTGCTGTTGTCCAGCTCCTGCTGTAGGCATTTCGCCATTCGCTTGCTGTTGCGCTTGCATCGTCTGTAGCTTCTCTAGCTGTTCCTTGAAGTACTTCTTCATTCTGCTAGTACCAGGGAATTGTCCTACGGTCAGCATCGTATATGGGTCCATCTTACCGCTAACCATCATCTGCCAAGCCATATCGTTATTAGCATTTCTGATAAGTGGACTATAAGCGTCCAAGTCGATGGAAACATCTAAATCCATATCCCTCATGGTCTCTGGATTGAAATGTGTCTCGAAATCGTCCCCTGTCAGTTTCACGCTATCCGCTGAGGTACAAAACTCTTGTATGAGATACAGCTTCTTCTTGGCGATTCTCACCTTGAAGTTATTGAAGCTCTCCACAAAATCTTGTATTGTGGTAGAAGAACTTTCCCTTTCCAGTTGGTATTGCTTACCGCTAGTGTTGCGATGAACGCCTTGCAGAGCACCCTGCACGCCTGTACCCTCACTTGCCATGGTCTTGGCGAAGTTAACCATGAAGTCTACTCCTGCCGGAATACTCTTGTTGACCAAAGTCTGCGGTGGCTTGCCTCCGTTTTGGGAGTTCCACAAGATGATGCCATCTGTTTTGGTATAATTCACTTGCATTTCATCGATGCTTTGCTTTTCGCTCAGAGCATTCTCATCCACAAGCATCGTACCCTTGGCACCATTCGCTACAATGAAGTTTATCATCATCATATAGTGGTTCAAGGTACGCTGGTTGTTCTCGGCACGCATCGAGAAACTTCTTACCTCGCCATTCAGGCAAGGATATGCCACGAAGGTATATGGCATAATGGAAGTTCTGAAACCGTCTCTCAGAACATAGTAAGGTGATTCTCTCGCATCCAGCAGATAGCCATTCGGAGTTAGGTATCTTCTGTACCAATAGGTCTCAACCTCATCCTTCATTTCGATGGTCTTAAGCTCTGATGGGTCCACATAATAGATAGGCTCACCGTTCTCATCGAGCACAGGCAGACCGTTCTCGTCCTTCATGATGTTGGCTTCCTCTAGCTTCCGCTTCTTCTCCTCGTAGAAAGCTCGTTGGTCAGGAGAGGCATATCCGCTAGTTCCTGCATCCCAGTCATGCACCCAGATGGCTGGTCTAGTCTCCTTCGTCCATATCTCCAATACCCTGTACTTGCCGATTACCGAAGAATGGGTGAAATCTTCTATCCCTGCATACTGCGCTTCACCATTCGGGTGATAAGTCTGTTCTGGAGCGAAATGATGCTGTGTCTGTAGATATATCTCGCTCAGTTTGTCCACCTCAGCCTTGCTTCCATCGGTGAAGGTGGCGATTATCTCTCGCCAAGTCAAATCGTGAGCCTCAGCGATAAATTCTATGTCGCTCAGGTCATACTTGAAGAAAGGTGGCAACGCTATCTTAAAGATGTCCACCATGTAGTCAAATATACCATTCTTTCCGGCCTTCCTGCCATAGTAGGTTTTCATGCCCACGAAGGCGAAGACACAGAAGGCATAAAACATTCTGGCATCTAGCTCCTGTCGGTCGTTCAAGTTGTCGTTCTGCCGAAGGTATTCATTGAAGAAATTGATATAGTCCTCCTCGTTGGGGTCTACGGCACTGCAAGAGGCTGTACTGCGCTGCTGGCGCACAAGTCCTACGAGAGAAAGCAGCTTGTCACCTATCACATCATATTCCAGTATAGGCATACCCTTCATTTCCATATACTGACGGATGCTTATCTTTCTGCCGTTCCACTCTATCAGTTCTTCCAGCTGTCTGCCCATCACGAAGTCCTGCGCTCGCTTCCACTTCTTTCTCAGCTCTGCGCCATCATAGAAGTATTGGCAAGCCCATTCTATCAGCCGAAGGTTGCTGTCCGTCTGGGCAAACCGCTCCCTGCTCACTCCCTCCAGGGAGTCTGGTCCAGGCTCGGCATAGTTCGAAATATCATTTATAACACGATTATCTGGCATAATTCTTAATTTTTCGTCAAAGATACCGCCTTTTTCTCGCTTCTTAGTGATAAGTTGCGCAACTTAACATTACTTTTCCATCATTTCCTAGTATTTTTGTTCCGAATTTCATTTAAAAACGTTTTTAAGTATGAGTAAATCAATCAATGTTCACGAAGCCTGTATCATCACCAAGGATGATAAAGGCAACCTCTCCCTGGTAGGCAAGGCGAAAGAAGCCCTCACCACCTTGAAGAAGAATAAGGTTTCCGTCTGCATTCTTCTCTGTGACAACAAGAAGGAGGATGTGGAAAAGTTCCTTAACGACAATAATGTACCATTCTCCTCTATCTACACCAAGGAAGAGACCGATAAGGATGGCAACACAAAGCATGTTGACCCACCCAAGGCAGATGTCACCATCATGCCAAGCTCCAAGGTTATCACCCTTCGAGACGATTGGCAGTGGTGCTTGGATGATATTGCCCACCGTCTTTGGGGCGAAAAGAAGAAAGAAGCTCCAAAGAGTGAACAGCAGAGCATGGACGAAGCCATGAAGCGTTACATCGATTGGGCAAAGCCAAAGAAGGCAGAAGCCAACGGCCCAGCCCAGATAGGTTAGTCATCGCTCCAACATCTTCAAAATACGATTTTCATTTTTTATTAAAAATATATTTGGAATTTAGAATTTACGACTATCAAAAAGGGACTCGCTGTGAAGCAAGTCCCTTTTATTATATACCGGGTTACGAGTAAGCCCTCGTCACTTTTTTCATGCCGGGCTAAAAAGAAAAATAGAACATAAAACCATATTAATAAATCCTATTTCAAGGAAATATAGAATATTTTTCAGAATGGAATGCGCCGGGCTACTCCATTCCGTTTAATGTTTCAATCAGCTCCTTTCTGGTCTTGCGAATCTCCACCATTTTGGCGGCATCGTTCTGACCGTCCATTTGCTTCTTGGCTTTGTTCATCTTCTTCTTGGCAGCAGAGATAGCCTTTCTCGCTGCAAACAGTCGCTTGTTGGTCTTGCTGTTCTTGAAGGCGTTTGCCTTCGCCTTGTCAACATCCTTCAAGCGTAGATACTCATCGTAGGTCTCCATCGTTCCGTTCCATACAGCCTGTATTCTCCAGTCCTCTGTCACATCCTCCGATTTCGCCTTCATCAAGTACTTGTTTTCAGCCTTTTCCATCTCCTTCAAATCATCCTCCCCATTCAGGTAGCTCTGCACCATGTCCAGTGCCTCCTTCTGTGTGAATGCCTTATAGGCACTCATAGAGAGGAATTTCTTCATCTTCTGGCGCATCTTCTTCTTTTCGGTGATACTCTTAGCCTCATCGAAGCGTTCGCTAGCCACCTGCAATGAAGTAATGCCATCCTTCATTTCTGCACTCTCCAATGCCTTCACGCTACCGATGGCTGCTTTTATCTGCTCCTCTGGGTCGATGCCATTGCGCTCACAGCTCTGGTAGGTCATTACCACGCCCTCCATGTCACCGCTCAGGATGAAGTCCTTGAAGTAGCTCTGAGCCTTCCAAGGAGAGAATCCCTTTGAGGATGGGAAGAAGAAGTCCACTGCCTTAAACTCCTTGTTCTCTTGGCTCGGAATCAAGAACGGTACCCAGTAGAGCGCATCCTTATAGAGCAGACCGATGGTCTTGCCATACTTTCTCTGTATCTCTTGGTCGGCATGGCTGGCTTGGAAGTCGCTCAGATAGTTTATATCGTCCAAGGTCATTCTCACCATTGGGTTCGCCTTGCCTATCATTCGCTGCACCATAGGACCAGGGAACTCTAGTTCTCCCTTATGGTTGAAGAGATATTCAGGCACCTCTCGGAACTGCTTACCATGTCGGATATACATTTCCGTTCCGTCCGCATATCTGCCCATAAAGATTTTGCTCTGCTGTCCTAGGCTGTTTCCCCTCATCAGATAGTCATACCACTTCTTCATGCCATCTGGATAAGCCAGTTCGTAAGGGCTACGGTAGTTAGGGTTGGTCTTCCTCAATTCCTCAGCCTTCTTGCGCTCCTTCTCCTCGTCCAGGGCACGGAAGGCTGCATTGATGCCGTTGGCAATAGCCTCGTAGAACACCATGAAGCCCAATCCATAGCAGAGAAGCGAAGAAATCTGTCTAGCCCTTCTGCCCTCGTCTTCTGGAGTAAGATTCTTATGATAGAGTCTCTTGTAATACTCCTTGAAGTTCTCCAAAGTAGCCTCGTTCCATACAGAGCCATATCCTGTGAGTGCAAGGAAGTGGCGAGTAGTAGAAGCGTTCCAGTCTGGTGAAAGAAGAACTCTTCCTGCATAGCGCAAGGTTCGATGGCTGGCACCAAGTACATCCCAGTGCTGACCGCCAAACATATCGTTCACAAACTGACCGTCCTCGTCCAAAGCCCGGCTCAGTTCCTCCTCAGTCCATCCCTTCTTCTTGGCACGTTCCTTGGTTCTATCCGCACGCATACGATAGGTTGCAAGTTTCAGTCCGTCATGCAGGAAATCCCACAAGGCTCTATCCATGCCCTTGTTAATGAGCGAAAGCATCTGCGTTGCCACCTTCAAAGGCATAGTAGCCACAGCCACCGTTCCGGAAATTCCATTTCCGTCCTTCAACTTCTCCTGCACCTTCATCATGCTGTCACGGAAGTTATCGAACATGTTCTGCACATCCGCTGCTGCATAGTCGTTGGTCGCTCCAAACTTCACCAAGTGGGTAGCAGCCTCTTGGAAGTCCTGCGGATTGGCGAAGCATGGCAACTGATGATTCTTCATCGTATCAGCAAAAATGTACTTCATAAAGTTGGCGAGTGCCTTCTTAGGTCCATACTCCACCATGTTCTGCACCATATACACCTCGGTCAGTGCTCCTGCATGGAATCCACTGAAGCCAAGCTCCAACTTCTTCATGCTCGATGCCAATGTGTCAAAAGCCTTCCAGAAAGGAGTTGACTGATAGGTATCGAATACAACTCCGAATCTATCTCCTGCACTTGCCTCCGAATAGAGCACCTTATCCTTGCCAGTGATAGGGTTCTTCACCTTCATCTGCTTAGGCGATACATTATATACCCATACAGGACCCACACCAGGAATCTCGAAGTATTTGTATTGCTCCAAGTTGAAAGGTGCAACCGATGAAAGCAGTGGGTCGGAAGAAATAATCTCTCCGTCCTCGTTGCGCTCGATTACGTTCAGTCCGCTCACCTCTTGGAGCATCGTCTTGTTAGCCCAAGCCTCGATATTGCTTCTACTGTAGTAAGCCATCATCTTGGTGATGTCCGTGGTCTTAGCCACAAGTCCTACCTCCAAGCCTTCCATGATGGTGTTAATCTGGCGTGGCTTCTCGTTCGGGCTTTTTGTGCGCTGTCTGTTCTCCACATACATGGCATAGGCATTCTTATCCGATTTTTCCTTATCCCAAAGGTGGTTTACGTAGTCCACGGTGAAACCGGTGTCTGCCTTCAAGGTATTGTTGTCCTTCAACCAGTCGAAGGTATAGTTATACCAGTCTCTGATGCTATCAAGCACGCTCTTCATCGGCTCGCTCAGATTCTTGTAGTCCACACCGTAAGGAGTGATACGGTTCAATATGATAGGCAAAACATTCTTATTCAAGATGTCCGTACCATCAATAGGCACAAATCCAGGTTCTTTCTCATGGTTGCCATTGATGATGTCAGCCATCTTGCTAGCCACCTCGGATGCGCCCTTCATATCATCGAAGAGTTCTACCTCTTTTCCATCCTTCAGCTCCGTGTGCTTCTTGGCAGTCACCTCGGCAAGTTGTGGGCGAAGTTCCTGAATAGCCTCCACATCGTCAGGAGTGATATGGATATGTCCCTCACCAAACACACCTGTAGAGTTCAGCTTGTAGGCGATTTCTCTGATGCGTCTAGGTGCCTCTATTATATAAGGTATAGCCTCAGCTAGCTTTTCAGCCTTGTTTGGCTTGCCTTGGTAGTTGGAAAGCAACTTATCGAAAGCACCGCTCTCAGCCATCTTCTCGATTCTGTTCTTCACATCATTGATATAGATGGCATCGTCTGCGCTAGCCTCCTCCATATTCTTTCTACGATGGATAACCGCATGTTTCACGGTGGTTGCAGCTCCCTCCTTGCTCACATCGGTACTAGTCACCTCTGCCAAGTCCTGCATCACTTCCTGCTCCAAGGCATCAGCCTCTGGATTGGTCTCGGCTGGGTATATCTTGCCCTCGTACAAGTCTAGGTCGGCATCGTTCTGCTCGTTCAGTTCGTGTCTAGTCAGCCAGTCCTCATACTTCTGTCTAGCCTCGTCCTGCTTCTGCTTCTCGAAGGAGAACATATCAGGCATAGGGTTCTCCTTATCGCCCATGGCATCGTTCCATTTCTCCCACTCCTTATAGCGGTTCATAAAGGCATCATCGCTTTCGCCTTCCTTGCGCTCTGGGCGAAGTGGCATTTCCTCGCCTCTCAGTCCATGGCTATCACGCCACTCCTTGTTAAGGCGTTCCCATTCCTTCTTGCCCTCGGCATCCTTGTCTAAGTCATAGAACATAGGTGGCTCTGGGTCTTCCGTGTCCTCTCGGGCTTCCTTCCATCGCTTCCATTCCATCACTCGCTTCATGTATTGGATGGCACTCTCGCCCTTCTTCTGTCTCGGCTTGCCCTTGCCAGCACCATCAGCTAGCGCATCCTTGATTTCGGCATTGCTAGCCTGTGCCATCATAGCCTCCTGCTTCTCCTTCGGCATATTGTCCCAAACGTGGAGAGCCTTACCAGCCTTCATTAGGTAATATCTCAAATCCTTGTCGTTCAGAAGTCCAGGCACACGGATGCCAAGTTTCTTAAGCACCTTGATGAGATAATGCTTTATCTTAGTCCAAAGAGAAAAGTCCTCCGCTGTAGTTGGACCCTCCTCGGCAAGATGGGCGATATACTCCTGCGTGCCGATATTGATGCGGTCAGGATTGTTCCAACCTGGATCATACTGATGAGCGAAGTCGAGAATCTTGCCCCTCGTCTTCTTATCTACAGACTTATATACGAAGTCCGCAAACTTTCTCACGCCCTGCTCACCACCAAGCAGCACTTCCATACCCTCATGTCCTATCTTCTCATGGAAGACGGTTCTCTGAGCCTCATCGGCATCAGCACAGTTAGGCAGATAAACATGAACCGTATGCGTAGTTGGGTCATACCATCCGGTAGCACCATTCTTCACATCACTCAGATAAGCATCCGGAACCTCATCCACAGAAGTGTAAACCGTAGCCTCAGCACCACCCAGTTTGTTGGCAGTGTTCACCACCCGGTCACTCACCTGTTTCTGCTTGTCAGCATCCCAGTTATTCTTAAATATAGAGCTGCCAAGTCTAGCCAGCACATTTCTGCCGGATAAGTCATCCTTATTCAGCAGAGGAGCAATCACGCCCTTGGTCAACTGCACCGGAATACCATTGCCAATGATGGTATGCGCCAAAGATTCCGTCTTAGGCAACAGATAGTCATCGCCCAGTCCGGTTATTCTAGCCAATACCCTGCCATCAGCACGCAACACCTTTCCACCCGGCATGATGATAACGTCTCCGCTCTTGGTTCTCAGCGTTGGCAGAATCTCATCCCCATAGGCATGAGGTATCTTGCCATCGGCATAGGCACTGCCCATTACGTAAAGAGGCTTCTCCACCTTCTGCCAGTCTATACCGTCAACTTTCAATCTGGTGTCCATCCATGGTGCCACACCGTTTTTCTTCTCCGTCAGGGTAGGAAGAATATCCTCCACAGCCTCTAGCCATCCACCCTTGCGTGGTTGCTTCTTAGGCTTCTCCGGCAGTTCTCCGTCCTTCACGGCTCTAACAATCAGTCGCTCCCTGCTGGTATAACCACCAAAATCTGCGGCATTATAAACGTCAGCATCCCATTTGTAGCCGTTCTTATCCAACGCCTGGGTGATAATCTTCATCGCCTCAGAGTCCTTGTAACCCTTCACGTTCTCGATGGTCACCACTCTTGGTTTCACTGCATTGATAAAATCGGCAGTACTCTTGGCTGTCTCCTTGTCAAGCTCCACTTCGCCCCCATTGCTCTTAGCCTGAGAGTAGTTCTTGCATACAGGCGAAGCATGGAAATACTCCACCTCACCATCAATATGCTTCACCAGTTCCTTAGGGTCCACGTCTCTCACGTCAGCCGTAACAATATGCTGCCCGAAGTTATTCCGATACACGCCACTTATCTTCCGGTCATACTCCACAGCCACCACAGGGTCGATGATGCCCTTCAATCCCTCTTCTACCAGTCCACCACCACTAAAGTAGGTGCCGGCCTTCATCAGCGAATCAGGGTGCTTCTTCAACTTCTGCTCCAAGATAGGAGATTGTGCATTTTTACCATACACCTTGGAATAATGCACCCCATCATTCTCGCCTCCTACGATTCTTCCTCTGTTATCGGTTTCAACAAACGGCACACCTCGCTTCTCCAACTCTTTTCTCAGACTTGGAGTAACCACATTCGAAGGCATAGTAATATTCTTGCCCTTGAACATATCATTAACGATAACATCAGCCACCTCGCTGTCAGGCACAATACGCACAGGCTTATCCCAACGAGAAAGCACCACCTTGCGCTTGCCTGTCAACTGTCCTTGGATGATACCAGCCTTCCACTCTACTTCACCCACGGCATCCTTGGCTTTATCAGCCTTGTAGCCACTGGTTAGCTCGCTCTTTGGCACCTCAACCTCCACGGTTACGATGTTAGGGCGATTCTGAGCCTCGCTAAACTGGTCATTCAGTGGAGTTCGAGAAGTATGAAGATAAGGATTGTAAGCAGCCTTAAGCGATTTACCATTACCCTTGTTGAGGGTAAACATACCCTTATCATCAGCAAGTTCTGGTCGCTCATCTGCCTGTTCCCACTTGCCGAGTTCGCTAGGTTCCACAAACTTGCCCTTCACCTTTGCAGCCATCGGTGGATAGAGTTTTCCATCCTCGCCTACCTGCATGGCACGATAAACCTTCACCGTATCTTCCTTATCCAGCTTCTTGATGGTCTCAGGGTCTTTCACGATGCTATAGCTAGCATCATTACCATTCATCACGATTTGCTCATCACGGTTCACATCCTCCGTCTCGGAAGCTAACGAGTTTCTGCGCTCCTCATCGGTCATACCCAAACGCTTCTGTACGTTACGAGCCTCAACCTCACCAGCCAACTTTCTATATTCCTGGTAAGAATCAAAGTCTGTACGTTGGAACCTATCCAAACGGAAACGCTTAATGGCATCATCCATACTTCTGTCTGCATAGCCACGTGCGAAGTAGTTGAATCCCTTAATTCGGGTTTCCTTGTCAGGAATGAACTCAGGCATATCCATGTCCTTATATTCTTGGATAAGAGCTTTCTCTACCTCAGATTGGTTGTACTCACCACCCATTTCCTTGGCTTTCTCTTCCAATTCAAAGGCATAGGAACGTGCCTTCCATTCAGCCTTAGCAGCTTTGAAATCTCTCTCCACCTGTTCGGGTGTGCCACCATGCGCAAAACCCTCTTCATGCTGAATTACGTGCTGAATTTCATGATTCAGAATGCTATTCAGATACTTTAATTCATCCGCATGAATGGTAATAGTTTTTGTTTGTGGATTGTATTCCCCATTTGAAGGCATGTCATTCATTACTGCATCAGTATGGATTTTAATATTTTTCAACTGAGGATAAGCCTCAAAAAGCTTTGGCGCATCCACAGCATCTTCCAACTTACCATCAGTCCAAAGCATATCCTCTTCGAAACGCTTAACGATATTTCCACCACCTACATCGATGGTGTCCTTTATCTTGGCATCTGGCATTTCGTATCTCCACTTGCCATCCACGCCTTTCTCCCAACCGGTAGCCATCTTGATAATCTTGGCATCCTTCTTTGCCTCTTCCATCTGCTTAGCAACATCCAGATTATCCATGCGGATAGTTTGCTCATCAGCCTTATCAGCCTCAGCAGCTCCCTTTTCTCCAGCAAACATGAAGCGAATATCGCTCTTGCGAGAATTGAAACGCTTAGAAGGAGGAATAACGTCACCCTCATCATCATAGGTAACAAGGTCGTTCAACTTTCTATTATTCTTGGCATTCTTGTATTTATACGCCTTGCCATCATCAAAGCCAAACTCGTTTGCGTCATTACCATCCCACCACAGTTGATTTGCAGGCACTTCATCTTCAATGATACGATATTTGCCTTCCAGTCGGTTCGTTCCGTGCATTTCTGCATATTTCTTTGAAGGAGTAACCCAGTCACCATTACGCAACTTTCCTTCTTTCACAGAAGTTGGAACAGCACGATAAACCTTTACCTTAACATCCTTCTCACCATTCTTAATGGCATCAATAGCCGTATTGATGGCTTTTACAGATTCCAAACCATGAGGAGTGTTCTGAGAATAACGCTCAGGGTGAGAGAAGTAATCATCCGGCTGAGGAGTGTACCCCAAAGCCATATCCTCCAGGTTTACATCTGAGCCACTGGATTCCCAATCGTCACGTCTCGCCTTGTCGCTTTCATATCCAGGGTTTCCCGGTGCAGCCCATGCACCTACGCCCTGATATGCGCTTTCGGTATCGTCATATCCCTTACGTCTGGCAGCCTCATCAAGCATTTCCCTGGCTGTAGCATCATCACCCTTAGCAAGAGCATCCATATACTGCTTGTCAAGTTTATCATCAGGAATCAAAGAAAGTTCCTCCAAGTGCTTTTTGCGCTTGGCTTCCTCTTCCTCTGCTCTCTTTCTAGCAGCTTCCATAGCATTACGCTCTGCTTCAACCTGCTTTCTTCGTTCCTCAATCATTGCATCAAGGTCACCAAAATTCTCCTTCAAGGCTTCATTTATAGGTTTGGTGTACTTAACAACATCCTTAAATGAGAAAATGTTACCTTCATTTACCTGCATCAAGTGACGCTTTATATTGGCTCTGGCACGTGCAGCCTCAGCAGTAGACCCCTTCTTAATAGCATTGGCATACATTGCCACATCAGCCTCATCAACCCCAAATTGCTGAGATACAGCTTTTATTTTATCCTCCACAGATAAATTTCCACCATTTTCCTTGGTGATTTCAAAGGAATTGCGTATCTTTGCATCGCTATGAGGATTCAGGACGCTATCCTTTCCGCTTGGGTTATTTGCGGATGGAGTTAATGCCGAACCTTGATTCTCGCCCAAGGAATTAGAATCGCCTCTGAAACGATTCCATAGCATTTTTGATTCCGTTAATTCTTTCAACAATTTTGAAGGCTCTATTTGATGGGCACTGATTGAAACTTCATCCTCGCCTTGCTTTACGGTGATTGATTCAAAGTTCAGAATCTTTGTTCCGTCTACTTTCTTGAAAGACTTTACAAACAGATACTTGGTCTGTCTTTCTGCACCTTCTTTAGGAGCAGGCTTCTCTAAGATAACATCTGGACGCTCCAAGGTAGGTTTCAATAGACCAAATCGTTTGATTCTGTCTTCTCTACCAGCCTTTTTATATTGGTTTTCACCTAACTTGATGCTACCTATTGGTGTATTGACACGACCATCCTTGCCGAAATCCTGTAACCAGTTATCCTCTGTATGTTCGAGGATTCTTTCAGGCTCGGCATTATCAGCCATCTGCTGGCGTAAAGACACTGCTTCGTCCTTGGTCATTTGACCTTTCAGCACGGTACGTGGGTCCACTCCCTGCGTCAAGTCTCTCAGCACAAGGTTACGAATATCCTCCAAGGTCATTTTCTTGATGTCCTCTGGCTTCCATTTAGTGAAGGTCTCCAATGTCCAATACCAGAACTGCTTCAACCAATTCTTCAATCGGTTGATGATAGTAAGCTCTTTAGCAGTGTCAAGCGGATTCTCCTTAATGGCATCCTTCGCCATCTGTTCAAGTATTGCTTCACCCTCGTCACCTACCAAACGAGCAAAAGCCTCATCGCACAGTTTATCCTCGCTCAGATGCTTATAGTTAGGGTCATTATGCAAGTTCTTGAACCATTCCGTCTGCTTGATGAGATTATCACCATGCTCAATTAGTTCAGGATTCTTAGCCTTAGCAGCTGTGCGCCAGATATGCTGATACTCATGGATAGGCGTGTTAGGATTCAGATGTTCCTGGTTCAGCACAATCTCATTGCCATCGGTGTAGCCATAAACCACACCCTTGCCCTGCGCAAACTTGGTATTACCAACAATCTGCGCATTGTTCTCGTCAAAGACAACATAGTTGTAATCACCTTCCACAGCACCGCCATGAATCATTCCAGCAGGGTACTTGACACCAGTAAAGCCAGCCTGAGAAAGCAACTTACTTGCTACCTCTTGACTATTGAAAGCGGAACTAATCTCCTCATATAAGTCTGCTCCAGTAGCATTTGGATTGATAACAATAGTATTATCGTTGGCATCAGTAAACCTGATAATGCTTGACTTATCATCCTTATTCCAACCCTTCTGTTCGAGTACCTTTGTCAGATTATCAAACATCTGTTGTGGAATATTTTTATTTCTGCCCTTCCAGTCCAGATAGTTTCCGTTATCATCAGGAATATCCACATCATGAGCCCACTTTAAAAAGGGGCATATTTTGAATTCAGTCTGACCAGTGTGGTCATTCTGAGTGAAACATAGCAATCGGCTTCGCAGGTGAATATCTTTCGAGAAATTGCCTTGAAAGAGCCGAAAGCTTCTCTGATAGGCCCGAAAAGGGCAAATATCGATCTTTGAAATGTTGAAATCTGGAATATTACCATCCTTCGGAGGTTCATCCACATACATCTGCTATATGCATGCATACGATGTTTGAGCAAGCCCCTGTATCGGGTCTTGCCATTACGTGTATGAAAACTGTATTGGAACATGGCTGCTTCAACGTTATTCCGTTTATGCTGCTCCTCCAAAGGAAGGCTTTCTATCTGCTTCCTTAGCTGATAGGCTTTAATGTCTTTGTCTTCAAAGTAACGCCAACCGGTTTTGTTGTTCCATGG
>ERZ773202.212-NODE-212-length-61007-cov-5.536504_pt1 | contig 61007 bp, 47 predicted proteins | sample MGYA00580998_ERZ773202 | MGnify/ENA primary metagenome ERZ773202 (study PRJEB29015, sample SAMEA2737803) | human gut metagenome | biome: human gut; feature: human-associated habitat; material: faeces | place: China | collected 2012 ...
AAGTGGATTGCTCCGGATAGGCCGCCAGAAAGCGCAGACGTGTGAACTCGTCAATTATGTATTGTAGTCCTACACGCATATCCCCCACAGCCGTTGGAAATCGGTTGCGCTTTTGCGCAGATCATGTTAAAATTAACCGGTTATATCCTTATGATACTTCGTTCTCCGTCCGAAGCGGAAGCGCGACTATATGGGAGTGTGCATAGATGTCTTTATTTGAAAACAGGACTCTCCTGATCACTGGCGGCACCGGGTCATTCGGCCACGCCGTGCTCGACCGGTTTCTGACCACGGATATCCGCGAAATTCGCATCCTGTCCAGAGATGAAAAAAAACAGGATGACATGCGCCATGCCTACCAGACCGCCTGCCCGGCGTGCGCAGGCAAAATCAAATTCTACATTGGCGACGTGCGCGACTACCGCTCGATCGCACCGGCGTTTCGCGGGGTGGATTATGTGTTCCACGCGGCCGCGCTCAAGCAGGTGCCCTCCTGCGAGTTTTTCCCCATGGAGGCCGTTAAGACCAACGTCATCGGTTCGAACAACGTGGTGGACGCCTGTGTGGAAAACCACGTGAAGAAGGCCATCTTCCTGTCCACCGACAAAGCCGCCTATCCCATCAATGCCATGGGCATGACGAAGGCCGTCATGGAAAAGGACGTCATTGCCCGGTCGCGGCAGATGCTGCCGGACGATCCGGTGCTGTGCCTGACGCGTTACGGCAACGTCATGGCCTCACGCGGCTCGGTCATCCCACTGTTCTGCGACCAGATCGACGAGGGCAAGCCGCTCACCGTCACGAACCCGAACATGACGCGCTTTATGATGACGCTCAGCGATGCCGTCGATCTTGTCCTCTACGCCTTTGAACACGGCGAGCAGGGCGACCTGTTCGTGCAGAAAGCGCCTGCCGCGACCATCGAGACACTGGCGCAGGCCGTGCTGGAGCTGAAGCACTCCGACCTCGGTGTGACCACCATCGGCACACGCCACGGCGAAAAGCTCTTCGAGGTGCTCGTGACATCGGAGGAAATGCTGCGGGCGGAAGATTTGCCCGGCTTTTTCCGCATACACGCCGACGGCCGCGACCTGAACTACGACAACTATTTCTCCAAGGGGAACGCGGAGCTGTCCCAGATCGAGCCGTACACCTCGCATAATACCGAACGGCTCGACCTCGACGGCATGAAGCGTCTGCTGCAAAAGCTAAAGCTCTTTGGAGGAAACTGCTGATGAACATTCTCGTCACCGGCGCGCGCGGTTTTGTGGGAAAAAACCTCGTCGCGGCGCTTCAAAACATCCGCGACGGCAAGGATCGCACGCACTCGGAGCTGGATATCCGGGAAATCTATAAATACAACACGGACGGCTCGCCGGAGCAGCTTGCCGATTATGCGAAATCCGCGGATTTTGTGTTCCATCTGGCGGGGGTAAACCGCCCGGAAACGGCGGAGGAATACCTCCCCGGCAATACCGAGTCTCTGGAAGCGCTGCTTACTGCCCTGCAAAGTGCAGGCAACCGCTGCCCCGTGATGCTCGCCAGCTCCGCACAGGCCTCGCTGACCGGGCGCTATGTCGGCAGCGAATACGGCAAGGCAAAGCTGACCTGTGAAAAGCGGCTGCGCGCCTATGCCGCCGAAACCAGCGCAGAGGCGCTGATTTACCGCTTTCCGAATGTGTTCGGCAAGTGGTGCCGGCCAAATTACAACTCTGCCGTGGCGACCTTCTGCCACAACATTGCGCACGACCTGCCGGTCACAGTCAACGACCCTGCAACGGAGCTGGAGCTGGTCTACATTGACGATCTTGTCTCGGAACTGCTGACCGCCCTGTCCGGGCAGGCGCACCGCTGCAATTATGACGGTCTGACACCGGTGCCCGGCGAGGATTTCTGCTGCGTGCCGGTAACGCACCATGTAACGTTGGGCAAAATCGTCGAGCTGCTGCAATCTTTCCACGCGCAGCCGGAAACGCTGCTGCTGCCTGAAATTCCGGAGGGCAGTTTTGAAAAGAAACTCTACAGCGCCTATCTTTCCTATCTGCCGCCGGAAAAGACAGCCTTTCCGCTGAAGATGAACGCCGATGCCCGCGGCAGCTTCACGGAGCTGCTGAAAACGCAGAGCTGCGGTCAGTTTTCCGTGAATATCACCAAGCCCGGCGTGACGAAAGGTCTGCACTGGCACAACTCCAAGTGGGAGTTTTTCATCGTTGTGGCCGGCCGCGGGCGCATCCGTGAGCGGCAGATCGACACACAGGACGTCATGGAATTTGAGGTCAGCGGCGAGAAGATAGAAGCCGTACATATGCTGCCGGGCTACACCCACAGCATCACAAACCTGAGCGATACCGACGATCTGGTGACGGTCATGTGGGCCAACGAATGCTTCGACCCACAGCATCCGGATACCTATTCTGAGGAGGTGTGACGATGGGAAAACTCAAGCTGATGACCGTGATCGGCACGCGGCCGGAAATCATCCGTCTTTCCGCGACCATCCAGTGCTGCGACCGCTATTTTGAGCAAACGCTCGTGCACACCGGGCAAAACTACGACTATGAGCTCAATCAGGTGTTCTTCGAGGATCTCGGCCTGCGCGCACCGGACTATTACCTGAATGCCGCCGGAGCAAACCTCGGCGAGACCATCGGCACAATCATCGCCAAGAGCTATGCCCTCATGCAGGAGCTCAAGCCGGACGCTGTGCTGGTGCTGGGTGATACGAACTCCTGTCTGTCCGTCATCGCCGCCAAGCGGCTGCACATTCCGATTTTCCACATGGAGGCCGGGAACCGCTGCTTTGACGAGTGCCTGCCGGAGGAGACGAACCGCCGCATTGTGGACGTGACCTCCGATGTGAACCTCTGCTACTCCGAGCACGCCCGGCGGTACCTGAACGCTTCCGGTGTGCCCAAGGAGCGCACGTTCGTCGTTGGCAGCCCCATGGCGGAGGTACTGCATAAAAATCTGCCGCAGATCGAGGCAAGCGATATTCTCGCCAGGCTGGGGCTTCAAAAGGGCAAATACATCCTGCTCTCGGCCCACCGGGAGGAAAACATCGACACGGAGGAAAATTTCCGCGCCCTCTTCACGGCCATCAACGCCATGGCAGCGCAATATGACATGCCGGTGCTGTACTCCTGTCATCCGCGCAGCCGCAAGCGGCTGGAGGAGAGCAGCTTTGTGCTGGACAAACGTGTCATCGCCCACAAGCCGTTGGGCTTCCACGATTACAACTGCCTGCAAATGAACGCCTTCTGCGTCGTGTCCGACAGCGGCACGCTGCCAGAAGAGTCGAGCTTTTACCTGTCGGTCGGCAAGCCGTTTCCGGCGGTATGCATCCGAACGTCCACCGAGCGCCCGGAGGCGCTGGACAAGGGCTGCTTCGTCCTGTCTGGCATCCATACCGAGCAGCTTCTGCAGTCCATTGACCTGGCGGTGGAAATGCAGAAAAACGGCGAATTTGGCATACCAGTACCGGACTACACCGCCGAGAACGTATCCATGAAGGTAGTGCGCATCATCCAAAGCTACACCGGCATTGTGGATCGCTTTGTGTGGAGAAAATGAGATAGCAAAAGCTCCTGAGATCTTCGGATCTCAGGAGCTTTTTGCGTTATCGGCCGTTTCTCGCCGGGGCAGCACATCCCGCAGCAGGATGGCCTGAAGCATCAGGCGGGTGTTTTCCCGCATGGCAGGGATGAGCATGGGCGCCGCCAGAATCGTGGCTGCCTGCGTGAGCAGAGAAGCCGCCGCCGCGCCCACAGCGCCGCCGCCAGGGATGAGCAGAAGGTTCAGCACAACATTTATGACAGCCGCCGACAAATAGAGATATTTCAGATAGCGCTGCTTGCCCTCGCACACCACCCATGCGTTCCGAGCCACGCCGAGATAGGAAAACGCCGTGTACCAGGTGATGACCCGCAGCGGAGCCGCCGCCGGGAGATACGCCTGACCGTACAGCAGCCAGATCACGTATTTTCCCAGCAGGGCAATGACCACCGACACTGCAGCCGACACATAGAACACGATCGCATATAGCTGCCGGTTGCGGCGCAGGTACAGTTCCCGGTCAGTCTGGTATGCTTCCATGATGGAGGGATACACGGAGTCGATGATCGCCGAGAGCACAAAACTCCACATGGAGCACACGCTGACCGCCGTGGAATAATAGCCGATCTCCGCGTCATTGATCATATGCTTGAGCATGAACTTGTCCACATAGCCGTAAATGGCCACCATCATGCCCGGCAGGATAAAGTGGTAGCTCCTTTTCAGCAGATCCCGTCCGCATGCCCAGGAAAAGCGCAGCCGTGTACCTCCATGCCGCCAGTAGCACGCCAGCAGCAGGACAGCCAGCACGATATAGTCGACCGATGTGGCAAAGGCGAACCACGTCACACTCTTGCCCATGACGTACAGTGCCACTTTATACACCGCCGTGACCACATAGGCGCACAGCGCGGCCAGCGCCGTCACCTTGGACTCCAGTCTGGACTGAAACCAGTAGTTGAACACGTCGAAGATGTTGAACAGCAGCCCTAGACTGCACAGTGCCGTCACGGCAATGGCGGTGGGGTCGTCCCTGTCCACGATCGACACGATGCACAGGATCATCACGGCCGACAGCGCACTCGAAATGGCCCGCAGCACCAGTGCCGTGCCCAGCACGGTCCCCTGCTCCCAGCGGCAGTCGACAAACTCCTTCACCAAAATGGAGTTAAGTCCAAGCGTGCACAGCGACAGGAAAAACGCCGTATAGGCCGTTCCGTAGTTGATGAGGCCAAAATTGGATGGGCCAAGGAACCGGGTGACCAGAATGCTCACCGCCAGGTTGATCAGCATCTGCGCAACCTTGGCTCCGATCAGCCAACCTGCGTTTTTCGCCACCCGGCTTTGCAGCAGCTTACTCTTCATCCGGCAGCCTCCGGAGCAGCCGGGCGGGAACACCGCCCAACATGGTGTTTCGTTCCGTGGCACCCTTCACCAGCGCGCATGCCGCCACCACGCAGCCATCTGCCACGGCAGCGCCGCCCAGCAATGTGCTGCGCACACCCAGCCAGCAGCCGCTGCCCACTGTCACGGAGCAGTTGTACCCCTGCCCCGCCCGGCGATCGGCGCCACCCAATTCGTGGGAGCCCGTGGCCACCGTCACATCCGGCGCGATGTCGCACCGATCCCCGATGGTCACGCTGCCGTTGCCGTGGCAGGTAAAGTTGCGGCCAATCCAGCAATCGCTGCCAATGGACAGCTCAGTCGTTACGTGCATGGCACCGGCAATGCGTGTCCCGGAACCGACGGGATAACCCGCCCAGTTCAGAAGCTTCCGTCGGGCTTCAAAACACGCGCCCTGCGGCAGAAGATGATTCACGAAAAGCCAACAGATGCGGCGTCGGATCCCTTTTCCGGTCATGTTATCACTCCTTCGCCCGATACCAGTCGTCCCGCAGCAGCGGGGCGGGACTGCAGGGACCGTCCTCAAACAGCACCGGAGATTCCTCCCCGGCGAGAATATGCTCTGCCAGAAGCAGCAGCCGCCGCGCCGCCTCTTCCGGGCTCCAAAGCCGTGTCACGGTGCGGTACGCCGCGCTGCCCAGCCGCTGCTGCAGGCCGGGGTCATCCAGCAGCAGCCGGATCCGGCGATACAGCGCCTGCGTGTCTCCGGAGGGGTACAGCAGGCCGTTTTCTCCGTCGCGCAGCAGATACGGCACAGAGCCGGCCGCATGGCCGGCCACCACGGCGCAGCCGCTGTTCATGGCCTCGTTGACCACCGCGCCCCAGCCCTCCTGCCGGTCACTGGTGAACAGGAACACACCGGAGCGCTCCATACAGCGGCGCACCTGCTCCGGCCGCATGGGACCGGTCAGGGTGATCCGCTCCTCGTTTTGCGTCAGTTCCCGCAGCGCTGTCTCCATGGGGCCTGTGCCGGTGAGCTGCAGCTGGACATCTACCCCTTCCGCCGCGAGGCGGCGGACAACGGCCACGGCATCATCCGGATGCTTCCAATCCAGAAACCGCCCGGCCCACAGAAGGGAGCGGCGCTCCTTCTCCGCCTGCAGCCGATCCGGGTCATCATAGCGCCGGCACTCCGGAAAATAACCCCAGCGGTAGCTGCGGCCGCGAAACAGGCCGAATCCGGCATAATCCGCCGCCGCATAGGCGCTGGCGCACAGGAGATACACGCGCTTGCCCGTCGGATTCCGGTGATGCCACCGCACCAGCCGAGGCAGGTATTTCAGCGGCTCCGCCCCGTTTTTCAGCGGGCGCTCCGAATAGCGCAGCACCGGCTTTCCGGCCAGGACGGCGCGCCGAATCAGCGCCTCCGGCGCAGAGCCGGCAAGCACCACATCCGCCTGATCCAGCACGGACGCATCCGCCGTGACATACGGCGGAAAACTCGCCATGTCCCAGCCCAGCCGCTGCCGCTCCGGATCCATGGGCGCTGTTTGCACGAAATGAAACGCTTCCGCCCCCTGCCACAGAGCGTTGCACAGGCTGGCCTGATGGTGATTATAGAAATTCGAAACAAACACCAGATTCACGACGTTCCCTCCGCTTGCAGGGCAGGCTCGGCCTGCATACTTGACAGCAGCAGAAAGCCCGCCGCAAAAATGTACAGGCCCAGACTGCCGGTGAACATGGCAGCCTCGCCCATGCCCATGACGATGGTGCACATAAAGCCCACGACATACAGCGGATGGTGGGTAGCGTTGGTCGCGCTGCGGCGCATCAGCAGATACAGGATCACGCACACCAGAACCAGCACCACAGGGCCATAGGCCGCCAGAATGTCCACATGCGTGTTGTGCATCTGCCCCGCGCCCGTGCCCTCTGTGATCTGGTTATACGCCCCTACGATTGGCGATGTCCGATAGCGCTGCATGGCAAAGTTCCACATTTTTGTGCGGGAATTGAGCAGCTTGCCCTCGCTGACCGCAAAGCCCAGCACACGCCCCACCACACTGCTGCCGTAGAGCTGCATATACAGCCACGCAAACAACAGCGGCCACACCGCCATAAGGGCGCAGAAGCCCTTGCCAACAGCCACCGTCTGTTTCTTGCGCAGGAACAAAACCACTGCCAGCACCAAAAAGGCGATCAAAACCAGAAGCGCATTGCGCGACTGCGTCTTCCATATGAAATACGCCAGGAACGCAAACAGCACGCCATGTACGATCTGCAGCTTTCTGTCCCGGCCATACAGGGCATCCGCAAACTGATACACCGCCAGGCAGAACAGAAACAGCCCCGTCAGGTTGGGATTTGTGAAATGAAAGGTCAGGTAGTTGGAAATGCGCCCATGGATCTCGTAGAGCTCACGCCCCTTCCAGAAGTACATTGCCACCAGCACCGCGGACGACAGCGCCATAACCCGGCTGATCCAGCGGCCGGTATCCGCATCTACGCGCAGCTTGTCCGCCGCCGAAAACATCAGCAGTGTGAAAGCGAAAATAATGTACTTTTTGAGATACTGAAACGACAGGCTTGCATCCGTAGCGATGGCATTGATAAGCACGTGGATCAGCGCCAGCGCGATTGTCGTCAGTACCAGCGCATCCAGCAGCGCCATCTTCCGGAACGCCGCCGACAGCCACAGCGCCAGCACCACCACAAACGAGGCATAAAAAAGCAAACTGACCACTGCATCCCGATTCAGCACCTGAAACACCACAATCAGTGCTGCCATGGCATACAGCAGCCGGATCAAAAATGTGTCCAATCGCGTTAAAGGCATAGCATACTCCTGTACAATTCGATATAGCGCCGGGTCATTTCCCGGCCGGAATAAGCGGCAGCCGCCGCTGCGGCCACGGACTGCGGCTGTACTTTCAGCGCCAACATCTGTTCCACCGCCTGCTCCAGTGCACCGCAGTCCCCATACGGCACAAAGCGGCTGAAGTCCGGCAGGGAAATGCTCTCGGGACCACCGGCTTGAAAACCCGCCACCGGTGTGCCGCAGCAAAGGCTCTCTGCGCAGGGCATCCCGAACGTCTCCCGCCGCCCGGTGACCACCGTCACATCGGCCAGTGAGTAAAGCTGTGCCAGCCGCTCATCATCCATACGGCCCAGCAGCAGCACATTGTCCGGAAGCGCCTGCACGTGGGCGCTGCGGCTGCAGGCCACCAGCACCGTGACCTGCCGATCCTGCAGGCGGCGCGCCAGTTCCAGCACATACGCCGCCCCCTTGTGATGGCCGCAGCTTGGGTCGAAATCCGCCGTTATATGCAGCAGCACCGGCCTGGGGCCAAGGCCCAGCTCCCGCCGCAGCGCCGACGTGTCCCGCGGGCAGAATACCGCCGTATCGACGCCGTTGCCAATGATCTCCTGCCGGGCCGAGCCCAGAATGGGAGAGCGCGCCGCCCGCTGCTCCAGCCACGGGGACACCGACACGACCGTCAAACGCGCAAATCCGGAAAAGGCCTGCTGCATCCGCCGGAAGGACGCCCCCGTGCGGGGCAGCAGCGCCCCGGAGGCGCGGCGGCCATCCGGGCACCGGCGGCAGCCATGCAGCCAACCATCACAGGCATAAGCATGAGAACAGCTGCCTGTGAACATAAACTCTGCGTGCAGCGTCAGCACCGTGGGGATGCCGCGCCGCTTGAGCCAGTCTACCAGGCGGTAGATGTTCACAAAATTTCCATTGATGCATTGCAGGTGGACCACATCAGGGTTCTCCTGCTCGATGCGGCGCTCCAGCGCCGCCGTGGACAGCAGGCAGCTGCCGTAACGCAGACCCGTGCAGGCTGAGATCAGCTTGCAGCCCTTGGCATACAGGTTAGAGCAGACCTTGGATACCCCCGGCGCCGAGACGGCTCTGCCGCGGCCGTAGAGCACGACGGACGCAATTCCCTGCTCGCCCATGTCGGTGTGGAGCTGCTGCACCAGCCGCCCGGTGCTGCCGGTACCGTATACGCAGTTGATCTGCAGGACCTTCATAGCTGTACCTCCCCTGCCGCGCACACCTGCTGCAGCAGACGGCAGACGGCCTGACGGTTCGTTTGCGGGTCATGGGCGGCCTCAGCCAATTGACCTGCGCGCCGGACATAGGATTGGTAAAGCTCCGGATCCGCCTCCAGCTGCCGCAGCAGCGCCGGAGCATCCTCCGCCCTGCGGAGGATGCAGGCTGCCTGATGCGCCTCCAGGTAGCGGATGGAAGAGATCTCCTCCGGTCCGTAGGCCAGGATGCACGCACCGCTGGCCAAACTCTCACCGATCTTGGTGGACAGAGAATAGCGGGTGCGGCGGCGCGCGGCCGGGTCAAAGGACTCGGTCACAATCAGATACTTTGCCCGGCCGAGCAGTTCGGGAATGTCCTTCCCCGGCAGCGGGCCGTGGAACACGATCCCCTCCGCGTGCTGCAGACGGCGCAGCGTCTCCTCGCTGCGCTCGCCGGAATAGACATCGATATGTTCGCAGCCGTGAACACAGCCCCGGTGCAGCGCCCGCCCCAGTTCCAGCAGGGGCTCCACCCGGTGCAGCCCCAGATTGCCGGCATACACCACGCCGCTGCGCTGTTCCGGCGGCAGGGCACAGGGATTACGGGGCACGGGAATGCGCACCGTTTCCGCCGGGAGGCCAAACAGGGCGCTGTAATCGTCCTGCATCTCCCTGCTGATCGTCAGCAGCATCGGGCTCCGAGCTGCCGCCAGACGCGCCCAGCGCAGCAGGCTGCGGTGATGCAGACGATACAGCGGAGAGCGTGTCTTTTTCCCGATGAGATAGTAGTCATCACAGCACCACATCAGCATGGGGATGCCATACCGCCGGGAAAGGCGGCAGGCGATGCGGTAAGAAAACGTGTAGTCCCCGGAAGCGAAAAAGATCACATCCGGGGCGAACGCCTCCAACCACGCCCGAAGCGCCGGTGTGTCCCACCGCCCCAGGCACCATAGCAGATCACGCAGGATGTAGATAAGCCCCGTCCGCCTGCGCGAAAACTGGTAGACACGGGCTTCCAGCCCGCGGTCGGTACGGGAGACGGTGCGCGTCTCGTCAATGTCATCGGCGCCATATGACCGTCCCACTTGCCGCCGCGATAGCCGCGACCGGAGCACATCCCGGTCCGTAATGCGAAAATACCGCAGACAGCACCGCCGGGTCGGCACCTCGGAGTGAAAATAAAGCTGCGCCAAGTGCGCAGGATCCACGCCGCCCAGCAGATTCTCCATGGTTTTGCCCATGTTGCCAGAGGCACTGAACACATTGTGGCTGATGACCAACACATGAGGCTGCGGCATAAGTTCCTCCGTTCGCTCAGCGAATACTGCGGCTGAGCACTTCATACTTCGTTTCTCTCTGCTGCTGCAGGTAGTTTTCATAGGAGCTGTCCAAATCCACGATCTCGCCGTGAACTTTGCACTGCCGCTCTTCCGGCGGCGGGATGCGCCGCCAGTCACCGTACAGCGTGGTCAGCAGCTGCTCACAGTGCGCCGAAACGGGGAAAAGATCGCCCTCGAACGGCAGATTCACCCGCTCCGTGAACCACCGGCGGTCATACACGCTGCGCCCATACCGGGAGGACGCCCCGAAAAACGAATGCACCATCCGGGACTGCGGCTCCTTTTCGTCCAGCACAAAGCGGTGCAGCGCCTGCAGCGGCAGGATGCGCGACAGCTGCATCAGCAGCTTTTTCGCCGGGCTGTGGGTGATATAGCCCCGGCGGTACAACGACCCGGCGATCACCAACTTAGACGCGGCGAACTGCAGCCGCCGCTTCAGCGGTGCATCCGACAGATTATCGCAGGGAAAAATGTCCATGCAGACGCCCTGATGCATCAGAGGATCGCGGGGCACGAACCGCTCCATGCAGGCTGTGTTGTTTTTTCGCAGCTTGGAGAAAAACATGGGCCAGTGCTCCGAAAATTCAGCTTGCAGGAAATAGCGCTCCCCCAGTTCTCCTGGCGCAACCTGCAAAAAGCGCCGATAGTCGCAGCGCAGCATGATTACATCCAGATCATCGTCCCAAGGAATGAAGCCCTCATGCCGTATCGCCCCCAGTGCGGTGCCGGAAAAGAGCAGATAGGGGATCTCGTGCTTTTTACAGATCCTGTCCACCTCGCGGAGCATGTCCAGCAGGACCGTCTGATGCTGTTGTAAGGTATAGGCCATGCGGTGTCACCTTGCGCTATGCGCTATATTTTTTCAGCCCGCCCGCTGCGTAGCGGAAAAAGGCGCTCAGGCTCTTGCCAAGCGGCAGGTTCAGATAGCGCCGGTAAATGCGCCAGCGGTGCAGAGCGCTTTTCGCTTTGTCGTGAGAGCGGGAATTGTCTACGATTCGATAGTCTGCCAGCACGTCGGATATGCCGGCAGCGGTGCAGCCGGCCTGCAGCAGCTCCAGCCACAGCACATAATCCTCGTGGTAAAAGCCGGTGCGGAAGCGGCGATCCGCCAAAGCGTCCCGGCGCAGCAGCACTGTGGAGCAGCTAAATACGTTGCGCCCCAGCATGGCATCCAGATCCGTCGTTTCCTCTACCAGAAAGTCCGGATAGCATGGTCGGCCGGATGCATCCACCATGGCGTAGGAGCAGTAGATAATGTCTGTCCCGGTCGCTTCGGCTTTTTCCAACTGGCGAGCCAGCTTGTCCGGCCGCCACATATCATCGGCGTCCAGAAAAGCGATATATTCTCCGGTGCACCGATCCAGCGCCAGATTTCGGCTGGCGGCGGCGCCGCGGTTGATTTCATTGTAAACAGGGTGGATGCGCGCGTCCTCACGCGCAAGCTGCGCCAGCAATTGCGGCGTCCCGTCCTGAGAGCAGTCATCCACCACCTGCAGCTCCCAGTTTTTCACCGTCTGCTCCTGCAGAGAGCAAATGGCGTCTTGAATATAGTGCCGAGCATTATAAGCGGGCATCACCACCGACACCAGCGGTGCTCCCTCTGTCATTGCGTCGTTCATTCGCTGTATCTTTCTCCATGTAGCCTTATATCGTGTGCAGGCATTTGCCTGCACACGATATAAGCCATGTTGATTTTGGATTTTATTTCCCGGGGTTGACCATCCTGCCGTCATCGGCAAAGGTGTAGCTGCGCTCGGCCATGAGGCCGTTGGTCTTGGTGATCCAGTAGCTGCGGCCGTGGACCACCTCGCCGCTCGTCTTGACGTAGTAGTAGCTGTCGTCGATCTCGATCAGGCCGGCGTAGTTCAGCACACCGTCCTTGTAATAGTACAGGCTGCCGTTCTCCGCCACGATGCCGTTCTTCTTCAGGATGAGCTTGCCGTCCGCGTCGAAGGCGTATTTGCCTGCCTTGAGACCGGTATCGTTCATTCGCTCGCAGTAGTACTCCTTGCCGGTCACCAACTGGCCGCTGCTCTTGGCGTAGTAGTAGCTGCCGTCCAGCTGGAACATGCCCATGTGGACGCGGATGCCGTCAATGTAGTAGTACTTGGCATCATCTTCCGTGACAATGCCGTTCTGGAACTGCTCATTGTGGAGGATCACGCCGTTTTCATCGAAGTAGTAGCCCCACTCAGGCAGCAGACCGTTGGTCTTGTCCGCAGAAATCCAGAAGTCGTGTCCGCCTGCGGGCAGGACGTTCTTCACGGCCTTACCGTCCGCGCCAAAGTAGTAGTACAGATTATGCCCCTGTGCGTCCTTGACCTGCGTCAGGCCCTTGTCCTTTACGATCTGGCCATTCTCCAGCCAATAGGTATCATCGCCATCGATGCACAGGCCGTTTTTGCCGACCGCCTGGAACTGGGCGGTGTAAGTGACATCGCCGGTGACGGCGGTGAGCTCCTTGTCCCAACCGGTAAACGCGTAGGTGTAATACGGGTTCTCCGCCTTGACAGGCGTCCCGTCGTAGGAAGGCATGGTGCCGCGCGCATAAACCTGTGTCGTCGTCACACCGTCGACGATCCAGGTGACGGTCGCACCGGTCTTGGGAATGACGGTGCCGGTCTCCAACAGCTTATCGCAGACAGAGCAGTAAGTGTCGCCGGTGTAGCCGTTCTCGGTGAGGGTCGCGTCCTTCTGACCGCGGATCTCCTCCGTGTGACCCGCAGCGGGGATGACCTGCTGTGCAACAATGACCTCGTTGCAGACGGAGCAGTGCTTGCCCTCGGTCAGACCAGTCTCCGTGCACGTAGGCTCGACAGCCGAGTCGATGACCTCCGTGTGACCCTTGGCGGGGATAACCGTACCATCGGAGAGCTTCACACCACAGTCCGCGCAATAGGTATCGCCGGTATAACCGTCCTCGGTGCAAGTGGCATCTTTCACATTGCAAAGCGTGGTGTCAGCGTGCCGGCATGCTGCGGTGAACTGCGCCGTATACGTCACATTGCCGGTGACGGCAGTGATCTCTTTGTCCCAACCGCTGAATGCATACGTATTCTTCGCGTCGGCCGCGCGGGTCGGATCGGCCGCGCCGTAGGCAGGCACCGTGCCGTAGGGCACCGTATCTTCCCGCAGCGTGGTGCCGTCCCAGTTGACCCACTTGACCGTGTAGGAACGGAGCTGCTTGGTATACACAGCGCTGTAAGTGACGTCACCCATGACGGGCGCCACCTCCGGAGTCCAGCCGGTGAAGCAGTAGGTATACTGGGCATCGGCGGATTTGGTGGGGATACCGCCATAGGTCGGCATGGCGCCGTAGTTCACCTTTTCGGTCTTGAGCACGGTGCCGTCGTCGTTTTTCCAGGTCACAGTATAGGTATTGACTTTCCAACTGGCCTTGAGGGTCAGGTTGGAATAGGGGTACAGCGTATCCATACTAAGCCCCAGATCAGCGGCGGGTACATCTTCGACATCAAACGGTTCTTCGCTTGGATAGTCAGTGATCTTACCGGTGATGAGCCAGCCGTCAAATGTATAACCCTCGCGGGTGAAGCTGCACTCGGGGAGCACATACTCCTTACCGTAAAGCGTTTTTACAGGAGCCATCGTACCGGTTCCGCCGTTGGCATCAAAGGTGACCGTCAGCTTCGCGGTCCGATTGAACACTGCCGTAAAATCGACGTCCTTATGAGGATAAAAGCCCCATCCATTGATTTCCTCAGCGGCATCATATGGCGTCCAGCGGTTCGCAAAGCTGTAGGCATAGTACTCATCCTCGGGCTTCTTGGGGGCATCGTTGGCAAAGTCCCACTCGGCCCATTGCTTGCAGGTATAGTCGCCCTCCTGCAGGACGGAATTATCCCAGTTCAGCCAGCGGACATGATACTTGTGCAGTGTCCACTGGGCGTAGAGGGTAACGTTTTCAGACGCAGTGATGTTCGCCCCATCGGCATAGGGCGTGCCGGTGCCGTCCGCCGCCGTGTTCCAACCGGCGAAGTCGTAGTCAGCGCGGGTGAAAGCGTTGGCGGTCAGCGCGGCTGCTGCGCCGGGCTGCACAGTCTGGGTGGGCATGAGGCCATCGCCGCCGTTGGCATTAAAGGTAATGACCGGATTCTGCGTCCACTGCGCGTACAGGGTGGTGTCCGCATTGAAATTCACGGTCGCCCCGTCGGCATAGGCAGTGCCGGTGCCGTCTGCTGTTGTGTTCCAGCCGGTGAAAGTATAATTCTCACGGATAAACACGTTGGCGGGCAGCTTGTTGTCAACGCCGGGGTTGACGCTCATGGCCGCCATGGTGCCCGTGCCGCCGTTGGAGTCAAAGTTGATGGCGATCTCGTTGCCCTTGACCGCCCACTTGCCGTTGGCATACACATAGGTGTCGCCCGCCTTGGACGCGGTCGTCTCGGTGTAGGTACCGTCGGCGTTGTGTAGCTTGGCGGGGGTGATGGGGATAGCCACCGGTGTTATTTTCGTACCAAAAAAGCCCGAACCGCTCTGTGTGCATTGGTAGGTGTTCTTTTCGGAACCGGGGGCTGCAGTCTGAACAAAATTTCCGGTACTCTGGCTGGAATAGATATCCGCACCGCCGGCAGTCGTATAGACGCCGCCTTCAGCGCGCAGCACGCCGTTCACATTGATGGCAGTGTCCGAAACGGCACGGCTCCCCTTACCAGAAGGAGAATATGCCACCGGGCTGATTCCATTGCCGGAACCCCAGACATAGTCTTTGCTCCACTGGTCTGCATCGTAAACATACAGATTTGCTTTCTCCTGAATGTTCAGCTCTGCGCCCTGGTCGATCGTCACCTGCACGCCGGGAAGCAGTGCTGCATCCTGCGAGATCGTGGTCACGCCGGAATGGATATTGATGTTTACGTTGTTGTTGATCGGAAGAACATAGTTTGCTGAATCGATTGTCATGATGACAGTCATTTTGATGCCCTTCAGCGATGCATTTCCGTTTATATCAAAAGAAATGCGGTCTGTCACCGGGTCGTATTTCTTTGTAAACGTTGCCCCCTCCGCGAGCTCAAACATGCTGTTGGCGCCGATAAAACCAATTGTTATTTTCTCTCCGTATGCCGTGATATATGCCTTTTCAGCACCGCCATATTCAATGGTCAGCGGGGCTTCAATGTTCTGGACATAATACTGAGAAAACGGGAATACCTTTTTCACATCTGCAGGGGTTGCAAATTTAAATGTTGCACTGCCGCCGCGCCAGTCAGTAACCTGAAAGCACTCATATACGGTCGCGCCGGATGTAATGCGGACATTTCCGCTGCCGGTAATATAGCCCCAGGCATAGAGCGCGCCGCCGTTTGCAACCGTGATCTGGCTGCCGCCGCTCATCTTGATCTGCCCATACGCACCGGTGGGCTTGCAGACATGGGTGTTTGTAGATGCATAAAGCTTCCCACCGACGCTGATCGCGCCATTGACCGTGATGGATGCACCACTGTTCAGCGTAAGCGTCCGATATGCAGTCTGGTTAGCTAGGGATTCGACCGCTTCCGGCTCTGTTGTATACAGCGTGCTGGCATCATCGAACGGAACCAGCAGGGTAACACCGGCCGGAATGGTGTAATTGCCGGACAGCGTGCCGTCGGCAGCTACAACGATGGTCTTATCGGCGCCGTTCACTGCTGCGTTAATCGCCGCATTCAGGTCGGTGTAAGACTTGTTGTTCACGCTGAAGGTCGCCGCGGCATCGGCGCTGACATCCGCCTGCGGCTGAACGCTCGGGGATGCGGCCGCCTGCACCGTGGCGGTGTAGTCTTCTGTCTGCTGGATATCGTCCAGTGCATACGCGCTCGTGACCAGCCCTGCCGGGAGCAGAACCACGACCATCAGCAGCGCCAATGCCAGAGACAGAATGCGCTTGAAAGCTTGCTTCATTTCTTTTGGAACCTCCTCTTTTATGTTACAGATTACATACGCTCGCTTATATATAAGGGGTGCGGGGAGGCACCCCTGCTCGGATTGGGTCACGCGGTGATCATCCTGCCGTCATCGGCAAAGGTGTAGCTGCGCTCGGCCATGAGGCCGTTGGTCTTGGTGATCCAGTAGCTGCGGCCGTGGACCACCTCGCCGCTCGTCTTGACGTAGTAGTAGCTGTCGTCGATCTCGATCAGGCCGGCGTAGTTCAGCACACCGTCCTTGTAATAGTACAGGCTGCCGTTCTCCGCCACGATGCCGTTCTTCTTCAGGATGAGCTTGCCGTCCGCGTCGAAGGCGTATTTGCCTGCCTTGAGACCGGTATCGTTCATTCGCTCGCAGTAGTACTCCTTGCCGGTCACCAACTGGCCGCTGCTCTTGGCGTAGTAGTAGCTGCCGTCCAGCTGGAACATGCCCATGTGGACGCGGATGCCGTCAATGTAGTAGTACTTGGCATCATCTTCCGTGACAATGCCGTTCTGGAACTGCTCATTGTGGAGGATCACGCCGTTTTCATCGAAGTAGTAGCCCCACTCAGGCAGCAGACCGTTGGTCTTGTCCGCAGAAATCCAGAAGTCGTGTCCGCCTGCGGGCAGGACGTTCTTCACGGCCTTACCGTCCGCGCCAAAGTAGTAGTACAGATTATGCCCCTGTGCGTCCTTGACCTGCGTCAGGCCCTTGTCCTTTACGATCTGGCCATTCTCCAGCCAATAGGTATCATCGCCATCGATGCACAGGCCGTTTTTGCCGACCGCCTGGAACTGGGCGGTGTAAGTGACATCGCCGGTGACGGCGGTGAGCTCCTTGTCCCAACCGGTAAACGCGTAGGTGTAATACGGGTTCTCCGCCTTGACAGGCGTCCCGTCGTAGGAAGGCATGGTGCCGCGCGCATAAACCTGTGTCGTCGTCACACCGTCGACGATCCAGGTGACGGTCGCACCGGTCTTGGGAATGACGGTGCCGGTCTCCAACAGCTTATCGCAGACAGAGCAGTAAGTGTCGCCGGTGTAGCCGTTCTCGGTGAGGGTCGCGTCCTTCTGACCGCGGATCTCCTCCGTGTGACCCGCAGCGGGGATGACCTGCTGTGCAACAATGACCTCGTTGCAGACGGAGCAGTGCTTGCCCTCGGTCAGACCAGTCTCCGTGCACGTAGGCTCGACAGCCGAGTCGATGACCTCCGTGTGACCCTTGGCGGGGATAACCGTACCATCGGAGAGCTTCACACCACAGTCCGCGCAATAGGTATCGCCGGTATAACCGTCCTCGGTGCAAGTGGCATCTTTCACATTGCAAAGCGTGGTGTCAGCGTGCCGGCATGCTGCGGTGAACTGCGCCGTATACGTCACATTGCCGGTGACGGCAGTGATCTCTTTGTCCCAACCGCTGAATGCATACGTATTCTTCGCGTCGGCCGCGCGGGTCGGATCGGCCGCGCCGTAGGCAGGCACCGTGCCGTAGGGCACCGTATCTTCCCGCAGCGTGGTGCCGTCCCAGTTGACCCACTTGACCGTGTAGGAACGGAGCTGCTTGGTATACACAGCGCTGTAAGTGACGTCACCCATGACGGGCGCCACCTCCGGAGTCCAGCCGGTGAAGCAGTAGGTATACTGGGCATCGGCGGATTTGGTGGGGATACCGCCATAGGTCGGCATGGCGCCGTAGTTCACCTTTTCGGTCTTGAGCACGGTGCCGTCGTCGTTTTTCCAGGTCACGGTGCCCTGATAGGCCTTGGGATTCACCATGCGTCCCTGTGCGTCGAACTGGTAATTGCCCTGCGGCATCAGGCCGTTGGGCGTCTCGACCCAGTACGTGCCGTTTTTGACCATGGCGCCCAAGGTCTCGAACTTGAAGTAATAATAGTACCCATCCACATAGCGCAGGCCGGGCTCGGTATTCTTAATGCCGTTTTCCACCCAATAGGTGCTGCCGTTCCAGTCATAGAAGCCGTTGACATGCTCCTGCCAGACACCGTTGCTATCGAAGGCGTAGATCACGTTTTTGCCGCCCTCATTCATGCCGTAAAAGCCCGTGGCGGCATATTCGCTGGAGCGGAAATAATACCGGTTGCCGTCAACCGTGTACCACTGCTGCGTGGCCCAGGAGCCGGCCCACATATACTTCGTACCATTGGCATTGTGAATCAGATCGCCGCGAACCAGAATGTGATTCCGGAACGTGTAGTGATAGCCGCCGATGGTCTGCTCTCCATCCAGCGCAGCATAGCTCCAAGTGTTGAAGAAATAGTTTTCGACCCGGCCGCCGGGATAGGAGATGGCCTTCCATCCGGTAATGCGCCTGCCGTTTTCGGCAAAGTAGAGATTGCCGTTGAGCGTAAACAGGCCGCTGATCTTGCCCTTGGACGCACCGTCGTCGCCCAGATCATAGAAATAGTTGCCGCTCTCGCCGGAAACATTGCTGGGCAGCTCGTGGATACCGGTGAGCCGCTCGTTGTTCTGATAGTAGAACCACTTTCCGTCCTCCTGCATCCAGCCCTGCTTGACGGTCTTGTCCAGAACATACGTATCGGTAAAGGAGCGGAGATTGTCCTCGTAGAAATGCGCACCGCGCTCCCACGAGCCGTTATACTTGTACTTATCGCTCTGGTAGGGGTAAATGCCGTATGTCTGCTGGGCTTCCTCATTGCTCGCAATGCTGTAGATTGCGTTGGAGCGCAGATAGATGTCATAACTGAGTTTGCCGCTGACGGCGATCGTCAGGCGGTCATTTTCCCAGGCAGCCCGATTTGTGGGGATCAGCTTCAGGCCGCTGAGGATGCACAGGGAGTTGGCCGTGGCCGGATCAATGGCCTGGGTTTGATTTTTGAAATTGCAGATCAGGGTCAGGGTATTTGTCGCCTTGTCCACCTCGCAGGAGGTCAGGTCAAAATACTCGTTGACCAGCTTCATGTTCGAAGTGTCGATGGTGATCCCAGCGGGGATCTGAAGCTGGATCTTCACCTGCGTGTGCTGGCTGACGCGTTCGGCCAACTGCAGCAGGAAATCCCACGCCGTGGCGCTGCTGTCGTCACCGCCGGGCAGGAGTGCCATGAGGGGCTTGAGCTTCTCGGGGATGGGGATCTGCTTCATGTCGACGCCGAAGGTATACGTGGTGTCCATTGAGACGCCGGGCTTATCAATATAGTAAACATTGTCGCCGCGGGTGCTGGAATTGGACACCTCGCGGTTCCATGCCAGCATCCGGTCGCCGCCGGTGACGTTATCAAAGTCGAAGGTCGCCTCGCCCGCCTTATACAGGTATACGGCAATCGTCACGGCACCGGTCAGATCCGGCTGGCCATTTTTCATGAGCGCCGCGCCAATGGTCACGGAGCGGATGCCGGAGCTCTCATTGCCGGTGAAGGTCAGGCCGCTGATCGTTCCGGCCGTACTCTCCGCAACGGCTTGACCGTTCTCTACGAAGCCCAGCGACACGTCGGCCGTGTTCACCGCCACACGGTTGCCATTGTACAGCGCCGTCAGCGGCAGTTCCACAGGCACGCCGTATATGGCGCTGATGCTCTCCTTGCCAAACTTCAACGCGGTGGGCACCACGACGTGCAGCGTCTTGCTGCCCAGCACCTTGCCGTTGGCCACAGCCTGCACCTGCACATCGCCCACAGCGGATGCGGTGAACACACCGTCGCTGACAGAGCCAATGCTGCTGTCGGTCACCCGGAGGGTCGTCCCCTCCGGCAGTGCCGCGGCGTTGCCGGAGGCGCTGACGCCGCTTACGGTAACGGGCAGGGCCGTGCCCACGGTGAGATAGTCATAGTCCGCCGAAACGATGGTGTGGTCAAACTCGTTGGAGGGCTTGGCCGTCGATACCACCATCAGCGAGGAGCTGACGGAACGGGCATAGCCGTCGGAGGGACGGTTCACGACAGACAGATTGTCGTCGCCCTCCTCCTTGGCCACGAACGTGGTAGAGCCGCCGCCGTCAAGATTCACGGCCACAACGCACCCGGCGTCGAGCATGACCTGAGCGATCTCAATGGCGCTGCCGCCGGCAGACACGGGCTCCTGACGGCCGTCCATGACCATCAGCACCACGCGGTTGTCCGCCGTGATGCCCACGCAGGTACGGGAGGCACGGCTGTTATAATAATCGCCGCTGTCTCCGACGACCAGTTTGCCGTCCTTCACCAGCAGGATGCTGGCACCTACGGCCTCTGCAATGTCGTTTTTACGGGCGGCATAATCCGAGGGGCCGCCGATGATGGGGGTGCCGTCCTTGAGGATGGCGAAGAAATTTTCACTGCCCGCGCCGTGGTACTCAACACCTTCCATGACCAGCGCACCGGAGGGAGCACCGTTGGTCATGTTGTAGAAGTCGGCGTTCACGCCCACCACAGGCGTGTAGTTGGGGATATACAGATCCGCGTTCTCCGGGTCGGAGTGGCGCGCCTTGGCGGAGTCCATCTGATCCTGCACGCGCGCCATGCCCCAAGGTGTGCCCACATTGTCCTTGTAGTTGGCATAGATAGCCACGTCACTGCGGGTCACGTCCGCCGTCGCAATGTAATACACCAGCGTCTTGCCGTCTGCGGCCGTGGCGCTGCGCAGCGTCTGGGTAACGCCGGGCGCCAACGTGGAGGTCTCGCTGGAATACACGGAATAGTATTGGTTGCTGGGCTTGTCGGTGATGGTGCCCGTCAGCGCATACAGGTAGTCGGCAAAGGCATAGCAGCAGGCCGTGCGCAGGTCGTCCAGATCCGTCAGTCCGCGGCTGCTTTCCAGCGCGGCAATGGCGGTGTTGCTCTTGTAAGCGGACAGCACGGCGGCGCGAAGCTCCTCCTTGGTGCCGGCGCCGGGGAAACGGCTGCGCAGCAGGAAGTCCGCGCGGAACTTATCCGTCAGGCTGCTGTTGAAGTAGTTGGTCATAACGGCGCTGATGGTCTTGCCGCCCGTCAGGTTCTGCACGATGTAATAAGCGTCCAGATCACCGTACAGATCCAGCATGCCGAAGCTGTGCACATCGTCATCCTCGGACGGATCGTCGTAGCCCAGGTGCTTGCCGTCGGTACGCAGCTCATTGGCCATCTCCTCCACGGTGGTGGACGTGATGTGGCTGTACTTCTGGGTATAGTCCATGAGGTCACAGATATCGCCGCCCCAGCCGCCAAGGTCTCCGTTGGTCACGGCGGCGGAAGCATTTGTCTGCATGGTATGATAGGTGATATCCATGCAGCCGAACATGTGCACAAAGTCCACCTTGTCGCCATTGGGCAGGGTGAATTCCTGCAGGCTGCGCAGCGCGGCAGCGCTGGTGCCATTGGCCGCATCCTGCTGCGCCACATAGGCAGTGAAATCCGACTTTTCCTCGCCGGCCAGCATGGTCCAGGTGCCGCTGGTGTATTTGTCCACGCCGCAGCGGATGTAGTTAATGACCAGACCCACAGCGTCCTCGCCCGTGTGCTCGCGGGCATAGGTCTGTGCATAGCCCTCCAGCACCTTCAGGTTGGCTAGGAACGACGCGTAGTCCGACACATCCCGCGCCGGCTGCGCCTGCGCCGTGTCGGCCACGGTGACATCAGTCATGCCGTCATCAGCGGCGGAGTCGGCATACGCCGTTTCATCGGCGACATTCTCTGCCGTTACGGCAAAGGCCGCCGGAGCCAGCGCGCTGAGCAGCATTACCAGCACCAGCAGGCCCGCCAGCCATTTCTTACACATTCTCATCGTTTCTGTCTCCCCCTTATATCATTTCAATTGATCGATCAGATCGTTCACACCATCGCGCATGGCATACAGCTGATCCGGCAGCTCTTCCTCGGGCAGGGGATCCATGCTGACAAACACATCCCGCCGGACGCCCTGCGAGTCAGTCAGTGTCCCGACCGCGCTGGGGTCACCGGCGCTGTCGACGATCTCTACCCGAAACAGCGGGTATGTCTGTCCGTCAATATCCGCAGTAAAGGCGGCAATCTCCGTGCTGCCGATGGAGCTATGCTCCACCTGAAGGCTTTCTCCCCATTGGTCAGAAAAGCAGAGATCCCCATAGCGGGTGGAGATGGTCATCAGTGTAACCGGACCGCTGTCACCGGCGGCCGGCGTTTCCTGCGCGGACGCAGGCGTCTTTGTGCAGCCTGCCGCCAGCAGCACCGCGCACAGCCCCGCCAACACGGCGGCTATGCGCCGCTTCCCATGTTGCTTCATGTTCTCGCTCTCCCCTCTCGTTATCTGGCGCCGTCGTGCCGGAACACCACACGCACGGTTCCCAGCAGACACCGGATGTCAAACATCACGGAGCGGTGACGGATGTATTCCATATCAAACAGGATCTTTTCCTCCGGCAGCAGCTCATAGCCGCCATTGATCTGCGCCCAGCCGGTAATGCCGGGCGTGACCTGCAGCCGCTGGCTGAAGCCACGGATATATCTCTCAAACTCCTGATAGAAACAGGCCCGTTCGGGCCGAGGACCCACCAGACTCATTTCCCCGCGCAGCACGTTCACCAGCTGGGGCAGCTCATCAATATGCCCGCGCCGCAGCAGGCGGCCCAACTTGGTACAGCGGACATCGTGAGCGCGCGCCCACTGAGGTCCGTCCCGCTCTGCATCCATCTGCATGGTGCGGTATTTATAAATGACAAAGGGCTTACCGCCCTTACCCAGCCGCTCCTGCCGAAATATCGCCGGCCCCGGTGAATCAGCCCGGATCACCGGCATCAGCAGCAGCATGGGGATCCCAAGTATCAGCAGCGCCAGCGCAGACACCACCACATCAAAAAGCCGCTTCACCGCCTGATATACAGGCTTTTCCACAACGGCAGATTGTTCGACCTGATAAATCTCCCGAGCGCCGTCTTGCACGACCTGCTCCATCGGCCGCATGTCTCCTTCCTATCTCTCTCCCAATCAGATTTCAGCGCACAGCAGCGAGGCTGCCAGCGTGTCGATCCGCTCCAGCACGCCATCCCCCAGATGTCTGCGTATATATGCCGCCGCAGAACCGATCCGCGGCGGTCGGTGCTCCATTCCGTGACAGTCCGAGCCCAAAAGCTGCACCTGACCGTCCCGCAGCAGGTGCAGAGCCCGGCGTCTGCTGCGCAGCGCGAGGAAAAAATCCGCATTGCTCTGCATCAGCACCATGCTCTGCAGTACGTGATCCCACACATCCCGGCTCTGGAACGGCATGTACCGCTCCACGTGCGCCAGCACCACGCGCATGTCGCCCCGATCGGCCAGCTCCAGCAGATCGCCGAGCATCCGCCGACTCCACGGCTCAAAGGGCATCTCCAGCAGCAGCGTGTCCGTTCCCTCCATGCACAGGAGCGGCAGCTCATCGTTGCGGCACAGGCCCTCAAAATAGCAGACCTCCGCCCCAAGAGTCAGCTCCGGCATCCCCGGCTCCAGAGCCGGCTGCAGGCGCTCCCACGCCTCTTTCCGGCGGCGCAGAAACCGGTCAGGACTGTTTTCGCCGGCGTAAAAATGCGGCGTGGCAGCAGCCAGTGTGACGCCCTGCGCAGCCAGCTCACGCAGCATCCGGGCACTCTCCTCCGGGCTGCGGCTGCCGTCATCCATACCCGGCAGCACGTGTGTGTGCAGGTCGATCATTTCGTTTCGGCCCTTGTCTGGCCGCCGGCGTGCTTATGATCCCTGTCCGGAGACGCCCCCCGGCGTTCCGCATCCTTGTCCAGCACGCTGTCGGTAAACCGGGGATTGTGAGACGCTTTTCTGCCGTATGCATAGCCGTAATCGTGACCGCGACCGTGCTTGCCATAGCCGTAGCCATAGCCGTACTTGCGGTAGCCATAGCTCTTTTTCCCGGTCTGGCTGTACGTCATCACAAAGCCCAGGATCTTCACATCAAGGTATTGCAGCCGCCGCACAGCGTCGGCAATGGCGCGGCGGTCACCGTAATCCTGACGCACCACCATGATCATACCCTGCACCAGCCTGGAGATGACCAGACCGTCGGCCACGACGTTCACCGGCGGCAGGTCAAAGATGATAAAGTCATAAAACTGCCGCAGAATATCCAGCAGACGCCCCATCTGATCGGAGCCAAGCAGCTCCATGGGATTGGGCGGGATGCTTCCGGCAGCGATGATGCGCAGATTATCCAGCATACCGCTGGGCTGCACCACATCATTCAAAGTACACAGGCCCGCCAGCAGATCCGATAGGCCCAGATTCGGCCGCAGCCCCAGGCACCTGGCCACGTTGGGCAGGCGCATATCCGCCTCGATCAACAGCACCCGCTGTCCGGTCTCGGCGATGGTATAGGCCGTGTTCATGGAGGTCGTGCTCTTTCCCTCGCCCTGCAGGGCGCTGGTCACGCCAACGACACGGCATCCGCCGCTGTCAGGCAGTGCGAACATCAGGTTCGTGCGCAGCAGCTTATACGCCTCCGCCGCGGCGAAACTCAAATGGTCACCCAACAGCCTTCGCTGCTGGGAACGGGTCATAGGCACCTCTCGCTTGCCGATTTTACTCATTTCTTTGTGCCCTCCTCCTGCTTTGGGGCTCCGTAGTAGCCATAGCTGCCGCCGTAACCGGCGGAGGAACTGGAAGTCAGCTCCGGGATCACCGCCAGAACGGGAATGGTGTGGTACATCTGCAGCAGGCTGTCCTCATCGTGGATCCGGTCATCGAACAGCTCGCGCAGGATCACGTAGGCAGCGCTGACCACAAAACCCACCAGCGCGCCAAGCATCGTGTACAGCGAATAACTTGGAGACGCCTTTTTTGAGGGGGTCACGGCATTGTCCACCACGCGCACGGAGGTACCCTCCACCACGGAAGCGATCCGGGTCGGCAGCACCTGCGTCACAGTGTTCACGAGGCGCTGCGCTTCCTCGGGGTCAGCGCTGGTGACGGTGACCTCAAACACCTCGGTGGAATTCACCGCCGTAGCGGAGACCATGTGCTTGAGCTCATCATAGGAATAGTTGACATTGGCCTTGTCGGCCACCTCTTCCAGCGTCGCCCGGGTATTGAGAATGACTACATAGGTATCCACAAGGCTCTGAGCCGCCGACAGGTCGGAGGAACTGATCGTATCTTTTCCGCCGCTGGGCAGCGAGTTGTTGTTCACATACATCATGACCCCGGCCTTGTACATGGGCGTGACGCAAAAGCGTGCGATGCAAAAGCCCGCCGCGCCGCACAGCAAGACCGCCAAGATCACCAGCCACATCCGTTTCCACAGTGCCTTGAGCAGCGTCAGCAGGCCGATCTGCATTGTTCCTTCTTCCTGTTTCATGAAATCGCGTGTCCTTTCCCGGCAGCCGGCTGGCAGCCTCCAATTTCCGATGCTATGTCAAAGGCACTGCTGCATCCCGGCCGCACCGCAGCCGTCTCGCAGCGTTCCCAATTGCAACGAATGCACAATCATCCATAATCATCTATAATGCTGTCTAATTTTAGCATATTCCGCAATTTGATGCAACCGCTTTCCCTGCAAATTATGAAGTTTTTTGTACACGACGGACGTGAGCGCACACCGGATATTTCGATCCCCGCACCGCACGGCAGCCGGCGCCGGACGCCGCCTCATATTCCCCGCAGAAATTCATATACTGAATTACGCAAATATGGGGAGTGGTGTAAGTGCACACGGACATGGAAGCGCGCGCATGCGATCTTGCGGAATATCTTCTCGCCAACAATACCACCGTCCGCGCCGCCGCCAAACAATTCGGCGTTTCAAAATCGACCGTCCACAAGGACCTGACGGAGCGGCTGGAGAAGATCAACCCCGCACTCTATCAGCAGGTCCGGCAGCTGCTGGACCGCAACAAGGCGGAGCGGCACATCCGCGGCGGCATGGCGACACGGCGAAAATACAAAGGTACATAAACCGGCGCGCGGCCTCCCGGACGGGCGGCCGCGCCGCGCATATTTCTCACAAAAACGGAAACGCTACCGTCGAAGGTGATTGCTTGAAATCCAAACGAATCGGACCTCAGACCGTGCAGTTTACCGCCCCGCCCGTGATCCTCGCCTCCGCCAGCGTCGTGGGCAAAAAGGAGGGCGAGGGCCCGCTGCGCGACCGCTTTGACAGCGTCAGTCAGGACACATATTTCGGCACGAAGAGCTGGGAGCAGGCCGAGAGCGCCATGCTGCGGCAGTGCTTCGACCTTGTGTGCCAAAAAGCCGGGCTGCAGCCGGAACAGCTCGACTATGTGCTCTCCGGCGACCTGCTCAACCAGTGCGTGGGCTCGGCCTACGCCATGCGCGACATCGGCGTGCCCTATCTGGGGCTGTACGGCGCGTGCTCGACGATGGCGGAATCGCTCAGTCTGGCCGCCATGCTCATTGACGGCGGCTATGCCGAACACGCCGCCGCGCTCACGAGCTCGCACTTCTGCTCCGCCGAGCGGCAGTACCGGTTCCCGCTGGAATATGGCGGCGTGCGCACGCCGACTGCGCAGTGGACCGTCACCGGCTCCGGCGCGCTCATTCTCAGCGCGGCCGGAAACGGGCCGCGCGTGACGATGGTGACGACCGGCAAGATCGCCGACGCGGGCATCACGGACGCGAACAACATGGGCGCGGCCATGGCGCCCGCCGCCTATGAGACGCTCAAGGCGCACTTTGCCGACACCGGCCGCACGCCGGACTACTACGACCTGATCGTGACCGGCGACCTCGGCAAAATCGGACACGCCGTCGTGACACGGCTGTTTCAGGACGACGGCATTGACCTCGAGGGGCTCTACACCGACTGCGGACTGCTGATCTATGATCTGGAGGGGCAGGACGTGCACGCGGGCGGCTCCGGCTGCGGATGCAGCGCATCCGTGCTCGCGGGACATCTGCTGAAGCTGCTGGAGGGCGGCCAGATCCGGCGGCTGCTGTTTGCGGCGACCGGCGCGCTCATGTCGCCCACCGCGTCCATGCAGGGCGAGAGCATCCCCGGAATCTGCCACGCCGTGGCGATCGAAACGCAGGTGAACACATGATCCTTGGCTATGTAAAAGCATTTTTGATCGGCGCCGTGCTGTGTATGATCGGTCAGGTGCTGATCGACAAGACGAAGCTGACCCCGGCGCGCATCCTGACGCTGTACGTGGTGGCGGGCGTGGTGCTCGGCGCGGTTGGCATCTATGGGCCGTTCGCCAAGTGGGCCGGCGCGGGGGCGACCGTGCCGCTGACCGGTTTCGGCAATCTGCTGGCGAAAGGCGTACACGATGCCGTGGCCGAAAAGGGCATACTCGGCGCGTTTACAGGCGGCTTCACGGCTGGTGCCGCCGGCATCTGCGCGGCCATTTTCTTTGGCCTGCTCGTGGCGATGTGTTTTAAGTCCAAAGACAAGCAATAAAAAAAGAACCGATCCGAAGATCGGTTCTTTTTCTTATGTAGCGTACGCGGTTTAGCCTCTTGCAGCGGCTTCGCCGGCCTCGAGCGCCTTCATGTTGCCCTCGAGGAACTTGGCCTTTCTCTCGCCAAGCTCGATGCGGATCGCTTCGCCAAGGACCTCGTTGGAGACGACAGGAGCCTTCTCCATCAGAGCGCCGAGGATCGCAACGTTCGCGCCCTTCGGGTTGCCGACAGACTCGGCGATGCCGTTGGCGTCGCAGTAGACGACCTGGATGTCATCACGCTCGGCCTTGCGGTCGATGATGGAGCTGTTGATGACGAGGACGCCGCCCGGCTTGACGTGGCTCTCGAACTTGTCCAGGGACGGACGGTTCATCGCCACAACGCAGTCAGCCATGTCGACCAGCGGGGATGCGACCGGATCGTCGGAGACGATGACGGAGCAGTTCGCCGTGCCGCCGCGCATCTCGGGGCCGTAAGAGGGCAGCCAGGAGACGTGCTTGCCGTCGAGCATGCAGGCCATAGCCAGGAACTTACCGATCAGGAGCATGCCCTGACCGCCAAAGCCAGCAAAAATATATTCTTTCTTCATATTATTCAGCCCCCTTGTCCTTCTTAACGCCGAGCGGGTAGTACGGAATCATGTTCTCTTCCAGCCACTCCATCGCCTTGATCGGGCTCAGGCCCCAGTTCGTCGGGCAGGCGGACAGGACTTCGACCATCGTGAAGCCCTTGCCTTCCATCTGATAATGGAACGCCTTGGAAATGGCCTTCTTCGCCTTAACGATGTTCGGGGTGTTGTTGACGGCGACGCGCTCGATGTAGTAGGAGCACGGAACCTCAGCGAGCATCTCGGAGACCTTCAGAGGTGCGCCGCACCAGTCCTCATCACGGCCGTAGGGGCTCGTGGTGGTCTTCTGGCCAACCAGCGTGGTCGGGGCCATCTGGCCGCCGGTCATGCCGTAGATCGCGTTGTTGACAAAGATCGTGGAGATCTTCTCGCCGCGGTGCGCAGCGTGAACGATCTCAGCGGTGCCGATGGAGGCCAGGTCGCCGTCGCCCTGATAGGTGAAGACGAGGGTGTCCTTGCCGACGACGCGCTTGGCGCCGGTAGCGACTGCGGGTGCACGGCCGTGCGCGGCTTCGTACATATCGCAGTTGAAGTAATCATAAGCAAAAACGGAGCAGCCGACCGGCGCGACGCCGATGACTTTGCCGTCCAGATTCATCTCATCAATGACCTCAGCGACCAGGCGGTGGATAATGCCATGGTTGCAGCCCGGGCAGTAGTGGAACTGCTTGTCCGTGAGGAGCTTGGTCTTTTCAAAAACAACAGACATTTACTTGCCCTCCTTCATGCTGATAATCTTCGCCTTGATCTCTTCGGTGGTCGGCATCTGGCTGCCGAGGTGGCCGAAGAAGTCGACCGGCTTTGCGCCGTTGATGGCGAGCTTGACGTCCTCGAGCATCTGGCCTTCGTTCAGCTCGACATCGAGCACAGCCTTCACGCCCGGCTGCTCCGCAGCCTTCTTGACGGCGTCGTACGGGAACGGCCAGACGGTGATCGGGCGAACCAGACCAACGTTGATGCCCTGCTCCTTGAGCTCGGCAATGGCGGACTTGGCGATACGCGCAACCGTGCCGAAAGCGGTGATGACATACTCAGCACCCTCAAGGTTGTACTCTTCCCACTGCTGCTCGTTGGCAGTGATCTCACGATAGCAGGCCTGCAGCTCGTCGTTGTGGACGGACAGGGTCTCGGTATCGATGTAGATGGAGTTGATGACGCCGCGCTTGGCCGGATCGTCGCCCGGTTTCCAGCCGGTGCAGGCCCAGGGCTTCTTCTCGGGATCGATCTTGTAGTCGACCATCTCGGGCATCTCCACGGGCTCCATCATCTGCGCGATGATGCCGTCGGCGAGGAAGAGGACCGGTATGCGGTACTTCTCAGCCTTGTCGAAGGCATACATCATGATATCGATCGCTTCCTGCACGGATGCCGGAGCGTAGGTCAGCAGGTGATAGTCACCGTTGCCGCCGCCCTTGACAGCCTGGAAGTAGTCGCCCTGAGAAGCCTGAATGTTGCCGAGGCCGGGGCCGCCGCGCATAACGTTCAGGATGACAGCCGGGAGCTGCGCGCCTGCGCAGTAGGAAATGCCTTCCTGCTTCAGGCTGACACCGGGGCTGGAGGAAGAGGTCAGCGCACGTGCACCAGCACCGGCTGCACCATAGATCATGTTGATCGCCGCAACTTCGCTCTCGGCCTGCAGGAAGCAGCCGCCGACTTCGGGCATACGTGCGGACATATATTCAGGAATCTCCGTCTGCGGAGTGATCGGATAGCCGAAGAAGTAACGCGCGCCTGCACGAATCGCAGCCTCAGCGATAGCTTCGCTACCCTTCATAAGCGTCAATGCCATTTTCGATGTACCTCCTTAATCTCTCACAATGCTGATTACCACGTCCGGGCAAGTGCGCGCGCAGGAAGCGCAGCCAATGCAGGCCTCCGGATTCGCGACGACGGACGGATGATAACCCTTTGCGTTGAGTTTGTCTTTCGCCAGCGCCAGAACGCCCTTCGGGCAAGCTCTGACACAGAGACCGCAACCCTTGCAAAGATTCTCGTTGATGGTCACCTTTACCATTTTTGCTACCTCTTTTCTGTTCTGTTTTGCGAAATTGCCTATGTAAACCGCAAGAGCGGGTTACGCCTGTTTTTTCTCCGACAGACTGTGGATATAGCTCTCCCAGTCGCGCTTCATGATGATGTCTATGGCGACAGGTTTGCCGATATACTTCGGGTCGTGCCCCTCGGCAAGGAAAATATCGAGCATGTCCTTCTTGCCGGTCGTATACATGACCGGAACGCCCGTCCGGTCGCTGACCTCACGCAGCATCTCATAACCGTCGCGCAGCTCTGCCGGCGTGGTCATGGTGGCGAGGTTGGTGTTGTTGATCATACCCGTGATCTTCAGGTGCGAATGGATCTGCATCTGCTCCTGCAGGTCGATGATCTTCTCCACCGTGCCGGCGAGCGGACGGCGGATGTTGACCACGTTCAAAACCTCCAGCTGCTCCGGGCCCATGGCCATGAAGTCCTGAAAGTCCTCATAATAACGGCCGAGCGCCGTGGAACCGACGGCATCGCCGCCGACGTCGAACACGACGGTGTCCCAGTTCATGGCAAATGCAGAAGCGACCTCTGCCGGCAGGGACAGCGTCTCCACGCCGGAGCAGGCATAGTTCGGAGAGATGAGACGGATCTCTTTTTGCTCCACGAGCTTGCCGCGCTCTGTCAGGCGGAAGTAGGTATTGACCAGGTCGAGATCAATGAGTTCTGTCTTTCCGGTTTCAGCCGCTTTAAAAGCAAAATTCAGCGCAAGCTCACTCTTGCCGCTGCCGTAGTTGCCGATCATGACATATATCTTTTTCAAAACGATGCTCCTCCCCTCAAGGGGTATTCAAAATGTGCAGATGGGTATTAAAAATCGAAATACATCCATTCAAATATTCAAATCTCAACGGTTATCATAGTAGCACAATCGGGTGAATTCGTCAACAAATGTTGTTCTGTTTTGTGGAACGTCACCAAATTCGCTCATCATTTCTGGACAAGATGCCAGTTATCTACAAATTAACAATGCCGTCTAAGAATTAACAGTGGTTTTTCCCTGTTTCAGGTAGAGATACCACGCGCTCACGCCCACCAGAAGCACGCCGCCGACAAGATTTCCGAGCGTGACCGGCAGCAGATTGCAGGCCAGCGCCCTGCCCCACGTCAGCCCTTCGGCCGCCGCGCCGGTCTGCGCTGCCGTCAGCAGTCCCGCCGTGAGATAATACATATTGGCCACGCTGTGTTCAAAGCCCGCAACGACGAACGTCATGATCGGGAAAAAGACGGCCAGGATCTTTCCGGAGACAGACTTTGCGGCGCTTGCCATCCACACGGCGATGCAGACGAGAAAATTGCAGAGGATGCCGCGCACAAACGCATCGCCGAACGGGAGCGACGCCTTTGTCTGTGCAATGGCGATCACAGACGCTGCCAGCCGGCCGTCAAACGCGGAAAACACGTGTCCAAGCATACAGAGCGCCGCGACGAGCGCTGCACCCACGAAATTGCCCAGATAGACCACACACCAGTTGCGCAGCATCTGCTGCACAGAGATCACGCGCGACAGGACGCCCAGAATCATAAGGTTGTTGCCGGTAAACAGTTCGCTGCCGGCCACGACGACCATGGCAAGACCGGCCGGAAACACGCAGCCGGAGATGAGCTTTGCCAGCGACGGATCGCCCACCGTGGCCGCCGCAGCCGTGGACGCGGCGCCCGCCAATGCGACGAAGGCTCCCGCCATGCAGGCGAGCAGAAACATCTGGCCCAGCGGCAGCGCTGCCTTGGACCGGCAGGCGGAAAGATAATTCTCCGCAACTTCTTTGGGTGTGTACACAGGCAGCTCCCTCCCGATTCAGCACAAGATGTATGACGCTTCTTATCATATCACCGCACATCTTGTACCGTCAAGCCCGAGGCATGAAAAAAGGCAGCCGGAGAAGAAACCTCCGGCCGCCTAGGTGGCCAGCCATTCACGCAGGCGCTCCACGGCGCGCCGCTCCAGGCGCGACACCTGCACCTGCGAGATGTGCAGGATACCGGCGGCACGCTGCTGCGTCAGGCCGTGATAAAACCGCAGGGCGATGACCTGCCGCTCCCGCTCCGGGAGCTGGCGCAGTGCCTCGCGCAGGGCGGCGTACTCGACCATGCGCTCTTCCTGATCGTAGTCGCCGAGCGTGTGCTCGAGCGTGAAGCCGGTCTCTCCGTTCTCCTTCTGCAGGGACTCCGTGGGGCCGGTGGCCGTCTCGGCGGCGGCGATCTCTTCGGGCTCGAGCCCGGTCTCGGCCGAGAGCTCGGAGAGCGTCGGCTCGCGGCCGAGCGTCTGCTCCAGGCGCGTGCGCGCCGTACGGATGCCCTGCGCGCGCTCCTTGATGCTGCGGCTGACCTTGACCGCGCCGTCATCGCGCAGAAAGCGCCGGATCTCCCCCGAGATCTTCGGCACGGCGTATGTAGAAAAACAGGTGCCGTACTGCTCGTCAAAGCCCTGCATGGCCTTCAGAAAGCCGACGCAGCCGAGCTGGTACAGGTCGTCCGGCTCGACGCCGCGGCCGAAAAACCGCCGCGCCACGCTCCAGATCAGGCCGGTGTTTTCCGTAACCATCTGCTCTGCCGCCGCGGCGTCCCCCGCCTGAGCGCGCCGGAGCAGGTCGCGCGTCTCCTCCGCGATCATGCGCGGCGGCGGATGCGGCGGCACATCGTCACGGTCGTGCCGCGGCCGGGCACGGACTTGACCCGCAGCGTGTCCATAAAGCTCTCCATGATCGTAAAGCCCATGCCGCTGCGCTCTTCCCCGCCGGTGGTGTACAGCGGCGTGCGCGCCTGCGCCACGTCGGCGATGCCGATGCCGTGATCCTTGACGACGATCTCCAGCCGCTCATCCGGCAGGATGCGCACCCGCACCTGCACCGTGCCGAGCTTGTCCGGATAGGCGTGCACGACCGCGTTCGTCACGGCCTCGGACACGGCGGTCTTGATGTCCCCGATCTCGGCAAGCGTCGGGTCGAGCTGCGCGGCGAAGGCCGCCACCGCCGCGCGCGCAAAGCCCTCGTTCACGCTGCGCGCCGGAAACTCCAGCTTCATGTAGTTTTTCTGCGTCAACACTGTTCACACTCCTTTGCCCGGTCCTCGAGTACCGGGACGATGTTGGTCAGGCCGGCCACGTCCAGCACCCGGCGCACCTGCCGCGGCACGCCGCACAGCGCCAGCGCACTGCTTGTCTGCCGCAGGAGGCGGTCGGTCTTGAGAATGACCGCGATCCCGGAGCTGTCCATAAAGCTCAGGCCGGACAGGTCGAGCACGCAGCGGCGCGGCAGGTACTCCTCCACGGCGTCTTCGATGCCGGGCATGACCTCCTGCGCCGCCGCGTGATCCAGCTCGCCAATCAGGCGCAGCGTCAGGCAGCGGCCGTCATCATGCGTTATGATCCGCATCTGCTTGTACCTCCTAAATCCAAAGAAAAAGCACCGTGTACGACGATTCGTACACGGTGCTATTGTAGCCCAGAGGTGTGGGCCGAATTTGTCGGACGGCGGCGCTCAGCCGAGGTTTTTCAGGCTGGCCTCGAGATTTTCCACGAGCGCCTTTGCCTTCTCGGCACGCTCGCGCTCCGTCTGCACGACGGCCTCCGGCGCGCGGGAAATAAAGTTCTCGTTCGAGAGCTTGCGCATCTGGCCCTCGTAGTTCTTGCGGGCCTTTTCGAGCTCCTTTTCCAGACGGGCGCGCTCTTTGTCGAGGTCGATCAGCTCGGCCATCGGCATGAAGAGCTTGGCCTCTTCCGTGACGGCGGAGACCATCTTCTCGGCGTCGGCCGGCTGCTCGCCGCTGATGGTGATCTGCTCGGCGTAGGCGAGCTTCGTGATATAGATCTCGCCGGAGCGGAAAGCGTCCTGCCGGTCGGTCGTAATGAACAGATGCGCCTTTCTGCTCGGCGGCACGTTCATCTCGGCGCGGCGGCTGCGCACGGCGCGGATGGCGTTCATGACCATCTCAAAGTCGCGCTCCTCGGCCGGGAAAGCAAGGGACTCGGTATACTCCGGATAGCGGGCGATCATGAGCGCCTCGCCGTCGTGCGGCAGGGCCTGCCAGATCTCCTCGGTGATGAACGGCATGAACGGGTGCAGGAGCTTGAGAATGTCCGTCAGGACATACAGCAGCACCTGCTGCGCGCTGCGGGCGCGGGCCTCGTCGCCGCTGTTGAGGCGGGGCTTCGTGAGCTCGATATACCAGTCGCAGTACGTGTCCCAGATGAAGTCGTAGATCTTCGCCGCGGCGATGCCGATCTCGTACTTGTCGAGGTTCTCGCACACTTCCTTCGAGAGCGTGTTGAGCTTCGAGAGTACCCACTTGTCCTCGAGCTCCAGCGTCTCGGGCAGCTCGTTTTTGTCGATGGTGAGGTTCATCATCACGAAGCGCGATGCGTTCCAGAGCTTGTTGGCAAAGTTGCGCATGGCGCCGCACTTCTCAACGTAAAAGCGCATGTCGTTGCCGGGGCTGTTGCCCGTGATGAGGTTGAAGCGCAGAGCGTCGGCGCCGTAGGTATCGGCCATCTCGAGCGGGTCGATGCCGTTTCCGAGCGACTTGGACATCTTGCGGCCCTTATCGTCGCGGACCAGACCGTGGATGAACACCGTCGGGAACGGGATGTCCTTCATCTGCTCGAGGCCGGAGAAGATCATGCGCGCGACCCAGAAGAAGATGATGTCGTAGCCCGTGACCATGACGCTCGTGGGATACCAGAACTTCAGGTCCTCCGAGTCTTTATCCGGCCAGCCGAGCGTGGAAAACGGCCAGAGCGCGGAGCTGAACCAGGTGTCGAGCACGTCGGGGTCGCGGTGGATGTTCTTGCTGTGGCAGGCCTCGCACTCGCAGGCGTCGGTGCGCGAGACGGTGACATGGCCGCAGTCGTCGCAGTACCACGCCGGGATCTGGTGCCCCCACCAGAGCTGGCGGGAAATGCACCAGTCGTGCACATTCTCCATCCAGTTATAATAGGTCTTGCTGAAGCGCTCGGGCACGAACTTGATGCGTCCGTCGCGCACGGCCTCGATGGCGGGCTCGGCCAGCGGCTTCATCTTGACGAACCACTGGGGGCTTGTCATCGGCTCGACCGTCGTGCCGCAGCGGTAGCACGTGCCGACGTTGTGATTGTAGGGCTCGGTCTTGATGAGATATCCCTGCTCCTCGAGATCGGCCACGATGGCCTTGCGCGCCTCGTAGCGGTCGAGGCCGTTATACTTGCCGCCGTTGATGACGCGGGCGTCCTCGTCAAAGATGAGGATCTGCTCGAGGTTGTGGCGCAGGCCGACCTCGTAGTCGTTCGGGTCGTGGCAGGGCGTCATCTTGACGCAGCCGGTGCCGAAATCGAGCTCGACATAATCATCGGCCACGATGGGCAGCTCGCGGCCCACGAGCGGCAGGATGGCCGTCTTGCCGACGAGGTGCTGGTAGCGCTCGTCCGCCGGGTTGACCGCGATGCCGGTGTCGCCGAGCATGGTCTCCGGACGGGTGGTGGCGATGGTGAGATAGTCGTCGCTGTCCTTGAGCGGGTAGCGGATATACCAGAACGCGCCGGGCATGTCCTTATATTCGACCTCGGCGTCAGACAGGGCCGTGCGGCAGTGCGGGCACCAGTTGATGATGCGGTTGCCCTTGTAGATCAGGCCCTTTTCGTACAGCTCGCAGAATGTCTCACGCACAGCCTTCGAGCAGCCCTCGTCCATGGTGAAGCGGCTGCGGTCCCAGTCGCAGGACACGCCGAGCGACTTCTGCTGCTCAACGATGCGGTTGCCGTACTGCTTTTTCCACGCCCAGACGCGCTCCAGAAACGCATCGCGGCCGAGATCGTAGCGGGTCAGGCCCTCTTCCTTGCGCAGCATCTCCTCGACCTTGATCTGCGTGGCGATGCCGGCGTGATCCGTACCGGGCACCCAGAGCGCGGCATAGCCCTGCATGCGCTTGTAGCGCGTGAGGATGTCCTGCAGCGTCGCGTCAAGCGCGTGGCCCATGTGCAGCTGGCCGGTGACATTCGGGGGCGGCATGACGATGGAAAACGGCTTTTTGTCCGGATCGGCTTTGCCGGCAAAGTAGCCGCCGCGCATCCACATGTCATAAATCTTGCTCTCGACCTGTTTGGGATCGTAGACCTTCGGAAGCTCTTTCATGGTTCTCCTCCTTTGAGATTGCCGGGGCGCAAAAAAAAATCGCCCCGAAACGAACTGTTTCAGGGCGATCGAAACCGCGGTACCACCTGAATTCCACGCAGACGCGTGACACTCTTGTCTCTGTAACGGGAGAACCCGGCCGCCCTACTCCGTTCAGGCCGGCTGCTCCGGGGCGACCTTCATCTCCGGCATCCGAAAGGCTTGCACCAACCGCCCTCTCTCTGATGTCCGCCGGGAGACTACTCCTCCCCTTCTTCGCAAATGGATGGGGAAATTATAGGCCCTGCCGCGCCGTTTGTCAAGCGTTTCTGAGCCAGCGCACGACCGAAAGTGCCGCGCAGTTGCCCTCGCCGACCGCCGCCGGGATCTGATAGGGCGCACCGGTGCAGTCTCCGGCCGCGAAAACGCCCGGGATGCTCGCCGCGCAGTCATCATCCACGACGATGTGACCGTTATCCGTCGCCAGGCCAGGCAGGAGCGTATCGGCCGCGAAGCCCGCGCGCAGGACGAAGATGACGTCCGCCGGCTCCGCCGCGCCGTCGACCACAAGCGTGTCCGCCCGCTCGGTGCCGCGGATCTCAAAGCGGTGCTTTTTGCCGTCGTAATAGTGCACGTCGCAGCCGATCTCCCGCAGGAAGTCCGACTCCTCCGGCGCGTCCGCCGCCAGACCGATGACCGCCGCGCGCTTGCCGCGATAGAGCATGCCGTCACAGGTGGCGCAGTAGCTCACGCCGCGGCCGAGAAACTCCGCCTCGCCCGGAAACGTGCCGCGCTGGGCGATGCCGGTTGCAAGCAGGAGCGCCCTGCCCTCCACGAATTCCTTACCTGCCGAGACGCCGAACGTTTTTCCCATCGGCATGGCCGAGAGTGCCCGCTCGCGCAGGATGTCCGCACCAAGATCACGCGCCTGCTGCGTCATAGTCTCGAGCAGCGCGGGGCCGGAAACATCCGGCACGCCGGGGTAATTCGTAACATGGCCGGCCTTATACAGCGCGCTGTCAGCCGCGCCGCCGCAGATCACGCACACGGACAGATTCCGGTTGCGCGCCGTCATGGCCGCCGACAACCCCGCCGGGCCGCCGCCGATGATAAGCAGGTCATACATGTGCCCGCACCTCCGTCTTGTCGATTCTGCCTGAATTATATATTTCTTTTTCGATATTGTAAACAGAAAATGAATCGTGTATAATACCCTTGCAAATTTATGTGGAGTTGACATGACACTATGGAAGATACCAAAAACTTTATCGAAGCCTTTGTCGAAGAGGATCTCGCGCCGGGCGGCCGCTTCGCCGGTCAGACCATCCACACCCGTTTCCCGCCGGAGCCGAACGGCTACCTGCACATCGGCCACTGCAAGGCATTGTGCATCGACTTCGGCACGGCCGAGAAATTCGGCGGCATCTGCAACCTGCGCATGGACGACACGAACCCCTCCAAGGAGGATAACGAGTTCGTTGAGGCCATTCAGGAGGACATCCACTGGCTCGGCTTTGACTGGGGCGACCGGTTTTTCTTCGGCTCGGACTACTTCGAGAAGGATTACGAATACGCCGTGGAGCTCATCAAGAAGGGGCTTGCCTATGTGTGCGAGCTGACGCCGGAGCAGTTCCGCGAATACCGCGGCGATGTGAACACCCCCGCCGTCAGCCCCTGGCGTGATCGCCCGATCGAGGAAAATCTCGACCTGTTCGCGCGCATGCGCGCCGGTGAGTTCCCGGAGGGAAAGTATACTCTGCGCGCGAAGATCGACCTCGCATCCGGCAACTTCAACATGCGCGACCCTGTGCTCTACCGCATCCGCTATATCGAGCACCACCGCCAGGGCACGAAATGGTGCATCTTCCCGATGTACGACTTCGCACACCCAATCCAGGATGCGCTCGAGGGCATCACGCACTCGCTGTGCTCGCTGGAATACGAGGATCACCGCCCGCTGTACGACTGGGTGGTGAACAACGTGTCCGTGCCGTGCAAGCCGCGCCAGATCGAGTTTTCGCGCCTCGGCATCAACTACACCGTCATGTCCAAGCGCAAGCTGCGCCGCCTCGTCGAGGAGGGCTACGTCTCCGGCTGGGACGATCCGCGTATGCCGACGCTGTGCGGTCTGCGCCGCCGCGGCTACACGCCGGCCTCCATCCGGAATTTCTGTGAGCGCATCGGCGTGTCCAAGGTCGCGTCCACGGTCGATTACAGTTTTCTGGAGCACTGCCTGCGCGAGGACCTCAACCTCCACGCCCAGCGCGCCATGGCCGTGCTGCACCCGGTGAAGCTGCGCATCACGAACTATCCCGAGGGACAGAGCGAGACGTTCGCCATCGAGAACAACCCCGAGGACGAGAACGCCGGCACACGCGATGTGACGTTCTCCAATGAGCTGTGGATCGAGGCCGACGACTTCATGGAGGAGCCGCCGAAGAAGTATAACCGCCTCTACCCCGGCAATGAGGTGCGCATCAAGGGCGCGTACATCGTCCGCTGCACCGGCTGCGTCAAGGACGCGGACGGCAGCGTGACGGAGGTCCTGTGCGAATACGACCCCGAGACCCGCGGCGGCAACACGCCCGACGGCCGCAAGGTGCGCGGCACGGTCCACTGGGTCGATGCCCACAACTGCGCCGACGCCGAGGTGCGCCTGTATGATAATCTCTTCGCCGACGCCGACCCCGAGGGCGACGGCAAGGACTATCTGGAGTGCCTGAACCCGGACTCGCTGTCCGTGCTCACCGGCTGCAAGGTCGAGCGGATGCTCGCCGGCGCCGAGGCTCCGGCCGCGTTCCAGTTTCTGCGTCTCGGCTACTTTGCCGTGGACAACAAGGACTCGGCCCCGGAGCACCTGGTCTTTAACCGCGCTGTCGCGCTCAAGGACAGCTTCAAGAAAGCCTGACCGCAAAATCATGCACCTTGTCCCTCCCGCCGAAAACGGGAGGGACAAGTTTTTGTGACGAAAATATGAATTTGCTATTGACAAGCACGAGATACGGTGTTATGCTGTGCAAGCTGATATTTTTAAGTCGGTACGAGATACCGGCAAGGTGTCACGGTCAATGGAATCGCTGCGGGGTCTCCCTGCGTGTTGCCGCCTTGTCTGTATCCGGACAGGGTGTTTTTTTATGCCCGGAGGAGGGATCGCTGTGGAGCTGAAATTCAAGGCAAAGATCATGGACGAGGCCGCCATCGACCGCACGCTCGTGCGCATCGCGCATGAGATTCTCGAGAAAAACGACGGCACCGACGACCTGTGCCTGATCGGCATCCGCACGCGCGGCGTGCCGCTGGCCCGCCGCCTCGCAAAAAACATCGAGAAGATCGACGGTGTGCAGCTGCCGGTCGGCGAGCTGGACATCACGCTCTACCGCGACGATCTGTCCACAGTCGCGGACGCGCCGGTGCTCAACCGAACCGACATTCCCTTCCCCATCGCGGGCAAGACCGTCGTGCTGGTCGACGACGTCATCTACACCTGCCGCACTGCGCGCGCAGCGCTCGACGCCGTGATGCAGCTCGGCCGCCCGGCGCGCATCCAGCTCTTTTCCCTGATCGACCGCGGCCATTCGGAGCTTCCGATCAAGGCCAATTACGTCGGCAAGAACATCCCGACCGCCAAGAGCGAGGTCGTGGCCGTCCGCCTGCAGGAGACGGACGGAGAAAACAGTGTCTGCATCCTCGAGAGAGGATAAAGAATAGATTAAATTTTCACGGGAGGAAAAAATCTATGAGCAAAAAAAACATCGGTAACGAGCCGGTGTACGACGCACGTACACTCGGCAAGCCCAGAATGTTCATTCTGGGTCTCCAGCACATGTTCGCCATGTTCGGCGCGACCGTCCTCGTCCCGGCGCTGTCCGGCCTCGACGTCGCAACGACGCTGCTGTTCGCCGGCCTCGGCACGCTGCTGTTCCACCTGCTGACCAAGGGTAAGGTCCCGGCCTTCCTCGGCAGCTCGTTCGCCTTCATCGGCGGCTACAATGCCGTGCGCACCATCGGGACGAATCCGGACGGCTCCGCGATCTATAATAACGACCTGCTGGCCTACGCCTGCTTCGGCGTCGCCATCGCGGGCCTGATGTACATCATCCTGTCGACCCTGTTCAAGGTCTTCGGCGTCAAGAAAGTCATGCGCTACTTCCCGCCGATCGTCACCGGCCCGATCATCATCGCCATCGGCCTGACGCTGTCCTCTTCCGCCATCACCAACTGCCGTGCCAACTGGCTTGTCGCCGTCGTCGCGATCCTGATCGTCATCGGCTTCAACATGTGGGGCAAGGGCATGACCAAGATCATCCCGATCCTGCTCGGCGTGCTCGGCTCTTACATCTTCGCACTCATCGTTGATCCCGCGGAGCGCGCCTCCGTCGCCGCTGCCGTCAGCAGCGCCAAGTGGTTCGGCCTGCCGATCTTCTGGAAAAACAGCGTGTTCCACCTCTTCGCCGGCCCGGTCGACAGCGGCGTCCTCTGGTCCGCCGTGCTGACGGTCGTGCCCCTGTCCCTTGCCACCATGGTCGAGCACATCGGCGACATCTGCGCCATCTCCTCCACCTGCGGCAAGAACTTCATGGTCGACCCCGGCTTCCACCGCACCCTGCTGGGTGACGGCCTGGCTACCACCCTCGCTTCCCTCTTCGGCGCCCCGGCCAACACCACCTACGGTGAGAACACCGGCGTGCTTGCCCTGTCCCGCGTCTATGACCCGCGCGTGATCCGCATCGCGGCCTGCATTGCGATCGTCGTGTCCTTCTGCCCGAAGTTTGCGGCCCTCGTGTCCGCCATGCCGACGGCCACCATCGGCGGCGTGTCCCTCGTGCTCTACGGCATGATCTCCGCCGTCGGCGTGCGCAACGTCGTCGAAAACAAGGTCGACTTCACCAACACCCGCAACGTCATCATCGCCGCACTCATCCTCGTGCTCGCCATCGGCATCACCTACTCCGGCAGCATCCAGATCGGCGTCGTGTCCCTGTCGGGTCTGGCTGTCTCCTCCATCGTGGGCATCCTGCTCAACGCTATCCTGCCCGGCAAGGACTACACCTTCGAGCAGGACGATCAGGGCGCGACCTCCGTGGACTTCAAGGTCTGAGCCTGAATCGAAACCGAAAATCACCGGCCGCCGCAGCGCAATGCTGCGGCGGCCCTTTGCATGTTCGGCCGCTCCCGCGGAGCGTGATTGTTAAATATGTGGCCGGATTTTTCCAAAAAAATCAGTTGTAGTTTGCGAAAAAATGCGTTATCATGAATGTGTTTGAGAGCAAAAAAGAACCAAAATACAAATAAAAACGGAGGAGCAACATGAAATTTTCCAGCAAGATCGAAAAATGCGGCCTCTCGCCCATGCGCAAGTTCGCGCCCTATGCAAACGAGGCTGCCAAAAAGGGCAAGAAGCTCTACCACCTGAACATCGGCCAGCCCGATATCGCCACCCCCGCGGCTTACTTTGAGGCTGTGAAAAACTTCAGCCAGCCGGTCCTGGCCTACGCCCCGTCCGACGGCGTGCCCGAGATGATCGACGCGGTCGTCAACTATTACGGCAAGATCGACGCGCCCATCACCAACAAGCAGGTGCTCATCACCACCGGCGGCAGCGAGGCGCTGCAGATCGCGCTCAGCTGCATTCTCGACGAGGGCGACGAGATCATCATCCCCGAGCCGTTCTACCCCAACTACAGCACATTCGTCACGCTGACCGGCGCGACCATCCGCCCGATCACCACGACGCCGGAGGAAAACTACAAGTTCGCCATCCGTGAGCGCGTCGAGGCCTGCATCAACGAGCACACCCGCGCCATTCTCTTCACCAACCCCGGCAACCCGACCGGCACCATCCTCACCGAGGAAGAGCTCCGGCTCATGGCCGACATCGCCAAGGAGCATAACCTGTTCATCATCGGCGACGAGGTGTACCGCGAGTTCGTCTACGGCGGCGAGCGGCTCATGAGCCTGCTGCAGCTCGAGGGCTATGAGGACAACGTTGTCGTCATCGACTCCGTGTCCAAGCGCTTCAGCGCCTGCGGCGCGCGCATCGGCTGCGTGATCACGCGCAATGCGGAGCTCTACAACAACGCCATGAAGTGGTGCCAGGGCCGTCTGTGCGCCTCCACGATCGACCAGGTCGCGTCCGCTGCGCTCTACACCGTCGGCCCCGAGTACTTCGACGCCGTGCGCAAGGAATACAAGGCCCGCCGCGACACGCTCGTCGAGGGGCTCAAGAAGATCCCCGGCGTCATCTACTCCGAGCCGAAGGGCGCGTTCTACGTCATGGCCAAGCTGCCCGTGGACGACGCGGAAAAGTTCCAGCTGTTCATGCTCGAGGAGTTTGACGACAACGGCGACACGCTCATGTTCACCCCGGCCGAGAGCTTCTACAAGACCCCGCACACCGGTGTCAACGAGATCCGCATGGCCTATGTCATCAATCAGGACGCCCTCAAGCGCTCCATGGAGCTGCTGGCCAAGGGCATCGAAGCCTACAACAATAAATAAATTCCATACGCAAAAAACCGTCCGCTCCCGATCGGGAACGGACGGTTTTTTGTTGGATTCAGTTGGCTTTCTGCCGGCGCTTGAGATTGAGCAGCACGACAGCCGAGAGCACGCACACACAGCCAAGCGCACTCAGCGGCGTGAGCTTTTCGTGGAACACGAAGATACCGACCAGCGTCGCCACGACCGGCTCAAACGACGCGAGGATGGACGCCTTACCGGTCTCAAGCCCCGTCAGGCCAAAGGTATAGAGCAGATACGGCAGGTAGCACGTGACGATGCCGAGCGCCGTGCACAGGCCGAAGCCCTTCCACGAGCCGAACATGACGCCGAGCGGCTGCGCCGCGCCCCAGATGATGACCGCGCCGATGGCGGTCAGCAGGCAGGAGTAGAAGTTGATGGTGTTGCTCGAGTAGCCGCGGTCGAGCGCGTAGCGGGCAAAGATGCTGTAGAGCGCATAGCCGAAGCCCGCGCCGAGGCCGTAGAGAATACCGACCGTGGAGAGCTTGTGCTCCCCGCCGACGAGCGACACCAGGCAGCAGCCGGCAAACGCCAGCACGAGCGCAATGAGCTTCTGCGCCGTGATGCGCTCATGAAACAGGACCAGTGAGAGAATCATGACGATCGACGGCGCAGTGTACAGCAGCACCGCCGCCGTGGACAGGTCCATGATCGTGATGGCCTGAAAATAACAATACGTGAAAAACAGCAGGCTGCAGATGCCGGTGCCGATAAAGCACCAGATGTCTTTGAGTCGGATGCGAAACTGCTTCGGATCGCGCACGAGCAGCGTGACGGCGAACAGCAGCGCCGCAATGCCGCAGCGCAGCACGATCGCGCCCGTGGAATCCACGCCATAGGTCGCCAGTGTGCGCGTGAACAGGCCCATCAGGCCCCAGAGGCACCCGGCCGTAATGACCGACGCCGTATATTTCTGCATTCTGCACCCCTCCAGAGTTAGCTTTCGACAGAGCATGATAGCAGGTTTCCGGACGGTTGTCAATTTGTGCGGGAAAGAAAGTTTTGCGCGGCAGTTGCGTTTGCCCACTTGCCAAGCGGCGACGGCTGTGGTAAGATAAACACACCGTCTGTGACGGTGTGCGGATACAGCGTTTTGCTCCGCCTCGGGAACCTCCCCGTGTCAAAATAGAGGCTTTTGAGCGGCGGCCAACACCGCCGCTTTCTGTTTGCGCCTGTGATGGAATTGGTAGACATGCGAGATTTAGGTTCTCGTGCTTTCAGCGTGTGGGTTCGAGTCCCTTCAGGCGCACCAAAACCCCACGGTGGCTGTTGACCGGCCGCCGTGGGGTTTTCTTTTTTGTGTCATGCGTCCGCCGGTCGATCGGGCGCGATCGCCGCCTTCAGCCGCGCTGCGCCGAGTGCGAGCTCGGCGCGCGTCAGGCCGGAATATCGCAGGATGAGCTCATTTTGGTGCAGTCCCTTCACCGCCGCCACGCTCTGCGGCGGCAGCATCACGCTGCTGGGCGCGCTGCTGTTCAACCACGGCGCATCGCTGTTTCAAAAGCGCAAAACGGCCGGTGCGGATTAACCCACGAGCCGCTCGGCGAGCGCTACCGCGCCCACACTCAGCAGCACGCTCAGGACGATATAGGCCGCGGTCGTCCACGGCTTCCCGCTCTGCAGCAGCGACGATGTCTCGAGTGCAAAGGTCGAAAACGTCGTGAAGCCGCTGCACACGCCGGTCTTGAGCAGCAGCACGAGACGCGGATCCCACCCGATGTGCTTCGACGCGCCGGCCGCGATGAGGCCGATCACGAACGCGCCGAGCACGTTGATAAGCAGCGTCACGAGCGGAAAACCGCCCTCCGGCGCGAGCGGCAGGCGCGTGCACAGATAGCGCGCCACCGCACCGAGAAAGCCGCAGACCCCGACAAACAGGCAATTCAACATATTCTCTATCCTCCAAAAAAGAAAATGACCCCTGCGAAAGCAGAAGTCATCAGCCATTGCGGCGTTTTCAGGTCACCCTGCGGGAGCACTTCATTCCCAAGGCAAAAATAGCAGGATGCGCCGCATTTTGCAACCGGGACTTTTCCTGTGCGGAACCCTTTGCCATGAACACCGTCTTTTCAGGTAAAGGAAGGTGGTTATTCATGAAAAAAGCAAGACTGCTCCCCGCACTGGTCCTGGCCCTGCTGTTCCTCCTCCCCGCCGGCTGCGGCAAGCCGGCTGCGGCTCAGCCCACGCCCAAGCCTGCCGAAACCGTGACTGCGTCCGGGACTGCCGGAACGCTGCGCGTGCAGGTGCCGGATGGCTGGAAGTATGAAGTCTGCCCCGAGGGGACGCTCGACGACTCGGAAGCCTGCTTCGGCGTAAAGCTCTGGCCGGACAGCGGCTCGGACAGCTGCGTGCAGCTCTATTGGTCGGACAGCTTCGGCGTGTGCGGCACGGGGCTGAAGGAAGAATCGCTGACGCTCGCCGGGGACATCGTCTCTGCCGGGTATTATGACACCGACAAAAACTGGACGTTTCTCAGCTTCCAGGGCAAAAACCGCGGCATCATCGCCTGGGCCGATCCGAACGCCGGCTGGTTCTCGGACAAGGGCGACCAGCTGCTGGCCGTGCTCGACACGGTCGAGTGGGAACCGGCAGCATAAATAGAATCATGAGAGAAAAGCACACCCCGCAGCAGAGCTCTGCTGCGGGGCGATTTTCGTAATATGTTATTTCGCCGCGGCGGGGACGGCGGCGGGCGCCGCGGCTTCGGCCGCTTCGGTCTCCAGCTGCGCGGCGGCAAAGCCCTGCGCAAGGCCGTGCTCGCGGATGTACTTGCGGTTTTTGTACACGCCGACGGTCAGGAACGGAACGACCACGACCGCGATGCCGAGATAGCCGCAGTAGCCATAGCCGTACTTGATGATGTTCGTGAGGCCGGCCATGGAGATGGACATGGACAAAATGATGATGAATGCGGACACGATGGCACTGCGCACCGGCGCGGACTGGATGCCGCGGAACATCGGCAGCTTCTCAAAGCGGGCGACGAAGCCGAAGATCGTCGTCACGCCCGTGGAGATGAGGCAGAGCATGAGGCAGACGCCGTAAACTGCGGTGAGCGCGCGGATGCCCATGGCGTTGCAGACCGTGAGCGTGGGGATGGTCGTGCCGCCGTCCACGGCGGTGTAGACGCCGCGCCAGCAGATGAGCATGAACACGGAGAGCACGAGCGCAACGGCGTTCATGGCAAAGGAGATCCACATGGCCTTGGCACAGCCCTGCTTGCTGCGCATGGTCGTGCCGCAGGCGATCATGGTCGGGAGCGTGACGCACTGGAAGCCGGCATAGGTGAAGGCGTTAAAGATCGCTTTGGGGGCATTGGCAAAGCCGGTCGTCCGGAAGTCCGCGGAGAGCACCGTGAACAGCGGCGACTCGCTCTTGAAAATGCCGATGGCGTAAATGGTGATGGCGGTGACGAGGATGGCGATGCCCATATAGGTGGATGCCGCGCGGACGATGCCCGCGCCGAAAATGGTCAGGAGCAGGACGAGGCAGCCGACGGCCACGACGCCGAGATAATAGTTCACGCCGAAATAGCTCCGCAGCGCGGAGGCCGCGCCCGAAATGGCGGCCGCGACGGCCATGAGCACCATGATGTAGAAAAAGATCTCGAACAGCCACTCGATCTTATCAAAGGGATGGTAGAGCGTCTCGAACAGCTGCTTATAGCTCGTCAGGCCGCGGGAATTGTACATGATCATAGCCTCGCGCATCGTGAGCGTGAGCAGCAGCATGGCCACGATGGCCGACACGATGCCGGCCCAGCCGAGACCGACGTAATAGGTGTTGGCCTGGTTGCCGGTCGCAAAGCCGCCGCCGGCGTGCGCGGAAAACAGCACCGCGCCGACCGAGAAGGCGGCAAAAAACGGGGTCTTGGGTATGGTTCTGGTTTTGGTCCGGGTTTTCATGATTCGTTCCTCCTGCAAAATGATCTGATGGTTTGGCAGGAAAAAAGAAAACCCTCCGTCTTTCCTGCCCTCTGGCAGAAGAGACGAAAGGCCGAAAACCCTCCGCGGTACCACTCTTCTTCGCCCCCGAAATCAGGGGACGCACTCTCCCGGGATACCATCATATCCCTGCACAATAACGGGCGCACCCGTCTGCACCTACTCATCGTTCAGCGCAGCCGCTGTTCAGCCAGTTCGGCAGGTCTGTACGCTTCGTGCCTCGCACCACCCGGCACTTCTCTGAAAGGACGTTCCTGCTTACTACTCTGTGTCTTCGCGTTTGATGGCTTGATGATAACACCCGTATCCGGCGCGCGTCAAGGCACGCTTTGAACGAAAAAAGTTGAAAAATTAGAAGGAATTTTGTCGAACCCACCAACCCCGCTGCCGCGCGCAAAAAGCCGGCCGTTTCCGAAGAAACGGCCGGCTCGTGCTTAGGTTTTGGTGATCGCGTTACCGGGTGCGGCTCACTTGGCGAGGTAGTTGTACAGGAAGCACACCATCTCCGCACGCGTGCAGTCGCGCAGGGGGCTGAAGCAGTTGTTGCCCGTGCCCTCCGTGACGCCCTCGGCCATGGCCCACGCCACGTCGTCGGCATAGTAAGCCGTCGCCGGAACGTCGGCGAACGACGCTGCGTTCTCCACAGCCGGGGAGCCGGCATAGCGGTACAGGAACGAGACGATCTGCGAACGGGTCACGACCATGTTGGGGCTGAAGCAGTTGTTGCCCGTGCCCTCGGTGATGCCCTCACCCGCGGCCCAGAGCATGGCTTGATAGTAGTAGGCATTCTCCGAGACATCAACAAACGGATTGTCCGTCGTCTTGGGGGTCGGGTTGCCGGCGGCGTTCCACAGGAACATGACCGCCTGCGCGCGGGTGCAGATCATGTTGGGCGAGAAGTGGTTGTTGCCCGTGCCCTCCGTGACGCCTGCGCCCACTGCCCACTGGACAGCGTCGTAGTACCAGGCGTCCTTGGCCACGTCGTCAAAGACGATGGCGGGCTTGGACTTCGTGAACGTCGCCGTGACGATCTCACTGGCCGGGCAGCCGTCCTTGACGGCGACGGCCTTGACCGTTGCGGACGCCGTGAGCGTGAACGCGCCGGTGTAGAGCGTGCTGTCGGCCGTCGGGTCGCTGCCGTCGGTCGTGTAGTAGATGCGCGCACCCTCGGTCTCGCAGGTAATGGTGACCGTCTGCTCGCCGGTGAAGGAACCGCCGTTCGGGTCGATGACCGGAGCGGCCGCAGGCTGCGGCGCAGCGAGCGCCGGCGCATTGCCCTGGCGGACGATGCCGTCGAGCACCCAGCTGTCGATCGTGAGCTTGGCTTCGCGCACCACGATGTCAAAGTCGGAAATGCCCTGAGCAAGCGCTGTACGCAGCTCCTTGTCCTCGCACTGGTTGTCGTTGAGCAGGTCGCGGAAGGCCTCGCTCTTAAGCTCTGCTGCGGTCATGCCTGCGGTCTCCTTGACGACGCCGGTGTTGCCGAGCATGGTCACGTTCTCACCGACCGCCTTGGGCTCGGCGATGACCGTGTTGCCGGAGCGCTGCTCCTGCTCGCTGTTGAAGTAGCCGTAGATGATCGTGCCGATGGCGGTGTTGCGGCCGGTGATGCCGCCGATGTCGCCGGTGGCGTTCTTGGACACCAGCTTCACATCGGCATAGTTGTTGCCGGCCACGCCGGCCTGCATGCCGGCGATGCCGCCGATGGTGGCGGAGTTGACGCCGGCCTCGGCATAGATGCTGCCGCGGGCATAGTTGTTGGCGACGATGGCAAAGCCGTCCTGACCGACGATGCCGCCGGCAAGCGCCGTGCCGCCGGTCGAGATCGAGGTGATGTCGACCTGCGCGCCGCAGTTGAGGATCATGCTGTTGTAGCAGTAGGCCGTGATGCCGCCGTTCTGGCTCCAGTCAACGGACTTGTTGTAGATCGTGCCGGAGACGGCGCAGTTGTTGATGACGGCACCGGCGCCGGTCTCGCTGTTGTCGGTGACACCGGCGATGATGCCGGCATAGGTGCGCACGGCATCCGGACGCGCGATGTAGATCTCCGCATCCGCCACGGCGAGATTGCGCACGACCGCGCCGTCAATGCAGGCGAACAGGCCGGCGGAGACGTAGTCCGCAGGCGTTTCCTGCGTGCCGATCTTCATGCCGCGGATGCAGTGGTTCTGCCCGTCGAAGATACCGGCGAAGTAGTGGCCGCCCGCGCTGCCGACCGGCATCCACTGGGCGTCGGAAAGGTCGATATCGGCCGTGAGCACAATATACTCACCGTCGAAGTGTTCCTCCTCATTGACCGCCGCGGCAAAGGCGCGCAGCTGCGCCGCCGTCGCGATCTGATAAGGATCGTTCTGCGTGCCGGTACCGCCCGCGAAGATGGTGGACGGATCGGCGGGATCGTAGGTGCTCGTGTCGCCGAGCAGCGCCTTGTTGACGGCGACGGACAGCGCCGCTTTGAGCGTCTGGTCGTCGGTCGTGCCGTCGGAGGCATTCTTCACGGTCTGATCCTTGATGAGCGCCGCGAGAATGGTCTCACTGTTGGCGGCGTCAAAGTCGGCCGGGTCAACGACCTCGGCGGAAACGATCTTCTTATCCTTCACCGTGATGCGCACGATGACCTTCTTGTCCGTGTCGCGGCCGTAGTAGGTGCCGTCCTTGTAATCATAGTTGATGCTCGGATCCGGACGCTCGACCGGGACATAGGTAATGCTCGCGGTGCCGGTGCCGAACACGACGGCGCCGTTCTGGATCGTCCAGGTGCGCAGCGCAGCGGGCAGATCGTCCTCGGAGATCGGAAACGCGCCGAAGTTGCCGTTGAGCTTGTCGGCGAGCGCCTGCGCGGTCATGTCCCCGGCCGGGAGCGCCTCAACGTTGCTGACAAACGAGCCGTTCATGAATTCGCCGTCCTCATTGTAGCCGGACGGAACCTGGCTGCCGAACGCGACCGGCGGGTCAAACGTCTGATCCTTGATGGTCAGCCGCGCGCCGTCGCTGAAGTAGGTGTCGTAGCTCTCGCTGATGGCGGTGGCCATACCGGCGATGGCGCCGACATAGCGCGTCCAGCTGCGGGAGGTGAGATTGCTGGTGGTGTAGCAGTTGGCAATGGTGCCGGCCTGGCAGCCAGCGATGCCGCCGAGGTAGGTCACGCCGCCGTCGTCCACATTCTCGCGGTCGGTCTCACCGGAGATGTCGCCGAGCGTGTAGCAGTTGACGATCATGCCGAAGGCGTTCATGGCAGTGATGCCGCCGGCCTCGGCGTTGGCCGTCTTGCAGAAGGCGTCCAGCGTTACGTCGGTCCAGGAATTGAGGATGTAGCTGCGCTGACTGTAGCCGATCAGGCCGCCGGCGAAGCTGTTGTTGGCGTAGCTGCCGTCTTCGGTGCGCGCGGTGATGTCACCGGTCGCCCAGCAGTTGTTGATGACGGCAAGATCGCAGCAGCCGGCCAGTGCGCCACCGATAGCGGACTCTTTATCGGCCGTGAGGTGGACGTTGACGTTCTCCAGGCCGAGGTTTTCCACGACGGAGCCGTTCATGAGCGCCGCGAACAGGCCGAAGTAAATGCGTGCTTCCGCGCTGACCGGGGCGGCCTTGCTGCCGATGGTCATGTTAGAAATCTTGTGACCCTGGCCGTCGAAGCTGCCGCGGAAGGCCTGCGTGCCGTTGGCCATGTGGCCGATCGGCGTCCAGGCTTCGCCGGCGAGGTCAATGTCCGCGCCGAGGACGATGTATTTGCCGGAGTAATCCGTCTTTGCAAACGAGGCCGCAAACGCCTTGAGCTGGTCAAGGTTTTGGATGACCCAGGGGGCGGCCTCCGTGCCGGAGCCGCGCTCGAAGAAGTCGAGCACCGGCGCGTCGGGCTGGACAAAGACGTCCGCGCCGAGCACAGTCTTGCCGTTGCGCACTTCCCAGCCGTACCACGCGGCGGGACGCATGGCAATGAGCATATCGGTCGTGAAGCCGATGTCATTGCTCGTAAGGAACTTGTCTGTGGCGGCGAGGCCCTCGACCGTGAGGCCGCGGTTCATGGTGTCGGCAAAGGCGGCGCTGGACGTGTCCGCACCGGCGACGTTGTTCGTGTCGCCGCTGACAAGATCGCCGAAGGCAACCGCAGTGCCGGCCGTGCCGTTGACGGTCACGGTGGCCTTGCTGTTGTAGTAGCAGTCGGTGACGATGCCATTGTAGCTGCGGCTCGTGGACATCTGGCCGATGAGGCTGCCCACAGCCGGTTCATCCGGCGTGATGGCCATTGTCAGCGCGACATTGCCGGCAGCGTAGCAGTTGTGGAACATGCCGGTCCCCTGGCCGACGAGACCGCCGACGGAGGCACTGACCTTGGAAGAGGTCGTGTAGCCCGAGATGGCCGTCACACCGCCGAGGGCGGCGCAGTTGGCGATCATGGTGCCGTTGGAGTTCGTGGCAACGAGGCCGCCGGCCGAGCACAGGCCGTTGGCGGACTTGACCTGCACGGTCACATCCGTCCAGGAGTTGGTGAGATAGGCATCGAGATAAAGCGACGCGGTCAGGCCGCCGCCATATGCCCACTGCCTGCCCTCCGCGCTGACAATGCCGCCGGCGACGGAGCAGTGATCGATGCGTGCATTCTTGCCCATGCCGAGCGAGCCGCCGACCAGACCGCCGACAAACGGACGATCCCAGTCCCCGGTGAGCTTGCCGTACACGGCAACGTTGGTCAGGTGCAAGTTTGCGAGGCTGGCACCGTTTGAAAGCACGTCGAAGAAGCCGACGCTGCTCTGCTCGAGCGGCGCAAGCTCGGTGCCGATGCGCACACCAGAGACGGTGTGGCCGCGGCCGTCAAAGCTGCCGGCGAAGTAGTGGATGGGCGTCCACGCGCCGTTGAGGGTGATGTCCGCGTCGAGCGCGACATACTGGCCCGCGTAGTCGACCGCATTGTCGCCGATGGTGGAGGCGGCAAACGCGTGCAGCTGCGCCTCCGTCTCGATGACGAAGGGATCGTCCTTGGTGCCGGTGCCGGAGGCAAAGATGCTCTTGGCCTTCACGCCGGGCAGGACCTTACCGTCGGCAGCGCCCCATCTCTGCCAGACTGCCGGACGCATGGCCGCAAGGCCCTCGGCCGTGTAGCCGGAGAACTTGCCGCTGTTGATGAGGTATTCATCCGTCGCGGCGAGACCCTCGGCGGAGATGCCCTGATTCAGGACGGCAGCAAAGGCGTCGTTCGTGACGTCGTCCTGCGCCGTGATCTTATTGTAGTTGATGCCGCTGTACCAGCTGCTGGGCGTCTTGCCGACTGCGATGAGGTCCTTGCTCTCGCCGTTGACGGTGAGCACCGCCTTGCTGCTGTAGTGGCTGTCCACGACGGCGCTGCCGCTCTGCTCTCCGATGAGCGTGCCGGCATAGGCGTCATAGTCGCTGCTGGCATTCGTCAGGGTGACATTGCCGGAAGCGTAGCAGTTTTCTGTCAGGAACGGGGCCGAAGCCAGCAGGCCGCCCGCTCTGACTCTGTTATACTCCTGGCTGTTGCCGCAGGCGGCGACAGCGCCGAGCGCGGCGCAGTTGCCGACGAAGCTGCTGCTGCCGAACGTGCCGACAAGGCCGCCGGCGCTGGCAACATACTTGCTGCTTGCCGCCGTGATGTCGATATCTGCATAGCAGTTGGTGACGTAGTTGGTCCCGCCGAGTCTGGCAGCGAGGCCGCCCGCGTACACGTGCATGCCGGAGGACGCGGAAATGGTGCCGCCAGTGACCGAGCAGTTGTCGATGCGGACGTCGGCGCCCATGGTCTGGCCGCCGCCGACGAGACCGCCGGCATAGACCGCATCATCGAGGCTGCTGCCCGTGCGCGCGACGTTGACCGAGACGTCCGTCAGCTTGAGGTTGCTGACCGACGCGCCGTTTGCCAGCGTCTCGAAGAAACCGGCAGAGGTGCGCTCCGACGGCTGCGCACTCGTGCCGATGGTCATGCCGGAGACGGTGTGGCCGTCGCCGTCAAAGCTGCCGCCAAACTTGGCGATCGGCGTCCACGCCTCTTCCGAGAGCGCGATATCGGCGTCGAGCCGGATGTACAGGTTCGTGGTGCTGAGCTTGCCGCTCTGGGTGGCCTCTGCGAATCCGCGCAGCTGCGCCTCGGTCTCGATGCGGTAGGGATCGGCCTGCGTGCCCTCGCCGCCGGCGAAGAAATCGCTCGGGTCGACGGGCTGATTGCTGCCCTCACCGGTCGGCAGCAGGCGGCCGTTTTCGACCTGCCAGCTGTTCCAGCCGTTTTCGCTCATGCTCAGCAGGCTGTTCATCGTAACGCCGTTGCCCAGCAGGCCAACCGCCTTGTCGGAGAAATACGCCTGCGCATCGGCAAGCTTTTCCTCCGTGAGCGCGTCGGCAAGCTTCGTCGCCAGCACGCCGGAGGTGAGCTCTGCCGAAGTCAGACCGGCGCACTCCTCCTGATCGCTGACAGAGTAGTTGAGCATGTCATAGCCGACCGCGACCGGCTCCGCCACCGCTTCATCGCCGTAGTAGGTCTGCGCCGCGTCAGCGTTGAACCAGCAGCGATAGGCCGCCGTGAGTGCCGCCGGAGAACCGGCAACGCCGCCGATGGGCACATCGGAGCCGTCGCCCGCATCGGACATGGCGTCCATGTGCAGGGTCACGTCGGAGTAGCAGGCGTAGATCGCGCCGCAGCTGTAGCCGACGATGCCGCCTGCGCCGTACATCATGGAGCCGTCGCAGTAGTTGCCGATCGTGCCGAATGCCGCGCAGTTGATGACCGCGGAATCGTTGCTCGTCCAGCCGACGATGCCGCCCGCGCCGGTATCGCTGCCCTTGGCCGCGATCTGCACGTCCGCCCAGGTGTTGCACACCAGGCTCTTGCCGCCGCCGTTGCCGACAACACCGCCGACGTAGGTGTAGTTATTGTCACCGGCCGCATCACTAACGATCGTGCCGCTGACCCAGCAGCCGTCGATCACGCTGCTCTCGCCGGTAGCCGCCGCCAGAATGCCGACCGCAGGGTCTTCATCTGTGGTTTTGTTGTTGATAAACGCATCCTTGACACCCAGATTGCGGATCGCGCCGCCCTGGCCGACAAGGCCGAAGAGGCCGGCATACGCACACGCGGCGGACTCGGCCTTCGTGCCGATGGCCAGGCCGGCGATCGTGTGGTTGTCGCCGTTGAAGATGCCGTTGAAGCTGCCGTTGTCGCCGCCAATCGGCGTCCAGCTCTCGCCGGTGAGGTCAAGATCGGCGTCGAGCGTGACGTACTGGCTCGCGTAGGTCTCACCGCCGTTGACCGAGGCCGCGAACGCCTTGAGCTGATCGACCGTACGGATCAGATACGGGTCGGACTTCGCGCCGGTGCCGGCGGCAAAGATGCTGCCGCCCGGCTGCTCAGGCGCGGTGACGAGCGCCTTGCTCAGCGCATCGTTGACCGCTGCCTTGACACCGTTGCTGCTCATGGTCGCGCCGGAAACGCCGTCGATCTCGGTGCTGTTGGCCTTGACGATCTCGTCAAAGAGCGAAGAAACATTCTTCGAGTCCCAATAGCTCTGCTTTTCCTGGCTGACGAGCTCCACCTTGGCGATCTTGCCGTCGGTGATGGTCACTTTGACCTTGATCTCGCCGTCTTTAAAGCCCTTTCCGGTGCCTTCATAGACGCCGTCCTTGTAGGCCGTGCCCCGGAGTGCATACGCTGCGGTCAGGTCGCCGCTTGCGCCGGTGTCCACGGCATAGGCCGGGAGCGCGCAGCCGACGAGCATGACCACCAGCAGCACCAGAGACAGGAGCCGTTTGGTGATTGTCTTGTTCATGGGTTGGTCATTACCTCCTGAAATGAATTGGTATGTACATGGTTTGTGAGTGCAATGAGTCTGTGTGTAGGCCTCACCTTCCCTTTCCGCCGGCCGGTTCCGGCATATCATGCATGCAGTTGATTGTACAAAAGCGCAACGATTTGTGCGCGTGTGCAGGGGGCCAGCGGCGAAAAGCGGTTGCCGCCCGTACCCGCCGTGATGTCATTTGCAACGGCCCAGCGCACCGCAGCCGCGTAATACGCGTCCGCCGGAACGTCCGTGAACGTCTTGTCCGCGGAGGCATCCGGACTGCCGGCGACGCGCCACATCAGCGCCACCGCCTGCGAGCGCGTCACGATGCCGTCCGGGGAGAAGGTTGTGTCGCTCGTGCCGTAGGTGATCTCGTTTTCGGTCGCCCAGCACAGGGCCTTGTAATAGTAAGCGTCCGCCGACACGTCCGCGAACGGGACGGTCAGGGATTTCGGCTCCGGATTGCCGGCAACGTTCCAGAGGAAGGTCACGATCTGCGCGCGCGTGCACGTTTCGTCCGGGGCAAAGCGATTGCCGCCGACGCCGCTCGTGATGCCGCGGCGGACGGCCCAATAGACCGCGTCGTTATAATAAGCGTCCTCCGGAACGTCATCGAACGGTGTGACCGGCATCAGCGCGCCGCAGCGGACACAGGCGCCGTTTCTATCATAGCTGTGGCCGAGCGAATCGCCGGCCGCGACCGTCAGCGTCTCGCTGACGGCATCGCAGCGGTCGCACTGCACAAAATACTGCGCGGGCTCGGTGCAGGTCGCCGCCTGCGCGCACACGGCGGAAGCCTTGTCACGGAACGCATGACCGAGCGGATTGAGCGTGTCGCGGTAGGTGCTGCCGCAGGCGGTGCAGGCATATTCCACCCAGCCGGGCTCCGTGCAGGTCGCCGCCTGACAGGCGGACTCCACATACTGATGCACATGGGCCGACTGCAGCAGCGTGGTGTACCACAGGCCGCTGTCTTCGCCGCGATAGAGCGTCAGCGGCGTCTCGGTGCCGCGCACGCAGCGGAAATATTGCTTATCTGCGCAAAACTGCAAGCTGCGCGCCATGTAGCGTGCGTTTTGAATGACAACATGGCCGTCCTGCCAGCTGATGAGCCAGCGGGCATAGCTGCTGCCGCCGTCCACGGCAGAATTGAGCTGGTCGCTGTTCGAGCGGCAGGCCAGATAGATCGACGACATCGCACCGCCGAGCCGGATGGTGTACTGCTCCGTCCCGGCCACGCGCGTGATCTGCACGGTATACGTACCGGAGACGCCGGAGACATTGCCGTCCGCGTCCACAGTAATGCCGGTATTCGCGAGCGGCACGGCGGCAGCGGTGCTGCCAAGCGCCGCCCCGTAAACAGTGCCGTCGCAGCGCAGGACACGGTCACCGCCGCGCAGGACATACGTCCCGCTCCAGTCGTCGGTGTCCGCCGTGACGGCGGAGAACGCGGGCGTCCGGCCATCCGGTGTGGCAAAGTATTGATAGAGCGCGTAGAGCGTCGTCTCCGCACTCGTGACGTCATAGCGCTCGCCCGCGCGGAGCACCTGCGTGCTCACGACCGGTGTTTTGACCAGCTCGGTCGTCCAGCCGACGAAGTGATAGTCCTGCGCGTCAGCCGTGGGCGTACCCGTCGGCTGCGGGAGCGTGATCGGATCGCCGATATAACCGGCGGCGTCCGACTGCGTCACACCACCCGGCACTGAGAAGTGCACGGTCGCCGGCGTCTTGGCGGCGAAGTGGATCGTCACCTTGCAGTCCTGCCGCAGCGCGGAAACGCGGAAGGTATCGCCGTCCTGACGCACCGTTGCCGCACCCTCGGGCGTGACGGTGTAGCCGGAGGCGTAATAGCCGGTGTTGGCGTTGGCTGTGATGGTCATGCCCCGCTGCGTCACGGAGCCATACTCCGGCGTGTCGGTGTCTGCCGTCAGAGCATAGCGGTCGAGCAGCGCCCAACCGGAGTTGACATTCTGCAGCGCGTCGACATTGCCATGGCCTGGATAGGTATCGTCCGCGGAGACGACGACCGGGAACGCGGCGCGGCCGCGCTGCGCTGCCTCCAGCGTCGTCATCTGATAGTTGGCAGGCATGCCGTTGGCCTGGCAGATCTGCGGTGAGCAGTCCCACGCGCCGCAGACCGTCTTCATATCATGGATTGCCTCGGAGACAGTGCTGCCGCCGAGCAGGCTGTCAAAAAACGCAGCCTCAAACGTATAGTCGCCGACAAACGTGACCGACTGGCTGTAGCCGTACACAACACCGAGGCCACGATCCATGAGCGGCTTTTCCAGACCGTCGGTCGCCATGCCGAGGCAGATCGCCATCCAGAGCAGGCCATTGTTGGCCTGCGCATCGGCGTCCATATGATCGGCGATGACCGTACCGTCCACGAGGAAATATTTCATGCTGCTGCTCGAGCTGCTGTAGACGGCGTGTCCGTCATCATAGTCTGCCTTGGTCAGGCCGTCGCCCGTCTGCAGGCAGAGGTAGGACGTCGTGGCACCGGAGGTGTAGTCCTCACCGTTTTCATAATCCGTCGAGCCGTGCGAGTCGAAGATGACAAGGCCGCCGTCCGTGATCGCATCCGCAATGGCGTCGATCGTCGCCGCTTCGCCCTTGTAGTAGTGATACGTGCCCTCGGACGCCTGCGCCACGCGCTGGGCCTCCTTCTGGTACTGCTCGGTGAAGCTGCGGTCAATGCCGTAGTACGGCTGGAACAGGTACACATCGCGCCCGTGCTGCGTGCCGCGCGCGGCGTAGGTGCGCGTCTGCACGTCGGGCGTATCGTCGGCCGTAGACTCTGCCGCCGCCGCGATCTGCTCCAGACGCGGGGAATAGGCGCAGGCAATGCCCTGCTCCGTCATCCAGGTGATCTGGTCGCCGCTCGTCTCGACCGAGCCGGATACGACCGTGTCCTGCGCGTTGAGATAGTCGCAGATGGCCTGTGTGCGCCCGTCTGTGGACGCATCCCGCCGCACCGCTTCCTGCTCCACGCCATCGAGCGCGTCGAACAACGCGTCCGCAGCGGCATAATCCGCCGCCGTGAGCGCCGTGTCCGCGCCGCCGTCGGCCGCGAACGCCGTCACCGTCAGCGACAGCAGGACGGCGGCCGCCAGGAGCACCGACAGCATCCGTTTGAATAATTGCTGCATGAATGTTTCCTCCAAATGGTTTCGTTGAAAGTCTTGATTAGATTTATCTAATATAAATTAGAGTAATCTAACTCTTGCTGAAAAGAAATGCACGCTTCTGCGTGTCTGCATGGCCGGGCGCGGATACTTCCGACAAAATCTCGGGAGTTAGACGCATCAAACCCCTATTGAAAAGAAAAGTGCGCTGCAAAAGCAAACGCCTGTCCACGCGCTTGGTATTATACAATGGCGCTCCCCGGCGTGTCAAGAAAATTCTCGGCAATTTGCCGTATCCGCCCGGTGCAAAAAACACGCCGCACCCGGTATTGGGTGCGGCGCGTAAAATACGGTGGTGCGGGTCACTTGACCTCGTCGTCCAGCCAGTCGGCCAGCTTGGCCTCGTCCAGCTTCAGGCCCTTGGTCAGGAACGCGACCATTTCGTTGAAGTTGAGCTTTTTCATGCGCTCAAAGTTCGTCTCGCCCTTCTTCTCGGGGTCGATCAGGCGACCTTCGATATAGCCGCACTCATAGCACATGTTCAGCGCATACTTCCGATGGGTATCGAGCGTCATTTCATGACCGCAGCGGGGACATTTCATCACACATTCTCCTCTCCATAAACAGCAGTTTTTGATACTTCACGTATCGCTCCCTGCGCAAAACCTAACAATATGCTACATGATTGCGTGCAAATATGCAAGCATAGTTTACGAATTAACACGACGCGTCCGCCGTATCCGGCGGCGTGACGGTCAGCGTCTGCGCCAGACGCACCGGGCCGCCGATGGACAGCCCCGTCACCGCGCCATGGGCGCGCTGCACGCCGACCTCCAGCGTGCCGCCCGGCTGGCCGATGCCGATCTCCGTGATGCCGTCGGCAAAGTCCGCCGTGAGCACCACGGCAGTCGCAACACTGCCGGAGGCGCAGCTCGTCTCCGCAACGCAGGAGCCGGTCTCGCGCACAAAAACGACCGGCCGCATGCTGCCGGCCGCCCGGTCGAGAAACAGAGCGCCGACGGCGCTTGCCTCCGGCGCGGCGGCAATAGCGCGCTGCACGAGTGCATCGTCCGGCTGCGCACGGTCAATGACGAAGTGCGTGATGCCGTCGAACGTCACGCGCACGGCCGGCACATCCGGCCACTCGACCGGCTGCACCGCGCGCGGCAGCGGCATCACCGTGGACGCCTCCCCCGCCGCCGTGTCCGCCATGACCGGCTGAACGCCCTCGGCCCCGCTGATCTCGGCAAAGACGCAGGTTTTCCCCTGCACGCCGGTGCGCAGCGCGTGATAAAAGCCAGCACAGCGCAGCGCGTTGCCGCAAAACTCACCGCCCATCATCTCCAGCCGAATCTCACCGCCGCAGCGCGGCGCGGTCAGGAACGCGACCTGCTCAATGTGCAGCTCCGGCAGGCGCAGCAGCCGCGCCGCGGCCCGCGCGCGCTCCGCCGCAGGCACATCCGAGAGCACAATGGCCGTGACGTTGCCCGCCGGGTCGAGCACCGCAACTTCATAGTCTTTTTTCATTTCTTTGGTCTGCATGGCCGTCACTCCGTGAAATGCACATGGTTGTTGATATGATCCTGGCAGAAGCAGTGATAGCCCACGCAGCGCGAACAGTAGCGGAACTCCAGCTCCGGATGATCGACATCCGTGCGGCCGCAGACGGCGCATTTATAGTGATAGGGCTTGTTGGCCTGCTCGCGCTGGATGCGCCGGGCCTCGCGCTTGAAGTTCACCGTTTTCTGCCGCTGGCGCACATGCGACGGACGGAAAAAGTCAAACAGCCAGTCGCCGCAGTAGACCAGATAGTTGAGCACCGCCACCACCGGCAGCAGGTTCAGCGGGAACGACGTCGTGACGATGCCGAGCACGAACAGCGCCGCGTCCACATATGCCAGATACTTCACCTTGATCGGGATGATGAAAAACAGCAGCACCTGCATATCCGGATAGAGCGTGGCAAAGGCGAAGAACATCGACAGGTTCAGGTACGTAGTCGAGACGACCACGTCGCGCCCGAGGATGGCCGAGAGCACCACGCCGTAGATCGCCGTGAGCAGCATGCCGCTCACGTAATAAATCGTGAATTTGCCGTTGCCCCACTCGCGCTCGAGGCATGAGCCGATCCAATAGTAAAAATACAGCATCACCAGCAGCCAGATAGGACTGGCCTCCGTCGGCACGAACACATACGTCACCAGACGCCAGACCTGCCCGTGCAGGATGCCCTGCGCCGAGCCGCTCAGGAGCGAGACGATCTGCCCGGTCGTGTCCATTTTTGTCAGCAGCCAGACGGCCGCATTGCCGATGACGACGATCAGCATCAGGTTCGGAATACCAAAGCGCGGGTGCATATAGCAAAACCGGTCGATTTTGTTCATCAGTTTTCTCATGGGGTTCCTCCGTAAATACAACGTATGTCCATAATACCTTCTTAAAACCGCAAAGTCCATAAAAAAATATCCCGAATCGCAATTTGTACTTTCTTAATGGGCAATCGTGTGGTATGATGATATATGTATTATTATGTCGCAAGGTATGGGTATATCATGGAACAAATACAAGAATTTGAAAACGAAGCGCGCAACGATCTGATCGAAGGCCGCAATGCGGTCATGGAGGCCCTGCGCGCGGGCCGCACGATCGATAAAATTTTCATCGCCAAGGGCGACGTGGACAAGACGCTCGGGCACATCGCCTCGAAGGCGCGCAGTGCCGGCATCGTCGTCACGGAGGCCGACCGCCGCAAGCTCGACGCCATGAGCCAGACGCACGCGCACCAGGGTGTGATCGCGCTGTGCGCCGTCAAGGAATACAGCACGATCGAGGACATGCTCGCCATCGCAGCCGAGCGCGGCGAGGCGCCGTTTCTCGTGCTGTGCGACGAGATCTCCGACCCGCACAACCTCGGCGCCATCATCCGCACGGCCGAGTGCGTCGGTGCGCACGGCGTCATCATCCCGAAGCGCCGCAGCGCGGGGCTGACCGCCGTCGTGGACAAGACGTCCGCCGGTGCGCTCGAGCATATGGCCGTCGCACGCGTGCCGAATCTCGTCGCCGCGATCGAGACGCTCAAGAAAAACGGCCTCTGGATCTACGGCACCGCCGCCGAGGGCTCGAACGAACTGTGGAAAACGGACCTGACCGGCCCGGCCTGCATCGTCATCGGGTCGGAAGGTGCCGGCATCAGCCGGCTGGTGCGGGAAAAGTGTGATTTTCTCGTCAGCATTCCGCTGCGCGGTCAGATCTCCTCGCTCAACGCATCCGCGGCCGCGGCCGTACTGCTCTATGAGGCGCTGCGTCAGCGGAGCTGAACGCCCGCACCCCTACGTTAAAGAGATGAGCAAAACAGGCAGAAGGAGCAGCCCGCAAACAGGCAAATGGGAATC